>FWPU01003715.1_pt1 | contig 24114 bp, 16 predicted proteins | sample 2228361 | NCBI WGS metagenome assembly FWPU01 (sample SAMEA103939777, study PRJEB20133) | metagenome | reverse complement strand
TCACCCTTACCGGGATCGACCCGGCGGACAGGGCGGCCCCAGCCCAGAAAGGCGGCGCGTCGGAAAGCCGGGACAAAGGGCTCGGACTCGGCCTGCTCCTCTGCAAGCACATCCTGGAGCAGTACGGCGGCAAGCTCTGGACCGAGGCGGGCAACGGAAACACGATCCACCTCATGCTGCCGGCCACGGGCACCGAGGCCGCCCGAGAGGAGATGGAAGAGACGTTCCAGAAAGAGCCCGTCCAGCCCTCCCGGACGCCCGCGAAGATCCAGAAGACCAAGAAATCGATCCTCGTCGTGGACGACGACCCCAGCATCGTCAATGCCCTGGTTTTCGCCCTGACCAAGGAAGGCTACAACGTCCATTCCTCGACTTCGGCCCGGAGAGCGCTCGAGATGGTCCGCACCGAAAAACCGGAACTCATCATTTCGGACATCACCATGCCGGAAATGGACGGCTACGCCTTTCTCCAGGAACTCAAGAAAGACGAAGCGGCGAAGATGATTCCTTTCATCTTCATCTCCGCCAGGGGGGAACCCACGGACAAGATCAGGGGGCTCAAGACCGGCGTGGATGACTACCTCTCCAAGCCCTTCGAGATCAAGGAGCTCGCGGCCCGGGTCGAGGCGCTTCTGGCCAGAGTGGACCGGCTCAAGGACCTGTCCCGGTTCGACGGGCTCACCGGAGCCCTGACCCGGCGGGCTTTCGAGGAGGTCCTGCCCCAGGAGCTGCGCAAGGCTCAGTTGAACGGCCAGCCTCTGGCCCTGGCCATGGCGGACCTCGATCACTTCAAGCAAGTCAACGACGCCTACGGCCATCTCGCCGGAGACTTTGTCCTGGCCTCGTTCGTCCGGTTCCTCCTGCGCAACTTGAGGGACGATGCGATCCTGGTCCGGTACGGCGGAGAGGAATTCTGCGTGGTCATGCCGGACGTGCGCAAGCGGGTCGCGTGGGAAATCCTCGAGAGAATCCGCAGGATGCTCAGCGAGACTTCCTTCCGCTACGAAAAGGAACACCTCGACATCCGCGTCACCGCCAGCTTCGGCGTGAGCGGATTCCCGGAGGACGGCGCGAACACCGAGGCCCTCATTTCGAAATCCGACGAAGCTCTCTATGCAGCCAAGAGCCTGGGAAGGAACCGCGTCGTCCTGTACGGGGAAGCCGTGCCCTCCTCGGGGACGGGCCGCAAGGGCCACACCTCCGGCAACGGCTGAGCGTACGGTCCGGAGATCGCCCATGCGCCTTCGCTACGGCTCCTTCGAGGAAAAGGCGTTGCTCGCCGGAGGGTTCTTTCTCGCCTCGGCGGCTGCCCTGGTTCTCCTCGCTGAAGGAAGCCTTCTGCGTTCGCCCTTCCTGTGGCTTTCCCTCTACCTCTCTCTGGGGGGCCTTGTCCTTTCCACTGTCTCGTTTACACCCCTCCACGAGACCCCTGCCGGAAGCCTCCTGTACCGGGCCCTGCCCGCCCTGTTCCTGGCCGGCGGGATCGCCCTGGGATCTTCCTTCCCCATGCAGCCGGGCGAACCTCTTCCTGTGCCGGACTACGCGCTCCACGGCCTCGAGTTCGCCGCCCTGGCTTTTCTCACGGTGCGGCTTCTGCACCCGATTCCGTACCGGGAGGTTCGGCCGCAGGTGTTTGTCTGGGCGTTTTTCATCATCCTCGCATACGCGGCCATGGACGAATGGCACCAGCGCTTCGTGCCCGGCAGAGACTCGAGCCTTCAGGATCTGGCGGCCGACGCAGTGGGAATCGCAGTCGGCCTGCTGGCCTACCGGTGGCTGTATTTTCCCCGGTGGGCGCCCGGCACCCGAAACCCGACTGCCGAGGCCTGATGCTAGAAATCCGCGCTCTTCGGCGTCCGGGGGAAGGGGATCACGTCCCGTATGTTGGCCATGCCCGTGACGAACTGAACGAGCCGCTCGAACCCCAGGCCAAAGCCAGCATGCGGGACCGTGCCGAACCTGCGAAGATCGAGGTACCAGCGGTATGCCTCTGGGTCCAGGCCGGTCTCGCGCATCCGCTCCAGAAGCACCTCCTCCCGGTCCTCCCGCTGGCTTCCTCCGATGATCTCGCCCGCCCTGGGCACCAGCACGTCCATGGCCCGGACGGTTTTCCCGTCGTCGTTCAGGTACATGTAGAAGGGCTTGATCTCCTTGGGGTAGTCATGAATCACCACGGGTCCCCGAAACACGGCCTCGGCCAGGTGTCGCTCGTGCTCGGTCTGAAGGTCCAGCCCCCAGCGGACCGGGAAGGAGAAGTCCTTTCCCGACTTTTCCAGCAAGGCCACGGCCTCGGTGTAGGAAATCCGGCGGAAAGGCGTCCGGAGGACTTCTTCGAGCGTCTTTCTCAGGCCTCTCTGGACTCGCTCCTCGAGAAAAGCCAGGTCCTCGTCGCATTCGGCAAGGGCCCTCTCCAGAAGGTGCCTGAGGAAAGCCTCGGCCACCTCCATGTCTTCTTGCAGGTCGCAGAAGGCCATTTCCGGCTCGACCATCCAGAACTCGGCCAGATGCCTCGGCGTGTTGGAGTTTTCGGCCCGGAAGGTGGGCCCGAAGGTGTACACGTCGCCCAGGCCGCAGGCAAGGGCCTCGGCTTCCAGTTGCCCGCTCACGGTGAGGTACGTGGATCTGCCGAAAAAATCCTCCCTGAAATCCACCGGCTCCGTCCGTCCCCTCAAGGCTTCCAGGTCCAGGGTCGTGACCCGGAAAAGCTGACCCGCTCCCTCGCAGTCGCTTGCGGTCACCAGAGGCGTATGCACGTAGAGAAACCCCCGCTCCTGAAAAAACCCGTGAACCGCACGGCTCAAGACATTCCGGACCCGGAAGACCGCTCCGAACGTGTTCGTTCGAGGTCTCAGGTGGGCGATCTCCCGCAGGAACTCGAAGGTATGCCCCTTTTTCTGCAGCGGGTAGAGGCCGGGGTCGGCCCAGCCGATCACGCGAATCCGGCCGGCCTTCATCTCGACCGCCTGTTCCCGGCCGGGCGAGGCCACGATCGGCCCTTCGGCCTCGATGCTGCACCCGGCCCCGAGCCGCAGAATCTCGCTCCTGTAATTCTCCAGCTCGCTGCCGGCCACGATCTGAAGATTGCCCAGGCAGGATCCGTCGTTGACCGCCAGAAACGAAAACCCACCCTTCGAATCCCGCCTGGTGCGCACCCAGCCCCGGACCAGAACCGGATCCGGGCCGGGCTGCGTCGCCAGTACGTCTCGAATCCTGAGCCTCATTTTGCCTCCCCCTCCAAAGAGCCAAGCCGGGATTCCGCATCCTGGCCGGCCTCCGGGCCCGGCCGGCCCATGGACAGCCGGACCAGCCGCCCCAGGACCATCCCGGCGTCCTCCATGAACGTGTAGAAGAGCGGGATCACAAAAAGCGTGAGAAGCGTGGCCAGGGCCAGCCCTCCCATGACGGCCTTGGCCAGCGGGGCGAACATCACGACGCCCCCGATGTTCGAGCCTCCGAAAGCCAGGGGAAGAAGCCCGAGAATGGTCGTCGCCGCTGTCATGAGGACCGGCCTGAGCCTGTCCTCGCCCGCCCGCACGATCGCTTCCTCGAGTCTCGGTTCGGACTTCCGCACCCGGTTGATATGGTCCACGATCACGATCGCGTTGTTCACCACGATTCCGACCATGAGAATCAGGCCGATGTAGCCGGCCACGTCCATGGCGCTGCCGGTCAGGTACATCACCCAGTAGGAGCCGGTCAAGGCCAGGGGGACCGAGGTCAGGATCGTCAAGGGATGGATGTACGACTCGAAGAGCCCGCCGAGAAGGAAATACACGAGTACGACGGCGAGCCCGATGGCGCCGAGAAAGCTCTTGCGGCTTTTCTCCAGGTTGAGGATGTTCCTGCCGTATTCCAGCCGGTAGCCAGGGGGCAGAGAGAAGTCCGCAAGGGCCTCGTCGAGCCGCGCCTTGAGAATCCCCAGGGGCTCTCCCGCTGTCTGAGCCCTTACCCTGACGATCCTCTTGCCGTCGCTCCTGCGGATCACCCGCGAGGCCGGAGCCTCCTCGAACCGGCCCACCACGTTGAGGGGGACGAGCCCTCCCCTTTCGCTCATGAGCTGGAGCTGTTCCAGCTTGGCCAGGCTCTGCCGGTCTTTCTCGTCGAGCTGCACATAGACCGCCATCTCCCGGTCCGCCCCTTTCATCTTTTTCAGGGCATAGCCCCTGAGTCCGAAGGCCACGGTCTGCGCAGCCGCCATGGGGCTTACGCCGTACTTGGCCGCCAGAGAACGGTCCACCCGGAGCTGAAGCTCGTCATGGCCGGGCTCCACGTCCGATTCAGCCCTGAGAATTCCTTCGACTTTCCGGAGCCGGCCCGCGAGATCCTCTGCAAGGCTCTCCAGAAGATCCGGGTCCTCGCCCCGAAGGGTCATCTGGATTTCGTTCTCCGCGTCGCTCTGGGGCCCGTGCTGCTCCGGGATGACGAAGTCCACGTCCGGAATCTGGGGCAGGCAATCGAGAATCCGGCGCTTGGCCTCCTCCGTGGAAAGGCGGGCCCTGTCGCCCTCCCGGAGAAAGACGTGGATGCGGTTCCGATCGGCCATGTAGCCGGACTGGCTGTAAATGTGCTCGATGTCCAGATCCTCCCTGCGGCTCTCCAGGATCCGCTCCACCTCGGCAAGGGCGCTCTCGATCCTGGCAGGCTCCTGGGCCCCTCGCAGCCGGAGATCCACCAGCACCCTTCTGATGTCTCCCGAGGACTCCGCCTTTTGGGCAACGTGCTTCATGGGCACCAGGACCGTGGCCGCCACGAGCAGAAGAAGCCACAAGGCCGTGCGCCCGCGGTTGCGCACGACCCAGCGGAGCGCCTTCCGGTACCGGTGAGCCAAGCCGATCAGAAAACGGGAGGGACGGGAACTCCGCATAGGCGTCCGGCTGGCCACAACCGGGATAAAGGTCAGGGCCACGAACAGCGAGGCTGCCAGCGAGAGGGAAATCGCCACCCCCACTTCCTGCGTGTAGACCTTCATGACCCCGCTTTCCATGAAGACCATGGGCAGAAAGACGATCATCGTGGTCAGGGTGGAAGCGAGAATCGCCATGGCCACGTCGCGGCTTCCCGTGAGGGATGCCTCGTCTTTCGACAGGCCCTGCTCGCGCAGCCGGAGGATGTTCTCCGAGACCACGATCGAGTTGTCCACGAGCATGCCCACGCCCAGCATGAGCCCCACCATGCTCACCACGTTCAAGGTGAGGCCCGCGAAGTACATGACGGTCACGGCCATCAGCAGAGACACCGGAATGGCGACCGTGACCACCAGTGTGGTCAGAACCCTGCGCAGGAAGAAGTAGAGCACGCAAACGGCGAAAAAACCTCCCCACACGCCCGAGTCCCTGAGATCTCGGAACGAGTTCAGGATGTACTCGGACTGGTCGAAGATCACCGTGTGCCGCAGGCCCCGGTACCCGGGCTCCCCGGAGATTCGCTCCATCTCCTCCTTGACAGCCTCGCAGACCTGAACGGTGTTCGCCGTGGATTCCTTTTTCACGCCCACGACCACGGCGTTTCTGCCGTCCATCCGGGTGATGACGGTCTGTTCCGGGTACCCGTAGCGCACGCGGGCCACGTCCGACAGCCTCAGCCCGCGGTCGTTCAGCGGGATCTTCTCGAGATCCTCGAGCCCCCGATACTCGTTGACCAGCCGCACGAGGTAGCGTTTTCCCCCTTCGACGACCTCGCCGCCGGCCAGATTGAAGCTTTCCCGGTCCAGCCGGAGAACAAGGTCGTAGAGGCTCACGCCGTAAGCCTTGAGGCTTTCCTGGTCGAGGTCGATGTAAACCCGCCTGGACTCCTGGCCCCAGACCGTCACATTGCCGACCCCGTCGACCCGAAGGAGCCTGGGCTTGATCCGGTCGCTGACGAGCTCGTAGAGTTCTTCCTGGCTGCCGTCCCAGGAAAAGCTGAAAAACAGCACTTCGATATCCGCCGAGCTGAACCGCCAGACAAAATACTCCCGGCTTTCTCTAGGCAGGGTCCCTTTGAGCCGATCCAGCCGGTCCCGGACCTCGAGGTAGGCATAGTCCATGTCCGTGTCCCAGGTGAACTCCAGCACCAGCGTGCAGAGGTTGCCCTGGGAAAAGGAGTCGACCTTCGTGAGGGACGGCACGGTCCGCAGAAGCTCCTCGGCCGGGATGGCGATCGTCTTCTCCACCTCCAGGGGAGTGGCGTTCCGGTAAGGGATCTGAATGAGAAAGTTCGGTCCAGCGAGATTCGGCAGGAACTCCAGGGGAACCCGGTCGGTGGCGATGCCGCCGAGGACGAAAAGGGCGGCATACACCACCAGGAGCGTGACGGGCCTCCGAAGGGCCAGGGCCGGCAGATTCATTTCCCCCGGTCCAGAAGCGAGTAAGCGACCGGAATCACCACCAGGGTGAGCACGGTCGAACAAACCAGGCCTGCGATGACGACCACGGCCATGGGCATTCGGATTTCCGCGCCCTCCCCCAGCCCGAGAGCCATGGGCAGAAGACCAAGCACCGTGGTTCCGGTGGTCATGAGGATCGGCCTGAGCCGGACCCTTCCGGCCAGAAGGAGCGCATCGGTTCTGGCCATTCCCCGGCGCCTCAGCGTGTTCACGTAATCGATGAGCACGATCGCGTTGTTCACCATGATCCCGCCCAGCAGGATCACGCCGATGAAAACCACCACGCTCAGCGGGATTGCGAGCCCGTAAAGAACGTAGACCACGCCGATCAGGCCCAGGGGAATGGAAAACAAGATCACGAAAGGATGCAGGAGCGACTCGAACTGCGAAGCCATGACGATGTACACGAGAAAGACCGAAAGGAGCAATGCGAACCTCAGGCTTTCGAAGGAGGTCTGCATTTCCCGGTTCTGGCCGGCCAAGGAGATTCCGTACCCGGGGGGAAGATCGAGAGAACGGACCTTTTCAAGGATTTCTCTGGAAACCGCCCCCAGATCGGTGCCGGCGAGGTTGGCCGTCACCACCGCCACCCGCCGCTGCCCCACGCGCCTCACCTCGCTCGGGCCCGGCCGGACCCGCATTTCCGCCAGAGAAGACAGAGGCACGGACGAGCCCCGGGGCAGGTCGACTTTCAGGTTCTGCAAGTCCTCCAGGGTCCGCATCATGCTCCGATCGGCCCGGACGCGGATATCGTAGCGGTCTTCCCCCCTGGAAAGTTTCGTGGGAACGTTGCCGAGCACTTTCGTCTGGACCAGCGCCGCAACCCCGTTCACCTCCAGCCCGAACCGCGCCAGGCGGTCCCGGTCAAAGAGAACCTGGATTTCGGGGTTGCCCGGCCGGGCGCTGGAACGCACGTCGGCGATGCCCGCAACTTCGCGCATCCGCGCCTCCACCTGGGAAGCGATCCGGCGAAGCTCCTCCAGGTCATTTCCCTCAATCTCGACTTCCACCGGGGTCTTGAAGCTGAAGAGACTCGGAAGTTCGAACTCGAACTCGGCGTCGACAAAGTCCCGGAGCCGCTGGCGAATGCTCTCCATGAGGGCATCCTCTTCGCGGAGATCCTTCCGGTCCTTTCGGAGCACGATCGTGAGAACCGCCGTGTTTTCCCCGGCCCTCTCCTCCTTCGCCTCCTCGCCGGACCCCTCGCTCCCGATCTCGGCGATAACCGTGCCCGAGCGGGGATCCGCAACAATCGCCTTTTCTATGGGTTCCACCTTGCGGGCGGTCTCCTCCACCGGCGTGCCCACCGGGTTTTCCACTTTGAGGTTGAACTGGCCCTGCCGGATGCGGGGGATGAGCTCCGTGCCCAGGCCCGGAATCAGGTACAGGCAGTGGGCCAGCAGGATCAGGCACAGGGCCACGACAGCCGCCCGGCGGCCTAGAGCCAGGCGAAGAAACTTCGGGTAGGCACCGGACACGAAACCGAATCCCTTCTCGAACATAAGCAAGAAGGGTCGAAAAACCAGCGCAAGAGCCGCCTTCACCGCGCCGAGCGCCGGCATCAGAATCCGTGCCAGGACAAGCAGCGCGGCACCCCCGGCCATGCAGACACCCCCGAGAACGGCGAACGCCAGGACCCGCACGGCTTCCAGGACCGGATGGAAGAGGCCGTAAAGCCTGAGCGCCAGGCTCAAGGCTTTCCCCGTGCTGCGCGGGCTCTCCGGCGGGTCCGATGAGCCGACCTCCCCCTGCCCTGCCGGGAGCCTCCCGGATAGATACACCATCGCCTCCGCGAGCCAGCGCGACGGCCTTGCGCCCCGCACGAGCCAGGCGTTCGCGCCTGCGGCCCAGCCGGCCAGAACCGCGGACAGGGTTTTCGGCTCCCCCTCCAGACGGCCCGCTCCGGACCCGGGCAGGCGAACCTGCCGGGAGGCCAGCATGGGCACGAGGTAAAAGGCCACGAGGAGCGAGGCCAGAAGGGAAAAACTCACCGTGAGGGCGAGATCCCGGAACAGCTGTCCCGCGATCCCCTTGACGAAGACGATCGGGAAGAACACCGAGATCGTTGTAAGCGTCGAAGCCGTGATGGCCGCTCCGACCTCGCCCACACCCCGGTTCGCGGCCTGAACCACCGGATCCCCCTCCTCCCGGCACCGGAAGATGCTCTCCAGAACCACGATCGAGTTGTCCACGAGCATGCCGACGCCGAGAGCCAGGCCGCCCAGGGACATGAGGTTCAGGCTCACACCGAAGATCATCATCGGAATGAAGGTCGCCACCAGGGACACCGGGATCGAAACGGCGATGATGAGCGTGCTTTTCCAGTCCCTGAGAAAAAGAAAGAGGATCAGGAGGGCGAGCACGCCTCCCTGAATGGCGGTCGATCGGACTTCATGGATCGCGCTCGCGATGAAACGGGCCGGGTCCGAAATGAGCTCGGTCCGGACGCCCGGGTAGTCCCGCTCCATGCGAGCCCTGAAGCCGGGTTTTCCGCGGTCGCCTTCGGACGAAGCGCCCGCCGCCTCTTCCAGACCGAGGGCTTTCTTGACCGCTCCGGCCACCCGCACGGTGTTGCTGTCCGCCTCCTTGTAGACCTCGAGTTCCACGCTCTCCCGGCCGTTGATCCGGGTGATCACCTGCTGTTTCTTGCGCGCCCACCGGACGCTTGCCACGTCCCGGAGACGGATTTCCGCATCCCCCTGCCCGAGACCGCCGCTGCGGCCGGCCGCCAACCCGGGCGCAGGAAAAGACGCAGCCGGGCCGGCCGTCTGCCCCTCGGTCTGCCGCCCTCCCCTGCGGCCCACCACGACCGCGGCGATTTCCTCCGGATCGGCAAACTCGTTGAGGGTCCGGACGAGGTACTGCGCTCCCCCTTCCCTCAGACTGCCGCCGGCAAGATTGATGTTCTCCTGGGCAAGCCTCTGGGCGACCTGGCTCATGGTGAGACCGGCCTGGGCCAGCCTGGCTTCGTCGATCTCCACCAGGACCTCTTCCTCGAATCCGCCCTTGATCTTGACCGACGCAACGCCGGGAAGCCCCTCGATCTCCCGTTTCCACTCCTTTTCCGCAACACGCCGCAGCTCGGCCAGGTCGAGATCCCCGTAAAGGCCGACCCGAAGGATCGGGTCCAGGGCCGGGTTGTACCGGAGGATCATGGGACGTTCGACTTCTTCCGGCATCTGGACCCGGTCCATCTTTTCGCGCACGTCCAGGGAGGCGAAATCCATGTCGGTTCCCCAGGTGAACTCGAGCATCACCTCCGAAAGGCCCGCGCTCGAGACCGACCGGATTTCCACGAGATTGCCCACCGTGCCCAGGGCCTCCTCCAGGGGCCTGCTCACGAAGTTCTCCACTTCCTCGGGGGCCGCCTCCGGGTACTCGGTGCGGACCGTGAGGGTGGGGTACGAGAGGTCCGGCATGAGGTTCAGGGGAAGCTGCTGGTAGGACTTGAGGCCGAAGACCACGGCACCGAGAAACATCATGGCCATGGTCACAGGCCTGCGGATGGAAAGGCGGAGGCTATCCGCGGGGCTCTGAGACAATGCGGACCCTCGTTTCGTTCTGGAGCCTAAGGTGCCCCTGGACGACCACCTGATCGTCGGGCGAAAGTCCCTTGAGGACTTCGACCCGGTCCGCCTCCTGGAACCCGGTCTCGACCGGGATCTCCCGGGCGATCTCGTCCCGGACCACGTACACGAAGTTCTGTTCGCCCCTGAGCAGGACCGCCTCCTTGGGAACGAGCAGAGCCTCCCGGCGCACCTCGGTGACGATCTGGACCCTGGCGAACATGCCGGGCCTCAGGCGGCTGTCGGCGTTTTCGACCAAGACAGTCACCTTGGCCATTCCGCTGGCTGTGTCGATGACCGGGTTGAGCCTTTCCACGCTGCTGCGGAAGGTCTCGCCAGGAACCGTGTCCACCGTGAGCAGAACGGGCTGGCCCCGGCGGATCCGGAAATAGTCCCTCTCAGGCACGTACACCTCGACCCGCAGGGGGTCGAGATCCACGATGTGAAACAGGGCCTGGGCTGTGGTGACGAGATCCCCTGGCTTGATCCGCCGCTCGGTGACGAGACCGGTCAGCGGAGTCACAATGGAGGTGTCCTCGAGCCGTTTGCGGGCCAGGTCGTAATCGGCCTGCGCGAGCCTGAGCTGGACCGAGGAGTCCTGATAGGCCTGCTGGCTCGCCAGGCCCTCCCTGAAAAGCTGTTCTGCCCTCTGGTAGTCGGCCCTCGCCTTTTCGAGCCGGGCACGGGCTTGCTCGTAAACGAGCCTGTGTTCCTCATCCTCGAGTTTGGCGAGGACGTCGCCGTCCTTTACCTGGTCCCCTTCCTCAACGAAGACCTTCTGGCACAGGCCGGCGAGCTTGGCGTACACGTCCGCCTCCCGGTCTGCCTCGAGGGTGCCGGAAGTGCGAATCGATTCCGCGATCTCGCCCCGGAAGGGCCGCGCCACGCGGACAGGAACCCTCTGTTCTGTTTCGCCTCCAACGCCGGCGGAAGAGTCGGCCGAGGCCGAGGGATCCCTACCTCCCTCATTGCCACAGCCGCAGGCGAGAAGAAGCAACAAGAGCGACAGGGCAAGAATGCCTGCGCCCGGCCTTGCCGAATGGCGACATGGGGAAGAGAAGCAGCTGTTACCCATGCAGGATGTTGTCCTTATCAAGGCTTTCACGACTGCTCGATAAAGACAGGATCACAACAAGTTTATCGGATTTTCTCGGCGGGCTCTCAAGAGCGAAAGATACGTTTTTTCAATAAGTTGCTAATCGAGTATGACACAGGGCCCCCAGGAACACAAGCCGCAGGATCTCTGGACCGGAACGGACGCGACGGAGCGCGTCCCTCCAAAAGGACGGAGGGGCACGCTCTGTCGTGCCCGTGGGGGAGCGGCTCCGGGAGCGACAAGCGAGGGCCAGAAGCGTATCCGGAAAATGAAGGACTGACCCCCTGCGGCCTCCAGCGGCTGGTCTAACCGGCTGGCTTTCCGGCCAGGCACCGCCATTTTTCACCCCGAACCTATTGACGAGCTCCTCCTAATTAGGTACCATTCCTAAAAAGTACGACTGTTCCCTGGAGCCCGAAGCCCCTCCGATCGTGAGTGCCATGGAAGTGAAGCAGGCGGTTCAAACCGGCATAAATCCCCTGCCAAGCGACCTCGAGCTGGCCGCCAGACTCAGGACCGTCGGGCTCAAGGCGACGCCCCAGCGCATGCATATCCTGAGGGAGCTGCTTTCCAGAAAGGACCACCCAACCGCGGAAACCCTCTACAAAGCCGTCAAGGAAGTCCACCCGACGATTTCTTTCAATACAATCTACCAGACCTTACAGGCTCTCGCAGAGAAGGAAATCATCAATGTCATACGGCCGGTCGTGGACGCGGCCAGGTACGACCCTGTGACCGAGATCCACGGCCACTTCATGTGTTCCCAGTGCAAGCGGATCGAGGACGAGCTCCTGGAGGATCCGAATCTCAAGAAAATCGAATCGGAGGTGAAAGCCTCCGGCAAGTACTGGGTGGTCCAGCGGCAGATTCTGTGGGTCGGGCTGTGCCAGAGCTGCCGGGACCAGGCCGCGGCCGGGACGCACCCGGACAACGGCCAGAAGTGACCAAACAGGCTTTCAAGGCAACCAGAAGCGAACCTGCAACCAACCGACACGGAGGAAAGGGACACACCATGGCAGAAACGGAAAAGACTCCCAAGAGCGTGGATCCGGCGACGCAGAAAATGCTGGAAAAAGCAGCCCAGGAAAAGATCTCGACGATCTTCGACCGGGCCGAGACCATGAAGCCCTGCAACATCGGCGAGCAGGGGACCTGTTGCAAGATCTGTGCTCAGGGGCCATGCAGGCTGCCCCTGCCGAAGAAGGGGATCGAAGGCGAGGACACCCGGGTCGGCCTGTGCGGCGCCACGCCCAACACGATCGCGGCCCGAAACTTTGCGCGCATGGTGGCCGCGGGCGCGGCCGCTCACTCGGACCACGGCCGCGGCGTGGCCGAGGTCTTCCTGGCTGCGGCCAAGGGCGAATCCAAGGACTACACCATCAAGGACACCAGGAAGCTCGTTCAGGTCGCCAAGGACTTCGAGATTCCGGTCACCGTGAAGGAGGGGGACAAGGAGGTCCCGAGAAGCACCCAGGAAATCGCCATTGAGCTCGGCGAAAAGGCCTTGGCCGAATGGGGACGCCAGGAAGGAGAGATCTACTTTGCGAAGCGGGCCCCCAAGGCGCGGTACGAACTCTGGAAGAAGCTCGGCATCGTTCCCAGGGGCATCGACCGCGAGGTGGTCGAGATCATGCACCGCACGCACATGGGCGTGGACCAGGACTACGAAAACATCGTGAAGCAGTGTTCCCGGGCCGCTCTGGCCGACGGCTGGGCCGGCTCCATGATCGCGACCGAGCTTCAGGACATCCTGTTCGGGTCCCCGGTTCCGATCCACGGCGAGATCAACCTGGGCGTGCTCAAGAAGGACACGGTGAACATCATCGTGCACGGCCATGAGCCGCTTCTGTCCGAAATGATCGTCGTGGCCGCCCGTGATCCCGAGATGCTCAAGCTCGCCGAGTCCAAGGGCGCAAAGGGCATCACCCTGGCCGGCATGTGCTGCACCGCCAACGAAGTGCTCATGCGGCACGGCATGCCCATCGCCGGGAACTACCTCCAGCAGGAGCTTGCCATCATCACGGGCGCGGTGGACGCCATGGTCGTGGACGTGCAGTGCATCATGGAGAACATCGCCAATGTGGCCACCTGCTACCACACCAAGGTCATCACCACGAACCCCAGGGCCAGGATGAAGTCCGGCCAGACCGTGCACATCGAGTTCGACGAGCATCACGCCCTGGAGGACGCCAAGAAGATCGTCCGGACGGCCATCGAGAATTTCCCCAACCGGAAGGCCGAGATCCTGATCCCGGACGAAAAGAAGATGATGGTCGCCGGGTTCACCTTCGAGTCGATCAACTATCATCTCGGCGGGACCTACCGCGGTTCCTACGTTCCGCTGAACGACAACATCATCAACGGCCGGATCCGGGGCATCGGCGGCGTCGTGGGCTGCAACAACGCCAGGACCATGCACGACAGCGCCCACCTCACCCTGGTCAAAGAGCTTCTCAAGAACGATGTCATCGTGTTGACCACGGGCTGCAATGCCATGGCCTGCGGCAAGGCCGGCCTGCTCACCCCTGAAGCGGCCAAGGAGTTCTGCGGCGGAGGTCTGGCCGAAGTCTGCGAGGCCGTCGGCATCCCGCCCGTCCTCCACATGGGAAGCTGCGTGGACAACAGCCGGATCCTCATGGCCGCCACGGCCGTGGTCAAGGCCGGGGGACTGGGCAACGACATCAGCGACCTGCCTGCAGCCGGCGCTGCTCCCGAGTGGATGAGCGAGAAGGCGATCAGCATCGGCCAGTATTTCGTGGCCTCGGGCGTGTACACGATCTTCGGGGTGGGCCTGCCGGTGACCGGCGCGCCGGTCTTCCAGGACTACCTGTTCAACAAGCTCGAGGGCATCGTGGGCGGCAAGTGGGACGTGGCGGTCGATCCTTACGAGATGGCCAAGAAGATGCTCGCCCACATCGACAAGAAGAGAAAGGCCCTCGGGATCGACAAGGCCCGGGAGAGGGTTCTGTTCGACATGGAGGCCAGAAGAAAGCTGGCCGAAGAAGGAGCCGCTGCCTGAGGACGGCTTTTCGGTTCACAGCTCGTGCAAACAAGCAGGATCCATCGAGCCAGGGGCGGGACTCCGCCCCTGGCTTTTTTTCCGCTTCGAGTGCTGGATGGCCCCTGGAGAAGGAGAGCCCCCTCTTTACAGAGGTCCGCTTTCCCCGAATGCCGGATCCTGGTATTCTGAGGGCACGAGGAGAGATCCGACCCAACCCGGCGGACAAGCAGATCCGCCCGAACCTTCTGCCTGGGCCATAGAAAGACCCCTCCCATGAACATCCACGCCGTGACCTTCGAACAACTTCTGGACATCTGCGCCTCCCTGGAAGACCCGGTCGAGATGGAAGACCTCCTCCAGGCCCTCGACCTCCTCGAGAGAAACGTCCGTTACCTGCGCCAGAGGCTCGCGGGCAGGCTCAGGGAAAAGCAGGGCGAGGAGGAAAACCGCAAAGAAGCGGAGCGCCGCGCCCGCAGGAACGCCTTGAGGCTGGTCACGCCCGGAGGCGGGAAGCAAGATTGAGCCTGCGCCGGAAGACGTGCCAGAAGACGGACGCGACGGAGCGCGTCCCTCCAGCGTTCGTTCCCCCCTTTGGAGGGGCACGCTCTGTCGTGCCCGCGGGAGGATGAGGGGGACATCCGCAATCGATGGAAGGCCTTCAGGGACCCACGGTGAGGCCCAAAGACGGACGCGACGGAGCGCGTCCCCCCAGCGTTCGTTCCCCCCTTTGGAGGGGCACGCTCTGTCGTGCCCGCGGGAGGGGCGCCGGGCGCGACAAAGGAAGGCCAGAAGCGTATTCCGTGAAATGAAGGACTGACCCCTCTATGGGATCAGGCAGACTCTCAGGTCCATGACGTTGGTGTTGGTGGGGCCTGTCCTGAGCAGGTCTCCGAGCCTCTCAAAGAAATGATAGCTGTCGTTCCGATCCAGGTACTGAGCGGGCTCCATGCCCAGGCTGCGCGCCCTTGCGGCCGTCTCGCCGTCGCAGAAGGCTCCGGCGGCGTCCGTGGGGCCGTCGGTGCCGTCCGTACCTGCGCTGAGAAAGCACAAACCCGGCTCGCCCTGAATGTCGATGGCCACGGCGAGAGCGAACTCCTGGTTACGGCCGCCCTTGCCCGGTCCCCTGAGCGTCACGGTCGTCTCTCCTCCGGAAAGGATGCAAGCAGGCGGCCCGATCGGGTGCCCGGTGGCCCGGGCCTCCCGGTAGATTGCTCCGTGCACCCTGGCGACTTCCCGCGTTTCCCCTTCCACCCGGGCCGAAAGGATCAAGGGTTTGTAGCCCAGTTCTTCGGCCTTGCGCGCTGCGGCCAGCACGGCTCCGAGGTTATTGGCCACGATTTCGTTGACGACCCTGGAGAAAACCGGATCGCCGGCCTTGGGCGTTTCCGGGATTTCACCCCGGGCTCCGCGGCTGAGAACATCGAGAACGGAAGCCGGCAGCTTCCGGGCCAGGCCGTAGCGGCCAATGATCGACAGACAGTCCGCAAAAGTGGTGGGATCCGGAGCCGTGGGCCCTGACGCGATCGCGTCCAGGGGGTCGCCCACCACGTCCGAAAGAATCAGGGCCGCAACGGTCGCAGGCCGGGCGCGGCGAGCGAGCCAACCGCCTTTGACCCTGGAAAGGTGCTTTCGGACCGCGTTCACCTCGCCGATCGTGGCGCCGCAGGCTAGCAGTTCCCTGGTCACGGCCTGCTTGTCCGCCGGCGTGACGCCCTCGACAGGGCTGACGAGCAGAGCAGAGCCCCCTCCGGAAAGAACGCAGAGAACAAGATCCCGCGGACCTGCCTGGCCCACCAGCTCGAGGATCTTTCGGGTGGCCTCCACACCCCGTTCGTCCGGAACCGGGTGGCCCGCCTCGAAAAGCTCCACCCGGTCCAGACCGCAGAGATGGCCGTCCTTGACCACGATCCGGCCGCCTGCCACCCGGTCCCCGAGGATTTCCTCAACGGCCCGGGCCATGGGCGCAGCGGCCTTGCCCGCGCCGACAAGCCAGAGGCGATCCAAGTCCCGGAGCCGAATCTGCAGGCCTCCGACAAGGAGCGCCTCTCCCTCCAGGCGCAAGACACGCCGGACCGCCTCTGCCGGGTCCGCCGCGCGCACACCGGCCAGAAAGATTTCCCGGAGATGGTCCCGGCAGCGTCTCGTTTCCACAGGGGTCAGTCCTTCATTTTACGGATACGCCTCTGATATCGCTCGTTGGACCCGATCCTCCCATCCCCGCGGGCACGACAGAGCGTGCCCCTCCAGAGTATCCGCAATTGCGGGCCGGCTCCGCCTCTCGGAGGGACGCGCTCCGTCCCGTCCGTCTTGCCGCTGGCAGGCTGCTGCGGGCGCAACCCCTGGCCCCCGGGCCTTCTGCCCGAACCTCACGAAAGCAGCCGGGCCGCGTTCTCCCCCAGAATGGCCGCCTTGCTGCTCGGGTCGAGTCCCGACTCCTCCAGTTCCCGGAAGTAGCGGCCCGCGCCGATCAGCGGAAAATCCGTCCCGAACAGAATCCGCTCCGGCCCCAGGATGTCGACGGCGACCTTGTAGATCTGCGGCGTGTACAGGTAAGGGGAGGCCGCGGTGTCGTAATAGACTCTCGTGGTGTGCTTGCGGAAACTCTTCATGAGTTCGTACACAAAGAGCCCTCCGCCCCAGTGGGCCAGAACAAGGGTCGTCTCCCGGTTCTCCTCGATGAACCTGCCCAGGTCGGCAAGCCGGATATCCATTTTGCCCGGATAGGCGTGACCCACGGGCTCGTTCACATGAAGCACCATGGGCAGCCCGCGCTCCCGGACAGCCCCTGCCAGAGAACCGAGGAACTTCCAGTTTCTTCTGCCCAGGCCGGTCGTGTAAAAAGCCACCTCTCCGACGCCGGTCATCCCGGCCTCTAGAGCCTTCTCCATCTCCGCAAGACCGGACTTGGCCGGGACGAGCGAAGGGGTATAAAAAGCGGCCACCCGAGAAGGACAGCGGCGCCGGGTCTCGAGGAGATAGGCGTTCGCTTCTCGAAGAATTCCCGGGTCGGACCACGGAAATGCGAAGATCACCGATTTGTCCACGCCGTCCCGGTCCATGGCGGCCAGAAGGTCCTCGGCCGTGGCCATGGGCGAGCGCGGGTTCTCGTACAAAAGGCCAAAGGCAGCGTCCCTGCGCGCGAAGGATTCGCGGTCGCGAACGATCTCCGGCGGAAAGATGTGGGTGTGAAAGTCGACGATCAGATCGTCCGGTCCTGCCTTCGTTGACAACCTTGACCCCTTCCCCTATAGTGAAATTCTCCTCTCCGCCCGGAATCGTTTCCTTCCTCACCGCGCGGCGCCGGCCGCGCTACTGAGGGAATTGCTCCTTGACCTTTCTTCTTTCCCCTTCGGGACGGGACTGCCCGCCCGGCCAGGCACGGAGGCCCATGATGGAGGAAGCGCGCAACACGGCTGCGGAAAACCGAGAACACTGGCTCCGGGAAGAGGAGGCCCTCGCGCGGCGCATCGAAGAGGCCCGGAACCCCGGCGGGGCGAAGGCCATCGAGAAGCTGGCCCGGCAGAACAAGCAGCCGGTCCGGGATCTCATCCAGAAGCTCATCGATCCAGACTCGCCTCTGCTCGAACTCGGGGTCTTGGCCGGCTTCGGCATGAACTACCCGGACGTCGAGGATGTCCCGTGCGGAGGCGTGGTGACCGCCATCGGGAAGATCCACGGCAACTGGACGATGATCATCGCAAACGACTCCCGTGTCAAGGCAGGCACGTATTTCCCCATCACCTTGAAAAAGCATCTCCGCGCCCAGGCCATCGCAGAAAACTGCGGCCTGAACATCGTCTACATTGCCGATTCCGGGGGCGCCTACCTGCCGATGCAGGATCAGGTCTTTCCGGACGACGGCCACTTCGGCAGCATGTTCTACAACATGTGCCGCCTGTCCGCCATGGGCTTGAAGCAGATCACCCTTTCCACCGGCGGCAACACGGCCGGCGGCGCCTATATAGTCTTCCTGGCGTGTGAGTCGGTCATGATCCACCGCATGTCCTATTCCTTCCTGGGCGGGCCACCCCTGGTCAAGGCCGCTCTCGGCGAGGAGGTGACAGCCGAAGACCTGGGCGGCGGGTACGTTCACACCCACATCTCGGGCGGCGCGGACCACCTGTGCGCCACCCAGGACGAGGCGATCGAACGGGTCCGGGACATCCTGGCCCACGAGCCTCCCCAGAGGATTCACATCGACCGCCGCGAGGAGATACCGCCTTACTACGATCCCGACGGCCTCTACGATCTCCTTCCCAGGAACATTTACCGCGCCATCGACGTGCGGGCCGTCATCGCCCACATCGCGGACGGCTATCCCTTCCGCGAATACAAGAAGGATTACGCCCCGGGCCGGGGAGACAACATCGTCTGCGGCAAGATGTTTCTCAAGGGGATCCCGGTCGGCGTCATCGCGGCCAACAACAACGGCATTCTCTTTTACCAGTCCGCCCAGAAGGCCACGGAGTTCATCATCCGGTGCGCCAAGGACAAGACGCCGATCCTGTTCATCCAGAACTCGCCCGGATACATGGTGGGCACCGAGAGCGAGCACGCAGGCATCGGCAAGTACGGAGCCAACATGGTCCGGGCCGTCTCGAACGCGGCCGTGCCCAGAATCCAGCTCGTCATCGGCCCGGATCACGGCGCGGCCAACTACGGCATGTGCGGCAGGGCGTACCGGCCCCACTTCCTGTTTTCCACGATGCGGGCTCGCACCTCTGTCATGTCCGGCCAGTCCGCGGCTTTCGTGCTCCTCACACTGGAAAAGAGGAACCGGGAGCTCGAGGGCAAGAAGATGCTTCCCGAGGAAGAAGAGGAATTCCGGCAGCGCATGATGGCCAAGTACGACGGCGAGGCCCATCCTTTCTACTGCGCCGCCAGGCTCCTCACCGACGGCGTGCTGCCGTTCCGGGACATCCGGAACGTCCTGGCCATGGCTTTCGAGATTTCGCTTCTCAAACCCATTCCGGATTCGGTTCTCGGCAACTTCCGCTTCTGAACACGAGAGGCTTTTTTTCGGGCAGGGCTCGCGCCCTTTCCTGGCTCGGCCTTGCCCGTTCACCCTCGACTCTTGGCCCTCTTCAAGAAGGAGATCCGGGCATGACAGAAGAACAGGTCCTGCTCACCGACCGGTCCGAAGGCGTTCTCACCCTGACCCTGAACCGGCCCGAGGCCCTCAACGCCTTCAGCCGCAAGCTCCTGGACACCTTCGCCCAGGCCGTGGACGAGGCGAACTTCGACCCTGAATCCCGCGTCGTGATCGTCACCGGCGCCCCCGGCGAAAAAGCCTCCTTTTCCACAGGGGCGGACCTCAAGGAGCGGGCCACGATGAGCGAGGACGAGGTGAGGAGGTTCATCTTCAAGATCCGCAATACCTTCACCGCCCTGGAAAACCTGAGAAAGCCCGTGATCGCGGCCGTAAACGGCTTCGCTTTCGGCGGCGGCCTCGAGCTGGCCCTGGCCTGCGACATCCGCATCGCGGCCGCAGGCGCCCAGATGGGCCTTACCGAGACGAGTCTCGCCATCATCCCCGGCGCGGGCGGGACCCAGCGGCTGCCCCGGATCGTGGGCATCGCCAAGGCCAAGGAACTCATCTATACCGCAAAGAGAATCTCGGCCGAGGAAGCGCTGGCCATCGGCCTGGTGAACCAGGTCGTGCCGGCCGACAGGCTCATGGAGGCCGCGCGCAGCCTCGCTCTCACGATCTGCGAAAACGGCCCGATCGCGATCCAGCAGGCCAAGTTCGCCCTTTCCAAAGGATTCGACGCGCCGCTGGAAGTGGGCCTCAACATCGAATCGAACGCCTACTGGCTCTGCATTCCCACCGAAGACAGGCAGGAGGGGCTCAGGGCGTTCCGGGAAAAGCGAAAGCCCCGCTACCAGGGCCGCTGAGAGAGCAGAAGCGGACAGGGAGGGCGGCTCCCTCCGCAGGACATCCGGCCGCAAAGAGGAGGAATCCCCATGGCGACCGAGTACGATTACTGGAAGATCTTCCCCCGAATGCCCCGAAAGGTCACGATCGGCGACATCACGATTCGCGACGGGTTCCAGCACGAGGAGAAGTTCATCTCCACGGCGGCCAAGATCTTCTACGGCCAGGAGATGATTCTGGCCGGAGCCAAGGAGATCGAGGTCACCAATCTGGGCAGCGTTGTCACCACGCCCCAGTTCCGGGACGCCGAGCAGGTGTTCGCCGCCTTGCGGAGCGACGATTTCCGCAGGCGGTGCGACCGGGCGGGCATCCGGCTCGACGACGTGGTCATGACGGCCGTCACCATCCGGGAGACCGCGGTGGACAGGGCCATCGAGCTCAGGCAGCGGGGCATCGGTCCGGACCGGGTGCTCATGATGGTCTCGACGGACCCGGAGCACCATTACGCCAACTCGGGCACCACCCTGAGCCAGTACTGGCGCGAGGCCGAGCGGTGCATCCGCAAGGCCCGCGACGCGGGCATGAAGATGTGCGGAACCGTCAGCACGATCTGGGGCAGCCCGATCAGCGGTGCCACGGATCTCAAGGACGCCGTGGAGTTCACCAAGCGGTGGTTTTCGATCGGCGCCCACGACGTGGAGCACGCGGACCATGACGGATCGGCCAACGCCGCAGACGTTTACCGCTACTTCTCGATGATCCTGGACGCCATGCCCAACCCCCGGGCCCATCTGTGCCATCTGCACGAGACCAAGCGCGTGGCCTCGGCCTCCATTCTCGCCGCTCTGCAGGCCGGCATCTGCCGGTTCGAGGGGACCCTGGGAGGCATGGGCGGCCAGCCGGCCAACTTCCTGGACGACTGCCCGGTCCGGGGCACGGGCGAGTACTACTACAAGGACCCGCGCTACGTGGGGCTGATCTGCCTCGAGGATCTGCTCGTCATGATCGACGAGCTCGGCATCGAGCACGGCTACGACGTCGACCGGGTCCTGTGGCTCGGCGCCATGATGGAGAAGACCGTCGGCCGCAGGCTCAGGTCCGAGGCGGTCGTAAACGGCCGCACCGAAAAGGCCGGCCACCCCAGGTTCGCCCGGCCCGGCCTGAAAAAGCTCATCGAGAAACTCGGGGAAAAGCCCGGCACCCTCGTGCCCCCGGAGTGGCCGCCCGAAGCCAAGCTGCCCGAAAAATGGGGCCCCGACGACCCCTTCTGGTCGGCAAAGTCCTAGAGGCCTCGGTTCGGTGCCTGTGAACAAGAAGGATCGCACTGGATTCAGCACAAACAGCATAACCCGCAGGGTGCCATGAGAAAATCCAAAGGCCAGATGGAATCCGAGATCACTGCGTGCGTGACCAAGTTCGAGAAGGAATACATGGGCAGAGGCCCTCTGGAAGCCAAGACCTACTTGATCGATGATCTGGTTCTTGTTCGCCTGAAGCAGGTCCTTACCCAGGCCGAGATTCAACTTGCCGCCGGCCCGGGCAATCCAAGAGGCCGCGAGCTGATCAAGAGGGTCCGAGTCGCCCTCCTTGAAAAAGGACGACCCCTGCTTCAAGAGGCGGTGGAAGAGATCTTGGGGTGCAAAGTGCAAAGCCTCCATACGGATATCAGTACGATCACGGGAGAGAGAGTCCTGATCTTCACGCTCGAATCAAAACCCGATTTCAGCAATGGATCCTGACGGCCTCATGGCCGGGCCGAACCGCGGGCCCAGGCAAGGCAAGAACTCCCTTGTCAGAACTCGCTCGTCAAATTTGACGGAATCGACGCAGTGGCCTAAAATATAATTAAAGAGGAAGACTGCACGAAGGGGATGGGCTTGAAGGTATTTTAGGCCTGTCTCCCCCACGAGGCCCAAGCGTCTGAGCGAATCCCTCCTTTTGAGGGATGCGCATCTGGAAAGGAAGGCCGAACGTCGTCCCAAAGGGCGACGTTCGGCTTTTTTTTCGCCCAGGGGACTGTTCCGCCATACGGCAAAAGCGGAGGCCCTTGGGCCCCTTAAAGCGCCGGAGGAAGGACTCGAGGTCCCCGAAAACACAGAGATGCCGGGAGACTCGATCTTCAGATCCGGCGAAGAGACTCGATTATTCGACATCTGCGAGCCGAACGGGACCGAGGTCCTGTCACACAAAGAGGTCGTACGGGAAAAAGGGACAAAGGGGAAGATTGTGAACCTTCAAGGGAATCCCAATCTGGTTGTACTGAACGACTTGCGCAATCAAGCCCTCCAGGGCGGGGGCGGGGCACGGATTGAAGTCCAGCATCGAAAGGGCAAACTCACCGCCCGGGAACGGCTGGACCTGTTGCTCGACGAGGGCTCCTTCGAGGAATTCGATCTCCTCAAGACAGGACGGGGCAGCGTGCTTGGGGGGACCGATACCTATCTGGGCGACGGGGTTGTCACCGGCCACGGCACGATCGACGGCCGAGAAGTGTTTGTCTTCAGCCAGGACTTCACAGTCATGGGAGGGTCTCTCGGAGAGGCCCACAGCCAGAAGATCTGCAAAGTGATGGACATGGCCGTGCGAGTCGGCGCACCCATCATCGGGTTAAATGATTCGGGCGGAGCGCGTATTCAGGAAGGCGTGGACGCCTTGGCTGCCTACGGCGAAATCTTTCACCGCAACGTGCGCGCAAGCGGGGTGGTGCCTCAGATCACGTGCATCATGGGGCCCTGTGCGGGCGGCGCCGTGTACAGCCCTTCCATTACCGACTTCATCTTCATGGTCCGAGGGTCCTTCATGTTCGTCACAGGGCCGAATGTGGTCAAGACCGTCATTCATCAAGAGATATCGGCGGACGATCTCGGTGGAGCAGACGTGCACGCTCTACGCAGCGGCGTCGCGCACTTCACGTCGGCCAACGACATTCTGTGTCTGCGGGAGGTCAGGCGTCTCATCAACTATCTCCCTTCCAACAACAAGCAAAAGGCACCCTTGCTGGACCTGCGGGACCCTCCAGAGCGAGAGGATCCGGCCCTGGATTACCTCGTGCCGTCGAACCCGAACCAGACCTACGACATGCGGGTGCTCATCCACAGCATTCTGGACGGTTCCGAGTTCATGGAAGTGCAGGCCTCGTTTGCCCGAAATATCATCTGCGGATTCGGCAGAATGGGCGGCCAGACGGTCGGGCTTGTCGCCAATCAGCCGAGCGTTCTCGCCGGCGTTTTGGACAACGATGCCTCCGTCAAGGCCGCGCGTTTTGTCCGATTCTGCGACTGTTTCAACATTCCCCTCATCTGCCTCGTCGATGTGCCGGGATTCATGCCGGGCCCGGATCAGGAGCACGGCGGAATCATACGGCACGGTGCCAAGCTGCTGTACGCCTTCACCGAAGCCACGGTTCCTCGAATCACAGTCATTGTCCGAAAAGCATACGGCGGCGCTTACCTCGTCATGAACTCCAAGCACATCCATGGAGACATCCATTACGCCTGGCCCTCGGCTGAAATCGCCGTCATGGGCCCGAAAGGCGCCGTGGAGGTGATCTACAGAAAAGAAATCCTGGCCTCGAAGGATCCGGCATCTTTGACAAAGGAGAAGATCGAGCACTACCGACGCACCTTCGCATCTCCCGTGCTCGCCGCTCAGAGAGGCTACATCGACGATGTCATCTTTCCCAGGGAGACCCGCCACCGGCTCATCCGAGGGCTTCAGGTCCTGGAGGGGAAGAAGGTCGACCGGCCGGACCGGAAACACGGGAACATCCCCCTGTAGGAGACTTGATGTTTCGAAAGATCTTGATCGCGAACCGAGGCGAAATCGCACTTCGCATCCTCAGGACCTGCAGGCGCATGGGCGTCATGGCGGTCTGCGTTTTCTCGGAACCGGATTCACGCAGTCTCCATGTCCGGGAAGCCGATGAAGCGTTCCCCTTAATGGGGACGTCGGCAGCAGAATCTTACCTTTGTCAGGACAAGATCCTCTCCGCCGCCTTGTCCACCGGATGCGAGGCGATCCACCCCGGCTACGGGTTTCTCTCCGAAAACCCTGTTTTCTCCGAACGGGTCGCCCAGGCCGGGCTGGCCTTCATCGGGCCTCCGCCTTCTGTCATCTCCCTGCTGGGAGACAAGGTGGCGGCGAAGAAGCTTGCAGCGCAAGCCGGCCTGCCGACCGTGCCGGGTTCCCCGGACCCTCTTGCGGAATTGGAAG
>FWPU01006277.1_pt1 | contig 24127 bp, 24 predicted proteins | sample 2228361 | NCBI WGS metagenome assembly FWPU01 (sample SAMEA103939777, study PRJEB20133) | metagenome | reverse complement strand
GATCACGGACGCTATGCCGCCGGTCGGCGGCCGGCGGCTGACATTCAAGCTCTACGGCCAGGAGATCCGCACCATTGATGGCCGTTGCATGCGCAAAGACGGCACGCTCGCGGGCGCCGCGCTCGACATGGCGACTGCCGTCCGCAACTGCGTGCAAATGCTGGAGGTGCCTCTCGAACGGGCGCTCAGCTTCGCCTCGGCAAATCCAGCCGATTTCGTCGGCCTCGGCGGCCGTCTCGGCCGAATTGCCGCGGGATATCGCGCCGATCTCGTGGCGATCGATCCGGACGACATCCGCGTCGTCCGGACCTGGGTGGCGGGCCGCAGTTGAGGCTGCGTCACCGCCGGTGCGCGAGAAGTTTTCACTTCTTCATCTGCGCGGCGATGCGCTCGAGCGCAGGCTTCCACAAGGTCTGCTGATCGTTGATGTACTTGAGAACCTCCGATGGCGTCATGGGCCGCACGTAGGAGCCGCGGGCGGCGAGCTTGTTCTTGACATCGGGCTTTAGCAGAACTGTGCGCAGGTCTGCACTGACCTTGTTGATGATCGCCTCGGGCGTGCCTTTCGGCACCACGACCGCCTGCCAGCCCGTGGCGATGAAGCCGGGAATCGTCTCGGAAACGGTCGGTACGTTGGGGACCCCCGGCAAACGCTCCGCCGAGGCGACCGCCAGCGGCTTCAGATGCCCGGATTGAAATGCGCCGGAAAGGCCGGTGTAGCCCTCGATCACCATGCCGATACGGCCCCCGAGCGCATCAGTCGTCGCCTGGGCCGACCCGCCGGTGTACGGGACCATTTGCAGCTTGATGTCGGCGCGAATTTGCAGGAGCTCGCCGGTCAGATGCGTCAAACGCCCGACGCCGCTCACCGCATAGGAAATCTCGCCGGGCTTCTTCTTCGCCAGGGCGATCAATTCAGGCAGCGTGTTGACGCCGAGCTTCGGCGAGACGCCAATCGCCATGGGCTGGTCAGCGGTATATCCGACCGGCAGAAAGTCGCGCGGCAGTACCAGCGGCAGATTCGGCGCTTTACCGGGGATCGCGAGGAACACTGAGAGCGCCGGCGCGTAAAGCGTGTAGCCGTCCGGCACGGCCTCGGCTGCGGCCTTTGCCGAGATTGCCCCTCCGGCGCCGGGCCGGTTTTCGACCACGACCTGCTGATTCCATTGCTGGTTCAGCCCTTCGGCAATGATGCGCAGGGTGATGTCGATCGCGCTGCCGGGCGCGGAATCGGAAATGATGCGAACCGGCTTGGTCGGATAATCCTGGGCACGGGTCACGCCGGCGAGGAGCGTCAGGCCGAGCACGCATGCAGTGAGCAGGTAACGATGGAGTTTCATATGTTCCCTCTCCCGTGCTGTTCGAATTCTGTGCCTTGCGGCAGCGCAGCCTTAGGAACTGCGGCGCCGCTCATAGCGTAACCGTTGCAGCCGATCGCTTCAATGCGCTGGCCGGCGGCGGCCGCGTGGTTGGCCGTCGCAGGCAAGCGGCCTTGCGACCGTTGACAGACCAGGATTTTCAGCTCGCGGTGGACCCCGCAGAAGGGCTGGCGACAACCGTCCAGATCCCTTCGAAAGCGGCCCGGAATCCCCGGCGGTCGGCACACGCCGCGGCGGGAGACCGCGCCGCGATCCTAATGAATACGGCGGCCGTGCGGCGGCTGCTCTGATGTGCGCATGAGCCATCGCTCGGTGATGTACACCGCGATGGGCCAGGCGCCCCAGATCACGCCAAAGAACATGACCATGTAGATGATCATGCTCCAGGCATCCGGGACAATTCGGTCGATAAGAACGCCGAGCCCGAAGGCCACCACTTCGCCGGCCAGCACGACCACGAGATAGACAATGATAGCAAGCATTGCGAACTTCCTTTGCGGCCTGCCGCAAAGCGGCGCCGGCCGCGTCGAAATCGACTGAGGCGCGAGGACGTGCGCGCGGCGGCACGCGGGCGCACAGCCCGCGCGCCGAGCCGCGCCAGCAGGTCAGGCGTGGGGAGGTCCGGTGGGAGGCGCGGCGCAGCAGCGGTACGGACGCAGCGGCGCGCGATAGGAGCTCCGGTCGGAACGTTCGGGCCAATGGAGCGGCAAAGCCAAGCGGCTAATGCGCGCCGAGGCCTTTAGATGCTGCTCCGTATCGTTGTCGAGACCGAACTCCTCAAGGGCGCTGAGCTCGGGTGCCGCTGCGCGACGCGCGAGCTTGAGCGGCTGGCCCAACTGCTCGAACGGAAGCAGGGAGAGATCCCTGGTCGACTGCGCACCGGCGGCTCCCGGCGTGGGCGCAAGCAGCAGCGCCAAGCACGCCGGAATGACCTGCAGGAGAATGCGCACCGGCTTAAGAAGAATAAACACCTGTGGGCTCGCTCGGCGCTGGACCGCCGCACCTCAACTAGCGTTAGAGGACAGGGATTTCAAGGTCGGAAATTTTGCGACCGAACAAAGCAAGCAACACCATCTGTGAGCACCTCGAGGCCAAATCGGTGATGCCTTTCGTGAATACGGGGCGTGGGATCGGCATGATCAGCCTATCCGTCCGTTGGACAGTTCGCAAAAGGAGAGTCTGCAGCACAGCCTGCATGCGCCGCAGCTGGTTTCGGGGGCGGAAGTCGTCTACTTCTTCCGGTACGCCAACAGCGTCTTGAATTCGCCGATGCGCTTGACCGGCGCCTTCCTCTCCCATTTGGCAATGAGCGGCTTGGTCTTATCCCAACCCATCGACAGCGTGTAGAACAGGATGTGTCCGCCTTTGCGCGTCTTGGCGGTAAACAGGTCAAGCAGCCGGGCGTCCGTGAAGCCGCCGTATTCTTTGCTGGCGGTATTCGGGAAAAAGAACTCGCACAGGTGAAACATCGTGACCACATCGAAGTCCGGCAGCAGTGCGGGGTTGGTCAAATAGATGTCGCCGAAATAGGCGACGTAGTACTTGGCGACGCCGGAGTTGTTGGTGACGAGGTCGATATAGGATTGATACTCCTCCTTGGAGGCCGTGATGGCAAAGACACGGTTCTTGCGCGCGGCCTGCTTGATGCCGACGATGTGATGGGTGCCGGTGCCGAAGTGGTAGATATTTTTGCTTCTCAATTTCTGCTTCGCCACCCAGTCGTTGAAATGGACGTCGCAGGGGCAAACTTCCACGTTCAGATCCCACTTGTCGGTCCAGTAGTTCATCTTGAGCATCGGTTTCCTCCCCGCGTGGCTCACGCCGAAGCAGCCAACTCTGCCCGCTGCCCGGAGGTCTCGCCGCGCGCCTTCATCTCAATGACGTGCTCGTGGAAATCGCGCAAGACCGGCGCGGGTCGATCGCGACTGGGCCGCGGCAGCCGCGCGTTCCTTGAGCGAGAACAGCGCAGTGCCAAGCCCGCACAGCCGCGCAATGGTTCGACGATCACTCCCATAGCGCTCTCCGCCGACAGCACCCGCAATTATTGTGACCAAGAATAGCGGCATTTCAGCCGCGATTCGCCACCAAATGGGCCGCCGGGGTTGCCCCTCAAGGCCCAAACCCGGGACAATGATCTGAATTGCAGATACGCCGGATTCTGGTGTAAGGCTCTGCGCGCAAAGGCAGGTCCGGCGGCGGGCCGTCGTCTATGCTCGTCGTGGAGAAAGCGGTGCCAAAAACGTCAAAAACGCCCCTGCTCGACCGCATTCATACACCCCATGATCTGCGCCGCCTGGATGCAAGCCAGCTGCGGCAAGTCGCCGACGAGCTGCGCGCGGAGGTGATCGACGCGGTGGCAGTGACCGGCGGCCATCTCGGGGCGGGCCTCGGCGTCGTCGAGTTGACGGTGGCCCTGCATTACATCTTCGATACGCCGCGTGACCGCCTGGTCTGGGACGTGGGCCACCAGGCCTACCCGCACAAGGTGCTGACCGGCCGGCGCGACCGCATCCGCACCCTCCGGCAAGGCGGCGGATTGTCCGGATTCACCAGGCGGGCGGAGAGTGAATATGACCCGTTCGGCGCGGCGCACTCGTCGACCTCGATCTCGGCCGGGCTCGGCATGGCCGTGGCGCGCGATCTCAAGAACGAGTCGCACCACGTGGTGTGCGTGATCGGCGACGGGGCCATGTCGGCGGGCATGGCCTATGAAGCCATGAACAACGCCGGCGCCCGCGACGAGCGGCTGATCGTGATCCTCAACGACAACGACATGTCGATTGCCCCGCCGGTCGGCGGCATGTCGGCATATCTCGCACGACTTGTGTCGGGCAAGACGTACCTGAAGATCCGTGACATCAGCAAGCAACTGGCGCGGCGACTGCCGAAGTTCATCGAATATTCGGCGGAGCGGGCGGAGGAATATACCCGCGGGTTCTGGACCGGCGGCACGCTGTTCGAGGAGCTTGGCTTCTACTATGTGGGCCCGATCGACGGGCACAATCTCGATCATCTGCTGCCGGTGCTGCGCAATATCCGGGCGGCAAATGTCGGGCCCATCCTGCTGCACGTGGTGACCCAGAAGGGCAAAGGCTATCCGCCAGCGGAGACCTCTGCCGATAAGTTCCATGGCGTGCTGAAGTTCGACGTGGCGACCGGCACGCAGGCAAAATCCAAGGCGCAGGCGCCGTCCTACACCAAAGTATTCGCCGAAAGCCTGATCAAGGAAGCACGGAAAGACGACAAGATCGTCGCGATCACGGCGGCGATGCCGTCGGGCACGGGACTTGACCTGTTCGCGAAGGAATTTCCGACGCGGTGCTTCGATGTGGGCATTGCCGAACAGCATGCGGTGACGTTCGCCGCGGGGCTGGCAACCGAGGGCTTCAAGCCGTTCGCGGCGATCTATTCAACCTTCCTGCAGCGGGCCTACGATCAGGTGGTGCACGATGTGGCGATCCAGTCGCTGCCGGTGCGTTTCGCCATCGACCGTGCGGGCCTCGTGGGCGCCGACGGCCCCACTCACGCCGGCTCGTTCGACATCGCCTTTCTCGGCTGTCTGCCGGGCTTTGTGGTCATGGCTGCAGGCGACGAGGCGGACCTCGTGCACATGGTCGCCACGGCCGCGGCGATCGACGACCGGCCGTGCGCTTTCCGCTATCCACGCGGCGAAGGGATCGGCGTGCCGCTGCCCGAGGAAGGCAAACCGCTGGAGATCGGCAAAGGTCGTATTCTGCGCGAGGGTACCAAAGTCGCCCTGTTCAACTTCGGCGGACGGCTGGCCGAATGCCTGAAGGCGGCTGACGAACTCGCCGCGCTGGGACTTTCGGCCACCATCGCCGACGCGCGATTTGCCAAGCCGCTCGACGTCGACCTCCTTCTCCGCCTTGTGCGCGAGCACGAAGTTCTGATCACGATCGAGGAAGGCTCGATCGGCGGCTTCGGCAGCTATGTGCTCAATGCGCTGGCCGAGCATGGCGTGCTCGATCGCGGGATCAAGGTGCGCACCATGGTGCTGCCGGACGTCTTCATCGACCACGACACGCCGACGGCGATGTATGCCCGCGCGGGTCTCGACGCCAAGGGCATTGTCGCCAAGGTATTTGAGGCGTTGGGCAAGGACGTCGCGGTGGAGAGCGTGAAACTGGCGTAGCCACTAGGACTCGGCAGACCCGGCGGCGCGGAACCGCGGCTCGGGCAATCCATCCGAGCAAGTCGAAGTTGCTCGCGCCAGACCTGCGGCGCCGCAGGCCCCCGACTGCTAGCGACGGCGAGCGGGGCTTGGAACTCGCTTACCCTTCCCGCGCGCTTCCGACAGCCCGATGGCGATCGCCTGCTTGCGGCTGGTCACCTTCTTGCCGCTCTTTCCGCTCTTGAGCGTGCCACGTTTTCGCCTGCGCATCGCACGCTCCACGTCCTCCGATGCAGCTCGCGAATATCGTCGTACCATGTCGGCCCCCATTGAAGGCTGGATGTCTCGGCGTTGTCACCAGCGCAGTAACGAACCATCGAGCGCCCGGTTCCGGTTTGATCTCGGTCAAATGAGTATCGCTGATGGCTTCATCAGAGGCGTTGATGTGCCGGGCTTTCCGTACTTCCTTCATGGCCTTCCGTAATTCCTCCACGATCGATAGATAGGGTCTCATCGGCCGCCGCAAAGCGGCCGTCATTGCCTTTTTGACAGTCGCGACAATGCCGGGACCCGTGATCGCTGGCGCAAACTTGACGCCGGCAACAGCTTCGATTTGGCGCGGCGAGGTGACCGAAACGGTCAGGCTCGCGCTGCCTATGGCGCTCACCCAGCTCGGGCAGGTCGCCATGATGACCACCGATCTGGCGTTGCTCGGCCGGCTGGGCGATCAGGTCATGGCGGCGGTGGCGCTGGCGCACACGGTGCTGTTCGCGGCCTTCGTCATCGGGATGGGCGTGGTGTCGGCGGTTGCGCCGCTCGCCGCTCAGGCATTCGGTGCCCGCGAGCCGCGCATGGTACGGCGGGCACTGCGCGTCGGGCTCTGGGCGGCGACGATGCTCGGTCTGCCGCTCAGCGCAGCGCAACTGTACGGCGAGGAGATCCTGCTCGCGCTCGGCCAGAAGCCGGATTCCGCAAAGCTCGCCGCCGACTACCTGCGCAGCCTCGCCTGGTGCCTTGTGCCGGCGTGGTGGTTCATCGCCATCCGCGGCTTCATGGGCGCGGTGAACCGGCCGGAACCCGGGCTGTGGATCACGGTCGCTGCGATCCCAGCCAACTTCGTGCTGGCCTACGCGCTCATCTACGGTGCGTTTGGCCTGCCGCGGCTCGAGCTGTTTGGTGCCGGGCTTGCGACCACCCTGGTCAACATCGGCATGTGTGCAGCGGGCATCTGGGTGGCCTACGCCTGCCAGCCGTTCAAGAAGTATCGCATTCTCGGCCGCTTCTGGCGCAGCGACTGGCCGCTGTTCGGCAAACTGTTCTGGGTCGGAACGCCAATTTCCGTCGCGTTCATGCTGGAGTATGGGGTGTTCGCCGCGGCGGCGCTGCTCATGGGTTGGATCGGCACCGCAGAACTGGCAGCGCATCAGATCGCGCTGCAGGTCGCATCAATTCTGTTCATGGTGCCGTACGGCATCTCGCTCGCGGCCACCGTGCGCGTCGGACACGCGGTCGGCCGGCGCGACCCGGAGTCAGCACAACGCGCAGGCCTTGCCGCGGTCGCGCTCGCAGCCGGTTTTATGGCGGCGATGACCGCAATCGTCCTGTTGGCGCGTGATGTGATTCCCCACCTATTCCTCGGCCCGTCGGTCAGCGATGCAAAGGCGGCGGCAACGCTGGCGGCGCTGCTCCTCGTCGTCGGTGCGAGCTTCTTCGTCGCCGACGGGGTGCAGACGGTAGCCGCCGGCGCGCTGCGAGGCCTCAATGATACGCGGATTCCCATGCTGTTCGCCGCAATCTGTTTCTGGGTCTTCGGGTTTGCGGCATGCTACGCGCTCGGCTTTGCACTGGGATTGGGCGCGGTCGGCGTGTGGATCGGGCTCTCGATCGGCGTCATCCTCTATGCCCTGCTTCTCCTGTGGCGCTTCCTCTTTCTCACCAGGCGCGGCTATCTTCCGGTGGTCCCGCACCTCTGAGCACCAGTCGCAATGACCGAACGGCTTGCCATCGCCCGCCTTGGATCGCGCGGCGACGGCGTGGCCGAAACCACGGGCGGGCCAGTGTACGTCGCCTATGCGCTGCCCGGCGAGGTGGTGGAGGCGGAGCCTGTGCCTGGACATCCCGACCGGCGCCATTTGCTGCGCGTGGTTCGGCCGAGCGTGGAACGTGTCGCCCCGATCTGCCGCCATTTCGGCACCTGCGGTGGATGCGCCGTCCAGCATTGGACGAGCGAGCGCTATCGGGAGTGGAAACGCGCGTTGGTCATCGAAGCGCTGTCCCATGAGGGACTCGATGCGGCCGTTGGTCCCTTGATTGATGCGCATGGCGAAGGTCGGCGGCGCGCGACGTTCCATGCGCGGCGCGGAACGCACGATATCTTGGAGGTGGGCTTCGCGGCTGCGCGTGCACATCACGTGATCGGGATCGACGCCTGCCCGGTGCTTTCGCCGGCGCTCGACGGCGCGGTTGCCACGGCGTGGGCGATCGCCGAGGAACTGAAACCTGCTCGCAAACCGCTCGACATCGCGTTCACGGCCACAGAAAGCGGCCTCGATGTCGACGTGCGCGGCTCGGGCCCGCTCGACGCCGCGCGCGCAGCAAGGCTCGCGCGGCTCGCCGACGCGCACGGGCTTGCCCGGCTCACGCGGCACGGGGAGCTGATCGCGCTGCGGGCTCAGCCGACGCTGACCATGGGCCGGGCGCGCGTGACGCTACCGCCGGGCGCATTCCTGCAGGCAACCGCGGCGGGCGAGCGGGAGCTGGCGCGGCGCGTACTTGCCCATGCGGGCAAGGCGCGAAATGTTGCCGATCTATTCTGCGGGGTCGGGCCGTTTGCTCTGCGACTGGCCGAGCGCGCATCGGTGTGCGCGGCGGACGGCGACAGTGCGGCGACTGCTGCGCTGAAAGCAGCCGCCAGCGCGACGTCCGGGCTCAAGCCGGTCGAAGCGGTGGTCCGCGACCTGTTCCGGCGACCTTTCGTCGCACAGGAACTCAAGCGCTTCGATGCGGCGATCTTCGACCCGCCGCGGCAAGGTGCGCAGGCGCAAGCGCGCGAGCTTGCTCGGAGCGACGTGCCGATCGTGGTTGCGGTGTCGTGCGACCGCGGGAGCTTTGCGCGCGACGCGCGGATCCTTGTCGACGGGGGCTATCGCCTGACCGAGGTCACGCCGATCGACCAGTTCCGCTACAGCTTCCACGTGGAAATCGTGGCGCGGTTCGAGCGGTAAGGTTGAGCCACGCGTGCCAGCATCGCTGGCCGGTCGACCAAGACCCTCTTCCGCCTGATCGGAGCCCTACTGGAGGCCTTCCGCGCACACGATCGCCGTGCGGATGCCGCCTTGAGCGATGATGGCGCCGGGATTGAGTGCTGTCCGGTAGACGAGATCGATGCGCTCGATGGCGCGTTCGCGGCCACGAAGGTCCAGCGGCCGCGTGCGTTGACCGGCACGCAGGATTTGCTGCACGGAGATATCGTCGGGCGCACCGTTCTCATACACCACTCGCAAACTGAGCAGCTCCACGTCGGCCTCGCGGGCATGTAACCGGAGGGCGCGAAAGCGGCCCTCGCGGCGTCCGACACGGATCGAGTCGCGGTCCCGGCCGATAAGTGCGACCTGCTGACAGCCGAGCTCGGCCCAGTCGCCGCGCGGCAACACGTCGCCGCGGCGTCGTACGGGGTCTGCGAACACCTTGATCACCGCCTCGCCGCGCAGCTCGGGGCGCGCGCGGTAGATCATCTCGATCGATTTGAGATAACTCCGGTCGCCGCCCAGGCTCACCTCGAGCTGATCGCCTCTTCGGATAAACTCATCGATCCGCAGATCTTCCGTATATCCGTTGATATATACGAGTCGGATCGAAATCAGATAGACGTCGACCCGTTCAGCCACAAAGTAGAGCGCCCGAAACCAGCGGTTCGTGAACCAATCCTCAGGTTGACCGATATTGATCACGTCTCGTTCAACCTTGCCGACCAACTGCTCGCCGAGAAATACCCAGTCAGGATCACGCTGCGCCTGCGCCGGCGAGGCCACGAGCAGGAACAGCAACGCAACCGCAATGCTCGATAAACGTGACATCTGTCCGGTCCTCCCCTCTTGCACAGCAATCGATCTGTGTGTTTGCAGACCGCAGGCACGCAAATGCTATTGCTAGCAAAATTTAGCATACTTTGGGACCTGCGAGCACCGATATTTGTTCGGTCTGCAATCCTGCGCAAAAACAGCGGCGAGGTGTCCAGAACGCAAATTAATGCGCGTTCATCTCCCGCCGGGTCGACATGGAGCGGCTGTTCCTCAGTCAACGGAAATGGATGAGCGGCTCGTCCCCTGACTTCTTTGCGCCGGCGGCAACACGCCAAAGTGACGGCCGAAGCAAGCGCAGGCTCAGAGCGACGGTCAATTGCCCCAGCGCTGCTGCCACATCTGCTCGCCGATGGTGCAGGACATTCGCGGGCTTGAGGCAGATGCGGGCCGCAGCCGCGGCCTGGGTGTGCGGCCGGCGATCTCCAGCACCAGCTTGGTGCGGATCGCCGACTTAAACTGCTCGCGCGTGCGAATCGGGACGACAAAGGCGCCAGGGCCGCCGATCACGCAGTCCTCGTAGTAGACATCGAGGTTTTCGATATCCATGGTGCCGAAGTTCGGCCGCTTGAGCATGATCGGCAGGCCGTTGATGGTGATGCCTTTGGCGAGCACCTCGTCGCGCACAAGCGTTACCGGCGGGCCGTTGTTGTTGACGCCGTCGCCGGAAATGTCGATGACGCGGCGTAGACCCCTGTACCCCCCACCCTCAAACAGCCGCATGGCGAAGGCGAGCGCGCCGGAAATCGAGGTGCGCGAGCCGCGCCGGAGCGGCGCGCGCGCAATCTCGGACGCGAAGGCATCGGCCGATTCGGGACCATCGATCACGCGCCAAGGTACGACGATGCGCTGAATCTCGACGCCCGCCCATTCGAAATAGAGCACCGCAACGCGACCGTTCATCCCCTGGCGGATCGCCTGCATGAATTCGCGCGAGGTCAAAGCCGCGATGTACCCCTCGCGCTGAAGCGCCAATTCCTCGAGATCCATGGAGTAGGAAATGTCGACCGCGAGCACGAGTTGAACGTCAACCGTGGCGACGTCGGCCTGGACACGCTTGAGTGAAGCGGGCGGAGCGGCAAGGCCGCCGCTCAGGCCGGCAGCCGCCGCAACACCGAATAGTGCAGCGATCAACCCGAGACCCAGGCGCATTCGTGTCCCGTTCCTCTTGGTCGAATTCCGTCCCTCGCGGTCTGATGCTGGCACAGCTCGGCGCGCACGGGAAGGCGGGGCGATCGGGCCGGGCTGCCTACGTCAGTGACCGACGCCGCGCGCGTCAACCCTCCAGCTTCTCGGTCGCAGTGATCTCGATGCCAAACCCGGCCAGGCCGACGTAGGTGAGTTGGGCGGAGGTGAGCAGGCGGATCGAGGTGATGCCCAGATCCTTGAGGATCTGCGCGCCCAGACCGACCTCGCGCCACTGGCGAATGCGCGCCGCGTCGGAGGCACGGTCGCTCGAGGGGATTTCATGGGTCGGAACGCCGGCGGCGCCGTCGCGCAGGAACACAATCACCCCCCTGCCCTCTTCCTTGAACCGCCGCAGCGCCGAGTGCACGGCCTTGGCTCCGCCGAACACATCGCGAATGATGTCGGCGCGGTGCAGCCGCGCCAGGACGTCCTTCCCATCACCAATGCGGCCATGCACGAAGGCCATGTGCTGCAGGCGATCGAACGGGGTCATGTAGGCGTAACCCTGCAACGGGCCGATCTCGGAGTCGACCGGAAACTCACCGACGCGCTCGACCAGCTTCTCGCGCACCTGCCGATAGGCAATCAGCTCGGCGATAGACAGACGATGGAGGCGGTGACGCTCCGCAAAGGCGGTAATCTGGGTGCCGCGCATCACGGTGCCGTCGTCGTTCATCAACTCCGCGAGCACGCCCACGGTTGGCAGACCGGCGAGACGGCACAGATCGACGCAGGCCTCGGTGTGGCCGGAGCGCATGAGCACGCCGCCTTCGCGCGCAACCAGCGGAAAGATATGGCCGGGACGCACGAAATCGGCCGCGCCGCTGTTGCTGTTGGCCAGCGCACGCACCGTGTTGGTTCGCTCCTCAGCGGAGATGCCGGTGGTCAGTCCGTGGCGGAAGTCAACGGAGACCGTGAAGGCGGTGCCAAGCGGCGCGTCGTTGATCGCCACCATAGGATCAAGATGCAGCCGCTTGGCGTCGTCGGCGGAGAGCGGCGCGCAGACGATGCCAGAGGTATTGCGGATGATGAAAGCCATCTTCTCCGGGGTACAAAGCGAGGCGGCGACGAACAAATCGCCCTCGTTCTCGCGGTCGTTGTCATCAGTGACCACGACGATCTCGCCGCGAGCGAAGGCTGCTATGGCTGCGTCCACGTCTTTCTGGCTCTGCACAGCTGCCTCAGCGTGGCTGGGGGAACGGCCAGGCGACACCGCCGCCCACCTGGCCCCGATGACGCAGATAGTGATCGGCGATCACGCACGCCACCATGGCCTCGCCGATCGGGACGGCGCGGATACCGACGCAGGGGTCGTGGCGCCCCTTGGTCACGATTTCAGTCTCGTTGCCATAGCGGTCCACCGTACGCCGCGGGGTCAGGATCGACGACGTCGGTTTCACGGCAAAACGCACCACCACCGGCTGGCCGGTCGAAATACCGCCCAGGATGCCGCCGGCGTTGTTGGACAAAAATCGCGGCTTGCCGTCGTTGCCCAGGCGCATCTCGTCGGCGTTCTCCTCACCGGAAAGAGCGGCGGCGGCAAATCCCGCGCCGATTTCGACGCCCTTGACCGCGTTGATGCCCATCAATGCCGCTGCGAGATCGCCGTCGAGCTTCCCATAGACCGGGGCGCCGAGGCCCGGCGGCACGCCCTCGGCCACGACTTCGATCACGGCGCCCACTGAAGACCCGGCCTTACGGACGCCGTCGAGATAGGCCTCCCACTCGGCCGCTGCATTCGCGTCGGGGCAGAAAAACGGATTCTTGTCCACCTCTGCCCAGTCCCAGCGCGCCCGATCCACTTTGTGCTTGCCCAATTGAATCAACGCGCCGCGAACGCTGAGACCGGGCACCACCTTGCGCGCAATGGCGCCGGCGGCGACGCGCATGGCGGTCTCCCGCGCGGACTGACGACCGCCGCCGCGGTAGTCGCGGATGCCATACTTTACATCGTAGGTGTAGTCGGCGTGCGCCGGGCGATACTTGTCCTTGATCTCGGAATAATCCTTCGGCCGTGCGTCGACATTCTCGATCACAAGCGCAATAGGAGTTCCAGTCGTCACCTGCTGACCGCTCGCCTCGTCAATGAAGACGCCGGACAGGATGCGCACCCGGTCCGGTTCCTGGCGCTGGGTGGTGAAGCGAGACTGACCGGGCCGGCGCTTGTCGAGCCAAGGCTGGATATCGGCCTCGGTCAGCGGAATGCGCGGCGGACAGCCGTCCACGACGCAACCGATCGCCGGCCCGTGGCTCTCGCCAAAGGTCGTAACCCGGAACATATGGCCGAAGGTATTGAACGACATGACATTCCGACCTCGGCGGTGTGGTAACCCGCGCGGCCGGCCGGGTCAATGAAGCCTCCTCCGAGGCTCCAGAGGCGACGGGCACAGGTGGCGATACGGCGCGATCCCGCTCACTCCTTGATCACGGCAATATCCGGCGCGTCGGGATGCTTCATGCCGACGATGTGATAGCCGGCGTCCACGTGATGCACCTCGCCGGTCACCCCGCGCGAGAGGTCGGAGAGCAAATAAACCGCGGCGTCGCCGATCTCTTCCAATGTGAGGTTGCGTCGCAGCGGCGCGTTATATTCCTGCCAGCGCAGGATGTAGCGGAAATCACTGATCACTGTGGAGGCAAGTGTTTTGATCGGCCCGGCGGACAAAGCGTTGACACGTATTTTTTTCGCACCAAGGTCTGCAGCGAGGTAACGTACGGAGGCCTCCAACGCTGCCTTGGCCACGCCCATGACGTTGTAGTGCGGCATCCACTTCTCGGCGCCGTAATAGGTGAGCGTGAGCAGCGAACCGCCGTTCGGCATCAACCTTTCCGCACGCTGCGCAATTGCGGTGAATGAATAGCAGGATACAAGCAGAGTGTTCGTGAAGTTGTCCGCTGAGGTGTCAACATAACGGCCGTCCAGCTCGGCGCGGTCTGAATAGGCGATGGCGTGCACCACGAAATCGAGGCTGCCCCAGGCGCTCTTGGCAGCCGAAAACACCGCATCGATGGTTGCAGGATCGGTGACGTCACAATGGCCGAACACCAAAGCGTTGATTTCCTGGGCGAGGGGCTCCACGCGCTTCCTGACGGCGTCGCCTTGATAGGTGAAGGCCAGATCGGCACCGTGCGCGTGACAGGCTTTGCCAATACCCCAGGCAATCGACCGGTTGTTCGCCACCCCCATGATCAGGCCGCGCTTGCCGCGCATGAGACCTGAGGCTTCCGCCATGATGTTTCTTATCCCCCGCGCTTTGGGCCGTTGCGCATCCCCTATGGCATAGGGGATTTGGGCCTTCAAGCAGGCATCCGGCGCCTTCAATCCCGGCATTAATGCATGGATCAATCATATTAATTTCATAAGTGGAATACCGGCATCCGGCCGGTGTTGGTGGCAACGACAGCCGTTGACTGCTGCCGTCCCAAGTTGCGCGTTTTGACAGACGGAGAGCGCAGTGGCAGTGATGCTTGTCGAAAGAACGACATCGGGAGACGGGTTGTGAGTTCTTTCCGACAAAGCATCGAGGCAGCGATTCCGGCCCTGCGCCGCTACTCACGGGCGCTGACACGCGATGCCGAAACGGCTGACGATCTGGTGCAAGACACGCTGGTTCGTGCGTTGCGCTCGGAGCACTTGTTCTATGGCGGAGATGTGCGAAGTTGGCTCTATACGATCCTGACCAACCTGAACCGCAACCGGCTGCGCGCGCTGGCGCGACGGCCCGTGCTGACATCGATCGAGGACAACGACGCAGCAAATTCGGCGGGACCGGAAGCGGGCGGCCGCGACATCGAGCGCGCCCTGGCGATGCTGGTCGAGGAACAGCGCTCGGCATTGCTGCTGGTGGTTCTAGAGGGATTGTCTTACCGGGAAGTGGCGGAGATTCAGGGCGTGCCGATCGGCACAGTCATGTCGCGGCTGGCTCGTGCGCGTGCCCAGATCAGGGAATATTTGGAGGGCGGGCGGCCAATGCTCCGCCGCGTCAAGTAAGCCGTAAGCAAGAACAACGAAGGTCAAATAATGGTCGATCGCGATTCACCCATCACTGAGGACGAGTTGCACGTCTATGTCGACGGGCAGCTGCCGGTGGATCGTCTGGCGGCGGTGGAACGATGGCTCGCCGCCCATCCGGAGGATGCCGCGCGCGTCGCCGCCTGGCGGGCGCAGGCAGACGCGATTCGGGCGCGCTTTGACGCCGCGGCCAAGGAACCAATACCGGAGCGCCTTGCGCTCGATCGCATCATGCGACGCGGCTACCTGTGGAAGGCGGTGGCTGCGGCCGCGGTCGTCATCGCCTTCTTCGCCGGCGGAGCAGCCGGCTGGCTGCTGCGCGGGGCGTCGGTCATGCCGCCCTCCCCATTCGAGAGGTTCACCGCGGAGGCGATGCAGGCTTACAAGCTTTACGTGGGTGAAGTGCGGCATCCGGTCGAAGTTCCCGGCATTGAGCGGCAGCACGCGGTGCAGTGGCTCTCAAAACGCCTGAATTATCAGCTGCGGGTGCCGAACCTCGAGGAAATCGAACTCAAGCTCGTCGGCGCCCGGCTGTTGCCCGGACCGACGGGACCGGCGGCCTTCTTTATGTACGAGGGGCCGTCAGGCGAACGCTTCACCTTGTACTGCGGCATTGCCAAAGCCCCGCAGACGGCGATGCGCTACCACGGCGGCGACCAGATTGCAGCGTTTTACTGGGTCGACCGCGACCTCGCCTATGTGCTGACCGGACCGGCGGACCGCGAGAAGCTGCTCAAGGTGGCTCAGGCCGCTTACGATCAAATCGAGACGCGCACGCCGGAAGTGGCGCAGCAGCACAATTAGAGAGGCGGCCGGTGGATGTCTTCCGAGCGGCCATGTCCGGGCCCGCGTTACCGGAGCAGTCCATCCATAGCAACCGGCAGAGACCTATGGACGCCGGTTCGGACCGGGCGCGTGCGCCCGGAACCGTTCGTCACCCCATGTCCTTGCGCGGATCATAGGGCTTGGTGTCGCGCCACTTGCGCATGAGCTCCTCGAACTCAGAATCGGGGCGCTCGGGCAGCATGATGCGCACGGTGGCGTAGAGATCACCGGTGCCTCCGCTCTTGCTGGGCAGACCCTTTCCTCTCAGACGGAAGGTCCGGCCGCTGTTGGTGCCACGCGGAATGGCAAGGTCGACTGCGCCATCGAGAGTTGGCACGCGCACCTTGGCGCCGAGCAAAGCCTCGTACAGCGTGATGGGGAGCTCAAGGTGCAGGTCCGCTCCATCTCGCTTGAACAACGGATGGGGAGCAACGGACACCGTGATCAGCGCGTCCCCCACGGTGCCATCCGGCCCGGGCAGGCCCTGGCCTTTCAGGCGAATGGTCTGGCCATCGGCGAGGCCCGCCGGGATTTTCGCCTCGACCTCCTTACCGTTCGGCAGCCGCACGCGCCGGGTGGTGCCCTTGGCCACCTCAGTCAAGGAGATGGTCACAGTGCCCGTGACGTCGCGGCCCTGCGGCGCAGCGCCAAAATCTTCGTTTGCGAAACCGGTGCGCGCACCGGCGCCCGCCATGCTGCCGAACACGTCGCGCAGAATCTCGTCGATTCCGCCGCCAAATCCTCGCCCACGACCAGACGACCGCTGAAAGCCACCGGGCCCAAAGGTGAAAGTCTCGAAGATGCCCTCGTCGGCGAATCGACCGGCGCGCGGACCAGCACCCGCCCCGAAGCCCTCAAAGCCATGGAAACGCGGCTTGCCCTCGGCATCAATTTCGCCGCGGTCGTACGCCTTGCGTTTGTTTTCATCGCCGAGGATTTCGTAGGCCGCGTTTAGCTCGGCGAACTTCGCCGCGGCTTTTTTGTCCTGTTTGTTGGCGTCAGGATGCAGCTTCTTGGCCTGCCGCCGGAAGGCGGCCTTGATTGCCTCGGCGCTGGCATTCTTCGGCACCCCCAGAACTTCATAGGGGTCGCGCATCATTGGACTCCGATGAAATCCCCTTTTTTGGCGCGCAGACCGCGCGCCCAGCGTAGATTCGAGAGCATATATGTGGGGACTTCCGCCCCAACCGCAACGCGGTTCCACGCCGGCCGATCCGGCGACCTCACGTGCGACTGAAGGGCTTTAAGGTCTTTACGTCCCAACGGCTGCCGGTGCGGCAGGCCTCACCGTGCAGCCACGTTTCAGTGTTGCCGCGCAGATAGCTCGCAAGGAAGTCCCGGCAGGTCGCGCCGTTCTGGCCGTACGAGGCCGCAATCGGGGTTATGGTGCCGTGGGCGCCGGTGTTCGGGTTTGCCCACGGGATGCTCGAGTCCGGGCCGCCGCGTGAGAGCAGTTCGACGGCGGCGGCCTTGGCATAGACGAGGTCGGCCTCGAGGAGATCGGCGGGCGTGGCGGCGGCGAAAGCCCCTTGTGAGACGGCGCCCGTAACCTCCTCCTTGCGTTCGTCCTTGGCGCCCAAAATCGAGTCCAACCGGTAGGACAAGGCGCAGCCGCCATGGGTCAGCGCGCCAGCGAGCAGAACCACTGTGGCCGACAGCCGTGCGCTCCCCCGCCATAGGCGCGCCCTAGCCGTTCCACTATAAGGTGGCGATAGCCAGCCCCCGGCACCACCGGGGGCCGTTATGGGATCACGCTGCGACATGTCCGATACAGCGTCCATGAAACACCCGGGCTGGTTAACGTCCGGTGACTTCACCGAGGCGGACGAGCCAATGCGCCTGTTTGCAGCCTGGATGGAGGAGGCAACCGCGCGCGAGCCCGCCGACCCCAACGCCATGACGCTCGCCACAGTCGACGCGGAAGGCATGCCAAATGCGCGCATGGTGCTGCTCAAGGACGTCGATGAGCGCGGATTCGTGTTCTACACGAACCTCGACAGCCCCAAGGGCCGCGAGTTGCGTGCCAACGCCAAGGCCGCGCTGGTGTTTTATTGGAAATCACTGAACCGCCAGGTGCGCGTGCGTGGACCGGTTGAGCCGGTCTCGGGGATCGAGGCGGACCGCTACTTCGCCAGCCGGCCGAGGCTGGCGCAGATTGGCGCCTGGGCAAGCAAGCAGTCGGCCCCGCTGGAAAGCCGGCTTGCGTTCGAAAAGGCAATCGCGCTCTACACCGCCAAGTTCGCGATTGGAATTGTTCCAAGACCGCCGAACTGGTCTGGCTATCGGATCATTCCTCTGACAATGGAGTTCTGGCAGGATCGGCCGTTCCGATTGCACGACCGCGTTGAATTTCGCCGCGAGGCGCGCGGGGCACCATGGAGCAAAACACGACTCTATCCGTGAGCAAGGGGCGATGCCTGAAACAAGCACAAGCCAACCACGCCGCACGCTCCTGCTGACCGGAGCAAGCCGCGGGATCGGTCATGCCACCGTCAAACGATTCTCTGCGGCTGGCTGGCGTGTCATCACCTGTTCGCGGCATCCGTTTCCGGAAAATTGCCCGTGGGAGGCGGGGCCGGAGGATCACATTCAGGTCGACCTCGCCGACCCGGAAAGCACGCAGCATGCGATTTCGGAGATCAAACGGCGACTGAAGGGCGAGCTGCACGCGCTGGTCAACAATGCCGGGATTTCACCCAAGGCCCCGGGCGGCGCTCGGCTCGGCTCGCTCGATACCACGCTCGACGTCTGGCAGCAGGTGTTCCAGGTGAATTTCTTTGCGCCGATTATGCTGGCGCGCGGCCTCGTGGATGAGCTCAAGGCCGCCAAAGGATCCGTCGTCAACGTCACGTCGATCGCCGGATCGCGGGTGCATCCGTTCGCAGGCGCGGCCTATGCCACGTCAAAGGCCGCGCTTGCCGCTCTCACCCGTGAAATGGCGGCCGATTTCGGGCCGCTTGGCATCCGCGTCAACGCGATCGCGCCCGGAGAGATCGATACTGCGATTCTGTCGCCCGGCACCGACAAGATCGTGGCGCAGATTCCGTTACGGCGGCTCGGTACAACCGACGAGGTGGCAAAGATCATCTACGTGCTATGCACGGAAACCTCATCCTATGTGAACGGCGCCGAGATCCACATCAACGGCGGCGAGCATGTATGACCGGCGATGCGGAGGCCTTTCGCGCTCCGGCATGGCACGTTCGGCGCCATGCCGGAGGTCGCCGATTGTAAGCTCAGCGGTTGCGAAGTCCTGGCGGCACACAGCCGCGCGTGCCGGGCTTGCAGCCCCAGCCGACCTTCTTGCCGCGGCTCCAGCCCGGTGGCAGGCCGTTCACAAAGCCCGTCCGGTTGCCTCGACTGAAGCCCGGAGGCATGCCGCCGGCAAACCCCGGCCCGCCGGCCCAGCCCGGCGGGCCACCGCCGCGCGGTCCGGCTTCGACTGCGGCCGCGCTCATGGCAAGCAACAACATTGACGGCAACAGCACGTGAAAATTGCGCATCGGGCGCTCCTTTCGAGCAATGTCTGGCAGCAACGTTCATTATAATGATTGAATCGTGAAAAAGTTCTATCACGCGACCTTGTTTTTCGCGCGTTGGTGAAAGCACGCTCTCCGCGGCGTCGGAAATTGTCCGCTTGCACCCGACGAGCCAGTGTTTGCGCTGAATTTCCTCCATTGCGGCGGCGCGACAGAGACGGCGGATAACATCTCGCGTTCGACCAAAAGGCTATCCGGAAGCGAAAGCGCCGCTGGTCGGGACGCTCAGAGCCATTTTTTCCATTTGAACCAGAGAAACGGCACCACGCCCACAATCAGCATCGCAAGCAACGCAAACGGATAGCCGATCTGCCAATCAAGTTCCGGCATGTTCTTGAAATTCATGCCGTAGATCGAAGCTATCAGCGTCGGCGGCAGGAACACCACGGCCACGACCGAGAAAATCTTGATGATATTGTTCTGCTCAATCTGAACGACGCCGAGCATGGCATCGAGCAGAAACGTGATCTTGTTGCTCAGGTAGGTCGCGTGATCGGAAAGCGATTGAACGTCGCGGCGCATCGACTGCAACTGCGAGCGTGTGTCCTTGGGCCAGCGCATGTTCTCCGCCTCGTTGGAAAGGAAGAGAAGAACGCGGCCGATCGAGACCAGGCTTTCGCGCACCTTGGAGGTGAGATCCCCACGCGCTCCGATTGCCTTGAGGATCTCGTTGTAGGACCGCGAGCGGGTGGACGCGCCGCCGTCTTCCGGCTCGAAAATGTCGCGCGAGACGGTGTCAACCTCGGCGCCGATGCGCTCAAGAATATCGGCGGCACGGTCGATAATGGCGTCGAGCAAATCCATCAGTACGGTCTCGCCCTTGACATTCGGAGGGCAGGTGCGTGCCAACTTGTTGCTGATGATCATGAAAGGGCGCGGGTCGTCGTAACGGACCGTGACCAGCTTGTGACCGCTGAGGATGAACGTCACGGCGGTGTGCTTGGGCGCCGCGGTGTCGGACTGACACATCAAAGTTGCGGTCATGAAGCGCGCCCCGTTCTCGACATAGAGGCGGCTCGAAACCTCGATTTCTTGCATTTCCTCGCGCGTGGGAATGGCCACGCCGATCCGGCGCTCGACCAGCTTGTCTTCGCCAGTGGCAGGATTGACAAGGTCGATCCAGACGGCGTCCTCGGGCACGTCGCCGTCCGTCGCCACCATCTGGCGCTCGAGCGTTTGTCCGCGCGGAACATAGGCCGAAAGCATGCTCGATCCTGCAAGTGAATTGCCGCCAGCCGCGCGGCGCGATGCGACGGGCGACGGCAATAGGCCGCGAATGCGCCTCTCATGCCGCGATCACGGCGACGATTGCAAGAAAAAATGCTGCCGGCTCGCGCCGTAAGGGTTCGCGCGCGTCGATGGCGGCAGGCTGTGCGCTACGATTGGAAGCGGCCGGCGCGCCGCTCAGGCCGCAAGCTCGATGAAGCGATCTTCGATCCGGACCCCCGTCGTCGACGGACGGGGCGGGCGGGTCGTGGTATAGCGCAGCGCTGCGGCGACCGCAGGTATCCCTATCTTGCCGTAGCGGCGATCAAGGCTCGCCGGCTCCGGATTGCCGCCGGCGTCGCGACCCGGTCCGGTCTTGTCATTAGTATTCTCGGACATTGCTACCCTCCTCCTACGGGTATCTGCCTCACCCCTGCCTGCAGCGGACATAGATGGGAATCATGGCCACAATCGGCAAGAAATCGTCAATTAACGAGGCAATTCGCCCGCTTGGCCACACTGTAGGCGGCAACCCCCCATGGGCACCAACGGCGCCAATTAGAGCAAGCCGGCGATAAGAAACGATTAATGGCCGGCCCCGCGCCGGAAACGCGCGGGCGCTGGTGCGGCGTTCCTGCAACAGCCTCGAAGAACCGAGGGCGAGGCGGGGGCCAATACTGGCACGATCAACTCCGGTTGGAGTATTTTCGAATCAAACCTCGGGGAAGGGCCAAAATTGGCCATATAGCAATGAAGAGATTTCGGATCGCGGCGGTTGCGGTCGGGCTGGGCGCGCTGTTGAGCGGCTGCTTCAGCGAAAGATTCGAGCCTGCCTCCGAGAAAAACTTCACCGCACGCGACCGCAACTACCTGGCGCGCGCACCGTACGCGAAAGTTGAGGTTCCCGACGCCTATAGGCGGGCGATCGTCGATTATCACAGGAAGGAACGGCCGGGCACCATCGTCGTCGATACCGACGCGCGGTTCCTCTATTACGTTCTGCCGGACCGCAAAGCGATCCGGTACGGCGTGACCGTTGGGGAGGAGGCTCTTGTGTGGTCGGGCGTTGCAAAAGTCGGCCGCAAAGAAGAATGGCCGAGTTGGACGCCTACCCCCGAAATCAAACGGCGGCTCGGCGATGTGCCGAATTTCGTCGGCCCGGGACCGCATAACCCCATGGGCGCCAGGGCGCTTTACCTTTATCAAGGCAACAAGGACACCCTGTATCGGATCCACGGTACCAATCAGCCGGAATACATCGGGTCGGGGATCTCCTCGGGGTGCATCCGCATGACCAACGAGGACGTCATCGACTTGTACAACCGGACCAAGCTGGGCGCGACGGTCGTGGTGCTGGCACCGACGCAAGGAGATTCGCCTTTCAATCCCCAGCTGGTCATGGGCGGCCGGACGCACGTAGACCAGCCCTATTAGGCGCCGGCAGACCGGGGACATTGCGAAAGGTTGGGGGGTGGTCGGGCGGGGCGCGCTACTGCAGCGCGCACCCGCCCGAGTTTGCGTTGCGCTGCAGCGCAGCCACGTTAACCTCCGAGCGACCTTGTCCTATCATTTGGTCAATCCCGCCGATGGAGGACTTATGCTCGGCTTGATGCAGGACTGGCCGCTTCTGTGCCATCGCATCATCGATCACGCGGCCACCTACCATCCCAACCGGAAGGTCATCTCGCGCTCGGTCGAAGGCCCCATCCATACCACCACCTACGCCGAGGTGCGGCGCCGGGCCCTGCGTCTGGCGCAGCGCCTTGACAAGGACGGAATCAGGCTGGGTGACCGGGTTGCCACGCTGGCCTGGAACACTTGGCGGCATCTCGAAGGCTGGTACGGCATTCTGGGCATCGGCGCGATTTATCACACGGTCAATCCGCGGCTGTTCCCTGAGCAGATCGCATGGATCATCAATCATGCGGAAGACCGCGTGATGCTCACCGATCTGACTTTCGTGCCGCTTTTGGAAAAGCTTGCGGACAAGCTGAAATCGATCGAGCGGTACGTGGTGCTAACGGATGCCGCACACATGCCGCCCACGTCGCTGAGAAACGCGGTGCCGTACGAGCAGTGGATCGCGGAGGCGGACGGTGATTTTGCCTGGAAGACATTTGACGAGAACACTGCGGCCGGCATGTGCTACACCTCCGGCACCACGGGCAATCCCAAAGGTGTCGTCTATTCGCACCGCTCCAATGTGCTGCACTCCATGATGGCGAGCCAGCCGGACGCCATGGGGGTCTCCTGCCGCGACGTTGTGATGCCAGTGGTGCCGATGTTCCATGCCAATTGCTGGGGGCTGGCGCTGACCACGCCGATGGTCGGTGCGGCCATGGTGATGCCCGGCGGCAAGCTTGACGGTGCCTCGATCTATGAGCTGCTGAACGACCATCGGGTGACCTTCACCGCCGGCGTGCCCACGGTCTGGATGACGCTGTTGCAGTACTTGGAGACCAGCAACGCCAAGCTGCCGTACCTGAGGAAAATCGTGATTGGCGGCTCCGCCTGCCCGCGCGCGATGATCAAAACCTTCCAGGACGTGTATGGTGTCGAAGTCTGCCATGCGTGGGGCATGACGGAAATGAGCCCACTCGGCACGCTTGGCTCGCTCAAGCCGGAATATGCCTCGCTCACCGGCGAAGCGCGGCTGGATATTCAGTGCAAGCAGGGACATCCGCCGTTCTGCGTAGAGATGAAGATCACCGACGACGCCGGACGCGAGCTGCCGCGCGACGGCAAAACCTTCGGACGACTCAAGGTGCGCGGGCCGGCGGTGACGCGGCGCTACTACAAGGAGGATCACGACGCCGTGGACGCGGAGGGCTTCTTCGACACCGGCGACGTGAGCACGCTGGACCCGAACGGCTACATGGAGATCACTGACCGCGCCAAGGACGTGATCAAATCCGGGGGTGAGTGGATCTCCTCCATAGCCATCGAGAATCTCGCGGTCGGTCATCCCAAGGTCGCGGAGGCGGCCGTGATCGGGGTCAAGCATCCGAAATGGGGCGAGCGACCATTGCTGCTGGTGGTCGCAAAAAAGGACCAAAAGCTCAACAAGCAGGAAATCCTCGAGTTCATGAGCGACAAAATCGCAAAGTGGTGGATGCCGGATGACGTCGTGTTCGTCGACGAAATCCCCCACACTGCCACGGGCAAAATTCAGAAGACGGCGTTGCGCGAGCAGTTCAAGAATTACGTGTTGCCCACTGCGGCGGCGTAGCAGACATCCCGCATGGCCCGAAAACGCATTGTTGTGAAGGAGCCGACCTCGCGGCTGGCGATCTGGGCCCGGCGCTGCGCGCTGTTTTCGCTCGCGGCTACGGTGCTGGTGATCGTGTTCGTGCGCGCCGGCTGGATCGAAACCGGTCCATCGCTTGGCGCAGTGTCCGGCGCGCTCGCCCTGGCGGGCCTTGCAATCCTGCTGGCGCTCGCCGCGCTGGCGGTGATCTGGCAGCACGGAGTCCCGGGCGTTGGACCTTCGCTTGTGGCAATCTTTATTGGGGCCGGGCTGCTGGCCTATCCCGCTTACCTCGGCACACGCTATTTGCGGACACCGCCAATCAGCGACGTGACCACCGACCTGGACGATCCGCCGCGGTTCGAACAAGCGGCGCGCTTCCGGCCCCGCGGGACGGTGGACTACCCCGGCGGGGAAGTGGCCGAAATGCAGCGCGCGGCGTACCCGGACCTCGAGACGCTGCAGGTGGCCGCCAGCGCGCAGATCGCGTTCGAGGCCGCGCGCTCCGTCCTCACCAAGC
>FWPU01006276.1_pt1 | contig 24129 bp, 24 predicted proteins | sample 2228361 | NCBI WGS metagenome assembly FWPU01 (sample SAMEA103939777, study PRJEB20133) | metagenome | reverse complement strand
CGCCTCTACCGGCTCTGTGGTCGAGGTCGTCCGGGACCTGCGCGGCGGGGCCCCGCGCTCTCCGGCTTGTCCGGCCTCGCGCCGGCGCCGCCCCCGCGCGGCAACGGCGGTGACCCGGGCCGCGGGATCGCCTACACTGGAGGTCGCATGGAGCTCGTCGGTCGGATGCTCGATGGCTCGATCCCGGAGCCGCCGAAGGCGGGGCCGCCGCGCGGCGGCCTGATCGGGCTCCGGGTGCGCCAGGACGAGAAGATGGAGCGTCTGGCCGGCGTGCCCCTCCTGGAAGGCTGCACCCGGCGCCAGCTCAAGGCGGTGGCCCGCATCGCCGACGTCCGGGAGGCGCCGGCCGGCACCGTGCTGACCCGCGCCGGGGAGCCCGGCGAGGAGTTCTTCCTCCTGCTGGACGGCAAGGTGCGGGTCGAGGTATCGGCCCGCAAGCGAGTGACGCTGGGACCGGGCGCCTTCTTCGGCGAGATGAGCCTGCTCGACGGCGGCCCGCGCTCGGCCACGGTCGTGGCCGAGACGGCCGTCCGCCTGCTCGTCGTCCGCCGGCGGGACTTCACGCGGCTGCTCGCGGAGGTGCCGGAGCTGACGCGCGCGATCCTCGGCGTGCTGTCGCGCCGCCTGCGCCAGGCCGAGAACGCGCCCAACGCCTGACCCGGCGCGGGCGTCAGCGCCGCCCGCGCCCCTCGAAGCGCTCCACGCGCTCCGCCCGGAACGGGCGATGGGGCCGCTCGGGCTTCTCGAGGCGGTTGCGCGAGCCCTCGGCGGCGGGGCGCTCCGGCTTCTCCAGCCGGGCCACGCTCCGGTCGGCCCGCCGCACGCCGGAGACGACCTCCCCCAGCCTGAGGTCGAGCCCGTTCGCGATCTGGCCCCAGCCCTCGCCGGCCCGGCGCCGGCCCAGGATCTGCTCCAGCGCCGCGCCGGCGGCGAGACCGTCGCGGTCGGCGAGCGTCCGGGACAGGGCCAGGGCGATCCCGATCTCGCCGTACCCGAGCCGCTCCTGGTCCCGCAGCGCGATCACGGTGCTCTCCGGCACCGCGAAGGTCGCGGCCAGCGTCTCCACCACGCGCCCGGCGCCGCCCGGGGTCGCGGCCGCCCGCTCGGCGGCCGCCTGGAGACGCCGGCCCTCGATGTCCAGGGGATCCTTGGCCGCGACGGGCGCGGGTCCGACGAGCGCCGCCAGGATCCCCACCATGACGAGACGGGTGATCCGTGTCCGCATGGCACGACTCCTGCCGCCGGCTGCGGAGCAAGCGGTGAGCCAGGCGGGCCGGGGTGCCCTGACGCGGGGTTGCGCCGGCCGGCCTGTCGAGCCGGCGACACCGGTGTCAGCACCCGGGCGGGCCGGCGTTTGTGCCCCGCGGAGCGCCGCTGTACCATCGCCTGGCGATGGCCCAGGACCTGCGCAGCTACCTCGACCTGATCAAGCGCCGGCGGCCGGAGGAGCTGGTCGTGGTCACCCGGGAGGTGGACCCCGTCCACGAGATCACGGCCCTGGTCGTGAAGCTCGAGAGGGAGGCCCGGCGGCGCCCGGTGCTTCTCTTCGAGAGGGTCCGCGGCACCCGGTTCCCGGTGCTCACCAACCTGCACGCCAGCCGCAGCCGCCTGGCGGCCGCGGTCGGCGCGGCGCCCGACGGGCTGCTGCCGGCGTACCTCCGGGCCATGGAGCGGCCGGTCGCGCCGCGGGTGGTGCCGACCGGGCCCGTGAAGGAGGTCGTGCGGCGGGGCCCCGACGCGGACCTGCTCGCCCTGCCCCGGATCGTCCACCACGAGGGGGACGCGGGCGTCTTCCTGACGGCCGCCATCTCGTTCGCCCGGCACCCGACCGCCGACATCTGGAACTGCGCCTACAACCGCCTGATGGTCAAGGACCGCGACACGACGGCCATCCACCTCACGGTCGGCAAGCACCTGTGGGAGTTCCACCGGGCGGCCGAGGCGCGCGGCGAGGCGCTGCCGGTCGCCTTCGCCGTCGGCGTGCACCCCGCCATCGCCCTGGGCGCCCTGGCCATCGGCTCCGTGGACGAGGACGAGCGGGGAATCATGGGGGCGCTGCTCGGCGAGCCGCTGGAGCTGGTGCGCTGCGAGACGTCCGGCGTGCTGGTCCCGGCCCACGCCGAGCTGGTCATCGAGGCCGAGATCCTCCCCGGCCAGCGGACGGCGGAGGGCCCGTTCGGGGAGTTCACGGGCTACAGCCTGGGCGAGCGACAGCGCGAGGTCGTCAAGGTCCGGGCCATCACCCACCGGCGCGACGCGATCTTCCAGGACATCACGGTGGCGCACCTCGACCACCTGCTGCTCTCGACGATCCCGATCGAGGCCAACCTCTACCGCGCGGTGCGGGCCATGGTGCCGACCGTGCGGGCCGTGCGGGTCCCGGCCCCCTTCACCTGCTACGTGGCCATCGAGCAGCGCGTCCCCGGCCAGGCCAAGAACGCCATCCTGGCCGCCCTGGGCGCCGACCTCTACATGAAGCGGGTGGTGGTGGTGGACCACGACGTGGACGTCTTCGACGACCGCCAGGTGAACTGGGCCATCGCCACCCGCTGCCAGCCCGACCGCGACCTGACGGTCGTCACCCACGCCCGGGGCTCGGACCTCGATCCCTCGACGCCCGAGGACGGGCTGGGCGCCAAGTGGGGCGTGGACGCCACCGCCAAGCCCTCCCTGGCCGCCTTCACGCCGCGCCACCGGGTGCCGCCCGCCCTCTACGACCGCCTCCGGCTGGAGGACTACCTGTCGTAGCCGGCGTCCTCGCGCGCTTCCAGGCGGTGGCGCGCCGCGCGCCGGATCGTCCGGCCGTGCGCTGGGAGGGAGGCGCCCTGACGTACGGCCGGCTGGACCGGCTGGCCGGCGGCTTCGCGCGATTCCTGCACCACCGCGGCCTGCGTCCCGGCGACTGCGTGGCGCTCGTCACCGGCAACCGGTGGACGTTTCCCGTGGCCCTGCTGGGCGCCCTCAAGCTCGGCGCCACCGTCGCCCCCCTCGATCCGAAGCTCACCGCCGACGAGCAGGCCGCCATCCTGCGCGACCTGGCGCCGGCCGTGGTGGCGCACGACGTCCTGGGGGACGAGGCCGACTGGGAGCCGCCGCCGGCCACGGGCCCGGCGCTCGTGCTCTACACCTCGGGCTCGACGGGCCGCCCCAAGGGCGCGGTGCTCTCGCCGGCCGCCGTGGCCTTCGGGGTGGGCTCGTGGGTCGATCCCGTGATGGCGCTGACGCCCGGCGACGTGGTGCTGGCGGTCCTGCCGCTCTCGCACTCCTACGGCCTCAACGGCGCCCTCCTGGCGCCCCTGACGGTCGGCGCCACGGTCGTGCTGCTCGAGCGGTTCACCCCCGAGGCCGTGCTGGAGGCCGTGACCGCGCACGGGGTGACCGTGTTCCCCGGCGTCGCCACCATGTTCCACCGGCTGCTGGAAGCCCGCGCGTCCCTCGACGGCCTGCGGCGGCTGCGCCTGGCGCCGGCGGGCGCCGCGCCCTGTCCCTGGGAGCTGTGCGAGCGGTGGCGGCAGGCGACCGGCGTGCGGATCCTGCGGGGCTACGGGATGACCGAGCTGTTCCGTCCCATCTCGTTCGTGGCCGCCGACCCCGAGGACCGCCCGGACGCCGTCGGCCGGCCGGTGCCCGGCGTCAGCGTGCAGGTGGTGGACGACGCGGGGCGCGCCCTGCCCCCCGGGGAGACGGGCGAGCTGCTCGTCCGCTCGCCGGGCGCGATGGACGGCTACCTGGGCGCCCCCGAGGAGACGCGGGCCGTCCTCACCGACGGCTGGTTCCGGACCGGGGACCTGGCGCGCGTGACCCGGGACGGCTTCGTCGCCATCGAGGGGCGCAAGCGGGAGCGGATCCTGCGCGGCGGCTACTCCGTGTTCCCCCCGGAGGTCGAGGCCGTCCTGCTGGCGCACCCCGACGTGGCCGAGGCGGCCGTGGTCGGCGTGCCCGACGCCGACCTGGGCGAGGAGGTCGTCGCCTACGTCGCCCTGCGGCCGGGCGCCGCCGTCAGCCCCGAGGCGCTGGCGGCCTGGTGTCGCGGGCGCCTGGCCGCCTTCAAGTCCCCGCGCCGCATCACCGTGCTGCGCGCCTTGCCGCGGTCGGCCACCGGCAAGGTGCTCAAGGCCGCCCTGCTCGGTCGATGAGCGTGGTGGCGCGCCGGCGCAGCGACTGGGGAACCAGGAGGCCGAGGCTGCGGGCGGTGGCGAGGTTGATCACGAGCTCGGGCGGGGAGCCGCCGTACGAGAAGAGCGCGCCGTGCTCGGCCCACCGCGGATCGTGCGAGGCGATCGGGAGCCGCCGCTCAGTGGCCAGGCCGGTCAGCAGGAGCGAGAAGTTGGCGGCCAGGCGCGGCGAGGCGATGTAGACGGCCTCGACCTCGCCCGGCGCCAGCGTCGCGAACATCCCCTCGATGTCCACCTGGCTGGTCACCTGGCGCTCCTCCAGGTGCAGGCGCAACCTGGCTGCCACGGCGCGGACCGCGCGCACCACGTCCGGGCCGGCGGGGTCGATCGGATCGGCGAGGACCAGGACCCGCCGCAGCGAGGGCAGCAGCTCCTTGAACAGCTCCAGGCGCCGGGCGTAGAGGGACGGCTCGTCGGAAGCTGAGGGCCGTCCGGCGCGCGGCCGGGCGGCGTCGGCCGCCGGCTCGCCGCCCAGGTGGAGCCAGACGGCGAGCGCGGCCACGGCGACGGCGGCTGACCCCGGATGCATGACCCTCCGCGATCGCCCGCGGCGCTCTCAGAGCAGCGAGCGGACGGCGGCGACGATGTCCGGCTGGGTGGGGATGGCCGCCCGCTCCAGCGAGTCGTTGTAGGGCATCGGCACGTGGCGGGCGGCCACGCGCACGATGGGCGCGTCCAGGCAGTCGATGGCCTTCTCGCTCACCAGCGCCGCCACCTCGGCCCCGAAGCCGCCGCGCTTGACCGCCTCGTGGGCGATGACCAGCCGGCCCGTCTTCTCGACCGACGCCAGGATGGTCTCCTCGTCGAGCGGCATGAGGGTGCGGGGGTCGATCACCTCCACGCTGATGCCCTCCTTGGCCAGCTCGTCGGCGGCCGCCAGCGCCCGCTGCACCATCACCTGGGTGGCCACCACCGTCACGTCGGTGCCGGGGCGCTTGACGTCGGCCCGCCCCAGCGGGATGGCGTAGGGCTCCTCGGGCACCGCCCCCTTCTGGGCGTAGAGCACCTTGTGCTCGAGGAAGATGACCGGGTTGTCGTCGCGGATGGCCGTGGCCAGCAGGCCCCTGGCGTCGTACGGCGTCGAGGGCGCGACCACCACCAGGCCGGGGACGTGGATGAACCAGGCCTCCAGGCTCTGCGAGTGCTGCGCGGCCAGCCGGATGCCGCCGCCCTGGGGCCCGCGGATGACCAGCGGCACCGTGGGGGTGCCGCCCAGCATGTAGCGGAACTTCGCCGCCTGGTTGACGATCTGGTCCATCATCAGGGTCACGAAGTCCCAGATCTGCACCTCGACGATCGGGCGCATCCCCGCCACCGCCGCGCCCACGCCCATGCCGCAGAACGTGGCCTCCGAGATGGGGGTGTCGCGCAGCCGCGCCTCGCCGAAGATCTCCCTGAGCCCGCGGGTGACGCCGAAGATGCCGCCGATGAGCCCCACGTCCTCGCCCATCACGAACACGCGCTCGTCGCGCTCCATCTCGTGCCGGATGGCCTCCCGCAGGGCCTCGGCGAAGGTGATCTCCCGGGTGCCGGGGGCGGGCGGCCGGCGCTCGACCACCTCGACGTGCGGCGCGTACACCGAGCGCTCCATCAGCTCGACGCTGGGCTCGGGGCTGGCCTGCGCGAAGCGGACGGCCTCGTCCAGCTCGGCCTCGACGGCCTCGCGCAGCTCCTTGAGGCGGGCCGGCGTGGTGGCGCCGTCGTCGAGCAGCCGCTGCTCCAGGCGCCCGATGGGGTCGCGGGCGAACCACTCCCGCTCCTCGGCCTCCGTCCGGTACTGGGGCAGGTTGGCCCGCATGCTGTGGCCGCCCCACCGGTAGGTCACGGCCTCCACCAGCGAGGGGCCGCCGCCGGCCCGGGCGCGCTCCACGGCGGCCCGCACCGCCTCGTGCACCGCCAGGACGTCGTTGCCGTCCACGCGGGCGCCGGGGATGCCGTAGGCGGCCGCCCGCGCGGCCACGGACTCCCCGGCCGTCGTTCGCGCGCTGGAGGTGGACAGCGCGTACTGGTTGTTCTCGCACAGGAAGACGACCGGCAGGGCCCAGACGGCGGCCAGGTTGAGCGCCTCGTGCACCACGCCCTGGTTGGCGCCGCCGTCGCCGAAGAAGGTGATGACGACCTGGTCGGTGCCCCGCAGGCGGGCGGCCAGGGCCGCCCCGGCGCCGATCGGCACGCCGGCGGCCACGATGCCGTTGCAGCCCAGGATGTTCAGGTCCAGGGCGGCGATGTGCATGGAGCCGCCCAGGCCGCGGCAGTACCCGGTCTCCCGGCCCATCAGCTCGGCCATCATCCGGTCGACCCGGGCGCCCTTGGCGATGCAGTGGCCGTGGCCCCGGTGGTTGCCGACGATGTAGTCGTCGGCGCGCAGGGCCGCGCAGGCCCCGGCCGCCACCGCCTCCTGGCCCACGTAGGAGTGCGCGGTGCCCTTGACCAGGCCCGCGTTGAACAGCTCCACCGTCTTCTCGTCGAAGCGGCGGATCTTCACCATCGTCTGGTAGAGGCGCTCGAGAGCCTCGGTGGCAAGCGTCATGGCGTCACCTCCCGGCCGGGCCCGATGCTACCACGGCCCCGCGGCTGCCCTCCCGTCGCGCGCGGCCGCCGCGCGCAGGGGAGGGGCGGACGGGGGGCGCAGCCCCGCCGGGTCCCTGCATCAGCCGCCCAGGAAGACGCGGCGCACCGCCGGCGAGCGCAGCAGCTCGCCGGCGCGCCCCTCCAGCACCGTGCGGCCGGACTCCAGCACGTAGCCGCGGTGGGCCAGCCCCAGCGCGCGCTCCACGTTCTGCTCGATGAAGACGATCGTGAGCCCCTCGGCGTTGATCCGGCGGATGGCCGCCGAGATCTCGTCCACCACCCGGGGGGCCAGCCCCAGGAAGGGCTCGTCGATCATCAGCAGCCGCGGCCGGGCCATGAGGCCGCGGGCGATGGCCACCATCTGCTGCTCGCCGCCCGACAGGGTGTGGGCCAGCTGCCCGGCCCGCGCGCCCAGCAGGGGGAACAGCGCGCTGACGCGCGCGAGCTGCTCGTCTCGCCCGGCCCGGGCCTTCGGATTGTAGGCGCCCAGGCGCACGTTCTGCGCCACCGTGAGGTAGGGGAAGAGCCGCCGGCGCTCCAGGACCAGGCTGATCCCCTCCTGGACGATGCGGTGGGCGGGCAGCCCGGTGATGGGCCGGCCGTCGAGCAGCACCTGCCCGGCGCGCGGGCGCAGCAGGCCGGCGATGGCATTCAGCAGCGTGGACTTGCCGGCCCCGTTGGGGCCGAGCACCGCCACGATCTCCCCCTCGGCGACGGCCAGGTGGGCGCCCCACAGCACCTGGTAGTCGCCGAGCAGGACGTCCAGCCCCTGCGCCTCCAGCATCACGGCCGCCAGGCCTCCCCCAGGTAGGCGTCGATCACGCGCCGGTCGCGCAGGATCTCCGCCGGCGGGCCGTCGGCCAGCACCTCGCCCAGCTGCAGGGCCAGGATGCGCTGCGCAATCTCCATGATGACCCGCATGTTGTGCTCGATGACGATCAGGGCCAGGCCCTGCGCGTGCAGGTCGCGCACGAGCGCCAGCAGGCCGGGGATGGCCCCGGGGTCGACGCCGCCCGTGACCTCGTCCAGCAGCAGCAGGCGCGGGCCCGTGGCCAGCGCCCGCGCCAGCTCCAGGCGCTTGCGCTGGCCGGTGGACAGCCCGCGCGCGTGAGCCTGGGCGCGATCGGCCAGCCCGACCCGGGCCAGCGCCTCGCGCGCCCGCTCGGCGGCCTGGGCGGGATCGTCGGTCTTCTGGAAGGCGCCGATCATCACGTTCTCGAGCGCGGTCATGCCGGCGAACGGCCGGAGCTTCTGGAAGGTGCGCGCCACCCCCAGGCGGCTGATCCGGTCGGGGCGCAGGCCCGTCACGTCCTGCCCGTCGAGCTGCACGGTGCCGGCGTCGGGCCGGGTGAAGCCGGTGATGAGGTCGAAGAGCGTGGACTTGCCGGCGCCGTTGGGGCCGATGATCCCCAGCAGCTCGCCCGGGCGCAGGACGAACGAGATGTCACGGTTGGCCACCACGCCCCCGAACCGCTTGGTGAGCCCCTGGACGGCGAGCAGGCTCATGCCCGGCGCCAGCGCCGGGCCAGCCCCACCAGGCCGGCCGGCTGCACGACGGCGATGACGACGATGAGCCCGCCGTAGACCATGAGGTCCACCGCCTTGCCCCCGCCGCCCAGGAGCACGCGCGTGAACTCGCCGAGCGGGATCAGGACCGCGGCGCCGACGACCGGGCCCCAGAGCGTGCCGACCCCGCCCAGGACGGCGACCAGGCAGATCAGGATCGAGAGCGAGAGCGGGAAGACCGACTCGGGGTCGATGAAGAGCACGTACTGGGCGTAGAAGGTGCCGCCCAGGGCCGTGAGCGCCGCCGACACCCCCATCGCCCAGTGCTTCTCGCGCGCCACCGGCACGCCCAGGCTGGCCGCGGCCTCCTGGTCTTCCCGGATGGCCCGGAAGTAGTACCCGCGGCGGGAGCGCTCGAGCCAGCGGGTGACGGCCAGGGCCAGCAGGAGCAGCCCCAGGGCGACGAAGTAGTAGGCGGCCTTGGTCTCGTGGAACTGGAGGTCGAGGAACCCGCCGGGGCGCTTGATGGGCACGAAGAGGCCGCGGGCGCCGCCCACCCGGTCCCAGTGGATCACGAGCGTCTGCACGATCTCGCCCACCGCGATGGTGGCGATGGCGAAGTAGTGGCCGCGCAGGCGGAACACCGGATAGCCGATGACCTGGGAGACGGCCGCCGCCACGGCGGCGCCGGCCGCCATGCCCAGCCACGGCGTCAGCGCCGCCTCGCGGACCAGGAGGGTCGAGGTGTAGGCGCCGATGCCGAAGAACACGGCGTGCCCCAGCGAGATCTGGCCGCAGTAGCCGGCCAGGATGTTCCAGGCGCTGGCCAGGGCGCCGTAGAGGAAGACCATGATCATGACGTGGCGCGGGTGGGGCTGGGTGAAGACGGCCGGAAAGGCCAGCACGGCGACCACCAGCAGCGCCAGGCCGGCCCGCCTCAGAAGCGGCCGAACAGCCCCTGCGGGCGCCACAGCACCACTCCCAGGTAGAGCAGGAAGACCGCGGCGTACTTCAGCCCGGGCTCGATGAGCAGGCCCGCGATCGCCTCGGCCACGCCGACCACGACGCCGGCCAGCAGCGTGGCCGGCACGTTGCCGAACCCCCCCAGGGCCACGGTGACGTAGGCCAGGAGCGCGAACGGCCCGCCGACCTCCGGGAAGACGTAGAAGAACATGGCCAGCAGCGCCCCGGCCACGCCGACGCAGGCGCTGCCGATGGCCCAGCCCAGCGCGAACATGCGCTCGGTGTCGATGCCCATCAGGGCGGCGGCCTGGCGGTCCTGGGCGGTGGCCTGCAGGGCCAGCCCGGTCTCCGAGCGGGAGAGGAACAGCGTGAGGGCCACGAAGGCGGCCAGGGCCGCCAGGCTGGCGGCCAGCTGCGGCAGCCCCAGGAACAGGCCGCCCAGGGAGACCCGCCCCGCGAGCCAAGGGTCCTGCACGACGCGGAAGTCCACGCCCAGGGCGTACTGCGCGGCGGCGCGCAGGAAGACGGCCAGCCCGAAGGTGGCGAAGATCTGGGCCAGCATCGGGCCGCCCAGCACCCGGCGGATGATCCCCTGATAGGTGGCCCAGCCCACGCCCGCCAGCAGCAGGGCCGCCGCCGGCATCGAGATCACCGGATCCACCCGGGCCAGCAGCCAGGCGAAGAAGGCCACGTACATGGCGAGCATCAGGAACTCGCCGTGGGCGAAGTTGACGACCTCCATGAGGCCGAAGATGAGGGAGAGACCGGCGGCGATCAGGGCGTACACGAACCCCATGAGCACGCCGCCGGCCGCCGCCTGGAGGAAGATCTCGGCGCTTATTTACGGTCCTTCCAGGCCGGGATCGGGTAGATCACGTCCTTGGTGGCCACGTCGAAGGGGTACACCGTGTAGTACTGGCCGCCCTGCAGCTGCAGGATGATCCCCTTGACGCCGGTGTTCTGGCCGGTCTTGTCGAAGCGCACGTGGTCCCAGGTCATGATCAGCTGGTCGCCGGGGATGTCGGTGGCCACCAGGGCCTTGCGGATCGCCTCGGGGTCCGTGGAGCCGGCCCGGTTGATGGCGTCCAGCAGCGTCGTGATGCCCGTGAAGGCCCGGGCCGGGAAGTCGTACAGGTCCTTGCCCGCGCGCTGCTTGTAGATCTCGTTGAGCGCCCGGGCCACCGGGCGCCTGGCCACCAGGTCGGTCGAGAAGGGCGCCCGGGTCATCGTGCCCTCGGCGTCCTTGCCCACCTGGGTGATGAAGTCGGGCGAGATGTGCCCGGCGTCCTGGGCCATGATCATCTTCGGGTTGTAGTCCAGCTCCTTCATGGTCCGGGTGAACAGGATGGCGTCGGTCTGGTAGGACGTCGGCATCCAGACGTCGGGGTTGGCGGCCTTCAGCCGCTGCACCTCGGAGGCCAGCGAGGTGGCCCGGGCGCGGTACTGGACGTCCACCACCACCTCGTAGCCCTGCTTGCGGGCCAGCTCCTTCTGCACCTTGGCGCTGTCGGCCCCGAACAGGGTGTCCTCGTACGTCAGGCCGAGCGTCTTGATGGTGATGCCGCGCTTCTTCTGGAAGTCGCGGAAGAAGTCGAACATCACCTCGGTGAAGTGGCCGTCGTGGGGCGAGGTGCGGAAGAACCACTGGAAGCCCCGCGCGGTCAGGCCCGGCGACGAGGACTCGGCGTTGAGGAACGGCACGCCGTGGCGCTCGGCCACCTGGCTGGCCGTCGCCGTGACCGACGAGTGCCAGGCGCCGACCAGCGCGTGCACCTTCTCCTGCGTGATCAGCCGCTCCGCCTCCGCCTGCCCGACGTCGGGCTTGCCCTGGTGGTCCACGAAGATCAGCCGGACCCTGGCCCCCTTGAGGTTCGGCATGCCCTTCCAGCGCTGGTAGAAGGGGAAGGGCAGGTCCAGGGCGCCGTTGGCGATGTCGGCGGCGATCTCGAAGACAGGCTTGTTGTCGATGCCGGGCTGGGCGTTCGGGCCCGACATCGGGTACAGCACGCCGATCACGATCTCCCGGGGCTGGGCCCCGGCGGGAGCGGGCGCGGTGGCGAGGGCCAGCAACAGGACGAGCGAGAGCGCGACGAATCGTGTCATGGCCAGGTCCTCCGTGCGGCGCATGCTACCAGAATCGCTCCCGCCTGGCACCGGGCTTGCTCCCATGAGGGGCGAGGAGGAAGGGTGCTCCGCCCGGCCGCGGCCGGCGAGCTCGCGGTGGTGGGACGTACGGGGGCGGCCGGCGGCGCTAGGCGATGTCGAAGGCGAGGCAGGCGTGGGCCTGGCGCAGCGCCCTCTCGACGGCCTCCGGCGTGGCGGCCCGGGCGAAGATGAAGCCCAGGTACTGCCAGCCCTCGGGCAGCGGCACCAGCTCCTGGCCCAGGTGGGCCGTGATCACCACCTCCTCCACATCGGGCACGGCCTCCGCCGCTTCCTTGCCCCGCACCGCCTGCAGCCGGCCGGCCCGCGGGATCGGGATCATCATCACGCCGGCCGCGCGGCCCTCGCGGTCGTAAGAAGGAATCTTCCAGCCCAGCGCATGGCGCAGGATCAGCTCCTCGAGCGTCATGCCGGCGCCGAACCGCAGCGTGCGGGAGCAGAGGCCGCCGATCGAGCGCGCGGCCAGCTCCAGGACCCACACGCCGTCCTCGTTGATGCGCAGCTCGGCGTGCACGGGCCCCTCCTCGAGCCCCAGCGCCCGGGCCGCCTTGAGGGTCGCCGCCGAGACCGTCTCCTGGATCTGCGCGGGCAGGCGCGAGGGCGTGACGTAGAGCGTCTCCTCGAAGTACGGGCCCTCGAGCGGGTCCGGCTTGTCGAAGATGGCCAGCGTCTGCAGGCCGCCGCCGGCCAGGAGCCCTTCCAGGGCCACCTCCACGCCCGGGATGTAGGCCTCGGCCAGCAGGAACCGTGCAGCCTCGCCGGTGACGGTCACGTCCTCCCGGGCGAGGATGGCGCGGATCCGCCGGAAGGCCGCCACGAACTGGTCCACGGTGTCGGCGCGGATGACGCCGCGGCTGGCCGAGAGCGCCAGCGGCTTGAGCACGCAGGGGAACTCCACCCCGCGGGCGGCCAGGAACGGATCCTCGTCCAGCGGGATGCGGCGGAACCTCGGCGCCGGCAGGCCGGCGGCGGCCAGGCACTGCCGCAGCTCGTACTTGTTGCGGGCGGCCGCGACGGCCGCCACGGGACTCGTCCTGAGCCCCAGCCGCTCCGCGATGGCCGCCGCCACGGTGGCGGTCAGATCGTCCACGCCGACGACGGCGTCGAGCGGCCGGCCCCGGCTCCACTCCGCGACCCGGCGGGCGGCGGCGTCGGGGTCCTCGAAGTCGAGGGTCAGCAGGGTCTCGGGAGCCAGGTCCTCGAGCGTGCTGGGCCGCTCCGAGGCGCACGCCAGGTCCACGCCGAGCGCGCGGGCCGCCTCGACGAACGCCTCGGTCCGGTATGTCCGGGTGGGGAGGAGGAGCAGCAGGCGGGCCATCGGGCTGCGGGATCGCGCCGCGCGGGGCCACGGCCCCGCGCGGGCTCACATCTTGCCGGGCGTGTAGTAGGGGTTCGCGCCGGCGGCGTGGTCGGTCGTGTCGAGGATCTCCTCGATCTCGGGGACTTCCTCCTTCAGGACCCGCTCGATCCCGGCCTTGAGCGTGATGTTCGCGGCGCCGCAGCCCTGGCAGCCGCCGCCCATGGCCAGGTACACGCGGTTGTCCTGCACGTCGATCAGCTCGACGTAGCCGCCGTGACCGGCCACGGCGGGGTTGATCATCGTGTCGATGATCTCCTGGACGCGCGCCTTCAGATCGCTGTCGCTCATGGCCTCACCTCTCCGCGTATAGTACCAGAACCCGACGCCTCGAACGCGCGGCCGGCGGGACGGTAGCGGGGGTCGAGCGCGCGGGCCGGCGGGCGGGTCGTGGTGGGTCGGGAGCACTGCCGAGACCCGTGGGCGGTTGTCTCGAACGCGGCGGCCTGCGGATGGGTGGACGGGCCGGCAGCGGTGCCGAGACCCGTGGCTTCTGGGGGTAGACGGAGTCCCGGGTCTTTGGGCAGGCACGTCAACCGCTGTGGATAGCGTGGTCGAGGCCGTGCTCCCGACCCACCCCGAATGAGCCTACGGGCCGACGCGATCGAGGAGGGCCACCTGGCCCTCGGTCGGCTCGCTTCAGCAGAACCACGGCTCGGTGAGCCGGGGCGGCCGGGGGCGATCGGGGGCCAGGGGCCGCCCCGGTTGGAGCCCGGCCAGGCCCGCCGCCTGGTCGGCCAGCGCCCGCACCCGGCCGAACGTGACCGCCGCATCCTCGCCCCGGCGGGCGGCCTCGGCCACCAGGCCCGCCACCATCTCCTGGAGGCGGTCCATCCGGGGGTCGGGGTGCGTCCAGCGGTAGTAAAAGTCGGCCTCCACCAGCGGGCCCAGGTGGGGCCGCATGGCCGGGCTGTCGGCCAGGAGCGAGCCGGGGGGCACCAGCAGCCGGATCGAGTACTGCACGGGATCGACGTGATCGATCAGGCCCTGGGTCTCGACGAAGTCCAGGATGTCCCGGTAGTCGTCGAGCGTGGTCCACGGCGTGAACGGCACCCAGGTCGGCCGGAGCGCGATCCCGGCCGCCCGGACCGCCTCCAGCGCGGCCAGGACGTCGGCGCGGCTGTGGCCCTTGGCCAGGTGCCCCAGCACCGTGTCGCTCAGCGACTCGACCGCCGAGACGATGAAGAGACAGCCCAGCGCGGCCAGCTCGGGCAGGTGCTGCCGCTCCCGGAGCAGGTGCTCGATCTTCGCGGTGACATCGAAGGTCAGGCCCGGGAACTCGGCGTGCAGCGCCCGGGCCACCGCGAGGGCGTGGCGGGGCCCGTTCAGGAAGTCCGGGTCCCCGAAGGTGATGTGGCGGGCGCCGGCGCTCGCCAGGCGGCGCACGTCGGCCAGCACGATCTCGCGCGGCACGACGAAGAAGCGGCCGCCGTAGACGGGCGGGATCGGGCAGTGCCGGCACCAGTGCTTGCAGCCGCGGCTGGCCTCGACGCGACCGGCCAGCAGGCGGCGCCCGTCGCGCTCCAGGCGGGCGTACTTCTCGAGCGGGGGCAGCAGGGCGCGGCTGGGCACGGGAAAGTCGAGCTTCTCGAGCACGGGCCGCGGCGGCCCGGCCGCGGCCGGGGCGCCGGCCAGGCGGTCGGCGAGCCGCACCAGCTCCGCCTCGATCTCGCCGCCCAGGACCGTGTCGGCGCCGTGGGCCAGCAGGTGCCCGGCGTTGAGGGTCGCGTAGAGCCCGAAGAAGCAGATGTGGGCGGCCGGGTTCACGGCCCGGACGCGCGCGGCCACGCCCACGCCGAGCCGCAGCGCGGTGTGCATGGGCACGGCGATGGCGACCAGCCGCGCCCGCCGCACCCGCTCGACGTCGAAGGGCTCGACGGAGACGTCCAGCACGGCCGGCCGGTACCCCCGCCGCTCCAGGAAGGCCGCCGGCCAGGCGACGGCCAGCGGCTGGTGGCCCAGCTCGTAGCAGGCGACCAGGAGGATGGCGCCTGGCTCTCGCATGGGTTCCCCATTGTACGCGCGCCGGGAACCCTGGTGTATGGTGGGACGGGGTTCACGACGGAACGAGGGAGGACGTCGATGGCCGTCAAGATCACCTGCCGTCCCAACGGCCCGTACCTGGTGGAGGGCGACGTCGAGCTCTACGACCCGACCGGTGCCCGGGTGGACACCGCCGGCCGGCCGCGCATCGCCCTCTGCCGCTGCGGAGGCTCCGTCACCAAGCCCTTCTGCGACGGCACCCACAGCAAGATCGGCTTCCAGGCCGCCGAGGCGGCCGTCGCGCAGCAGGAGAAGAAGTAGTCAGGCCTCGCGGGGCTCCCGGTCGGCGTCGCTCACGTCGGTGAGGAGCACCCAGTCGTCGGGCGTGTCGCCCGGGGGGCGCGTGCGCGGCGCGGTGGCCACCGTGCGGCTGCGGCTGGGGGAGAACCACTCCCACATGCCGGGCGGCGCCCCGCTGGCCGGGGCCTCCCCCATCTCCGGGCCGGCGCTGCCGCTGGCCGCGCGCTCGAGCCGGCGCTGTTCCTTGGCCTGCTGCTTGGCGCGGCGCTGGTCCTCGCGACGCCGTCGGTCGAACCCGTAGTTTCGCCGGGGCATCAGCCGCTCCTTGTGCCGAAGGTGAAGGGCCGGGCGGCGGGCCGTTCCCGCCGCCCCGTGAGCCGGACCCCCCTCACCAGCGCCGGTCGCGCGAGCCGCCGCGGCCGAAGCCGCCGCGCCCGGCGCCGGTGGTCGGGGCCTTCGCCCGCTCCACCGCCAGCCGCCGGCCGTTGAGATCCGTCCCGTTGAACCGGGCGATGGCCTGCTCGGCCTCCTCGGCCGTCGCCATCTCCACGAAGCCGAAGCCGCGCGACCGGCCGGTGTCCCGGTCGGTCACGACGGTGGCTGCCTCGACGGTGCCCGCCTGGGCGAACAGGTCGCGCAGCTCCTCGGTCGTGGTCGCGAAGTTGAGTCCTCCCACGAACAGCTTCTGCGCCATGATGGCGCCTCCTCGATCACCTTCCGCGCTCCGGGCACGTCCGGCACGCGGAAGGTGTGCGGGGACGTGGTCTGACGAGGAGGCGGGCTCGCACCTGAACCGACGACCGAACCAGACGGGGCCACTCTAACACGCTTCCGCACCCCGTGCTAGACTCGCCCCACTCGACGGAGTCCCGACGCCCGGACCTCAGGAGGGAGCCCGCGATGAGCGATCTGACACGACGCCAGTTCCTGGTCGGCGGGGCCGCGGCCGCCGCCGTGCTGAGGGCGCCCGCCGTGCACGCCCAGAAGCGGGGCGCGACGCTGCGGTTCGTGCCCCACGCCGACCTCAAGGCCGTGGACCCGATCTGGACGACGGCCTACATCACCCGCAACCACAGCTACCTCATCTACGACACCCTGTTCGGGACCGACGCCAACCTCCAGATCAAGCTTCAGATGGTGGACCGGTGGTCGAAGGACGCCAGGGGGCTCCGGTGGTCCTTCACGCTGCGCGACGGCCTCAAGTGGCACGACGGCAAGCCGGTGGTGGCCGAGGACGCCGTGGAGTCCATCAAGCGATGGTCGAAGCGGGACCCCATGGGCAAGCTCCTGGCGGCCCACACCGCGAAGATCACCGCCGCCGACCGCAAGACCTTCACCCTGGAGCTGTCGCAGCCCTTCGGCCCGGTCCTGGACGCGCTGGGCAAGCCGTCCAGCAACGTGCCCTTCATCATGCCGGCCCACATCGCCGCCACCCCGGATACCGAGCAGATCAAGGAGGTCGTCGGCTCGGGTCCCTTCCGGTTCGTCAAGGACGAGTGGCAGCCGGGCCACCAGGTGGTGTACGTCCGCAACCCCGACTACGTGCCGCGCAACGAGGCGCCCAGCGGGTCGGCCGGCGGCAAGAAGGTCTCCCTCGAGAAGGTGATCTGGCGCTACATCCCCGATCCCGCCACGGCCGCCGCCGCCCTGGAGGCCGGCGAGGTGGACTGGTACGAGAACCCGCCGGTGGACTTCGCCCCGCGCTTCGAGACCAACCAGGACCTCACGCTGTTCATCCAGGACCCGCGGGGCACCCAGGGCTGGATCCGCCCCAACCACCTGCATCCGCCCTTCAACAACAAGAAGGCCCGCCAGGCCCTGCTGTGGATGGTGGACCAGGAGAAGTACCTGCAGGCGGCCATCGGGGTGCCCAAGTACTACCGCACCTGCTTCTCGGTCTTCCCCTGCGGCACGCCGCTGGCCTCGGAGGCCGGCGCCGAGGCCCTGAAGAAGACGGACCTCGGCCGCGCCCGCCAGCTCCTCAAGGAGTCCGGCTACGACGGCCGGCCCATCGTCGTGCTCGACCCGACCGACATCCCGCTCACCCACGGCGCCGCCCTGGTCACCCGCGAGATCCTGACCCAGGTCGGGTTCAAGGTGGATCTGCAGGCGATGGACTGGTCGTCGGTCGTCGCCCGCCGGGCCAAGAAGGAGCCCCCGGACCAGGGCGGCTGGAACATGCTCTTCACCTGGTGGATCGCCTCCGACGTCATGAACCCCGCCGTCCACGCCGGCATCTCGGGGGCCGGCGCCGGCGCCTGGTTCGGCTGGCCCGAGGTGGGGCGCATCGAGGAGCTGAAGATCCAGTGGGTGCGGGCCACCGACCCGGCCAGGCAGAAGGAGCTGGCGGCCGAGATCCAGCGGGTGGCCCTGGACGAGGTGCTCTACGTGCCGTTCGGGCAGTGGGCCCTGCCCACCGTCCACCGCAAGAGCGTCAAGGGCGTGCTCGAGTTCCCGGCGCCCCTGTTCTGGAACGTGACGATCGCGTGATCCCGCAGCTGCTGCAGCGCCTGGTGGCCACCATCCCCGTCCTGGGGGTGGTGGCCATCGCGGTCTTCGCCCTCCTGCACGTCACCCCCGGCGACCCGGCGGTGATCATCGCCGGCGACTACGCGACGACCGAGGACATCGCCCGCATCCGCAACCGGCTGGGTCTGGACCAGCCGTTCCTGACCCAGGTTGCCATCTGGCTGGGTCGCATCGTGCGGGGCGATCTGGGGACGTCGATCTTCTCGGGGCTGCCGGTGGCCACCCTCATCCAGCAGCGGGCCGAGGTGACCATCGCGCTCACGGTGGCGGCCATGCTCATCTCCGTCGGGCTCGGCGTGCCGCTGGGCGTGCTGGCCGCCTGGAAGAAGGGGTCCTGGATCGACCGGGTGGTGATGATCTTCGCCGTCTCCGGCTTCTCGATGCCGACGTTCTGGCTGGGCTTCCTGCTCGTCTACGTCTTCGCCATCTCCGCCCACTGGCTGCCGGTCCAGGGCTACCGCTCCGTGGCCGACGGCCTCTGGCCCTTCCTCCGGCACCTCGCCCTGCCGGCCCTGACGCTGTCGCTCGTCTACATGGCCCTCATCGCCCGCATGACGCGGGCCAGCATGCTGACGGTGCTGAGCGAGGACTTCATCCGCACGGCCTTCGCCAAGGGGCTGGCCCCCCGCCGGGTGCTGGTGCGCCACGCGCTCAAGAACGCCTCGCTGCCGGTGGTCACGATCATCGGCATCGGCTTCGCCCTGCTCATCGGCGGGGCCGTGGTGACCGAGAGCGTCTTCGCCCTGCCCGGCCTGGGCCGGCTCACCGTGGACGCCATCATCCGGCGGGACTATCCGGTCATCCAGGGCGTGATCCTGGTCGTGTCGATCGCCTACGTGCTGGTCAACCTGGTCGTGGACCTGCTCTACGTGGTCCTGGACCCCCGCATCAGGTACTGAGGCGCCGGCGCGTGGCGGTCGTGACGCGAGCCCCCGAGGCGCTGGAGGTGCTGGCCCCGCCGGTCGGGGCGCTGGCCCGGGCCCGGCGCCTGCTGGCGCGCCACCCCACGCTGCTGGGGGGCGCCCTGACGCTGCTGGTGATCGTGGCCGGCGGGGCGCTGGCCCCGGCCTGGTGGACGGGGGACCCGCTGGAGATGCGGCCCGCCGAGCGGCTGCGCCCGCCGTCGGCCGACCGGTGGTTCGGCTCGGACAACTTCGGCCGCGACATCTACACGCGGACGCTCTACGGGACCCGCATCTCCCTCACGGTGGGCAGCGCGGTGGCGGTGGGCAGCCTGATCGTCGGCACGGTCCTGGGGCTGGTCATCGGCTTCTACCGGCGCCTGGACCTGGTGGCCATGCGGGTCATGGACGGGCTGATGGCCATCCCGGCCATCCTGCTGGCCCTGGCCCTCATGGCCCTCATGAAGGCCAGCGTGCAGAACGTCATCATCGCCCTGATCATCCCCGAGATCCCGCGGGTGGCCCGGCTGGTGCGCGCTTCGGTCCTCTCGCTGCGCGAGCACCTCATGGTGGAGGGCGCCCGGGCGCTCGGCGTGGGCACCCCCCGCATCCTGCTGCGCTACATCCTGCCGGCGCTGGTGGCGCCCCTGATCGTGCAGGGCACCTACATCTGCGCCTCCGCGATCCTGTTCGAGGCCTACCTGTCCTTCCTCGGCGCCGGCACGCCGCCCCACATCCCGTCGTGGGGCAACATCATGGCCGAGGGGCGGGCCTACGTGCAGCTCGCGTTCTGGATCATCCTGTTCCCGGGGATGTTCCTGGCCGCCACCGTGCTGGCCATCAACCTGGTGGGCGACGGGCTGCGCGACGTCCTCAACGTGCGGTGAGGCCGGCGGCGGCGCCACCCCCAGTTTCGGGTTGAGTCGGTTCCCGGGTGGAGGCACAATGCGCGGTGGCCATGACGGACCCCCGCCCGCTGTCGATCCTGGTGGTGGAGGACAACCCCGACGCGCGCTCGACCCTGCAGCTGCTCCTGGAGCTGGAGGGGCATCGCGTGCGCACGGCGGAGAGCGGCGAGGAGGCCATGGCCCGGGCCACGCCCCCGCTGGACGTGGCCCTGATCGACATCGGCCTGCCCGACATCGACGGCTACGACGTGGCCCGGCGCATCCGGGCCACCGCCCACGGCAAGAGCGCCTACCTCGTCGCGCTCACGGGCTACGGGCAGGCCGAGGACCGCCGCCTGGCCGAGGAAGCGGGCTTCGACACCCATCTGGTCAAGCCCATCGACCCGGAGGCGCTGGTCAAGCTGCTGACTGTCCGCGGCTGATGCGCCGCGCCCCGAGGACCTGCTGAGGCTGTTCGAGCCGTAGGCCGGGCCGGCCCGGCTACCAGTGGATGGTCTGGCCGGGAGCGAGCACCGCGACCCGCGGGGTGAGCCCCCGGGCCCGGGCCGCCCGCTGCAGGCGCCCGGGCGGCTCGTCGGCCCGCTCCCGGTTGAGCTCGAAGGTGCCCCAGTGCATGGGGACCATGAGCCGGCCCTGCACGTCCTCGAACACGCGCACCGCCTCCTCGGGGTTGACGTGGTTGGGGTGCGGGTTCCAGGCGCTGTAGCCGCCGATGGGAATGGCGGCCAGGTCGAAGGGCCCGAAGCGGGCGCCGATCTCCTTGAAGCCGTCGTAGTAGCCCGTATCGCCCGCGAAGAAGAACCGCCGGCGCGCGCCCAGGACGACCCACGACGCCCAGAGGCGGAGGTTCTGGTCGTGCAGGCCCCGCCCGGACGAGTGCTGGGCCGGCGTGCAGGCCATCACCAGGCCGCGGAAGCGCGCCGTCCGCCACCAGTCGAGCTCCACGACCTGGTCGATCCCCCGCTCGGCCAGCCATTGCCCGATGCCGAGGGGCACGAAGAACGTCGGCCGGTGGTCGCTGGCCAGCCGCCGCACCGTCTCCTCGTCCAGGTGGTCGTAGTGGTCGTGGGAGATGATCACGGCGTCGATCGGGGGCAGGTCCTCGAAGCGGATGCCGGGCGCCGCCAGACGGCGGGGGCCGGCGAAGTCGACCGGACTGGCCCGCTCGCCCCAGTGGGGATCGGTCAGGATGTTCACGCCGTCCAGCTGGACCAGGAAGGTCGAGTGGCCGACCCAGGTCACCGTCGGGGCCAGGCCGTTGGCCCGGAGGGCGGCGCCGTCGTTGGGCAGGACGGCCAGGCCGGGCCCGGGCTGGAGGCCGGGCCGCAGCGCGCGCTGCACCGCCCGCACCGCTCGCCCCAGCAGGGGATACGCATAGTGGGGCGAGACGTTGCGGAAGCCGCCGCCGCGCACGTGGTGCGCGGGCAGGGTGGAGGCGGGCGTGATCGCGTCGAGAGGGCGGAGGTCTGTGACGAGGACGGCGGCGATCAGGACGAGCAGGACCAGCCGACGCACCGGGCCACCCTAGCACGGCCTCCCCGGCCCTGTCAGTCCCCGGTCGCGCTCGGCGCTGCTGCTGTAAAGCTGACAGCGGCCCCGGGGCTTTGACAGCCCGGGCCGGGCCGCCTACGGTAGCCGGAGCGCCGATGCCCCCGTCCCACGACGACCGGATGGCCGGGCCGACCCTGCCGCGCGTGCGGTGGCTGATCCTCCTGCCGCCGGCCGCGATCTACTTCGTCTCCTACTTCCATCGGATCGCGCCCGGCGTGGTGGCCGCCGACCTGATGCAGGCCTTCGCCATCACCGCCGCCGCGCTCGGCACGCTGGCGGCCATCTACCCCTACGTGTTCGTGGCGGCGGCCCTGCCGGCCGGCAGCCTGGCCGACAGGCTGGGGCCGCGCTGGACGCTGGTGGGCGGAGCCGGGGCCATGGGCATGGGGGCGGTCGTGTTCGGGCTCGCCCCGGGCTTCTCCGTGGCCCTGGCCGGACGGTTCATCGTCGCGGCCGGTGCCGCGGTGATCCTGATCGCCTTCCTGAGCCTGGCCGCCGAGTGGTTCCGGCAGGACGAGTTCGCCACCGTGTCCGGGCTGAGCCAGACGATCGGCAACCTCGGCGGCCTGGCGGCGGCGGCGCCGCTGGCGGTGCTGGTGGAAGCGATCGGCTGGCGGCAGAGCTTCGTGATCGTCGGCGCTCTCACGCTGGGGCTCGGGCTCGCCGCCCTGGCCATCGTGCGCGACCGGCCCGAGGCGCTGGGCCTGCCTCCCGTCAACCCGCCCCGGCGCCGGGCGCCCGCCGGGCGCGAGATCGTGGCCATCCGGGCGGTGATCCTGAACCGGCGCAGCTGGCCGCCGATCCTTGCCGCCGGCGGCGTCTACGCCACGCTGATCGCCCTGCAGGGCCTGTGGGGTGTCCCGTACCTCATGCAGGTCCACGGGCTTCCGCGCGTGGAGGCGGCCGGCAGCGTCACGATGCTCGCCGTCGGCCTCATCGCGGGCGCTCCCACCGTGGGCCGCGTCTCCGACCGCTGGCTGGGCGCCCGGCGCCCGCCGTTCGTGGCCTTCACGGCCCTCTACGTGGCCTGCTGGCTGCCGCTGGTCGTGGCGGGGCTGGCCCCGCCCCGCGCGCTGCTGCCCGGGCTCTTCCTGCTCATGGGCTTCGCCGCCAGCGGGCTGGTCCTGGTCTGGTCCTGCGTGCGGGAGGTCAACGACCCGGACCGCGTCGGCATCGTCGTCGGCTTCTGCAACATGCCGATCTTCCTGCTCATCGCCCTGATGCAATGGGTGACGGGCGCGGTGCTCGATGCCGGCTGGGCGGGCTCCGTGGTCGCGGGGCTCCGGGTCTATCCGCCCCAGGCGTGGCGGGCGGCCTTCGCGGTCTGCCTGGCCATCGCGCTCCTCGGCCTGCTCATGGCCGCCTGCGTGACGGAGACACGCTGCCGCAACGTCTGGGCGGCGGGCCGGCCGGGCGCGCGGACCTAGGGCGCGCGCGGCCGGTCAGAAGGGCGCCCGGGCGCCCTCGGGAAGCGGCGCCTCGAAGGCGAACAGCACGCCGGCGATGAGCCGGTAGAAGCCCGGCAGCACGACCAGCTCCAGGAGCCCCGGCCGGCCGAAGGCCCGGGTGACGCGGTCGGCCAGCTCCTGGGGCAGCGCCTCCATGGCCAGGACGTGCTCGACCACCCGCGCGGCGTCGGCGTAGCGCGCGGGCAGGGAGCGCAGATCGCCGCGCGCTCGCACGAGCTCGATGATGTCCGGCGGTAACCCGGCCTGCCGCGCCACCGGCTCGTGCATCACCCACTCGTAGGGCTGGCCGGCCGCGCGGGCCGTGATCAGGATGGCCAGCTCCCGGACGTCGCCGGGCAGCGTCGAGCGGAAGCGCAGGTACTCGCCCAGCGCGGCCACGACGTCGGCCAGCGGGGGGTGGTGCATCAGCGGTGCGTAGGGGCCCCGGATGGGGCCGCGGTGAGCGGCGATGCGATCGTAGACCGCCCGGGCTTCCGGGCTCATCGCCTGCAGGGCGTCGGGGAGCTGGGCCATGGACGGGCGCCTCCTCGGAAGCCGATGCTACCAGCATCGGCCGGCGGCGCGGCGCGATCAGCGCCGGGCCAGCGCCTGGGCCCGGGCGGCGCCGGTGATGGCGAGCGCCGGGGTGCAGGCGGCTGCCGTGACGGCGCGCGCCGCGGCCTGGCCTACAATCGGGCCTCGTGCGCCCGCCCCTGATCGCGCTGCTGTGCCTGACGGCCTTCGCCGGCACGTTCTCGATCGGCGCCTTCCCGGCGCTGCTGCCGGAGCTGGGCACGGTGGCCGGCCTGGCGGACTGGCAGCTGGGGACCGTGGCGGGCGTCTTCGGCTTCGCCCGGATGCTCGCCGACGTCCCGATCGGCCTGTTCCTCACCCATCACCTGCGGCGGGCGCTGGCGGTGGCGCCCTTCGTGCTGGCCGCCGGCATCCTGTGCCTGGGCTCCGGCGGCCCCTTCCCGGTGCTCGTCCTCGGGCGGGCCGTCATGGGGCTCGCCCACGCGCTCTCCATGGTGGCGGGCCTGACCGCCATCCTGCGCTACCAGGACACCGGGCGGCTGGCGGCCGCGCTGTCGGCGTTCGAGCTGTCGGCGATGCTGGGCATCCTGGGCGGCACGGCGCTGCTCGGCGTCCTGCCGCCCGCGCTGCCCTGGAACGTCGCGCTCCTGATCACCTGCGCCCCGCTGCTGGTGGCCTTCGCCGTGCTGCCGCCCATGCTGGCCGCGCTGCCTCCGGCCGAGGCGGCCGGCGCCCGGCCGCTCTTCGCCCGGCGCCGGGCGCGCACCGCCCGGGCACCGCTGACCTCCGGCGTGTTCCTGGCCTTCGCCGCCGGCGGCACCGTGGCCGTCGCCTACTCGACGCTCGAGCAGTTCGCCATCCCGCTGCGGGGCAGCCGGGAGTTCGGGCTCGACCGGCAGGGCGTGGCCCGGCTCCTCATCACCGTCCAGCTGGCCGACATCCTCTGCCTGCTGCCCTTCGGCTTCCTCTCCGACCGCCGGGGCATCGCGCCGGTGCTGGGGGTGATCCTGCTCGTGTTCGGCGCCGGCGCCTCGCTCATCGCCTTCGGCGACTTCGCCATGCTGGTGCTGGGCTGCGTGCTGTTCGGCGTGGGGATGGCCGGCTGGACGCTGCCGCTGGGGCTCCTGCGGCGCGAGACGCCCCCCGAGCAGATCGGCTGGCGGACGGCGGTCTATCGCGTCGGGGTCGACGGCGGCATCTTCCTGGGGCCCTTCCTCAGCGGCCTGCTCGCCGCCTCCC
>FWPU01004304.1_pt1 | contig 24131 bp, 16 predicted proteins | sample 2228361 | NCBI WGS metagenome assembly FWPU01 (sample SAMEA103939777, study PRJEB20133) | metagenome | reverse complement strand
AATTCATAGGAAAATGGTTGTTGTTCACCGATCGTGATGGTGCGCACCGTCTCTGCGTATTTCTCGCCGAAAAGTGCGATGGCGCCTTCGGAGATCGCCTGCTGGAGGGGCTTGAATGTGATCCGGAGCGGAAAATTATCCAGGATCCGGCGGTTGACGCCTGCTTCGATCTCTGCCAGCTGAGCTGGGGTGACTGGTTCAGGGTGGGTGAAGTCGAAGCGCAGGCGATCGGGTGCCACCAGAGAGCCAGCCTGGCGCGCATGTTCTCCGAGCACTCTGCGCAGTTCTGCATGAAGCAGGTGTGTGGCGGTATGATTACGCATGGTGTCTTTGCGTCGATCGATATCGATCTGCGCCAGGGCAGGGTCACCCACTCCAGGCAATCCTTTGACCACCTCACCGATGTGAAGGATCAGCCCCGCCACAGGTCGGCGCATATCGAGCACCCTGATCTCCCAGCCCTCTCCGGCAGACGATCTGATCCAGCCTGTGTCTGAAACCTGACCACCTGCTTCTATGTAAAAGCAGGTCTTGGGCAACACCACTTCAACCCGGTCGCCCGGATTGGCATGTTCCACGCTTTGCCCGTCTTTGATCAAAGCAAGGATTTCGCCTTCTTCCGCTGTTCTGTTGTAAGGGTCATATTCCACCCCATCTAATTTCAATGCACCGCTCGCCTGGAGGTTTGTCAGCAGATCGCGATAAGCCTCGATCTCTTCCTCGCCGGGGCCAAATCCTTCATCTCCTCCTGAGGCAGCCCGGTGTTCTTCCAAGGCGGCGTAATAACCGGCTTCATCGACTTCAAGACCATTTTCGCGGGCAATATCGCGGGTGATCTCCAGAGGTAGACCATAAGTGGCATAGAGGTCGAATGCGCTTTCGCCGGGCAGTGCCCCCTTACCATCCTCCTTGATGCGGGAGAGGAGCGTCTCCAGTCTGGAAAGGCCAGCTTCGACTGTACGCTGGAAGCGTCTCTCTTCCCGGGTGAGATTGTCCAGGATCGCATTCCGATTCCGCTGCAGTTCAGTATAGAAATCCCCGTAAAGGTCTATCACCGTTTTGGCGACCTCAGCCATAAATGGCTGGTCGAGGCCGATCAATCTTCCAAAACGAGCCGCGCGGCGGATGATCATGCGCGTGACATAATTCCGCCCGGTGTTTCCCGGGACAACACCGTCGGCGATCAAAAAGGCTGCAGCCCGGGTATGATCGGTGATCACGCGATATGGTGTGAGATTTTCAGCCCGTTGCCAGTCATCATGGCCGGTGAGAGCCTGGATGCTATCCATGATGGGGCTGAGCAGGTCGGTCTTATAATTCGAATCCACACCTTGCAGAACCAGGGCAATGCGTTCGAGACCCATGCCTGTATCGACGTGCTTGGCAGGCAGAACCTCCAAAGCATTGGGTCCAGAGCGGTTGTATTGAATGAAGACCAGGTTCCATAATTCGAGGAAGCGGGTACATCCCTCCTGGTTGACACCGCAGATATGCCCGGGTGTGTTCTCCAGGGAACAGCGCCCGGGACCCAGATCGATGTGGATCTCGCTGTTCGGACCGCACGGTCCGGTCTCTGCCATCTCCCAGAAATTATCCTTGCGCCCAAAGAAGAGTACATGAGTGGGATCGAAGCCGGGCTGGTTGCGCCAGTGTTCTGCTGCTTCATCATCACGTTCGATTTCTCCGTACTCGTCTTCGAAGCAGGTCGCCCACATATGTTCGCGCGGCAACTCCCATACCCTGGTTAGAAGATCCCAGGCCCACTCGATGGCTTCTTTCTTGTAATAATCCCCGAATGACCAGTTTCCGAGCATTTCGAAGAAGGTATGGTGGGTGTCGTCCCGGCCGACATCTTCCAGATCGTTGTGTTTCCCGGCCACCCGCATACACTTCTGGGAATTGACTGCCCGTTTGTATGGACGGACATCGGTGCCCAGGAACACATCTTTGAATTGAACCATCCCAGCATTCGTGAACAACAATGTCGGATCCCCACCCGGGACCAGCGAAGCGGATGGAACATAGGTATGGCCTCTCTCGATAAAATAATCGATGAACGTCTGCCGGATCTGTGCACCGGTCGGCCTGGTTTTCGGCATCAGCTCTCCTCTTCCACAAATTTTGTGACATTCGGTAGATTTACCCCAGGGATATCTTCGCCGAACATCACATCTTTTTGAACCCAAATTATACCAATATGCAGTTGTGGAAAGCTCAAAGCCCTTACCACACTTAATTTTGAGATATAATCGAAACCAGGGAAGGAAGCAGGAGAAGAAGAGAGGAACTGATAACGGAGCCGTGTGAAACCAACAACCTCACCCTTTCATGCGCACACATCCACCTCAAATGTGCACGCGATTGTGCCAACGTTTAATGAAGCAGGTAAAGTCGGTAGAGTATTAAACGTCCTGAAAGAAGTCGAGTGTCTTGGTGAGATCATCGTTGTCGATGATGGGTCCACCGATGGCACCCTGCAGGAGATCACCGCCCTGGCAGAAGAGGACACGCGCATCCGTGTCCTTTGTCATGTCCGGAACATGGGGAAAGGGGAGTCAATTTTCTCTGGCTGGAGAGCCAGCCAAGCCGATCATCTGCTTCTGCTGGATGCCGATCTATTTGGTTTAAAGCCAGCCCATGTCCAGGATTTGATTCAGCCGGTTCTCGAGGGAAAGGCGGATATGACCATCGGACAGTTCAAAGGGGGCACCTGGCGGTCAGACTTTTCTCACTTTCTGACACCATGGCTGAGCGGACAGCGGTGTCTGCGTGCCGAGCTGCTCGCACTAGTCTCTCGCCAGGCAGCATCAGGATACGGCTTCGAGACCGCTTTGACAGTGGCCTCCAGGCAAAATGGTTGGCGCTGTCTCCGCGTGCCTATGCACGGAGTCTGGCATATCCCTTCGGAATCCCGACGCGGCTTGCTCACTGGTTTACGAACCCGTTCACGCATGTACGGACAGATCCTGCATGCCTGGTATCTGGCAGGAGGGTTCAGCCGGTTAGGAATATCCCCGCGGGTACGATAACGGCTTGTTATGCTACCCCCCGTTTCCAATCGAGTCTCTCCTGCACAGCCCAAATCACATCCCCGCAGAACCAACTGGATCCGCTGGGGGATCTCCATCCTGCTGCTGGCATTGTTGATCTATTTCTTCTGGCCCATGGTCGGAGAGATCAAAGAGGCAGCTGCTCTGTTCCGCCGCGCGCAATGGATCTGGTTTCTGGTTGCTCTGGCTGTACAGATGCTCTCTTATTCCTCCCTGACCTGGCTGAATGCGCTTGCCCTGCGACCCTTCTCGGGACGGATTGGTTTCTTTCAGCTGACCGCGGTGTTGACCTCGATGGCATTTATCGCAGTTGCTCTCCCTAGCGCCGGGCTGAGCGGAGTTGCCTTGCGTGTGCATTTGCTGCGTAAATACAAATACCTGCCAGAGGAGTCGTTGTTTTCGTTGATGGTAGAGACCACCCTCGAGCTGATCGCCCTGGCAACGGTCGCTTTGGTCGGCATTATCTACCTGGTGCGCCGGGGACGGTTATCTGACGACAGCTTTTTGTTTGCTATCGTGGCGGGGGTCTGTACATTGGTCGTTTTCTGGTACTTCTGGCGTCTGTTGAACAACTATTCGCGCAGTCGCAGGCTGCTAGGCTTGTTTGTGGAGAGATGGAACCGCCTGGCCGGGAGGGTCAAACGCTTCGATCTGGATTACCTGGATGATCGTCTGCGGTTCTTTCAGAAAAATTTGAAACATTACGATCTGCCACTGTTGATCAAATTGCCCCTATCCGCCTACGGGAAGGTCATCCTGGATGTCCTTACCATGGGGTTTTGTTTTCGTTTGTTCGGTTACGAAATATCCCCCTCCTCGCTCTTTGTCGGCTATGGGCTGGTATTGACGTTCAGCGGGCTGACCGTTTTACCGGGCGGGCTGGTGATGACCGACGCTTTTGTGCCGATCATATTCTCCTGGCTCAGGGTGCCCGCATCAGTGGCGATCGCGGCCGGTCTGACCTATCGCCTGATCGCTTTCTGGCTTGTCCGATTTGTTGGTTATCTTTGCTGGCTGTGGCTGGAAAAGGACAAATGAAGCCGGTTATGCAGCGCCGTTATCTGTTCTTTGCGGTCTTCTCGTCTGGGATGACCACGCTGGCGGTCGAGCTGGCTGCCTCGCGCCTGCTGGGAAATATCTATGGCAACAGCAACATGGTTTGGGCGACCATTATTGGACTGATCCTGATCTACCTGACCCTGGGCTACTTCATCGGTGGCCGCTGGGCAGATCATTCACCAAAATATCAGACTATGTACTCTGTGATGGCCTGGGGGGGATTCCTTATCGGCTTGATTCCCTGGGTGGCGCAGCCGGTGTTACGCCTGGCAGCGGATGCATTCGATCAGCTGGAGATCGGCATCATGCTCGGGACATTCGTCAGTGTGTTGATCCTGTTCAGTCTGCCGGTGATCCTGCTGGGGATGATCTCCCCATTCGCGATCCGTCTGGCGATCGAAACTTCCCAGGAGGCGGGCACGATCTCCGGGAAGATCTACGCCATCTCTACCATTGGATCCTTCATTGGAACCTTTCTGCCGGTGTTGATCTTCATCCCGGCGATCGGCACCACGCGGACGTTTTTGACCTTCAGTCTGTTTCTAACGCTGGTAGCATTGTCCGGTCTGTGGCTCTCGCTGGGGTGGAAGAAAGCCGTCCTTTGGGCGTGGATGCCGGTCGTCCTGGTCTATCTTTTGATTCTGGGGGCTGGAAGAACTATCAAAGCCAGCGCCGGGCAGATCTATGAGACCGAATCGGCGTACAACTATATTCAGGTATTGGAGATCGATGGATATCGCCACCTGCGGCTGAACGATGGTCAGGGGACACACTCGATCTATCATCCTGAAGAGATCATTTACTATGGTCCCTGGATGGAGTTTCTGGCAGGACCTTTTTTCAACCCTGCGCCGTTTTCCGTGCGGCAGGTTGAAAGCATGGCAGTCATTGGCCTTGCGGCAGGCACAACAGCCCGCCAGGCGACTGCAGCCTTCGGTCCGATCCCAATCGACGGATTCGAAATCGACCCGAAGATCATCGAAGTCGGCCGCAGATATTTCGACATGAACGAGCCCAACCTGAACGCCGTCGCTCAGGACGGACGCTGGGGCCTGGAGCATAGCTCCCGAAAATACTCCCTGATCGCTATCGACGCTTACCGACCGCCTTATATCCCCTGGCATCTCACCACCAGAGAGTTCTTCAAGATCGTCAAAGCCCATCTGACTGGAGATGGTGTGGCGGCAATCAACGTAGGCAGGGCACCCGATGACCGCCGTATGGTGGATGCGATGGCTGGAACACTGCGCTCGGTCTTTCCCTCCATTCACCTGATAGACGTACCTGGCACATTCAACACGATTATCTATGCCACGAACCAACCAACCCGACCCGAAAATCTCTTTGAAAACCTGGTTTTTCTCATTCAAAGCGCCGATACCCACCCGCTATTGATCGAGTCACTCAAGATCGCGGCGCTGAACCTTCAACCAGTTCCTGAGACGCAGATCGTTTTCACGGATGATCTCGCTCCGGTGGAGTGGATCACCAACAACATGATTCTGAGATTCGTTCTGTTTGGAGATCTGGAGCAAATTGAGCCCCAAGGCGGTGGATAACGATTTATAATCCGCCCAAGATGATCAACGAACGCTTGTTGACCATACCGAATGCATTATCGCTCACCAGGCTGTTCCTGCTCCCATTGCTCTGGTATCTGGCGATCGAAGGGCTGGCGGTTGCCCTGGCAATCGGACTTTTCTTCGCGGCATTGACCGATATCCTCGACGGAACCCTTGCCAGGAGACTGGATCGGGTGAGTGAGGTGGGGAGCAAACTCGATTCCCTGGCGGATAACCTGATGAAACCCTCAGTCGTCGCCTGGCTCTTTATCATCGAGCCCGATTTGTATACCAACCACACTATCGCCTTGCAGGTTGCGATCATTTTATATCTTGCATCGCTCACCATTGGTCTGCTCAAGTTCCGGAGGTTCGGAAACCTGCATCTCTATTCTGGCAAAGTGGGCAGCGTATTCCAGTATCTGTTCGTTTTCACCACCTTTCTCTTTCCCGGTTACAACCGCGCTTTGTTTTACCTGGCAGTCATGATGTTTTCCCTCACCAATGCAGAAGGGCTGCTCCTGCAATTGACCCGATCGAAAGTCGATGAACACATCGGTTCGATCGTCCTGACGTGGTTAAAACACACCTGAGATGTCTGTGAACAGGAGAATCTTCCCCGGGCTATCCTGGATTGTCACATTGGTTGTGCCGCTGGCTTTGATTCTCAGCGCGGTGCGTGCATTGCTGACGCCGACCTTCGTCCGGTTCGAATACAGCACACCAGGTTTTCCTCCCGATCCGTATGGCTTTACTCTGGAAGATCGTTTGAAATGGTCGTTGATCTCTCTAGAATATCTGCTCAATGATGCAGACACATCCTTCGTGGCGGACCTGCGCTTCCCGGATGGCGCGCCTGTTTACAATGCGCGCGAACTCCGCCATATGGACGATACCAAGAACATCGTCCAGGCTGTCCTGCTTGCCTGGTATCTCTCGATTGTATTCCTGATCGTCCTGGGGTTGTTTGCCTGGAGAGGGAGGTGGTGGCAGGCCTACCGCCAAGGGATCGCGCGCGGCGGATGGCTGACAATCATTTTTATCGGAGCTGCGGTGGCTGCCGTCCTGGTGGCGTTCAATGCCTTCTTTTTCTTTTTCCACGAGACCTTCTTCGAATCAGGCACATATGTCTTCCGCACCTCGGATACGTTCATCCGGCTGTTCCCGGAGCGTTTCTGGCGGGATGCATTCCTGGCAGTGGGTTTGCTCTCGACAGTGGGGGGACTCGTGTGCGGGCTTGGTTTTCGCGTCAATACCAAAACCCCACCTGCGGTCTGAATCCATGGGGGATTTCCAGCAAGGTGGGGTTGAGCGATTGAGTCAGCGGATTTTACTCAAAAGAGACCGTCTGGGTGCATCGCAGTGTGTTTTTGTGGGTGCGTATCAGGCGCCGAATTTGTCCAGACGCCCGGCATGTGCCAGGGCGAGGGGGATAGTATCCAGGGCAGGGAAGCTCCCCAATCCGCCGCGGGCGCAGGCACGCTCACCGAATTTGGTCTGATCGTCCGGGCGCACGGTCGCCGGCGCCCAAAGCAGGAAAGGCACTGGATGCCAGGAATGAGTGCGCAGACGGGAGGGGGTGGAATGATCTCCCGTGATGATCAGCACATCGGGTTTCAATGCCAACAATCCTGGCAGGGCGGCATCGACTGCCTCGATCACGCCTGCTTTTCCGACGAAATCGCCATCCTCGCCTTTACTATCGGTCTTTTTGATATGGATGAAGAAGAAGTCGAAATCGTTCCAGATCCTTGCCAGCGCGTTGAACTCATCCTCGGGCGTATCGCCTGAAAATTCTATAACCTGCATGCCGACCAGACTGGCGACGCCTTTGTACATCGGATAGACCGAGATGCAGGCCGCTTTGAGCTGATAGGAGGCTTGAAAGGATGGCAGGTTTGGGTCGGTGGCGAAGCCGCGCAGGGTTATGCCGTTCGCCTTCGGGTGGCTCTGCAAGACTTTCCGGGCGCCGGCGATCCACTGATTGACGAGGTCAGCAGTGCGCTGGGCCGCTGATGTATGCGCTCGGGCCTCCAGAGGCGGTACACCGGTTCGTTGAGGGTCGGTATCATTGACCCGCGGATCGAGGTCTTCGCCGCGCATGACCAACGCAAAGCGGTACTCCTTGACATGGCGCACTTCGGTCTGAACGCCGGGCACCTGGACATCCTTCAGCTTTTCAACCAACGGGAGGGCTTCCTCGGTCGAGATGCGTCCGGCGCGCCGATCGCTGATGTTCCCCGCGGTGTCGAGTGTGCAAAAGTTTCCTCGGACGGCGATATCCCCACGCCCGACATGCAGACCAACGCCGACTGCCTCCAATACGCCGCGTCCGATTTCGTACTTGAGCGGGTCATAACCAAATAACGCCAGGTGGGCTGGTCCCGAACCGGGCGTCACACCAGGACGAATCGGAATAGTCTGACCCAACATGCCTTCCGCAGCCAGGCGGTCCATATGGGGGGTTTTAGCGAACTCGAGTTCCGTTGGCCCTCCAGGCTCTACAGGCAGGCCTCCCAAGCCGTCCATGACCAGCAGGACGATCTTGGTTTCTGCAGGATGGAGCAGTGGGGTAAGGTATTCGAATGGCATCTTGCTTACTCCTGAGCTATATTTACCCAACAAAGCGCAGAGATGCCGATGGGAGGCTCTCTGCGCCAGTTGATCTATGCGGTCTTGAACTGTCTGATAAATCCTTGATCAGATCCGGGTGTGAGAAGCGCGAGCATTAAGGTTACCGGATGGCTTTCTCTGTCTCCTTGTCGAAAACATGCATATTTGCCATGTTAAAGACAACCTGCATTTGATCGCCGAAATGCACGCGTGTGCGTGGGTCGACGCGGGCGACGAAGTTATGCTCGCCAGCATTCAAATACAGGAAGATCTCGTTGCCCATCAATTCGGTCACATCGACACGCGTATCGACCGGCTGGGCGATTATCCCAGGTGGGGTGAATTCTGGGTTGAAAATGTCCTCGGGTCGGATGCCGAAGATCACAGGTTTATTCATATACTTCTCCAGGCTCTTGTTGCGATCCTCAGGGACTTTCACAGCGAAAGCGCCGGCATCGAGATACAGGCCGTCATCACCCTGTCGCACGGTCGCCGGGAAGAAGTTCATCGCTGGAGAGCCGATGAAACCGGCAACAAACAGATTGTCTGGTCGATCGTACAGGTTCTGTGGTGTATCGACCTGTTGTAGCACGCCGGCGTTGATCACCGCAATCCGGGTTGCCATAGTCATGGCTTCCACCTGATCGTGGGTAACGTAGATAAAGGTGGTCTGCAGCTGCAGGTGCAGCTTGCTGATATTGGCACGCGTTTCGACCCGCAGTTTCGCATCCAGGTTCGAGAGCGGTTCATCGAAGAGAAATACCTTGGGCTCGCGGACGATCGCACGCCCAACCGCCACCCGCTGGCGCTGTCCTCCGGAGAGCTGCCGCGGCTTTCGATCGAGAAGGTTTTCGATCCCCAATATCTGGGCGGCCTCTTCCACCCTTCTCTTGATTTCGGCTTTGGGGACCTTGCGCAGTTTGAGCCCGAATGCCATGTTATCGAACACCGACATATGCGGATAAAGCGCGTACGACTGGAACACCATGGCGATATCCCGATCCTTGGGGGGGATGTCATTGACAACCTGGTCACCGATCAGGATGCGGCCTTTGGTGACATCCTCCAGACCAGCCAGACAGCGCAGCGCAGTGGATTTCCCGCAGCCGGATGGACCCACCAGGACGAGGAATTCCTTGTCTTCGATATGAAGATCGAGATCGTTTACGGCGACGACATCGCCAAACTGCTTTGTGACGTGATCATATGTCACGCTAGCCATTGGTACTTCTCCTTTCTACGCGAATATGGTGCTGTGATTATATCCCAACTCATTCAAAACATAAAATATTTCGGATCCCTGCCATGCCTCTCTTGTGATTTTTTTCAGGTGATCATAAAATGAACGCATGCCCCGTTCCGATGATGTGACACCGATCCGCAGGCAATACCTGGAGATCAAACGCCAGTATCCGAACGCGATCCTGTTCTTTCGTTTGGGCGATTTCTACGAAACCTTCGATAAGGATGCCGAACTCACCTCTCGAGAGCTGGATATCGTCTTGACCTCGCGTAATGTCGCCAAAGGGGTGCGAGTGCCGATGGCCGGCATCCCTTACCACGCCGCGGAGAATTATCTTGCCCGGCTTATCGAGAAAGGCTATCACGTCGCCATCTGTGAACAAATCGGGGATCAACCGATTAAAGGGTTAGTGCCGCGAAAAGTCACCCGGGTGGTTACGCCGGGTACCGTGATCGAGCCAGGACTGCTCGCTGGTGATGCTAACAACTATCTGGTCGCCATTGTTCAGGATGAGGAACGCGCCGGATTGGCAAGTGTGGATATCACCACTGGGGAGTTCACAGTCACCGAATTCAGCGGTTCGGATCTCAGCACGCAAATAAGAGGCGAGCTGCTCCGTCTGCGTCCGGCGGAGATCCTTCACCCCGAAACGCTTGCTTTGGAGAACGATCTCCCTGGTCATCCGACGCCCTGGCCTGCCTGGCGCTTCGAAGTGAGCCGCTGCCAGCAGGTGTTGCTGGATCATTTCCAAACTGTTTCCCTGGACGGATTCGGTTTGCGAGGGATGTCTCTGGCTATCGCAGCATCCGGTGCGATCATCCAGTATCTGGCAGAGACTCAGCCCGCCGCCTTGAAACTGTTGTCTGATTTATCCACCTACCAGTTGTCGGAGTTCATGACCCTTGACGCCTCGACGCGACGCAATCTGGAGATCACAGAGACCATCCGCGGTGCAAACAGAAAAGGCGCTCTGCTGGATGTCATCGATCATACCGTGACCCCGATGGGACGCAGGTTGATCGGGCAGTGGATCAGCAAACCATTGCTCGATATCGAACAGATCAATCGCCGCCTGGATGGGGTGGATTATTTTGTCCGCAATGGGATGATCCGCCAAGAGGTGAGGGAGGCGTTGAAGCCTTTGCAAGACCTGGAGAGGTTGACGCTGCGTGTGGTCAGTGGTAACGCCCAGCCACGCGATCTGGTCGCCTTGCGCAACACATTAGAGAAGCTGCCCGCGCTTGGGGAATTGCTTCCGAAAGACGCCGCCGAGCTCGAGGAGATCCTTGAGGACTTCGATTTGTGTCCTGAGGAATTGAATCTGCTCCAAAGCTCGCTGAGTGATGATCCCCCTGCGCTGCTTCAAAACATTGGTGTGATCCGGCGCGGATTCTCTGCCGAGCTGGACGATATCATCGCCCAAACCAGCCACGCCCGGGAGTGGATCGCCGGTTTGGAAGCTCTGGAAAGGAAGAGAACCGGGATTAAAACCCTCAAAGTGGGCTTCAATAAAGTGTTCGGATACTACCTCGAGGTGACCCGGGCAAATGCCAACCAGGTGCCGGCGGATTATATCCGCAAACAAACCCTGGTCAACGCCGAGAGATATATTACCCCTGAATTAAAGGAATACGAGACGCTGGTCTTGAACGCAGAGGATCGCATCCGGGAGATCGAAGCACGTTTGTTCGTCGAAATCTGCCAGCGACTGGCGGTTTCAGCCAACCGCTTGTTGAAAACCGCACGGGCGATCGCCAGATTGGATGTTTCCGCCGGGCTGGCACATGCGGCGGCAGTATATGGATATGTCCGCCCCGAAATCGTCGCAGAGGATGTGCTGGAAATCAAAGAGGGCCGCCATCCTGTGGTTGAGCAACTGATGAGCAGTGAGCGTTTTGTCCCCAATGACGCGGTCTTCGAACCGGGTGAACGGGTCCGCATTATCACCGGTCCGAATATGTCCGGAAAATCCACCTTTCTCCGGCAGGTCGCACTGATCGTCTTGATGGCTCAGATCGGGAGTTTTGTCCCTGCCAGGTCAGCCCGCATTGGATTGATAGACCGCATCTTCACCCGCATCGGCGCGCAGGACGAGATCTATGCCGGACAATCCACTTTCATGGTCGAGATGGTAGAGACCGCCAATATCCTGCATCATGCCACACCACGCAGCCTGGTCATTCTGGATGAGATCGGGCGCGGGACAAGCACTTATGATGGGGTCTCGATCGCCTGGGCGGTGGTCGAATATCTGCACAACCATCCCCGGTTGCGTCCCAAGACGCTCTTCGCCACGCATTACCATGAATTGACCCAGCTGGCAGATCTCCTTCCTGGTGTGAGGAACTACAACGTGGCGGTCAGCGAGGCGGACGGGAAGGTGGTTTTTCTGCACAAGATCGTCCCTGGAGGCGCTGACCGATCCTATGGCATCCATGTCGGGCAGCTAGCAGGGCTCCCCAGGCCGGTGGTGCAGAGGGCAGGTGAGATCCTCAAACAACTTGAGGCTTCCTCGGGAAAGGCGGTTAAATTACACCCGGAAGCTCCCCGTCAGATGGCTCTCTTCCCCGAGACCAACCCCTTGCTGGAAGAGCTGCGCGAGTTGGATCTCGATACCCTCTCGCCCATCGAAGCCCTAAACCGCCTGTATGAATGGCAGCGTAAGTTCTCAGGAAAAAAAGAATGATATCGGGGAGGCATTTTGTAGGCTGCCGCCATTAAACTTACCGACCTGCCCAATATTGCGATGAATTCTATAAAAAAACCGCCCGAAACCAGGGCGGTCAACCTTTTGAATAAAAGCCAGGAAAATATTAACCCTGAGGGATACTGGTGAAAAGACCGACCTGATTATCGCTCAGATCGGAAAAGATGCCGAACCATCCAATCCCTGGGATCTCGGTTTTGGGCACCACAACTTTCCCGCCAAGTTGCTCAACCTTTACCAGGTCAGATTCGATATCTTCAGTGGCGATGTAGACAAGGACACTCCCGGCGGGGAAGTTTTCCTGCACTGGGTGCAAGCCACCACCGACCCCTTCTCCTGGTTCGAAGGTGGCATAGTTCATCTGCAAGTCTCGTTCAACCTTCCACCCAAAGAGCTGGCTGTAGAACTGAGCTGAGGCGTCCAGATCCCTGGCTGATAATTCAATGTGGACAATCGGATGCTTTGACATGGCTGTCTCTCCTTTGGATATAAGAATTCGAATGGGATGTGCCTATAATAGCACAAATGTTCTATTTGTCAAGGCCTATTTTCTTGATGAATTCCAACAGGCATTTGTTGAAGAGCTGAGCCTGTTCCAGGTTGGGGAGATGGCCCGCATGCGGCAGGATTACCAGCTGCGCGTTCTTGATGGCGCGGTGCATTGCCTCAGCTTCCCTAATTGCAATGATCTGATCGTCTGCGCCATGGATGATCAAAGTGGGGACTTTTATCTGGCCGAGCAGGTCGGTCGAATCCGCCCGTTCTTTCATCCCCTGGAGCGCCGCGATCATGCCTTCCAGGGACGTTTTTGCCATGATCCTCTCTACCCCGGCTACCAGACCTGGATTCTGAGAATAGGTGTGGGGAGAGAGTATCTTTGAGAGCATGGCAGCCACGATCGCCTGTGGACCCTCTTCTCGAGCCTGTTCGGCAGCCCGATCGCGGTTGATTTTCCCTTCTGGGGTATCAGCGGCGGCACGGGTGGACACCAGCACCAATCCAGCGACTCTTTCTGGATGGCGGCGGTAGAAGGCCAGAGAAACATAGCCTCCCATGGATAATCCACATACCACCACCCGTTCCATAATCTCCAATGCTTTCAGAAGCGCGAGGCAATCGTCTGCGAGCATCTCCATTGTATAGGGACCCGGTGTGGGTGGTGTCTCGCCGTGTCCCCTGAGGTCGGGGGCGATCACCCGGGCATGGGCTGAGAGAGCTTCGATCTGCGGCTTCCACATCTCCCGGTTGAGGGGAAATCCATGGATCAGCAAAAGTGGCTGGCCATGACCCACATCGTCGAATGCCATGTTCAGGTCAGGGAGGACAAGTTCCATAGCTGCCTTGCCATTCAATCTGTCAGAGAAGACCTCTCTGGGGGAGCGGCTGGATCGTTTGGAGTAACCATTATGCTTTTCAAGATGAGTCGTTCTGATTCTGATGGCGCTGGTCCCGCCAGGAGCGGATCTGAGCTTCATGCTCGGCTTCGTGTTTGAAGCTATCGCCGGCGATCCACTTCCAGAGCGGCTGTGATTCGGCCCAGGGGAAATGATCCGCATCGACCAGGGCTTCCTCGGGCAGCTCATTGACTCGCCGGATGGTCTGAACCCGGACAGCATTGAAATCCTGGAGGGCAAGTGATAAGGGACGATCACGGCTTTCGGCGTACCAGCGGGCGTTGATGTCGTCAACAGACGAAGAGGTGAAGTGAACTGTGGAAGGTTTGACCCCCTGGCCAGCCTGCCAGAGCAATTTAACCAGCTCAGCCTCCCAGCGCGTCAGATGAACCAGGATGTCTTTTACCGACCAATCTCCCACAACCCCGGGTTGAGCCATCTCGTCGTCGCTGAGCCCTTCGATCGCCTGGAGGAATTTTTCCCTCCCTGCGCGAAGAGCCTCGAGCAGTTGGGCTTTGTTCATGCCATTGTCTCTCCAACGGTGAATTCATCCACCCCAGTGTATGAGTCTATCACAGAATTGGCTCAAGGATTTGAAGTGGGAATAATCCCCCGCAGGTTGTCCCTGGAATGGTTCCTGATTTCTCAGAGAAACCTGTGGGGGATTTTCGAGACGTAATTCGACTCTTTAAGCGACACGCGCAAGGCTTTCTCCGGCGCGCTCTTGCTCCCGATCAGTCGATCAGTGCGAGCTGGTTCTTTATCTTATTCACTTTCTCACGATAAGTTTCCAGTTTTGCCCTTTCATTCTCCACGATCTGGTGGGGAGCTCTGTCTTTGAAAGGACCGGCGAGAAGTGCCTCAAGCCGCTCTACCTGCGCCATGGCTTCCTCGAGCTCCTTTTCCAGCCTGGTGCGATCCTGCTGGGGATCGATCAGGCTTGCCAGGGGCAGATGGATCTCGACAGGGCCGACGACCAATGGGATATGACCCTCTGGTCTTTCATCCAGGTTTTCAATGATGGTCACCTGATCCGAACTCAGCTTAGCCAGCGAGCAAATCACTTGTATCTGGCTGCGCAGCCTGCCTGTGTGTGGACCGCCGGCGATGATGGCTGGCAGGCGCACTCCCGGTGCAACTTTCCTCTCGGCGCGCAGGTTGCGGATCGAGCGGATCATCTCCATGATGAGGGAGAAATCGGCGATCACGCTATCTTCCCAGGGTTGTTTCGCTGGGGGTTCCGGCCAGCGGGCGATGATCAGTGCTTCTTCCCAATTCGGAGTAGGAGGATAGCCCGGGAATAGATCCGGCAGGTATTCCTGGACGGCACGGCGTAAATGCCCCCAGACCTCTTCGGTCACGAAGGGTGTGAAGGGGTGCAGGAGGCGCAGACTGGCGTCCAGGATCTCGACCAGGGTGCGAGCTGTGGATTTAGCAAGCCTGCCATCCCCTGCCAGCTGCATTTTAGCGGCTTCGATATACCAGTCGGCGAATTCACTCCAGAAGAAATCGTAGATCTGCCGGCCGGCTTCCCCATAGTAATAATTCTGGAAGTGTCGATCGACCTCGCGGATCAGAGCGCGCAGGCGGGCGTGAATCCAGGCGTCAGCCAGGGTGGGGTAGGGATACTCCGGCATAGAGCTTTTTCCCGCGGCGAGGGGTGTTTCCTGCGAATCTGCCAGATGTAAGTAATTTTTCGCCTTTTCCCCGGCTTCTTGAACAGCCATGATCACAAATCGACCTGCGTTCCAGACTTTATTGGCGAAGTTGCGGTTGGCTTCGACTTTTTTCAGGCTGAGATTCATGTCATTGCCGGGGGTCGAACCGACGAGCAGGGTGAACCGGAGAGCGTCGGTGCCCAGCTCATTCATGACATCCAGGGGATCGATCACATTGCCGTAGGTCTTGCTCATCTTGCGCCCACCCTCGTCGCGGATCAATCCATGCAGATAGACAGTGTGGAAAGGCACTTTGCCGGTGAATTCCAGCCCCATCATGATCATGCGCGCCACCCAAAAGAAGAGGATATCGTAGCCGGTTTCCAAAACAGAGGTGGGATAGAAGTAAAGATAGTCCGGGGTTTCTTCTGGCCAGCCGAGGGTGGAAAACGGCCAGAGGGCGGATGAAAACCAGGTATCGAGCACATCTGGATCCTGGTCTATCTGCTGGCTGCCGCAGTGCGGGCAGGTCAGCAGGTCTTCCCGGGAGGCGCTTATCTCGCCGCAGTCCTGGCAGTACCAGGCAGGGATGCGGTGTCCCCACCAGAGCTGGCGAGAAATGCACCAGTCTTCAATGTTCTCCAGCCAGTTGTAGTAAACCTTAGTAAAGCGATCGGGGATGATGCGGACACGACCATCCCGTACTGCCTCAAGTGCAGCTTCGGCGAGTGGGGCAATGCGCACGAACCATTGTGTGGAGATCATCGGCTCGACGATCTCTCCGCCGCGCTGAGAGCGAGGGATATTGATCATGTACGGTTCCTCTTTGAGCACCAGGCCAGCGGCGCGCATGTCTTCCCACAAATTTTGGCGGGCTTCGAAGCGATCCTGACCTTGATAAGGACCGCCGTTTTCGTTGATGCGCCCGGCTTCATCCAGGACGGAGATGACCGGCAAACCATGGCGTTCGCCGATGGCATAATCGTTGGCATCGTGTCCAGGGGTTATTTTCAGGGCACCGCTGCCGAACTCGCGGTCGACGTACTCATCGGCGATGACCGGGATAAACCGCCCCAAGATCGGTACGATCGCCCGGCGGCCAATATACTTCCGGTAGCGCGGATCTTCCGGGTGGACCGCGACCGCGGTATCGCCCAGGATGGTTTCAGGGCGGGTGGTAGCTACCGGGATAAATTCCTCCTCGCTGCTGGATTCATCGGATTCTGGGACGAGCCTGTATTTGAAATAATAAAGAGTCCCTGGCTCTTCAGAATATTCCACCTCCAGATCCGAGACAGCGGTCTTCAAACCCGGCGACCAGTTGATCAGACGAGGACCGCGATAAATCAACCCTTTTTCAAAAAGGCGCACGAAAGCCTCTCGCACCGCGCGGGAGAGCCCTTCATCCAATGTGAACCGTTCACGTTCCCAGTCGCAGGATGCTCCCAGCCGGCGGATCTGCTGGGTGATGATCCCGCCGTATTTCTCCTTCCAGGCCCAGGTGCGGCGTAGGAATTCCTCCCGACCGATCTGCTCGCGCGTCAGCCCTTCGCGCGCCAAAGCTTTCTCCACCTGCAGCTGGGTGGCGATACCCGCATGATCGGTGCCGGGGATCCACAGAGTTGGCACCCCTTTCATGCGGTGATAACGGATCATCAGATCTTCCATCGAAACGAACATGGCATGACCCAGGTGCAACTCCCCAGTGACATTCGGAGGTGGGATGGCGATCACGAAGGGTTTAATCGATGGGTCGAACCCAGGCTGGCGTGGGTCGTTGGAAGGCTTGAAGTACCCTTGTTGCTCCCACCAGGCGTAGATGCGTTTTTCGGTGGAGTGAAAATCATAACTCTTGGGAAGCTCGAATGCTGACATTGTTTATTCCTCAATCTCTGTAGTAATAAAAAACCCTTTCGTCTCTTTGAGGACGAAAGGGAACTTCCGCGGTACCACCTCATTTCGCCGATCTGCGGCGCACTCATCACCCCGACCATCATCAGGGCTTCGCTGTAACGGGCTACCCGTGCCGGTCTACTCTCGGGGTGACTGGCTGGTCATTCAGTGAAGCTGATTGTCAGGTTCGCTCCCGATTTCTTCGGCAGGACTCCAGGCGACCTTCGGTGCATGGCGACTGCGGGGGCTCTCAGCCAGCGGCCACTCCTTCTCTGTCAGCGCCTTCTAACACCTACTCCTCCCAGAGAGAGCAAGGTGAATTTATTAGGATTGTTGCAAAAATTATACTTATTTCGATGCTGCTAGTCAACCAGGGAAGGAATTTTTTAAGATGAGACGGTGGGGGCTTGGGTTTTGGGGAGGGAAAACTAATCCAACCTTATCCTCGGATTGAGCATGGCGTGGAGCAGATCCGCGATCAGGTTCGCCAGCGCATAAGCGACAACCGCCAACATCACGATCGCCTGCATGAGCGGCAAGTCGCGGCGGTCGATGGCAAAAAGCAACAGGCGGCCTAGGCCAGGGTAATTGAACACATTCTCGACGACGACGAGCCCGCTGATCAGCCACCCGAAGCTGATGGCGATCACAGTGATGGTCGGCAGGAGGGCGTTCCGCAGGACATGTCTGAATAGGACCGTCCGGCGTGGCAACCCTTTCAGGTCAGCGGTGCGCACATAAGGTTGCTTGAGCTCCTCGATCACCCCGGCGCGCGTCAGGCGGGCAATGTAAGCCAGCAGGACGAGCGTTGCGGTTACAGCGGGCAGGATCAGCATCGGAAATGATCGCAACCAGCTCGCATCCGGCGGGATCGATGAGTTCGCGGGCAGATAGGGCAATCCGTATTTCCTCAAGGTGGTCGAAAATGCCTGGATCAGAACCAATCCGATCACGAATTCGGGCAGTCCGACCACGGAAAGGGAGGCAACGCTGATCATGTGGTCGATGGGCTGGTTTTCTTTGAGGCCGGCGAGGACGCCCAGGGTGATCGCCAGCGGGATCGCCAGGATCATGGTGAGCAGAGCAAGTCGAAGGGAATTTTCGAGCCGTTCGATCACCATCGGGAAAATCGGCAGATGCGTGCTGAAAGCTGACCCCCAATCACCCGTCAAAAATCCCGAAACCCAGCTGAGATATTGACTGACCGGGGGTTGGTCAAGACCCAGCTCCTCCCGGCAACTTTCCAGGGCTTTTTCGCCGACCTCCCGTCCCAGGATCACCCGACAGACATCACCAGGTAGCCAGCGGGTCAAACTGAACACAAGCAACGAAGTGAATAAAAGAGTTATGAACAGGAAGGCCAGCCGGCGGATAAAATATCTAATCATCTAAGCACCGTCTTTCATCTCGGGCTGGTGGATCTGACTTTGCATAGCCGCCAGCTTTTCGACAGGGATATGGCAGAAAATCCTTTTATCCAGGCTGGGGACTGCCTGCCAGGGCGGGGTTTGCTCTTTGCAGACCTCGCCGAGGAGGCGCGGGCAACGGGTGTGAAAAGGACAGCCACGCGGCCGGCGACGTGGATCGGGAAGTTCTCCTTCCAGATGCAATTTTCTTTCTACAAGCCCTCGATCAGGGACCGGCACAGCTTCCAGCAAGGCTTCTGTATAAGGATGGAAAGGCGGTTGGAAAAGCGAGGCGCTGCTGGAGATCTCCATCAGCTGCCCCAGATAGATGACCGCGATCTCATCGGCCAGATAAGCGACGATAGCCAGGTCATGCGATATGAAGAGCAGGCTGTTCTCGCTCACCGCCTGAAGCTCGCTGATGAGATTGAGAACAGCGGCTTGAACAGAGACATCCAGGGCGGATAGCGGTTCATCATAGATAACCAGCTCCGGATTTGCAGCCAGGGCGCGGGCTATGGCAACCCGCTGAGATTCGCCCCCGCTCAACTGGCGGGGGTATCTGTGTTTATACTCGGGAGGCAGCCTGATCGCCTTCAGGAGTTCGTCGACTTGCCGGGTTGCTTCTCCTGGAGAGAGCTGCACCAGCCGCATCAATGGCCGGAAGAGGATCTCGCCTACGGTCAAGTGTGGATTGAGCGCCTCCGCCGGATTCTGGAAGACCATCTGCATGCTGCGCAGCAGGTTCAGGCTGCGTTGTGAAAGCTTGGGTGGAAGTGGAACGCCAAGCAAGGCGATAGAGCCGCCCGTCGGCTCGATCAGCCCCATCACAGCCCGGGCAAGCGTTGTCTTACCGCTTCCGCTCTCGCCAACCAGTCCAAGCGTGTTGCCACGCCGGAGGGTAAGGCTGACATGCTCGAGTGCTCGCACCCCCTGGTTGGATTTACGAAAGATCAGCTCCGGGAGAGAGGGGCGCATGGGATAGAGAACGCTCAGATCTTCTGTGTTCAGGCATATTTCACCTTCATTATTTAGAGCCTGCCCCAGGTTATTCCCATCGGAGGGGAGTCGCTGGGTCTGAACTTTTTCCTCCCGGATCTCCTCCCACCGATGGCAGCGAGTGCGCCTCTGATCGGCGAGAAGAAAGAGCGATGGCCTGTCCTGGCAAATGTCGATCGCCAGTGGACAGCGCGGTCGGAAGACGCACCCTTCGGGGACTCTGCCGGGTGGAGGGATTTGACCGGGGATTGCGCGCAACGGGTGTCGGTTTTTGTGCTCCCCCAGGCGAGGGATGCTCTCGATCAATCCCCGGGTGTAAGGATGCAAAGGAAGAGAGAATATCTGAGTGGGAGAGCCCTCTTCGACCAGCTCGCCGGCGTAGAGCACACCGACCCGATCGCATATCTGTGCCACCACCCCCAGATTATGGGTGACGTACAGGACACTGGTCTCCCTGTGACGGATAAGCTCCTTGAGCAGATCCAGGATTTCAGCCTGTGTGGTGACATCCAGGCTGGTGGTGGGTTCATCGAGGATCAAGAGCTGCGGCGCGCTGATCAAAGCCATGGCGATCAACACCCGTTGTTGCATGCCGCCGCTGATCTGATGTGGGTAGCTGCTGAATACTCTCTGGGGATCTGCGATCTTCACCTTTTGCAGCCATTCGATGACCGTTGCATGGGCTGTGCGCTTCCCGGAGCCGTTCAGGTGCCGAATGACCTCGGTGATCTGATCCCCTACCCGCATGGAGGGATTCAGCGCAGACTGAGGGTCTTGCGGCACCAGTGCAATGCATCTGCCCCACAACTCCCGCATCTGTGGGCCTGTCAGGCAGGTGAGTTCCCGGCCGTTGAGGGTAATTCGTCCGCCGCGGATCCTGCCATTGACATCTAAATAGCGCAGGATCGCTAGAGCCAGCGTGGTCTTGCCCGAACCGCTTTCACCAACCAAGCCATAGATTTCACCTCGATGGACCTGCAAAGTGACATTGCGGAGGACATCCACCCAGGCGTCCGCTTGATGGTAGGAGACGACCAGGTTCTCGATTTCCAGGATGGGAGGTTCATTTGGTCTGAGAGGCATGTCTCAGCTTTCTCAATCAGGGTGCATAGAATAATCCCCTGACAAAACCCGCTTCAAACCATCCGCCAGCAGATTGACACAGGTCACCAGGATCGAGATGGCAGCCGCCGGGAAATACATCGCCCAGGGGGTCCCCTCGACGTAGGTACGCGCTTCTTTAACCATGACCCCCCAATTCGGGCTTGGCGGCTGGACGCCAACCCCTAGAAAGCCCAGAGAGGCGACCAGAAAGATGGCGTACGAAAACCGCAGCGCTGCCTCCACCGACAAGACTGGCAGCACCCCTGGCAGTATCTCTCGAAAGAGAATATACACTCCGGTTTCACCCTGCAGGCGGGCGGCTTCGATATAACTCTTGGATTTAATGCTCAGCGTTGCGCTGCGCACCACTCGGGCGATGATGGGAGTGTACACCACTACCAGCACAATAAGCACAGTATATTTCGAAGGTCCGATCGTCCCCAGGAGCAGCAGGGCTAGCAATAGAACAGGCAGAGCAAGCAGGCTGTCGAAGAAACGCATGATAACCTCGTCGATCCATCCGCCGAGGTAGCCGGAAGATAATCCGATCGTTGTCCCGGCGAGCAGCGCCAGGAATGTGCCAGCACCTGAGAGGGAGAGGATCTCATACGCGCCATGGACGACGCGGCTGAAGACATCCCGCCCGAGGTTATCGGTGCCGAACCAGTGCGTAAACGAGGGTGGCTGTCTGGCATCTTGTGAGATGATTTGGGTGGGCTTATATGGTGTCAGGAGAGGAGCTGCCAATGCCAGGAACAGAAAAAGCAATGTCACGGTTGTGCCTATTGCTGAGGAAGGGCGGGAATAGAGACCCTTCAACAAACGCAATGCATGTCGACCTGCGAACTTTCTTGCCACAGGTGCTTTTTCCAGGACAGTTGTCATGATCAGGGGTTCAGCAGGTAAACAGATGCCAGGCTGGAACGCCCAGGAAATGGATTCATGGAAAATCCCTGAAAGCCCCGGCGGATGGCGCCCAGCTGGGCGAAAAAGTAGGGGATGATCACAGGCCCACGTTCGATGAGCAGCTTTTGTATCTCGCGGTAAGCCTCCACCCGTTGCTGCTCATTCATGGTCCTCCCAGCCAGATCCACCAGCTGATCGAATTCTGGATCGCAGAATTTGGATTCGTTCCAGACAGCCTGGCATTTCAACATGGTGTCCAGGTAGAATTGTGGATACGGACGGGAACCCCATCCGGTGATCCCTAGATCGACCTCCAACCAACCGTTATCACCGTAATAAACGCTCTCCGGTTCAGTGATCACATTGACATCGACCCCGGCTTCGGCCCATTGTTCTTTCAGGATAACCGCCAGGTCAGGGCGGTTGCCGGTGTTGGGGGTATGGAGTTCGAGTTCCAGCCCCTGCTCATAGCCGGCAGCAGCCAGCAGCTGGCGCGCCGCCTGAACGTCTCGCTGTGGCAGTGGCGTCTCCTCGGAATAATACTGCTCATACATCGGCCCGATGGGGCTATCGCGCCCGATGGCGCCGTATCCTTGCAGGACGAGGTCAAAGATAGCCTGCCGGTCCGTCGCCAGTTTCAAAGCCTGAATGACGCGGGGGTCATTTCCGGGTGGACGGTCTGAGCGCAGCCGGACAAGGTCGAATCCGTTGGTGTTCACTGTCAGAGGCACCAGGTCTGGCTCATCCTTGAGGCTCTCGAACAAATCTGTGGAGAGCAACATCACCAGATCGACCTGGCCGCTGCGCAGCGCTTCGACCTGTGCCGTCTGGTCATTAAAGAAGATGAATTCCAGCCCCGCCAGACGGGGAAGCCCGGTCTGGAAATAATCCGGATTGGCTTCTAGGATCAGCCTGTCTTCGGGGGTGTACTCCACCAGCCGGAACGGACCGCTCCCATTCAGAGTCACATTGGCGTCCTGGGTGTTCTCTTTCAAGATCAGCGCATGATTGTCGCTGAGGTCGAACAGGAAAAACGGGTTGGGCTTTTCCAGCGTAAAGGTGACCTCATTGGCGCCGGTTGCCTGGATGTTCTGGATGTTGCCGTAGAGATCCCTGGTTGGGGAGTCGAGGGCGGGGTTCCGCAAACGGTTGAACGTCCACACCACATCCTCGGCGGTCAGTTGCGATCCATCGTGGAATCTGGCATTTTCGGTCAGCTCGAAGACATAGGTCAGACCATCTTCGCTGACTTTCCACGCGGTCGCCAGGCGCGGGATGATTGTGTTTCCTGGCGACACATCCACCAGATAATCATAGACGCTGCTCGCGACAAGGACTTCCGGATCGGAGGAGATGAAGATCGGATCGAGGTTGACAATGGGCTGCATGGCGATCCGCAGGACACCAGCGGGCTCCGCGGCTGCCAGCGAGACTGGTTCTGGTTGTGTCTCGACAGCCGGAGTGCCAGCAGCGCAGGCTTGTATAGCGATCAACAGAAATATAGAAAATAGATATGAGAACCCTTTTGCTGTCTTCATGTAATTATGAACTTGGCGCCACATCTCTTTCTCCATTTGACTTGCAAACCGGACAATTTCTGACAAATATACTCAAATTATACCTTGCCAGCAGAATTTCATATCTGGCTTCCGCCACTTCAGGCTATAATCTCTGAACGTTCATGGGCTCCAAAACGATTCGGAGGACTCCACATGGCAGACATCTCAAAAACAATGATTTATGAAAAACGTCTGACCCGGCTCAGGGATTTGTTGGGGGCTGCCCGGCTGGATGCGTTGATCTTGAATGCCGGCCCGACACTCACTTATCTCACTGGCCTGGGATTTCATCTAAGCGAACGCCCGATCATTGGGGTGTTCATGTCAGATCGCGCGCCGGTGCTGATCCTACCTGAGCTGGAAGTCAGCAAAGTGGAAGGGGTATCTTATAGCCTGCACGCCAGGACCTATGGGGAAAACCCGGCGGGCTGGCAGAGGGTTATCCAGGCGGTGTTCAAAGAAATGAAGATCAACAGCGCCAGGGTGGGCGTCGAGCCGCGCCGTTTTCGTTTCCTGGAATATCAATTGTTGCACGAAGCCTGTCCTGAGATGCGGTTCTCGTCAGCGGAAAGCATTGTGGCGCATTTGCGCATGTACAAGGATGAGCGGGAAATCGAAGCCATGCGCACGGCGATCCGGATCGCACAAAACGCTCTGTTGACCATCCTGCCGTCGATCCGGAGCGGTGAGAGTGAGCGTCAGCTGGCAGGGAGGATCTCCGCCCAGGCCTTGCTGGGTGGGGCAGACGCGGAACTGCCTTTCAGCCCGATAGTGGCAAGCGGACCAAACAGCGCCAACCCGCACGCAGTCGCAGGGGAACGGATTTTACAGGCGGGTGATTGGCTAATCATCGATTGGGGAGCCGCCTATCTCGGTTATATCGCTGACCTCACCCGCACCTTTGCCGTTGGGGAGGTAGATGATGAGCTCGAACGTATCGCAGGCATCGTTCTGGAAGCCAACGCCGCCGCGCGAGCC
>FWPU01006272.1_pt1 | contig 24132 bp, 15 predicted proteins | sample 2228361 | NCBI WGS metagenome assembly FWPU01 (sample SAMEA103939777, study PRJEB20133) | metagenome | reverse complement strand
CTCGCGTCAGCCCCCCGGTGGGCTCGCGTCAGCCCCCGGTGGACCGGCATCAGCCCCCGGTGGACCGGCGTCAGGCACTGGTGCAAACCGCCAAACCTCGCGCTTGCAATGCCACCCGGTGGCTTGCGCCGGCGGCTCCTGGCCAAACCGTCTCCGTGACTGACGTCCGTACACGGCCATCTGGCAGCCAGGGACCGCAAACATATCCTCTCTGCAGCCCGAAAATACGCCACACTTTTGCGGGGCTGAAAGGGGGCACCCTGTAAAGCCAGGGCCCTGTTGAGCCGGGCAGGTGCAAGGGGGGCCTTAGTTTCCCAGCGATTGGAGTGGGGCGGGGATTCGGCCGCCGAAGCGGACGAAGGCCGCACTGGCCCCGGCGTTGCGGACTTCCATGACGGGGGTGGAGCCGAACAGGCCGCCGAAATCGACGAAGTCGCCGGCCTTGGCCCCGGGCACGGGGATAATCCGCACGGCGGTGGTCTTATCGTTGATGACGCCGATAGCCATCTCGTCGGCGATCAAGGCGGCGATGGTCTCGGCGGGGGTGTCGCCTGGGATGGCGATCATATCGAGTCCCACGGAGCAGACCGAGGTCATGGCTTCGAGCTTTTCGAGGACCAGGTGTCCTTGGCGGACGGCATCGGCCAGGGCCGCGTCCTCGCTGACGGGGATGAAGGCCCCGCTCAATCCGCCGACGGAGCTGGAGGCGAACAGGCCCCCCTTTTTCACGGCGTCGTTGAGCATGGCCACCGCGGCGGTCGAGCCGGGGGCCCCGATCTTCTCGATGCCCAAGGTTTTGAGGATTTCGCCCACGCTGTCGCCCACCATCGGGGTGGGGGCCAGCGAGAGGTCCACGATGCCGAAGGCCACGCCCAGTTCGGCGGCCACCTCGCGGCCGATGAGTTCCCCCACGCGAGTGACGCGGAAGCTGGTGATTTTGATTTCCTCGGCCAGGTCGCCCAGGGTGAGGTTGCGTTCGCGCTCGATCCGCCGTTTGAGGGCGCTACAGACGACCCCTGGCCCGGAAACGCCGATGTTGACCGTGGCTTCCGGCTCGCCGGCGCCCATGTAGGCGCCGGCCATGAAAGGGTTGTCTTCGGGGATGTTGGCGAAGATCACGAGTTTCGCGCAACCGAAGCCGCGGCGGTCGGCGGTGGCCTGGGCCACGCGGAGCACAATCTGGCCCATCTGGCGCACGGCATCCATGTTGATGCCCGCCTTGCGCGAGGCGACGTTGATCGAGGCGCATACCTGGCGGGTCTGGGAGAGGACTTCGGGCAACGAGTGCATGACCACGGCGTCGGCCGCGCTCGTCCCCTTGTGCACCAGGGCGGTAAATCCCCCTACGAAATCGACGCCGCAGGCGGCCGCTGCCTCGTCCAGGGCCCGGGCGACCTGGACGGCGGCCGCATGGCCGTGACCCGCCAACAGCGTCGAGACCGGCGAGATGGCCAGCCTCTTGTTGACCACCGGAATGCCGTATTTGCATCCCACCCGCTCGCAGATTTCGACCAGCCGGCTGGCCCGGCTGAGGATCTTGTTGCGGAGCTTGCGGCAGACCAGGTCGATGCTGGGGGCTGCGCAGTCCTCGACGTTCAAGGCCAGGGTGACCGCACGCACGTCGAGGTGTTCGGCGTGCAGCATCTCGATGGTCGAGAGGATTTCGTCGGTGCGGAGCATGGCTTACCCCCCCGCCGTCGGCAGCCGAAGCTGGTTGGTGGCCACAAAGACGTTCTCGTGCTGGAGTTTTACCGTAAAGCCCAACTCCTGCCCCATCTGCTCCAAGTCGGTCTGCAACATGCGGATGTCCCAGCGCGAGGGGATTTCCAACTGGCCAATCAGCACGAACTCGTCTCCTTTGCGGTCTCCATACAGGTCCACGATGTTGATATCCTTGCCGGCCAGGTACTGGCTGAAGCGCCGCACGATGCCGGGCTGATCCTTGCCAAAGGCGGTGATCACGAAGCGGTCGCACTTTTCGGGCGGGCGGTAGCCCTCGCAGCGGTCCGCGCGCCGGGCCAGCACCTGGAACTCCGATCCGCCGGTGCCCGCCCGCCGAACCTGCTCCGCCAGGCGCTCGGGCTCCACCGGATCGGGGGTGCTGACAATCATGATCAGCGTGAAATAGCCCCCCAGGACCGTCTGGCTGCATGCGTCGATATTGCCCCCCAGGGCCTCCACCGCCGTGGTGACAGCGGCCACGATCCCGGGATGATCGTCGGACATCACATCCAACACGTACACGTTGTCGAAGCGTGCCATCATGCGCAAGACCACCACGCCAAAACGTTATAATCTACCACATGGCTAAGGTACCCAGAAGGTTCCCGCTTCAGAGGGGGCGCGGGAGCCGGTGCTTGAACGACCCGCCGCCGTCCGCTATGGTGGCAGGGCCGCCGGTGCGCGGCAGACGGGCGGGAGCCGGGCGGTCCGGGCCCGCCCCTTCGGAAAACCCCTTGAGGGAGGAGCAAACCGTGGACAAGTGGCCCGTCGGCGTGTTCGCCAGTATCGATGCAGGGTTGGGCGTAAAACTCGAAGTGGCGCACGAGTTGGGGGTTCCCACTATCCACCTTCACGCCCCCCACCGTTCCACCCGCACCGAGGAGCACGCCAGGCGGTTCCTCGACCAATTGGCGTCGATGGGCATTACCATTACCGTGGTTTTCGGGGGATTCGAGGGCGAGAGCTATGCGGACATCCCTACCGTGGCCCGCACCGTCGGCCTGGTCCCCCCCGCGACCCGCGCGGCTCGCACGCAGGAAATGCGCGAAATCGCCGATTTCGCCCGGCGCCTGGGCTGCAACGCCTTGGGATTGCACATCGGCTTCGTGCCCCACGACCCCTCCGATCCCCTTTACGGCGACGTCGTGCGCGTGACCCAGGGCCTGTGCGATTATCTCAAGGCCAACGGCCAAAACCTGCATTTGGAGACTGGCCAGGAATCGGCCGATACCCTCCTGCGGTTTATCGGCGATGTCGGACGCGACAACCTGTTCATCAACTTCGACCCGGCCAACATGATCCTCTACGGCACGGGGGACCCGATCGAGGCCCTTCGCAAAGTGGGGCCCTACGTGCGGAGCGTCCACTGCAAAGACGCCCGCTGGGCCAAAAACCCTGGCAAAGAGTGGGGAGAGGAAGTCCCCTTCGGTAGCGGCGATGTCAACGCCGAACGATTCCTCCGCACGCTGAAGGAACTGGGCTACGATGGCCCCTTGACCATCGAGCGCGAAATCCCCCAAGAACCCGAACGGCAGAAGGCCGAGATCGGCCAGGCCGTCCGATTGATCAACGAGCTGAAAACCAAGATTCTCGCCTGAAGGCCGCGCTGGCCGGTGGCGGCCCCACCGCCCGTTTGCCCATTTGCTGGCCCGAGTTTGCCCAGAAGCCGAGTCCTATGCCCGTGCTGGCCGTTACGGTGCCATATGCGTTGTCGGACGAGGAGGCGGTGCGCCGGCTCCAAGCCCGCTACGAGGCGGCCAAGGCCGCTTATGCCCAGCATCTCCAGGGCCTGCAAGAGCAGTGGGGCGACCGCGGGCTGCAATGCCGTTTCAGCAGCTTCGGGATGACGTTCTCGGGCTCGGTCACTGTTGCGGCAGGAGAGGTGAGCGTGCAGCTTGACCTCCCTCCTTTGGCGGCGGCCTTCAAAGGGGTGATCGAACGCCGGGTTCGCGAAGAACTTTCAGCCATCCTGGCTTAACGCCTGGGGCGGGCAGGTGCTTGCCGGCCACGTGGCCTTCGCCCATCAGCCGGTCTCGTACCAACCTGAAGGGTCCAGGCGCGGTGAAGGGCCTGCGCTTTGCCGGCCGACTCGACGCGGAACACGCCGGTAGCCCGATGGCTGGAACCGCCTGGCGACAGCCGCCAGCCGACTGGTTCAGCGGTGGCCCGTGCCCTACGGCATCAGGCTGGCGAGGTTCCGGTGGGCTTTTGTGCTGGCCCTCTGGGGGGTCGAGCGAAGCGCTGCCAGGGCATCAGGCTGGCGAGGTTCCGGTGGGCTCGTGCGCGGCCAGCCAGCCCCGCTCGATCTCTTCCAGGGTCTTGCCTTTGGTCTCGGGGACCAGGCGCCAGACGAACAGCACGCTCACCCCGCACAGCGCCGCGTACAGCCAAAACGGAAACGCCCGATGGAAGGTCGCCAACAGCCAGGGCGATTCGTCCATCATCGTGAAGGTCTGGGTGACGACGAAGTTGGCGACCCACAGGCAGACGGTGGCCACGGCCATGGCCCGGCCGCGGATGCCCGTGGGGAAAATCTCCGAGAGGATCACCCACGTGACCGGCCCGACCGAAAGGGCGAAGCAGGCGATATAGCCCAGGATGAACACCAGAGCCCAGACCTCGGTCCGCTGGAAGTACGCTGCCAGGCCCATCGCGACCAGGCACAGGCCCATCCCCGAAAAGCCCACCAGCATCAGGGGCTTGCGGCCCCAACGGTCCACGGTCCAGATGGCGATGATGGTAAACAGCATATTCACCGTGCCCACCAGCACGGTCTGGAGCAGTGCGGCGTGGGTCCCGGCCCCCATCTTTTTGAAGATTTCCGGGGCGAAGTACAGGAACACATTGATGCCGGTGACCTGCTGGAGGATGGCCAGCACCACACCGATGAAAAACACCATCCGCAGCCCGGGTTGGACGAGCTGCGCCAACGAGGCTGTCTCGCGGGCCAAGGCGTCCTGGATGTCGGCCAATTCGCGGCGGGCCGTGGCCTCGCCCCCCACCCGGCGCAACACAGCCAGGGCTTCGGCCAGCCGCCCCTGCTTGGTCAAGAACCGCGGGCTTTCCGGCACGAATATCAATAGCACGAGCAACACGACCGATGGAAACGCCCCGGAGCCGAACATCCACCGCCAGCCGGCGCGCTCGTTCCAAGGCGTCTGGCCAAGGCGGACCAATTCGATGGTTTGCGGCTCCACGGCGACATCATGCTCTTTGAGGAACGCGGCCAGCCGAGCCGCGTCTACTCCCGCCGGGCTGGCCAGGAGGGCGGCCACCTCGCCGCGTTTGGTTTCGGGCAGTTGCGGGGCATAGCGGGCGAGGAACTGCCGGGCGAACTCGGGCTCCAGCCGGGCCGAACTGCCTGGCGCCACCGCCGCCAGCGCGCGCTGGTCGGTGGCCGCCCCCACTTCGGCGATCGCGAAGTTCACGAAATAGACGATCACCATCCCCGAGACGATAGCCAACTGGTTGATCGAGACCATGCGGCCGCGCACCCGGGCCGGCGAGATCTCGGCGATGTACATGGGCGAACTCATCGAGGCCGCCCCGATGCCCAGGCCCCCGATCATCCGGAACACGATGAACTCGGTAAAGCTTCGGGGGAGGGCGGTCCCCACGGCCGACACCAGAAATGCCACCGCCGAGAGCAAGAGGACGCGCTTGCGTCCCAGGCGGTCGCTGGTCACGCCGGCAAGCGCGGCCCCCAGGGCACATCCCAACAGGGCGCACGCGGCCGCCCAGCCGGTGGCATATTGCGGGTCCAAAGCGAAATGGAGGCGCAAGAACCCGATCGCCCCGGAAATCACCGCCGTGTCGTAGCCGAACAAAAGTCCCCCAAGTGCCGCCACCAGCGCCACCAGAAGCACGAAGACCATGCTCCCCTGTTGGGGTCCGGGGGAAGATTGCGACATCGTACCGGGTTAGCCAAACATGGAAAGGATTTTCGCCGCCGGCCACCCTGGCCGAAGGCGGTAGCGGAAAGCGCAACGGGGGCCATCGTACCGACAGGACCGCGGACTTGACAAGGGCCGGCCAGCGCGGTCAGCATAAACTCGGTTTCGTGCGGTCAATCTCGGACTCCTGAAAAGTGCCCCCTTGCGATGAGGCGACTCTCGGCGATGAAGTCCTACGAGCGGGTCCAGAAGGCGCTCAACCACCAGCAGCCCGATTACGTCCCCTTGGACCTGGGGGCCAGTCCGGTCACTGGGATGCACGTCAGCTCGGTGTATCAGCTCCGCCAGGCGTTGGGGCTGGACAAGCCTGGCACGCCGGTGAAGGTGGTCGAGCCTTACCAGATGCTGGGCGAAATCGCCCCGGACCTCCAGGACGCGCTCGGGGTGGATGTGGTGGGGCTTGCCGGGCCGAAAAACATGTTCGGCTTCGAAAACAAGGACTGGAAACCCTGGACCCTGTTCGACGGCACGCCGGTGCTCGTGCCCGGCAAGTTCAATACCGATCCCGAACCCAACGGCGATATCCTCATGTATCCCGAGGGGGACAAGACCGCGCCGCCTAGCGGCCGGATGCCCAAAGGGGGCTTCTACTTCGATACCATCGTGCGCCAGGAGCCCATCGACGAGTCGAAGCTGGACCCTGAAGCGAATCTGGAGGAGTTTGGCCCGATCAGCGACGAGACGCTGCAGCACTTCGCCACCGAGGCCGACCGCCTGTGGCGCGAGACGCGGCGGGCCATCCTGGCCAACTTCGGGGGGACGGCGTTCGGCGACATCGCCCTGGTGCCGGCCCCGTTCCTCAAGCGACCCCGCGGCATCCGCGACATCGAGGAGTGGTACGTCAGCACGGTGACCCGCTTCGACTACGTGTACGAAGTCTTCCGCCGCCAGTGCGAGATCGCCCTGGCCAACCTGGCCAAGATCCGCGAGGCCGTGGGCGACAAGGTTTCGGCGGTGTTCATCACCGGCACCGATTTCGGCACCCAGCAAGGGCCGTTCATCAGTTGCAAGGCCTATCGCGCCCTGTACAAGCCGTTCCACCAGCGGGTCAACGACTGGGTGCACCGCAACACGCCGTGGAAGACGTTCATCCATTCCTGCGGCTCGGTGATCGACCTGGTGCCCGATATCATCGACGCCGGATTCGACATCCTCAATCCGGTGCAGTGTTCGGCGGCGGGCATGGATCCCCGCACCCTCAAAGACCGCTTCGGCGCGAAACTCGTGTTTTGGGGGGGCGGGGTCGATACCCAGAAGACCCTTCCCTTCGGCACGCCGGAACAGGTCCGCCAGGAAGTCAAAGAGCGGATCGCCATCTTCAACCGCAACGGCGGATACGTTTTCAACACGGTGCACAACGTGCAAGCGGGGGTTCCGCGCGAGAACCTCGTGGCTCTGTACCAGGCCGTCGACGAGTGCCGCAAGATGTAGGATCGCTGCTGGCACGGCGGCCGGGCGGGGATCCTGTGCCTCCGGCCGGGCGGCGTTTTGGCACAGCCGCCGGGGCGAGTGTGCTGTTTTGCCCGCGCGTCGCCCAGGACGCCAGAGTATTCAATCGCGGAGCAGTTTCTCGCGCAAGATCTGGGCAATGATCGGGTTGTACTGGCCCGACACCGTGCGCGGCGGAATCCAGTGCTCGTAATCGAAGTCGGGAAAGCTCAGCGGTTCGTTCAATCCCCGATGGATGATGTAGAAGTCGCGGACCCGGGCGGCATCGAGGGGGTCGGCATACTGGCCCAGGTCCACCACCGGTTCCGGCGGCAGCGGACGCACCACCTGTTCCAGGCCGCATCCCACATACACCTGAAAACCGCGGAAATCCAGGGCGGCATTGATCTGGGGCCCGCCGCCGTAATCGCCCACCCAAAGCTGTTCGTGGGTCTCGATCACGCGGTTCGGCAGGCTCACGCAAAGCCGCACCGTGGCTTCCGGGGGGAAGCGGCGCAACACGTCGATCAGCTCACGAACCCGCATGGCAATAGATTTTACCTTGCGGCCGAGCCACGCGCCTGCCACTATTGGGGGGTGGCTGATTGGGGGATCGGAGTCGGCGGCCAAGGATTCCCGCCCCGTGCCGCGGTCTGTTTCCACCGAACGGTCGAAGCGGGGCGCGGGGCTTCGAGGCCTGCCGCTCCAAACGGTCGACGGTCAGGTTGCCAGCGCGGCCGCAGCAGCCCGTAGCCTTTCAATCGCCCCGGCCGGGGCCAGCGGCTTGGCCCGCAGCACCGTGACACCCCACGGGTTGCCCGCGCGGCAGGCCAATGTTTCCTACTGGAAGCATACCCCGCACCAGGCGGGGGGGCCTGGGGACTTGGGCCGTCGCATGGAGAGGTTATTGGAAGCGCACCCCCACCTTCGGCCCCAGAGCCAGCAGATACTCCCGCGACTTGTCGTATTCCTGCTCGTTGGCCATGTGCTCGATCATCAGCGGCACATCGCCCGGCAGGGCCGCCAGTCGCTTCAGGTAAGTCGCGTAATCGAGCTGTCCCTGACCCAGGGTCACCTCGCGGAAGTGGACGTTCATCTCCACCTCCCAGGCCAGGTCCTTGGCATGGCAACTGGCAATCCACGGGCCGAGCTTGTCGAAGCATTCGTGCAACAAGGCGGTGTTCTGATAGAACCGCCGCGGGCTGTTAATGATGTTGCAGGGGTCCAGGTGCACGCCGAAGGCGGGCCGATCGACCGCCTTGATCAGCTCGAGGTACTCATCGGGGCCGTCGGGCAACGCCCAACCCATCATTTCGTAACAGAACCTGGCCCGCCGCGGCTTCACGGCGTCGATGATTTTGCGGGCGTTTTCTACGATCTCGTCGAAGTAGCGGCGGGAGACGTTGTCGGGATGCGGGCCGAACCAGACCTTCGGATTGTACGAGCCCGCAATATCCACGCAGCACCGGGCCCCGATCTCGTCGGCTAGGGCCAACCCCTCGGTCACGACCTTGAGGTTGGCGGCCCGCCGCTGCGGGTCGGCATCCAGAAGGTTTACCCAGCGGCCGACCTCGGCGATGACCACATCATGCTTGCGGAAAGCGGCCTCGATGGCCCGAATGCGGGATGTATCGCTGAGCGACACGGCAGGACAATAGGCCGCCCGATACCCCAGCTTGCGATGGGCCAAAGCCATCTCTTCGGGGTCCTGGGGCAAGCGGAACACCGGTCCTCCCAGACGGATGGTCCGAGCTGTCGGCTCTCCAGCCCAAGCCGACAAGCGGCGCGGGCTGGCCAGGCCTAGGGCGGCCCCGCTGCCCGCGATGCATTGCAGGAATCTTCGCCGGCATGGGGTTTTGGCGCGAGGGATCATCGGCAGGCTCCTTGGCAGACGATTGGGGGGCCGCCCCTTCCTGGTTTGCCAACCAATGTAATGACGGCCGAAGGGCCCGGCAACCGGCCGCCTCAAAACGAACGCCGAGATAGCGACAAGCCCTCTGGGGGCGCGGACGCCGTGGCGCGGATCCTCGTGGCGGCAAGCCCCGGTCCTGCAAGCTCCCGGCAACGCGCGGCCCGCTCAGCTCGCCGGGTGGGCGCCGAAAGGCAGCGGTCGCCTTCATCCGGCCTGTCCCGGGCGCCGGCGATCCATTTCTCAAACGCCCAAGCTGTTGTGGCACCCCTCGAGCACGGCTTCGATGGGTGCAGGCCGTGGGTCCCGCCGGGGTCGCGTTCATTTGCGCCGCGTGACATACAGGGCGATCTCGCGCCCCAGCGACTCCGGCTTGCTCCACGAGGCGATGCCTGCTGAGACCTGCACGCCCGGTTGCTTCACGCTGCGGCCGTCGGTCGTGTCGAACCACAGCAGGTCGTAGGTCCCCGCCGGCATTTCCTTCAGGCCCATCGGGCCGGAGCAATCGTAGGTATAGGCGATGTACGAAGTACCGGGGTTGGCCAGGACCCATTTTGTCGAGCCGGCGGCCAGATCGTCCCGCGGGCGCATGGTATAGAAATCGGTCTGTTCCATGAAGGTCCGGATGCGGCCGTCGTCGGCCAGCAGATGGGCCCTTTTCAGGGGATCGTGTCCTGCCTCGAGCGTGTGCATGCCGGTCATCGCGCAGGCCCACATGTAGCGCCGGCTTTGCGGCTGCGTGCGCGGAAACCGCTCGGTCTCGTTCTTCATCAGGATGAAGCGGTGATTGTTGATGCGGGCATACTTCAGGTATTCGCGGCGCTGGGCCTGGTAGTCGTTGCCGTAAGAAAGGGCATGCAGCCAGGTGGTGATGTGCACGTTCGGATCGCCGAGGTAGTCGTCGCTTGTGACGTTGTCCGGGTGGAGGTCCCGTTCGGACGTGGCGGGGCTGACGAAGCTCTGGACGATCGGATGATGATGGTTGTCGGTGCGGGCGATCAGCTCGCTAAGTGTCATGAAATGGCCCTGGGGAGCTTATTCACGCTCTCCTCGATGCCCCAGATGATGTTCTTGAGCTTCTTGAAGCGGTTGACGATGCCGGTGACGAACCGCACTTCGTCGGGGTGCAGATTGCCGGCCGCATCCAGCTTCCAGCCCATTCGCTCCACGTCGGTGGCATCGTTGTAGAACTCCAGATGCACGATAATGCCGTGCTTTTCCATCTTCTTCAGCCAGCCCTCCCACTGGTCGAGGATCCGCTCGTTCAGCGGTTTGGCGGGGTCGAAGTCGACGAACGGGCAATGCTGGTCATCTCCTTCGTCCTTGATGTTGCAGCGTCGCATGCGAAACATCTGGCAGTGGAACGCGCTGACCCGGGCCTTGGCCATCGTCTCGATCATTTGGTCCTGCCCGCCCCCAGACCGGGTGCCGTCCGGGTTCAGGGTGCCTAGAAACAGGAACTCTTCGGGATTGTCGGGCCCGCACAGGAACACCGGTCCACCGCCATTGTATTTCAGGTATCCGGGCCGGCCCCCCACGACGATCACCTGGCCGGGCAGCGCCTGGGGGTCGTCCAGCCGGCTGGCAGGCGGAGCGGCTGTGTTGTTGCCAGCCGAGGTGGCGGATGCGTTGCTCCGGTGGTTGAGCTGCACGTAGTCGAGCCGGCCCGCCTCGCCCCCGTCGCTCTGCACATCCAGCCGGAGTTCGTCACCGCGCCGGATCGCGACGTCATGAATGGTCTGGGTCGTCCAGCCGCGCCCCTCGCCGGGCGATTCCCAAGGCGCTCCTTGGGGAACCCCGTTGACGCGCAATGCCAGCCGGCAGCGGCAGTCCCTGGCGTCAAAGTAACGAATCTCCACGTCGTAGCTGGCCTCCTCGTGGGCAAAAGGCTCGTCGAAGCGGGTGCGGATGCATCCGCGGTTTCCACCGGCCAGGCGCGTGGCCAGGGCGTGGGACGCCCCCCGGTCGTTGCGCTCATCGAGCGCGCAGCCCTCAAGGTAGCGGAAATTCTCCGCTTCGATCCGCACCGCCTGCCGGGCGCTTACCGGAACAGGCACGCGGTGTTCTTCGATCAGCCGTTTCAATTTGATCGGGGTGCACTCTTCATCGCCGCTTGCGAGGAAATACGTCATGCCGGCATCGGAGGGATCGGGGCGGGTCGAGACGAGCATCCGCTCCCAAAGCCAGCGGACCTTGGCGTCCCGAGAGTCACGCATCCAGAAATACGGCTCGAATTCCTCGGGCGCGGCTGGCCGGCCATAGCGGCCGAAACTCAAAAGCCGGTTCTGGTCACGGATCTGGACCCAGTGCACATCCTGCTCGATGACGCTCCGCTTGGTGCATGTGAACTTGTAGCGCGATGCGAACCCGTCGTTCCATCGGCTGTGCGAGATGCAGTACACAAACTGCCGTTTGGCGGGGTCCGACTTCTGGATTCCCAAACAGGGGACCTCCATCGGGCCGGCGAGGATGAAGTACAGCGGATCGGCGGCTGTGGAAGCGTCGATCGCCCTGGCAATGCTGGCGATGGCACCCTCGCGGTCGCGCCGGCAATCGAAGAACCGCCGTGTGTCGAAACCGTACCGCTCTGCCGTGCCGAGGACGCTCTGGGCGTGGGTCTTTTCCCACCCGGGATCGCTCTGCCCCAGGATGGAGTTGTAGTCGAAGTGGACCAGCCGGTCCTTCAGCCCGGCCTCGGCGAGGAGGGCCAACGTCACAGGCGAGGCGGCCCAGTCATCCGGATCGTTGTGGTTCCCGTCGCAACTGTAGGCGATCCGGCCCTGGAACCGCCCGTTCACATAGGGACCGACGGCAGCCAGGACGGCGGGGCTCACGGCCGTCCATCGCACGAGAACGATCGCTAGCCAGCTCAGCAGAAAGGTCTTGCGCATGGAGCACTCCTGTCCAATCGTGTGTCCTAGGGGGTATTCCACCTGCGGGGCCCGACGATGGCAGCCCCGACGCGGTACCATGCCTCCATCTGCGGGTTGAGGTTCGCGGTACGGCTTGGGTGATACCGGTTCCGCGCACCGACGCGCCGCGTAGCCACGAGGAGCTGTGGCGCCGATCCGGCGCGGACCACCAGGTTGGCCGAAAACGGCGAGTAGACTTCAACACGCCCGGTATCGGGCCTGGACAGACCGCGGACTTCAGCGCGCCGTTCGTCGGCGTCCCGCAAGTCGTCCCAAAGGGCGCTGCCCACAACATTGACCGTGGCGCTGAACGTGTGGAACGACGCCATATTCGACCACACCTGGAGGCGGCGCAGGGCCGCCGGGCGGTCGCTGGCCGGATCGTGCTCGAGGTGGACGTGGATCTGGGCCCCTGCCACGGCCGCCAGTTCCGCCAGCTCGGTCCACAGCGCATCCCGTCCGATCGTCACCACCGCCGGCACCCCTTTGACGCGAAACCACATGGCCGACGGGTCATCGCCGGGCACGAACGGATGGGCCGCCGAAAGTTGATCGTAGCGGGTCAGCAAGGCGCCATCCGGGCCGATGACGAAGGCGGAATTCCGCCGTGCCCCCTCCCGGCGGTGCTCCATGCCCACGACCACCGTGATGCCGTGTTGGCGAGCGGCCGCCTGAAGTCGTCCCAAGGCGCTTTCTGCGACGGCGCGTTCTGGAAAGACGACCACGTCGGCCTGCCTGGCACGGGCCTGCGCCACCATGGGCTCGAGATCCGAGAAATCGCCTGCGACCTGGGCGGCGGCCAGGGTGATGGCTCTTTCGGCGCACTTCATCGCCTTCAACGGCGGCGCTGCGACCGCCTGACCCCGGTGCAGTTTCAACCCGGCTTCCCAGAATGGAGCAAGCGCCGGGTGGCCGGCGCGGGCACGGATCTCGGCACGTGTGGCCTCTGGAATATCCAAGTCGGCCACGACGACAGCTTCGGCGTCGCCCTGGGCCGCTGCGACGATCCGGCCATCGGGCCCAATCATGGCGCTATGTCCGTGGCGCAGCTCGCGGGGTGTTGCGGGATCGTCGGGCACCCCCGACACTTTGTTGCCCGCATTGGCGAAGATCACCCACACATTGTTGCGCAGGGCGCGCGGCACATACCAATACCATTCAAACGGCGCCACCCATTCGCTCGCAAAATTGCAGGATAGCTCGAAGCTGATTTGCGCCCCCTGAAGGATAGGAATCTCTTCCACGCCGCGCAGCCAGCGGTCGGCACAGATCATCGCACTGCAAGGAATCCCATCGATGAGGAATACGCCGGGCATTGCCGCGCGGTGGTTGTCGTAAAGCTTCTCGTAGCGGAACACGTCGCGCCCCTCGGGGCTGACGACCAGCATCCAGTTGGCATTCTTCTTCAGATGCGGCAGGTAGGTGAACCCACCGAACACCGCGTAGAGCTTGGCTTGGCGGGCTGCTTGCCGCACCGCCTCGAGGGCCTCGGCCACGAGGATTGGGTCCTCCCCGCCCTCGCCGCGAAGTGCCCCTTCGGGAAACACGGCCACGCGCGCACCCCTTGCCGCGGCCTCGGCAATCCCCAGCACAATCCGGTCGCGATTGGCCTGGAGGTTTGCCCCGACCGCCATTTGCACGACTGCCACCCGCAATCGGGCCGGAACCGCATTTCCGGCCTGCGCGATCGCGGCTGCCACCAGCCACACAATGAGGGATGCAGCCTGCACGGCCAGGCCGGCTCGCACGTGCAGGAAACACGCCGTGTTGATACCGATTTTCCAGATCGCTCGCCCATGACGAAAGACCAGTTGAGCCCCGCCAGCGCCCCCGCTCCCTGCGAACCACTGCGCGGCCTCGTTCCGCTTTGCGCTGTGGATGCCGTGGGCCCTGCGCGTGGCTTCGACCCATTCCGCAACGGGAAAGTCCATCCGTTCCGCACGCCGGCGGGATGGTGCTCCCGGCGGCGCAGCCATCGCCAGCCGAACGAGCAGCCTGCCCAACATTCGGCAGCGACGTGTTACGGTCTTCATGGCCAGGCACCACCGACAAAGGGTTTTGCGGGGAACACTCTCTGGCGGTGCACGGTCCGTGCAACCTCAAGAGATTCGCCCCAAATGTAGCCCGGCGTCACCAGGTACCAACTACCAGTGGCGGTAACTCGCGCTTTAGACCACCCTGGGCGCGGGGCAGCATGATGGACGCATTCGTTGCCCGAGCACTCCGTTATCCCGCGTGTTTTGGGTCAGGCAATGGCCACCCAAAGCCGGATGGAATTGTAGCCGCAGCGATCGAGAAACTCCAGGGAGGGCGCGAAACAGAGTGCCTCGGACGACTTGCTCCGGGGCATCGAGCAGAGTGATCGCCATGCGGGAACCAGCCAGCCGCAACTGGAGGCCTGCAAGGGTGCTTCGCCCGATCCACAGGCCGCAAAGAGATAAGCGATCTCTTCGCCACCCATTGGCGAGCTATTGGCCCTGGTAGCCGGGCTGAAGCCAGCGGGGTTTCCACTCCGGAAGTTCGGACGCAGCGCGGGTGTTGCTGGCCATCGTGGCCGGCTGGCCAGCCATCGCGGCTGGCAAGTCGGCTGTCGTGGCTGGCAAGTCGGCTGTCGTGGCTGGCAAGTCGGCTGTCGTGGCTGGCAAGTCGGCTGTCGCGGCTGGCAAGTCGGCTGTCGTGGCTGGCAAGTCGGCTGTCGCGGCTGGCAAGTCGGCTGTCGCGGCTGGCCACCCAGCACTTGTGGCCGGCTGGCGCTGGTGGGATGCAATGGCCGCCACGGGGGACTTCGCAGCAGCCCCAGTGGCGTCCGAGGACCGGCTGGCGGCTAGCGCGTCGGTCGGGCCGTCTGGCCTGGCGATTGTGCGAAGCTGGCGAAGGAACTCGGGCGAAGCACGGTCGAGGACCACGATTTCGCTCGGCGCATCGGGTTTGTGCCGCGGCCGGATGACGCAGATGATTTCCGCACCCTCGGCCTGGCGGCGCCGCAGTTCCTCGAGTGTCGCCTTTTCCTCCGGCGAGAGGGTTTGGGGCGGTGTGGTGGCGGGGGAACCCGGTTCGGCCGATGCGCTCTTTTGCGGTGCGGCAGGCACTTGGGGGGATCGCGGGGCGCCGCGGACCAGGTCGGTGGGCCGGACAATCTCTTCAGGGGGCGGCATCTGTTTGGGCATCTGGGGCGGGGTGACGGCCACCATGGGGCCGGCCGACAGCGGCGCCTCGGCCGGCTGGCGGTACACGAAGGCCAGGTTGGCGCGGTCCAGCTCGGTGTGGATGGCTTGCAGAGCCGCGTAAAATCCCTCCTTCTCTTCGGGCAAAGCGGCATTGCACACGCCGACTAACAGGCCCTCGGCACTGAACAAGCCGCCCCCGCTGCGTCCTTCCACGGGCAGCCCGGTCGCGGTCAGATTGGGGGGACCCAGGAACCGATCCAGCGCCGTGATCACCCCGGCTCGGACCGTTGGGGCAGCCCCGCCATCGCAGCCGGCGCTATAGACCCGGGCCCCTTTGACCAGGCGATACTGGGGCGGCGCGACCCGCGCTGGCCGCACCGGCTGCCCAGGGCGAATACTGATTAATCCCAGATCACAATCGCTGTCGAAATGCACCAGGGTGGCTGGCAGCTTTTCCTCGGGATGGGGGGCGAAGATGTCCACTTCGATGCGCCCCTTGCCCTGGGACTCGCGGAACAGATGGGCGCAGGTGAGCACCAGCGCTTCGCCGCGACGGGCGTCGATAAGGGTTCCCGACCCGCACGACTGGCCACCGGCATACTGGACGCGGATCCGCACGGTGGCTGCGATCAGGTCGGCTTCGGGCGGCTTTCCGGCCGGCGGGGGTGGAGGGTCCGGGTTGGCCATGCGCCAGCCGGGCAGGGGTGTTCGCGCCGACGCTGGGCCGTGCCCCTTGCCCGACTGCCCCAACAGGTCCACCAGGGCCGGGGCACTTTGGACAGCGGGCATGGTGACCCCGGTCGGGGCAGGCGCCGACGAAGCAACGCCTTCCAGCCCCGGACGGGCTCCGCCACCCAGCGCCAGCATGCGCTCTAATTGCGGCTGGCTGGCTATCCCAACGTGCCGGGCGACCTCCCGGCCGTTGACCAGCATCACAAAGCACGGTACGGCGGTCACGCCGAACTGCGCAGCCGTGTGCGGCTCCTTCGCAACATCGATGTGCCGGATAGGATGCCCTGCGGCCGCCAGACGCTGGACCACGGGCGCCATCTGCCGGCAAGGCCCACAGGACTGGCTGTAGAAATCGAGCAGCAGGGTCTGGTTGCCGGCCGGCAAAACCAAGCCCATCGCCAGAGCATAAAATGCGACCATCGCGTCCGCCTCCTGCGGCCGTGGCGAGCAGAAGAGGTGTGCGGGCGACCTCCCTGTCGCCGCCAAGGCCAGCTTGCGCATCGTGGGCTGGACCCGGACGACGGCTCGAGCACCGTTCATCCCGGCCTGGCCCGCGGCGGGAGTTGCAACCCGGCCTCGGTGGAATGGTGAAATCAGCCTGGGACCCCCAAACCACGCACCCCGGGGGCAAGGCCTGCGGGAATTCGGCCGGCTCGCCCAGTGGCTTCGGGGTCCGTCCAGCGCCTTGAGGGTGGCCATTGTGCCCGGATCGTGCGATTGTGGCAATCGCAATTTTTTCGCCACCACGCCGACTTGCCACGCCAAGTGTCCTGGCATACTACCGATGGGTGGCCAGTACCAATGGGTGGGAACAGACGCATGGCAAGCCGCGCCAGCGCGAGTTGCCAATGGGTTAACGAGGTCGAGGCAGGCCAATCCCACTGGACATTGGGCCGAGCCGGTCACTGTTTGCTCTGAGAGTGCGTCGGCTTGCAGCGATTCCAGGGACCGCATCGCGCGTCTTTTATGGTCCAGCATGAGCGGGTTGCCGTAGTCCACGCCGGCCCTGGCCAGGGCCTGGTCGACGGGTAGGCGAGCTGCCAAACGCCGGCGGTCCGCCCGTGGTTTTCCGGTGGTTGGCTTCGAGGACCCGGGGGGCGCTTCCTGGTCGCCAGTGCGTGTCGCAGGGCTGTGGCGCATGGAAGATCGCCCTTGGCGCAGGGGACAGGGGCAGGGCTTGCAGCGGCGCTATGAGCGATCGCTGCCGACGCTGCCGCCCCGGACGCAGCCGCGCGCTACCCGCCAGAATGGCTGCGGCCTATAATCCAGCGATGGGCGGCCCCGGGGGCTCCCCCGCTTCGAGTTCCCTGAAGCGGTGCCGCTTTCCTCCATCCTCGGCGCCCTTGTGCACCCCATGGCACGCATGCCCCCCGACGTTTTCGAGGCCAAGTTGCCCCTACGGCTGCTGTGGAAGGTCTATGCCTTTCTGGCCTCCCTGCGATTGGCCGTGCTGCTGATTACGGCGCTGGTGGTGGTGCTGGCCTGGGCGACCGTCATCGAACAGCGCTATGGTGGCAAAGCTGCGTGGTTTGCGATTTACGGGGCGTGGTGGTTCTCGGGACTTTTGTTGCTCTTGGGAGTCAATGTGCTGGCGGCGGCATTGATCCGCTTCCCCTGGAAGCGCCATCAGACCGGCTTTGTGATCACGCATCTGGGCATTCTGGTGCTCTTGGCCGGCTGCCTCCTAAGCCGCATCGGCGGAATCGACGCCCAAATGCCCATCTATGAAGGGACGCGGGCGCACCGGGCTTTCGAAGATGTCCAGCGGCTGGAACTCTCGGTGATCCCGGCGGGCGGTGGCGCGGCCGGCCCGCCAAGCCTGGTGTCGATCCCTTTTCAACCCGGGCCTTTCAACTGGGCCGACTATGGCCAACTCCCCTGGTTCCCCTGGGCCTTAGCGCGGCGCGACGCCGGGGTGATTTACGACCACGACGGTATCCGCATTGAGGTGCTGGATTACCTTAGCGACGCCGCGTTCGAGGCGTTCGACGAAAACCAACCACCGCTTCGCCTTCGGGTCAAAGTGCCACGCGCTGAGCAACAGGCGGCCGGCGGCGAAAGCCAGCCATTGGCCAGTCCGACCTGGGAAGAAGTAAGATTGGTGGCGGCTTCCCACGGGCAGTTGGACGGGCGCAACCGGGCCTCGTTGCCAGGCGGGCGGCAGATCGTGTTCTGGCTGGCGCGCACTCATGCCGAGACCCAGGCATTCCTCGACAGCCGGCCGCATGGTCCGCTGGGCGAGCAGGGGCGCTTGGTCCTTCATGCCGCAGGCCGGCGTTTCGAGTTTGCGGTGGAAAGCCTCCCCGCTGGGCAGCGCGTGCCGCTGGACGATACGGGGCTGGAAGTGGAGCGTGCGCCCCTTAGCCGGCGGTTGGTGGCGGCCGACTTGCCCATCTTGGACCTGCGGATTCATGCCCCGGGCGAGCCGCCGCAGCGAATGCTGATCATGGCCGATGCCCCCGAGCTGAACCAACAGGACCCCGAGCACGCGGTGTATGCCACGTATTGGCGCGGCCGGCGCGAGGGGCAAGCCCCGGCCTTGCATTCGGTGGGTGGCCCACGCATCGATGTCCTCCAGGGGGCCGACCGCCGGTTGTATTACCGCACCTGGAATGCCGGCCGGATCGAGGGCCCCGCGCCACTGGCCGACGACGGCACCCTGCAAGTCGCCTTTGGCAATTCCCCCCAGGAATTGCCGTTTGCGGTCGAGCGCTTCGTTCCCCAGGACCGGCCGGGCCAGCGCATGGTGCCCATGCCCTTCGTGCCCAGGAAGTCGGCGGGCGAGAAAACGCGGCTGGTTCGCCTGCGGATGACGGTCGACGAGCAGACGGAAGAGTTTTGGCTTGAAGGGCTTTCGTCGTTCCAGGCGACGGCCGCCGCGGTGCCGGAGCAGAAGATGGTGGTGGCCGGCCAGGGCCGACGGGCCGCTGTCGTCCTCCGCTGGAAGTCGGTCGATCTCGGTTTTTCGGTCTTTTTGCGCGAGTTTCACCGGGGCCTAGACCCAGGCACGAGCATGGCCGCCAAGTACGCTAGCACGGTGGACTTCCTCCGTCGGGACCCGGAGGCGGACGCCGCGGACGAAGAGGACCTGCGGCGCCAGCCGCCCCCCCAAACGCATGAAATCCTCGAGGGCCCCGTCGAGATCTCGGTCAATCGGCCTAAAGACTTTGTCGATCCGGTCTCGGGGCGGTCGTACCGGTTCTTCCAGGAGAGCTTCAACGGTCCGTGGAAGCCAGGCGACAGCGTGTTCGACGCCCTGGTCGGCGCCGATCCCAACCGCGACCGCCTTTTCGTGTCCATCCTTACCGTCAATTACGATCCGGGGCGCGGGCTGAAATACCTCGGCTCGCTTCTGGTGGTGGCGGGCGTGGCAGTGATGTTCTTCATGCGGGCCTACTTTTTCAAGCCGCGTGGCCAGCGCAGCGCAGCGGACCAGACCCTGCCTGCCGAGGCCTTGGAATCGGTTGCGGTTTAACCTGCGGTCATTTGGCCGAAGAGGTGCCCTTCATGCTACGACGTTCGATTGACTGGTTTTGCGTGGTGTTCCGTTTGGGGTGCCTGGCGGGAATCGTGATGGGGGGAGCGGGCGTGGTCGCGCCAGCCGGGGCGCACCACGTCCGGGCCGACACGGCGGACTCCCTCGACTGGGACGCCTGGCAGCGTCTGCCTGTCCTCCACCGGGGGCGGATCAAGCCTCTGGATACGTTCGCGCGGGCGATGGTGCAAACGATCTGCGGCCGGGAAGCGCCGGTGCTCGCCCCGCCCGACCCCGATGCACAGGGGCAAAAAGCCGACTGGCGGCGGCTGTTCCCCGAAGGCCGGCCCCGCAAGTTCTCCGCGGCCGAATTAGTGTTCAGTTGGATTGTTGAGCCGGAACTGTGGGAGCACGTGCCCTTTCTGGCTGCCAGCCAGGAAGAGCTGCGGCGCGATCTGTTGGGGCTTCCGCTCTTGGATGCGGCGGGCAACCGCCTGCGTTATGCCTCGCCGCACGATGTGGCCAGTGCCGTGCGCTTGCGACAGCGCCTGGAGCGGCTCCAGGAGGCGGAAGAGAAAGCCGCGGCCGAAGGCAAAGAAATCGAGCCGGTGGGACTGGACAAAAAAGCCGCCGATTTGTGGGAGGCCTACCGCACTTTTCGGGCCGTGAGCTTTCATCCCCTGGCCCCCTCCAGCGAGCGGACACGCTTCGTCCAGCAGATGAATGAGGCCACGCGGACCTGGAACGAGCTGGCGGCTGCCTGGTACGGACAGCGCACCGACGAAGGCCGCCAGGCGGGGCTGCACCTTATCTTGCGGCAATTGGGCTGGCTGGACGAACAGGCCGACCCGCTTCAGGATACCGACGCTGCGCTGGAGAAGCTGTTCGACGCCCTCGGCCCGCGAGGCCAGCGCCGCCTGGACGTGCCGTTGGAAGAAATCGAGCCGATGGTGGCCCAAGTGCACCGCAGCGCGGCCCGACTGGCGCGCGACCTGGCACAGTTCCCCCCGCGGGTCCGCACCGCAGGGCTCCCCTTGGCGTCCGAGCAGCTCGACATCCTGTACGTGAGACTGCGGGGGGCGGCCACCCGGGCCGCCGACCTGGCCCAGTTGACCCGCGAAGCCTACGTGGCCCTGTACGACAATGGCAACGCGCTTTGGATCGTGCCGGCCATGAATGCGGCGGCCTTGGAGCGGAACCGCGACTCGGCCGAAGATGCCCGGCGCCGCCTGGGGACCCATGCGGTCATTCTGGCCCAACCCTGGTTGGGACTGCACGGTGTGATCCTGGGGCCGGCGGATCTGGTGGGCGACTACCCCCAGGCCGAATTGCAGGCCGTGCGCCAAGCCTTCGACGAACTCAAAGCCGCCTACCTGGACCGCCACGCCCCGGAACGGCCCGAAACGTTCGCACGCAGCCTGGAGCGGTTTGTCTCAGCGGTGCGGGCCCTGGGCGAGAAGACCACCGCGTCGCGGACCGAAAAACTCGCCATCCGCGATCCCGATGAGGCCCTTCTGGCGGCCACCGCGTATCCGCCCCCGGGGAGCACCGACCTCGAAGTGTTTTACAACCGCCTCGATCCGTTCTCCTGGAGCTGGCGTCTAAGCCTGGCAGGCCTGGTGTTTTTCGCCTTGGGGTTCGGACCGCTGCGCAAACCGTTGTTCGCATTGGGGTTGTGCAGCATGGCCGCCGGCCAGGTCATGACCATTTGGGGCCTCGGCCTGCGCGTCGCGATTACTGGCCGGGCCCCTGTGGCCACTATGTTCGAGACCGTCGTATTCGTCGCCCTGGTCGTGGGTTTGCTGGGATTATGGTTTACCCTGCTGCCGCTTCTGGGCGGGGGACTCCGCCTGGGGTGGCACCTGGTGGCACTGCCTGCAACCCCCGAGGCTCGGCGGGCACATGGGTTGATAAACGAATTGGTTTCGCCGGCCACCTTGCGGCGGGCCAACTGGGCGCTGGCGGTGCCCCGCGTGGCGCTGATGGTGGCTGTCCTGGCGGCTCTAGCCAGGCTGGATCCGCAGGCCACCCGCTACGCCGGCGGCTACGTCGCGCTTTGGCCACGCTCGACCTACGATTGGAGCGCCTGGGTGACCTGGATGGCGGGACTGGGCGTCCTGGCCCTGGCAGTGTATTACGTCCCGCGCATGGCTTTGGCCGCGGCACTGGCCCCAGCCACCATCCCGTACTCTCTGCGCCAGGTAGGGCTGGACGCGGCACTGGCCGGCGTCTGGGCCCGCCGGCCCTTCGCTGTGGCTGGGTGTGCGGTGGCCTTTCTCGCCGCTTTTCTGGCGTGCTATGTCCCCATGGTCGACCCGAGTATCTTCGATAAGCACATGAACCCGCTGGCCGCCGCCCTGCGCGACAATTTCTGGCTGACCACCCACGTGCTTTCGATCACGGCTAGCTATGGCGCCGGCGCATTGGCCTGGGGACTGGCGAATATCGCCTTGGCCTGCTATCTGTTCGGCAGGTATCGGAATCCGGGCGACACCGCCGAAACCGCCGGGCAACAGCACCCCGAGTTGGCTGCCATTGCGGCTGAGCTGGGTCCGCCGTCTGCCGCACGCCAGGCCCCTGCCATCTGCGCCACCCTGGCCGTGTACATCTACAAAGCGACCCAGGTGGCGGTATTGCTCTTGGCGCTGGGGACCATCCTGGGAGCAGTCTGGGCCGACGAGGCCTGGGGCCGCTTCTGGGGTTGGGACCCCAAAGAGGTCTGGGCCTTGATTTCACTCTTGGTGTATCTGGCTGTGCTTCACGGCCGGTACACGGGATGGATCGGCCACTTCGGCCTGGCCCTGGGGTCCGTAGTCGGTGCCGCCTCGATCGTGATGTCCTGGTACGGCGTGAACTTCATCCTCAAGACGGGACTGCATTCATATGGCACCGGCGGCGGGAGCGGCAAGTGGTGGGTCATCCTGATGATGGGGCTCAATCTGGCCTTTGCCGCAGTGGCCGCCGGACGCTATCTGGTCGAAACCCGCCTCGCCGCCCCGCCGTTGGAAAGCGCTCCGACGCGGTAGGCGGCCCCGCCCAACCGGCACGGCCACCGCGGGCAGCACGACGGCCATCCACTGGCGAGCCCGCCTACTCCTCCGCGTCCATTTGTTCCGCCAAGGCCAACAACGCGTCGTAAGCTTCCTCGTAAGAGCGATAGGGGCCTGGATCGACAATCACGCCCCCGGCCCGCTCGGCCGCAACCTCTGCCGAGACCCCGGGTTGCACTTCCGACACCATCAATCCCCCGTCGGTCTCGATGATTTGGTAGGTCGTCATCGCCGCTCTCCCGGAATGATGGATAACGCGATGGCCCTGGCAGCTTCCGCCAAGCCCGCAAACCAATTCTACTTCGTTTCGGCTCGCGCGTCGCCCCCCACCGCTAGCGGAAACATCAGCCTCCGCAGGCCACCCGTCCCCACGGGTGGGGCGTTTTGAAAGTCCCGCCGACTCCTCGAAGGCCCGGCCACACCAAACGCCACCAAACTTCCCCAAAGACAAAAGCGTTTGAACGCTCGCCCGGCCTGGCGCCGCCATAGGGCCATACCCACCCCCGCCACCGCACGCGGAACATCGCACGGCCCATGCCCGGCGGGCTTCACTCCGCGGGCACATCGAAGTGCAAGTCCTCGAGCGGTTTGCCCGGTTCGACCACCACGACCCATCCGCTTGTGCGGCTGTTGCGGTATTTCGGTGGAACCCAGCTCTTGCCGGACCCCGGTTTCTCCATGCTCTCGGGCACCTCCCAGCAATCGACGCTCACACCATATGTGCCCGGCACCAAACCGTCTCCAGAACGCCAACTGGTCACCACGAAGCGCCCGTCGCGATCGAAATGCCCGAATCCCGGCCGGCTGGGGAAATCGGGATGCGGTTCGTGCGGAAGGAACTGGATCACGCCGGGCTGTGGCCAGTTTCCGCCACGGAACGTCACCCGGCCGCGGACCGGTACCGTTTCCGGCCCGCCCCGGCCGCACCCGCCCCAGCCTATAAGGGCCACCAGCACAATGCCGCAAGCTGCCGCCCATCGGGCCGCCCGACCACCATCGAGTACCCCACACTGCGTCCAGGTGTATAGCGTGCCTCGCATACATAGCCTTGCAAGCGCATGTTACCGCAAGCCCCCTCTGGACGCAAACCGCCAGCCAGGCTCGGGCGACAATCCGACGCCCAGGTTTTCTTCGACCCAGACGCTGGGCTCCGAGAACTACAGATCGACGGCCTTCAGCACGAGCGGGCAGTTGGCACAGTTGACGTACCCGCCCCAAATGGAAGCCGCATGTCCGGGCAAAAGCACCCGGCAACGTGGTGAACCATCTGGGTGTTGGCTTTGCGCGTCCAGTCTCTTCCGACCAAAAAGGGCGCAAGCCCCAAGAGGTAGATGTTTGTGCGGTTGTCGGCCGCGTCGCGGACATTCCGGCCGCCCAGTAAGGCTTGGAAAAGCAGCGCCGCGGCAACCGCCAGCGCCGGCTGCGGTTAGAACGACACGCCCGGCGCTAGTCGATCGCCTGCCGAATGAAGCCGGGCACCTCCAGAAGATCGTCCGGCATGGGCCCGGAGGCAGGCGTGGTGGACTCCGCCAGCGATGGTATGCACCCCTGCGGCCGATCGCTCAGGGCGATGATGCCCAAAAGGTCCACCCGCTCGCCGTTCGGCTCGGCCCGGTGGGCCTTGGCGATGGCCCGCCGCAAAATTGACGAGCCAATCAGCGCCGGTTACTATAGGCCATGGAACAAGGGCTGCCTCTGGGCTGACCCCAGGGCGATTGCGCGATAATGGGCAATTTGGTAAGACTGGGCAAACTCAGTTCCGCTCTCCTGCCGACGGTGGGCGG
>FWPU01006271.1_pt1 | contig 24141 bp, 21 predicted proteins | sample 2228361 | NCBI WGS metagenome assembly FWPU01 (sample SAMEA103939777, study PRJEB20133) | metagenome | reverse complement strand
GGCGAGAACTGCCCGCGGAGCGCCCAGGTCACCCAAAGAGACGCCGAACTTTCTTGCTCTCTCCTCTGTGTCCTCTGCGCCTCCGCGGTTCAAAATACCCCAAAAGAGGTCGGGCCGCGCCCCATTCCGCAATTCGCAATTCGCAATCTGCTCACCGCCCGTTGACGCGCTTCATGCCCTCCATCAGCACGCGGCTGACCTCCGGACGGGTGAATTCGGGCGGCAACATCTCGCCACGGGCCAGCATTTCGCGCACCTGCGTCCCGCTGAGGAAAACCCACGAGTCGCGCCCGTGCGGGCAGGTCTTGGCGGTGACCACTGCCTCGCAGCGGCGGCAGTAGAAGGCGTGCTCGAAGAAAAGGGGCGTGATGCCCAGCGCCTGCGGGTCGAACTCGTCGAAGATGTAGTGCGCGTCGTAGGAGCCATAGTAGTTGCCCACGCCCGCGTGATCGCGCCCGACGATGAAGTGCGAGCAGCCGTAATTCTTGCGGGCGATGGCGTGAAAGATCGCTTCGCGCGGGCCAGCGTAGCGCATGGCTGCGGGAAAGACGTTGAGCAACACCCGCTCCAGGGGGTAATAGGTAGACAGAATGGCCTGATAGCTGGCAATGCGCACCTCGGCAGGGATGTCGTCGGACTTGGTCTCGCCGACCAGCGGGTGCAGCATCAGCCCATCCACGATCTCCAGCGCCGTCTTCTGAATGTACTCGTGCGCGCGGTGAATCGGGACTGCGCGTCTGGAAGGCAACCACCCGCCGCCAACCGCGTTCGACGAACAGGCGGCGCGTCTCGGCGGGCGTCAGGCGAATATCCTGAAAGGAGGTGAGCACCTCTTTGGGACGGTCGAAAAGCCAGATATCGCCCGCCAGGCATACGTCACCCTGGCGATAGAGCCGCGCCACGCCGGGGTGTGCGTCGTCGGTCGTCCCGTAGACCTTCTGCGCCTCGGTCTGTTTGTCGTAACGGAATTTCTCGCTCACCGTCAGCACGCCCAGCAGACGCTCGCCGCCGGGCGCGTCGGGGTCTGGCTCGGCCAGCGTCACCGTCTCCCCAGTGGCGATGCGGTCGGCCAGGTCGTCGTGCACGGCCAGCGTCACCGGCACCGTCCAGGGCAGGCCGTTGTCCAGGTGCATGTCGTGCACGACCCGCTGATAATCGGCCTGTCCCATGAAGCCGGTCAGCGGGCTGTAGACGCCGGTGCCAATGCATTCGAGGTCCGCCGTATTCAGCGGGCTGAGCGGGACGCGGGTCAGGCTGCGGGCGCGCTCGCGCATCACCTCGCGCAGCTCACCTTCCAGCAGGCGGTTGACCAGCGTCCCCCCGTGCGGGGAAATCAGGCGAAAGGAGTTCGTCGGTTGGATCATCATCGAGCCTCTGGTCAATACAATGGAACAGAGCGCGGGGCGCTCCGGCGATGCATTGTACCGCCTCAGGCGGGTTTTGGCTATGCTCGTTCGGAAACCGCCGGGATGACCGCATCAGCGCTAAGCAGGGGTGAGGCAATCAATGCCACGAAAACCCCTTGACAGCGAGTACGTGCGCCTGTACAATTATTTAGGAGTACGAAATAATGAGATCCCTCGATCCCAATCAACGCAAGACCTATAGCGGCCAGATTACGATTGCGCTTTATCGGATCAGCCAGGCCGTGGGACATCTGCTACGCCAGCGCGGAGAGGCCAGACAGCTTTCTCCGGCTCAGATTCAAACGCTGCTCTTTCTGAAATACGCCCGTCCGGGCGTGCGTACCGTGGGAGGCGTGACCGACCGCCTGATGAGCAGTTATGCAACCGCCAGCGGCATCATAGATGCGCTTGAGCGCAAGCAGTTGGTCGTGCGTCAGCCACTCCCGGCTGATCGGCGTACCATCACCCTGAGCTTAACTGAGCGTGGTGAGCAGGAAGCAGAAGCGCTAGAAGATGTGCTCGACGAGATCGAGGCCGCCGTCGCGAGCCTGCCCCTCGCCGAACAGCAGGCATTGTGGCGAGCCACCCGGCTTATAGTGCGTCGCCTGCAAGAGGCCGGTCATGTGCAAGTCTACGAAATGTGCTGGGGGTGCCAGTTCTTCCGGCAGAATGCGCACCCCGATGATCCGCGCGGCCCGCATCACTGCGCCTTTGTAGACGCTCCGCTACCTGAATCGCAAACCTATCTGGAGTGTCCCGATTTCATACCCGCCAGCCCGTAACTTTGAAAAGAGGAGGTGATACCCGTGCCTGTGCCACTGACCCTGTACAGCGCGACCGTCTGCGACGACAGCGACCGCACCCGGTTGTGCCTGCAAGAACTGGGCTATCCGTTCCAGGAAGTCAACATCGATCGCGATCGTGCTGCCGAACAATTCGTGATCTTCGTCAACAATGGCTATCGCAGCACGCCGACATTGGTACTGGGCACAGGTAAGCGCAAACTCATCCTGACCGAGCCGACAGACGCTGAATTGATCGCCACACTCAACCAGATTCCCGATCTGCTCAACACCGAATGACTTCTCAGGAGGATTTCCATGACCGCTATCCCTGGTTACACCTATGGCACCATCACCGCTGCCAGGTCGCCGATCACCCTCACAGACTTCGAGAAGCTCAGGCAAGCGGTGCTCTTCGGCCCGGAAGATGAGCGCTATCTGCGTATGGCGGGCGAGGTGCTGGCCGATCAGATCGAAGAGGTGCTCGATCTGTGGTACGGCTTCGTGGGGTCGCACCCGCACCTGGTGTACTACTTCACCGATGGTCAGGGCAACGTCAACAGCACTTACCTGGACGCCGTGCGCAAGCGCTTCGGCCAGTGGATTCTGGATACCTGTAACCGCCCTACCGATCAGGCGTGGTTGAACTACCAGCATGAGATCGGGCTGCGTCATCACCGCGCCAAGAAGAATCAGACCGATGGAGTAAATGCCGTGCCGCACATTCATCACCGCTATCTGGTGGCGTTCATCTACCCCATCACGGCGACGATCAAGCCCTTCCTGGCCAAGAAGGGGCACAGCCCCGACGAGGTAGAGAAAATGCATCAGGCATGGTTCAAGTCCGTCGTGCTGCAGGTGGCGCTGTGGAGCGCGGCCTATGTGGCAGAAGGAGATTGGTAGTCGTCACTTATCTTCGGCAAGTTGACTCCTCATTCAGCGGGCTGCCTGGCATTCCACGCAGCCTGTTTTTTCGTTTACCCTCCTACCTGGCACGCCCTCCCTGGCCGACGCACTCTTTCGTGGTACAATCGCCCGCCGCAGGCACGTCCGTGCGAGGAAGGCGAGGAGGCCCGATGAACGCACCGATCTATCTGGCGCTGGTGATCCACAATCATCAGCCAGTAGGACAGTTCGACTTTGTCAACGAGCACGCCGTGCGCACCGCCTATGAGCCGCTGCTCGATTTGCTGGAGCGGCACCCGTCGGTGGCGTGCGCGCTTCACTTCACCGGCAGCCTGCTGGACTACCTGGTTGCGCACCAACGCCCCCTGCTGGAACGGGTGCGCGCGCTGGTGGCGCGTGGGCAGTTGGAGGTACTTTCTGGCGGCTACTACGAGCCGCTGCTGGCCACCCTGCCCGACGCCGACAAGATCGGGCAGATTCGCAAGCTGAGCGCGTCGGTCGAGGAGTTGTTCGGGATGCGTCCGCGCGGCATGTGGCTGGCCGAGCGTGTCTGGGAGCCGCACCTGGTGCGGCCCATCGCGCAGGCGGATATTGACTATGTGATCATAGACGACACGCACTTCGAGGCGGTCGGCTTCGACAGGGAGCGCGAGCTGTTCGGGTACTTCGTCAGCGAGGAGCAGGGCGACACGGTGCGCGTCTTCCCGACTCTGTCGTATCTGCGCTACGCCATTCCCTGGGACAGCGTGCCCAACCTGATCGCGTGGCTGCGGCAGCAGGCAGCCGCTCCGCTGACCGGGCCTGCCCCCAAACTGGCGCTGATGGGCGACGACGGCGAGAAGTTCGGTGTGTGGCCCGGCACCTATGACTATATCTGGGGCAGCGGGCAGTACATGGAAACGCTGTGCGCAGCGCTGGAAGCCAACGCGGACTGGTTGAAGACCATCCGTCCGATGGACTACATCGCTCAGTTCCCCGCGCTGGGGCGGGTCTACCTGCCCACTGCCAGCTACTTCGAGATGGGGCAGTGGGCGCTGCCGCCGGGCCGTTTCCGCGAGCTGAAGGCGATCAAGGCCGAGCTGGAGGCAGGGGGGCGGCAGGATGTCTTGCGCTATCTGCGCGGCAGCGTGTGGCGCAACTTCCTGGTCAAGTACGACGAAGCCAATCAGATGCACAAACGCATGTTGATGGTGGCGGAGAAAGTGCACGCCATGCCCGACGGCCCGGCCAGGGCGCGCGCGCTCGACCTGCTGTGGCAGGCGCAGGCCAACGACGCCTACTGGCATGGCCTGTTCGGCGGCGTCTACTTGTTCAACTTCCGCATCGCCAACTACGCCAACCTGATCGAGGCCGAAGCGCTGGCCGACGGTGAGGACGCCCCGCTGACCGTCCGCCGCTTCGACTTCGACAAGGACTGCGCCGACGAAATCGTCGTGACAGGCGCGCCCTTCAACGCCCTGTGGAAGCCGGACGCCGGCGGCATGATGACCGAACTCGACTATCGCCCCGGACGTTACAACCTGCTCAACGTCATGACGCGGCGCGAAGAGGGCTATCACGACGAAATCCGGCGGGCCGCAGCCCAGGGCAGGCTGTACACGCCGGAGATGGCCGCGCGGGGCATTCCCTATAACGAGCGCGAGATGGTGCGCGTCAAAGAAGCAGGCGTCGAGCGCTACCTGCTCTACGACTGGCACCGCCGCGGTGCGTTCATTGATCACTTCCTGCGCGATGATGTAGACCTGCCCGCCTTCTACCGCGCCTTCTACGGCGAGCAGGGCGACTTCGCCAATCAGCCCTACCGCGCCGACGTGCAGGCCGACCCCGCTCAGGTCACGGTGACACTGCGGCGCGACGGGCACGTGTGGGTGGGCGCGGATCACCGTTCGGTGCGGGTGGAAAAGCAGTTCGTCTTCCGCGCAGGAGAAGAGCGCTTCACCTGCACCTACACCCTCACCAATCAGGCGGACATGCCCATCGCCGTGCGCTTCGCCGTCGAGACAGCCTGCGCATTCGACGGCGGGCAAGACCCGCGTTATGCTTTGCAGATCGTCAACGATAGCCCGGTAGACGGCCTGGCCGACCTGCGCGAGTATGACGCCGTGCGCACGCACAGTGCGGTCTCGCGGTTGCGCGGGCTGGCGCTGAACACTACCGTCGAGCACCCGTGCACGCTATGGGCGTTCCCGCTGGAAACGGTGACCCTGAGCGAGGCGGGTTACGAGCGCGGTTACCAGGGCACGGTCTATTTGCACATCTGGGAAGTGCACCTGGCGGCGGGCGGATCGTGGCGCGGCTGGCTGATGCAGGAAGTGCAGCCGTATAACCCGTAGGGAGTTTTGAGTCGGGAGTCTTGAGTGAAGCGGTTTGCGTCCGGCGTTGAAAGGCGAGGGTCGGCGGGACAAATTCCGCCGATCGGAAATCAATACAGGATGAAGGGTGCCATGAACCATCGTTGGTTGGTCGTTGGGGGTGTAATCGCGATCATGATTGTCCTGCTGGCGGGTTGCTCGTCGGGGGGCGGCAGTGCCACGCCGGTTTTCATTCACATTGAGGAGGGGGCCGAAGAGACGGCGGTCGCGCTGACGGCTACCGCGCGCGCCAACCCCACGCCTACCCCCGGCCCTTCGCCGACGCCCACAGCCACCAGCACGCCCTACGCCATCCCCACCAACCCGCCGGACTTCGACGGCAGCGCGGTGATCACCACCGTCGGGCGGCAGGCGCTCACCCTGGCCGACTATCAGAAACACGTCCGCTTCGACCGCTATCGCCTGCTCTATCCGGTAATCAAGCTGGCAGAGCGCAACGGCGTCGCCCGCACGCTCGACCTGACGCGCGCCGAAAACCAGTATCTGGTCTCGCTGTTCACCACCCTGGCCGATAGCTACAGCCTGGGGCGGCAGTCGCGCCGTCTGATGATCATTGACGCGGTTGTCGAACAAGAGGCGCGGCGGCGCGGTATCGAGGTAGACCCCAATCAGTTCAACGCCAAGTTGCTCAGCTTCCTGGGGCTGATCGTCGGTGAAAACGGGCAGATGCCACCCGAATTCGAGGGGCGCTACGCCGAATTCCTGCAAGGGCTGCGTACTTATGCCGCCATGAGCGAGGAGGAGTTTCGCAAGATCGTGCGAGCGCGCACGCTCTACGATCAGCTTGAATTCGTCATCGGGCACGAGCCAGGCGCGGTCAACATCAGCGAGCAGGCGCGCGTCGGTGTGCAGGTGCGCGACATCATCCTCGCCGACTACACAACCGCTCTGCTGGTCGCCGAGCGCGTGCGCACTGGCGAATCATTGCACGACGTGGCCGCATCGCTGGGATTCGCGCGCCCAGAACAGGACTGGCGCGTGCTGCGCTGGGGCGAACAGGGTATCACCGACGAGATTCGTCAGGCGGTCTACCGCGCCGCGCCCGGCGACGTGATTGGCCCGCTGCCGACCGGTCAGCGCTGGTATGTGGCACAGGTGGGCACCGAGGTGCACGACATCCCCTCGCCGGAAGACGTAGACGCCCTGCGTCGGCAACACTTCCTGGACTGGATTGAAGGGCGTATGACCGACCCGACCTATGTGGTGGATTACGAGAACTGGCTCTCCCACACGCCGCAGGAGCCGTTGCCGCGCGATGTGTCGCCCCTGCTGCACGACGAGAACTTCAAGTTGCCAGAGAACCTGCCCAGCTACGAAGAACTGTTCGGCCTGAGCGAGCCGACGCCGACAGTCACACCGACAGGTTAGCAGGAGAAGGATACTCTTCTCTTGTCCAGATCAACCAGTGAAAGGCTGGGCATAGAAAGACAGTTCTGTGCGCTTTCTCTGTGCTCTCCGCGCCCTCTGCGGTGATTCTCACGAGATTACATTACCCCTCTGCCGTCCTATAGGGGTACATGCAAAGGTTGTTAGCGTTCCGCTTGACAGGGGCCATTTACCTCCCCTCACCGACGTGGATTCAAGGGCGGACGGCCATTGAGCGCATCTCGAACACTAAACTTTACCTCGCCCCCTCTCCGACGCGGAGAGAGACCGAGCCGAGCGCAGCGAGGCTGGAGGTGAGGTGAACCAAAGCACTGCAAACGGCCTGACAACCTTTGCCCACACCCTCCCATAGCGCCGCCGCGCAGGAAACGCTATGATCTGGCGCAGACGCGGTGTCGCCAAGGGGGGAGAGTGCGCATATGGCAGAGACACACCAGGAACCGTTGCGCGTGGCGCTGGCGGGCACGGGCTTCGGGGCGCGCGTGCAGCTACCCGCCCTGCTGGGTATGGGCGAGGTGGTCGTTGTGGCGCTGTACGGTCGTCACGCAGAGAAGGCGCGCGCCATCGCCGCCGAACACGGCGTGCGGGCCGTCTACACCGACTTCGAGCAGATGCTCGACGATGTGCAGCCGGACGTGGTCTCGATCAGCACGCCGCCTGCGCTACACTTCCCCATGACCATGGCCGCGCTGAGGCGAGGCATTCATGTGCTGTGCGAAAAGCCGTTCGCCATGTCGGTGGCCGAAGCCGAGCAGATGGTCGCCGAAGCGCAGCAGCGCGGACTGGTGGGCGCGATCGATCACGAATTCCGTTACCTGCCCGCCCGCACCTATCAGCGGGTGCTGGTGGATCAGGGCTACGTGGGCGAGCCGGTGCTCCTCGAAGCCACCTTCCTGACTCCTATGCGCTGGGACCCGGAGCGCCCCTGGAACTGGTGGATGGATGCGGCCCAGGGCGGCGGGTTGCTCGGCGCGATCGGCTCGCACTTCATTGATGCTTTCCGCTGGCTGACGGGGCGCGAGGTGCGCGCGGTGACGGCCACCCTGCACACCACCCCGCAGTACCGGCTACGCCCCTTGCCCGACGGGGGCGGGATGCGCGAAGTGACCAGCGACGATCAGGCCCTGCTGAGCCTGGAGTTCGAGGGCGGGCTGCGCGGAGTCATTCACCTCAGCGCGGTGGCAGCGGGCGAAGTCGTCCGGCTGGGCGTACACGGCACCGAAGGCGCGCTGGTAGTCGAGGACGATCGCCGTCTGATCGGGCGGCGGCGCGGAGAGGCCCTGCAGCCCATCGCCATCCCGCCCGAATACGAGCCGCCGCTGTGGGTGCCGGACGAAAATATCTTGCTCGGCCCGTTCGCCCGCCTGATGGGCCTGATGGTGGATCAGATAGGCGGGCAGGCGGCCATCGCACCGCCCAGCTTCGCCGACGGGCTGGCCGTGCAGCGCGTGCTGGACGCGGCGCGGCAGTCGGCTGCCGAGGGGCGGCGGATCGCCCTGGACGCGAATGCATGAACGCAGTGTAATAAGCCCAAAGTGAGCCATGTTGTGTGGAGGATGGTAGAAAATGACCCGTGGCACTTCCTATCGTGTTTCGTTGGCGGGCTGGTTGCTGGTGCTGGCGATGCTGGCGACCGCTCTCACATGGCTGGCCTTCCCTGCCGGCGCGGCACCCGGCCTGCAGGCGGACGAAAACCTGCCCACGCCCACGCTCTATCCGGTGCAGAACACGCCCTATACTCTGACCGTCGTGGGCGGCAAAGAGGAGACCTATACCTTCAGCCATCAGAACCAGGACGGCTTCGTCTTCGGCCAGACGACTGTCACCTCAGAGTATCCCCTGGGCATGACCTTCACGCTGGAGGTCAGTTCGGAAAGCAGCACGGTTGAGGAAGTGATCCTCTTCGTGCGCTTTGTGCACGATTCCGGCACGCGCGCCCAGGCCAAATGGGATGCCGAGCGCGGCCTGTGGGTGGCGCGGCTGTGGGAGGCGGGCGGTCAACCAGCCTGGACGCATTTCGACTTTCACTGGCGCGTGCGCGACGCCACGGGGGCCTTTGTGGACACCGAAGACTACCCGATGGACTACTGGGACCCCGATCATCAGTGGTATCGCAGCGAGAGCGAGCAGTTGGTGCTCTACTGGCGCGACTTCGGCACGGACAACCCCGACGCCATCGCCCAGAAGATGGCGGACACCATCGCCGCGCTGGAGAAGCGGCGCATCGAGGGCTTCGGCGCGCCGCTGAGCTACAAACCCATCGCCGTGATCTATCCGGATCGCGAGTCGCTTTCGGCCATGTATGGCTCTGGCGTCTCCAACACGCGCGCGGCGGGTTTCACCTCCAGCGACCTGGGCATCAGCGTGCAGGTCTTGCGCGGCACGGAAATTCCGCCCAACCAGGAGAACTGCGTGTGGGTCACGCCGCCCGAAGAATGGACGATGGAGCGGCGCATCAACACCATCTACACCGTCACTGGCCACGAACTGGTGCACCTGACACAGTACGAGGTGATGGGCGGCATGATGGGCTATCTGTGGTTCTCCGAAGGCCAGGCAGAATGGTTCACCTCGGAGCCGGGCCTCTACGACCGCCGTCTGCGTCACCTGGCCACACTGCAAGACCTGCCCACTCTGCAAATGGACTACGGCTGGCAGCTCAATCAGGCCGACGGCTGCTACGGCCTGCCCTACGACATGGGCGCGTCGTTCCTCACCGTAGTGATGCATCACTACGGCGGCATTGACTTTCACCTGCAACTGGTCAGGAAAATGCGCGGCGAGGGCAAATCGGTCTTCAAGGCGGTCGAAGACCTGACGGGCAAACCCTTCCTGGAAGTGGAAAACGAGTGGCGCACTTACCTGGGCTTCCGCCCGCTGACTCCCGCCGATCTCGACCCGGCGTTGGCCCTGGAACCCTACGAAGATGCGCTGTTCGCCGTCGGCGACACGATCACGCTACCGGCCATGCCGCCCATCGTGCAGATGTTCAAGTCGCCCGTGCCGCGCGCCGCGCTCTCCGGCTCGTGTTTTGCCAATACGCCGGTCAAGGTGCTGCGCATGGGCCAGAAGGACGGCATCGTCTACATCGAAATTGACTGCATGGGCATGGTTGGCTGGGTGAGCCGCGAGGCGCTGGTCGGCCCGCAGTAGCCCCCTCCTGCCCAGTCACCCAAGAGAAAGAGGCGGGGGATGAGACTCAGCACGCCCTCATCCCCCGCTCTGCGCTATACTGAGGGGCGACGCGCCGACTGCCTGGCATCACCCGACAAGGAGCAATTGCACGCCCATGAGTGACCGCCCTTCCGCCCCTCAACAGCCCCTCTCTTCCCGCGAGCGCTGGGCCTTTCGCCTGGCGCTGGGAGCGTTCGCTTTCTTCACTGTCTTCGGCTTCTATCTGCTATGGTTTCCCAGTGACCTGCTGATCGCCGTGTTCGTGATATTGCTCTTCGTCACGCTGGGCCTGGGGCTGCTCTCCGGCGTGTTCTCCGTCTATTCCTCATAGACGCCGCGCCCGCACCCGCAGCACTGGCGGCGACCAGACGATGTCGCCGCTGACCTCGGCAGCACTCAGCAGCAGGGCACACGCCGCCTCCCGAAAGGTCACGGCCTTCTGCGGAGTCATGGCGTTGACTTCGGCACGGCGGTCGGGGCGGGCCAGGAGCAAGCGCAAATACGCCTCTGCGGACGGTAACCGCAGCCTCACTGGCGCGACTTCCTGGGCGTCCTCCACGACAAAACCGGCCTCGCCCAGCCACTCCTGGTAATCCTCGGCATCCTGTAATTGATCACCCCACAGCGGCGGCAGATCGGCCAACGCCTGGCGCAGCGCAGATAGGGCGGGCGGCGGCGCGTCAGTCGCATAGTCGGCGAGCAGGTCGTCCAGGGTCAGATGCAGCGGGTTGGCTGGCCCCCATTCCTGAATCACCAGCCGCCCCCCTTCGGCCAGGGCGCGCCCCAACGCAGGCAGACTGCGTTGGGGTTGAGTGCCATGCAGCGCAAACGAGGCAATAACCAGGGAGAAACTGCCCGCGCGGAAGGGCAACCGTTCCAGGTCGCCCTGCACCAGCCCTATCGTCTTGCTCAGGCTGGTCGTACGGGCCAGGGTCAGCGCGCGCCGGGCCAGGTCTATGCCAGCGACGAACTGAACGCGGGTTAGCAATCGCCGCGCGACTTCGCCCGTGCCCGTTCCCAGGTCGAGCGCCCGATCGTCCGGCAGCGGGGCGGCGTAGGCCACAAAATCATCGTAGAGCGGGGCCAGAAAGGGAGCCACGTAGCGCGCGAAGTCCGGCGCAGCAGGGTCAAACAAGGACTGGAAAAGGGCCAGGCGGTGCGAGTGCGAAACACTCACAGCGCCTCCCAGCCCGTCACCGTTTCGACGATCAGGTGATCCACCACTGCCAGCAGCGCTTCGCGCGGAGTTGCGCCGTCGGCCAGGGCGCGCTGATAGACGGCGATCTGCCGGTCGGCGCTGGTGCCCCGTTCGAGGATGGTGCGAACGTGTGCGACCTCTTCGCGGCAGTTCAATTCGTCTACCACGTCATCTACCAGCGCGATCAATTCCAGAGCCAGATCGCGCATGGGCACTTCGACCTGTGCGCCGAAGTCTATCAGCTTGCCGTCCAGGCCGTAGCGCACGGCGCGCCACTTGTTCTCCTCGATGAACATGCCGCGATAGATGCGCCACGACAGATTCTGGTTGCGCAGACGGATCAGCTTGGCGACCAGAGCCTGGATCAGGGCGGCGATGGCGATCGCATCGTCCACCAGGGTACACATGTCGCAAATGCGCACTTCCAGCGTGCCCAGGTTGGGATGCGGGCGGGCATCCCACCAGATTTTGGTTGGGTCGGCGATAGTGGTCGAGTCGTCGGCGTGTTTGACAGTGTCGGTGCGGCGGCCCAGCGACCCCACTTTGCCCATCACCGCGACATAATTGGCGTATTCCGAATAGCTGGTGAAGTGCGGCGGAATGCCGGAACGCGGCATGTTCTCGAAAACCAGGCTGCGATAGCTCTTCAGGCCGGTGTCGCGGCCATGCCAGAAGGGTGAGGAAGTGGTCAGCGCCAGGATGTGAGGCAGGAAGTAGCGCAACTGATTGAGCACCTCAATCATCAACTCGAATGCTTCGGGCGTCTTGCCGAAACCCAGGTGCACATGCATCCCGAAGATCAGCAGGCGACGCACCGCATCTTTCATTTCGTTGGCCAGGTCGTCGTAACGCGCCCCTTCGCTGATCTCCTGATCTTCCCAGCGCGAGAAAGGATGGGTCGAGGCGGCGATGATGGTGCGCCCGTGCTGTCTGGCGACCTCCATCACCGTGCGCCGCAGGTGAATCAGCTCTTGCCGGGCCTCTTTGACATTGCAACAGATGCGGCTGCCAACCTCAATCTGCGACTGCATGAACTCCGGCTTGAGCTGATCACCCAGCACGACACGCCCCTGGCCCATCATTTCCTGTACGTAGGAAGTGAGTTCGCGCGTGTCCGGGTCAATGACCTGATACTCTTCTTCGATGCCAAGGGTGAGTGGCGCGCTGGGCATGGAACTCTCTCCACTACAAGGGCACGGGTACTGGCTCAACTATACCGACCGTGAGGCGAGTTGCAATAGGCGGGATACGGCAACTTGCACAAATCTGTCCATTTCAATTTGTCTACCTTTTCCGCGCCTCTCCTGGTCGCCGCATCGCGCAAATCGCCGACGACTTTTGCCAGTATCCCTTCCGTGAACAACAACAGCGCGAAACACGACAACCAGCCAACTCTGGCCCTTGCAAAATACGCTATCATTGACAGTAATGCGCCGATTTCAATTCTCTGCGGGAGCGTTCGCCCCATGAAACGATTCATCGCCCTCACCTGCGAGGCCCTGGCCCGCAGCGTCTACGCCGTCGCCGCGACAGCGCCGCACACGATCACCGTGCGGCTTTATCGCCAGGGCCTGCACAACACGCCCAAGAAGCTGCGCGAAACCCTGCAAGAGCAGATTGACGCCATCCAGCCGGGCGAGTGCGATGCCATCCTGCTCGTTTATGGCATGTGCGGCACGGCCACACTCGGCCTGATCGCCCGCCATACGTCGCTGGTCATCCCGCGCACGCACGACTGTATCGCGCTGTACCTCGGCTCGCATCAGCGCTATCTGCAGGAATTCCAGGCGCACCCTGGCACCTACTGGTATAGCCTGGACTACCTGGAGCGCCTGGAACCCGGCTCCAACGTGGCGCTGGGCGCGGCCCAACTGGGCCTCATAGACGAGGTCTACGAGGAATACGTCGCCAAATATGGCCAGGACAACGCCGACTATCTGATGGAAGTGATGGGCGAATGGGGCAAGCACTACGACCGCGCCGTCTACATTGACATGGGGCACGGCGATGGTCAGGTCTACGAGCAGATGGCCCGCGAGATCGCGCAACGGCGCGGCTGGCTGTTCGAGCGTCGCCAGGGCGACTTGCGGATGCTACGCCAGCTACTCTCCGGCGAGTGGCCGGAAGACGAATTCCTGGTCGTGCCACCCGGCCACGTCATCCAACAGTCCGGCGACGAGGCAAAACTGATTGCCGCGCATAAGGTGGACGGTAGCCATGCCTGAAGTCGTCTTCCAGCCTATCGGACGACGGATTGACGCGCGCCCTGGCGATACCCTGCTGCAGACCGCGCAGGATGCCGGCGTGGCGCTGTCGGCGGTGTGCGGCGGAGTGGGCGTCTGCGGCGATTGCCGGGTGCACGTGCTGCGTGGGCAGGTCAGCCCGCTCAACGCTGTCGAAGAAGACATGCTGTCCGAAGCAGATCGCGCCGCTGGCCTGCGCCTGGCCTGTCAGGTGGAGATCGGCGGTGACGCGCCCGTGGTGGTGGATGTGCCGCCAGAGTCGCTGAGCGCCGCGCAGCGGACGCAGGTTGAGGGCGAAGAAATTCCGCTGGCTGTCGCCCCCGCTGTTCAGACACACGACCTGATCGCCGTGCCGCCCTCGGTGGACGATCTGCGCGGCGACTGGGAGCGGGTACAGACTCCGCCGCCGGACGAGTGGCGCGTCAGCGGGCCGGTGCTGGCCGATCTACCCGGCATTCTGCGCGGGCACGGCTGGCGCGCGCGCATGGTGACGCTGGGTCGCGACGTGGTGCGCTTCCTGCCGCCGCAAAGCACGCCCTTCGGCTTCGCTGTAGACGTGGGCACGACCGGCCTGGCCGCCTACCTGGTAGACCTGCTCACCGGTCGGACGGTGGGCATGGCTGGGGCGACCAATCCGCAGATCGCCTATGGCGAAGACGTGATGGCCCGCCTGACGCTGTGCGTCCGCGACTCGCAGGGATTGTACAAGTTGCAACAGGCCATCGTCGGCGGCCTCAACGATCTGCTGTACGAAGTGTGCGCGCAGGCGGGGGCCTCGCCGCATCATGTGGTAGACGTGGTGGCGGTGGGCAATACGGCCATGCATCACCTGCTGCTGGGCCTGCCAGTGGAGCAACTCGGCAGCGCGCCCTATGTGCCCGCCGTGTCGTCCGCCCTGCTGACGCCCGCGCGCGCCCTGGGCCTGGACGTGGCCGCCGGAGCCATGCTCTACACGCCGCCCAACCTGGCCGGTTTCATCGGCGGCGACCATATGGCCATGCTGCTGGCAACCGGTACCGCCGAGCTGCCCGGCGTCACGCTCAGTCTGGACATTGGCACCAACACCGAGGTCACGCTCAACGCCAACGGCACCCTGTGGAGCTGCTCGACAGCGTCCGGCCCGGCCTTCGAGGGCGCGCACATCCGCGACGGGATGCGCGCCGCCGACGGTGCCATCGAGCGCCTGGCCTGGAAAGACGGCGAACTGGTCTGGCTGACGATCAACCGCGCCAAGCCGGTAGGGCTATGCGGTTCCGGCATCCTGGACGCGGTCGCCGCGTTGCGCACTGCGGGCATCCTCACTGAGACGGGGCAGATGCTCAGCGGACATCCCAAAGTGCGCGGCAGGGGGCATACTATGTGGTACGAGATCGTGCCGGCACAGCAGAGCGGGCATGGCCGCGCTGTGGTGATCAGCCGCTCCGATGTCAACGAGGTGCAGCTTGCCAAGGGGGCGATCCGCGCGGGGATCAAGCTGCTGGTCGAGCAGGCCGGGCTGGCCGAGAGCGCTATTGAGCGGGTGATCGTGGCGGGGGCGTTTGGTAACTATATTGATCTGGCAGGGGCCGTGGCAATCGGCATGTTCCCACCGCTGCCGCTGGAGCGCTTCCGGCAGGTGGGCAACGCGGCGGGCATGGGGGCCAAGCGCCTGCTGATCAACGCGCATGAGCGCGAACGCGCCGCTGCGTTGGTGCGTCGCCTGCGCTATATCGAGTTGACTAACCATCCCGCCTTCACCGACCGCTTCAGCCAGGCGGTTATGCTCACACCTGTCCCCTGGGACGAGTGAGTTCAAGGGCGAATGAGGGAGTAGGCAGCGGGGACCAGGACAGCCGACCGGCGAGCAGGCCGCAGGTGCGCGTTTCACAGGCCCAGGCGTCGCGCGGCCAGCAGGAGACCAATGATCGTCTTGCCGTCCTGAATTTCGCCCGCTTCGACGCGGCGCAGCGCTTCTGCGAAAGGCAGGCGCATCACTTCCAGGAACTCGTCGTCGTCCGCTGCCAGGCGCGACTCGACCAGGTCGGTCGCCAGGAAGAGGTGAATCAACTCGGTAGTGTAGCCGGGGGCGGTGTATTCTGCCGTCAGGCGTTCCAGCCTGCCCGGCCAGTATCCCGTCTCCTCTTGCAGTTCGCGGGCGGCGGCCTGCAGGGGGTCTTCGCCCGGCTCCAGCGTGCCCGCGGGAATCTCCAGCAATATCTGTTGCGCGGCATGACGATACTGGCGCACCAGCAACACTGTGCCGTCCGGCATCAAGGGCACCAACGCCACCGCGCCGGGGTGACGCACGATCTCGCGCTGCGCCTGTTGGCCGTCGGGCAACCTCACCGTCTCCACATAGACCCTGACCAGCCGACCCAGAAAGGCCGCTTCGGAGGCGATCACCGTCTCGTTCAAGTCGCTCATGGTTGGTCTGTCCGTTCTATTACGCTTGCCTACAGCAAATCGCAATCAAAAAGGAGCGATTCCCGCTGGTCGGGTCGCTCCTCAGCGCTTGTGGCACCCGCCATCTCTAACCGGCAAAACCGGGCGGCGTGGGGGTATTGGTGATCACGATGTAGATCGGCCCGCCGCCTGCTCCGGCCACAGGGGTAGGCGTTGGCAACGTGGCCGACGCCGGAATGATCAATTCCTGTCCCACGGCCAGGAAGTTCATCTGCGCCGGAGAGATGCCGTTAACGGCCATCAGTTCGGCCATGGTCACGCCGAACTGCAACGAGATGCGATAGATGTTGTCGCCCGGCTGTACGATGTACACACCCTGCCGTCCGCCCTGACCATCGGGCACAAAGGGCGTGACCACTGGGGTAGGCGTAGCGGCCACGGGGCAGGGCACGATCAGCGTGTCGCCCGCGCGAATCAGGTCGGGATTGACGATGTTATTGGCCTGGGCGAACTGGTTGACTGTCACACCATACTGAGTGGCCAGGCGGTAGAGTGTCTCTCCGGGTACTACCAGATGTTCGCCACATACACCGCCTGCCAGGGCGGGTGTGGCTGTGATGTAGATGACTTGCTGGCCGGGGATAGGCGGGGTGGCCGTGACATAGATTACCTGCTGCCCGCCCACGCCCGCCGGAGGTGTGATGTTGAGCGGAATGCCCATCGTTGCCGCGGCGGTCGCCGTCGCCTCAAAGACGATCTGCGTGGCAGTCATCTGCCCGCCGGTGAGCGTGGCCTGCATGGCTACCTGAGGCGCAGGCTCGGCGACAGTCGGCGTGGCCGTGGGGACCTGCGCCACGGCTTGCGGCTGCTGGATGTCGGCGGGAGCGACTATTTGCGGCTGAGTTGGGACGACGGCGACTGCCGCGCCGGTGTCCTGCGGGCGCTCGGCCAGCGGCAGCGCCTCAAAGGGCGTTGGCGACGGGAAGTAGAGCGTATAGGTCGGTGTGGGTGGGAAGGTGATGAACGGCACCGGCGTGAAAGTTTTCGTCGGGCCGATGGTGGGCGGCAAGGTCGGCAAAGGCGTGCGGGTCGGCGGCACGGCGGTAGCAGTGGCCGTGGCCGTCGGCAAGGGCGTAGGCGTGCGCGAGCTGGTTGGCGTGGCCGTCGCGGTAGGCCATGGCGTCGGCGTGTTGGTGATCACCAGCGCCAGAGCCGCGGGCGTGGCAGTGAACAACGGTCCTCCCTGCCCTGGTACCGGGCTGGGCTGGATGACTAGCGTTTGCGTGGGAGATGGCACGGGCGAAGGGGGGGCCAGGGTGGGGAACGGTGTCAGGGTAGGGGTCCCTGGGGCGGACGATTCGGCTTCGGTGGTCGGCGAGATTTCCGGTAGAGGCGTGCCGGGCAATGTCTGAGCGCGCAGATCGGTCACTGGTGTTGGTTCCAGGCTACCACCAATCGAGCGATAGCAGCCCGCCAGACTCAGCACCAGCAACAGCGCCAACCCTATCTCACCGGCCCTGCGGGTCATGATCCGCATCTGCCATCCCTCCTGCCTGTACGTCACTGTAGAGCGCAGTTTACCATCAGCGCGCACGGCGCACAAGCCGCCCGCCCAGCGGAGTGCATGGGTGCCTTCGCATTTTGGCGCAGTGATCTTGAACCGCCGAGTCGCGTTCATCTGTCGCGTCGGGCGGGCGCAGGGCAAGCGTCTGCGCCCGGCTCGCCACGCGCTGCAGTACAATGAGCATGTGCGATGGGGGGTGAACGCCATGACGACGGTCTATGAAATCCGCGATCTGACCAAAATCTATGCCGGACAGATGGTCCCCGCCAACGACAGCATCACCCTCGACGTGCACCAGGGCGAAATCTTCGGTCTGCTGGGCGACAACGGCGCGGGCAAGACCACGCTGGTGCGGCAGATGGCGCACTTGCTGGCACCTACGCGCGGGACGATCCGCCTGTTTGGGCATCCGCTGGACGCCGCGGCGCTCTACACGCCCGGCCTGATCGGCTATATGCCTCAGAACGGCCTGGCCCTCAACAACCTGACCGCCGGCGAGACCCTCTACTTCACGGCGCATTTGCGCGGCCTGTCGCGCCGCGCCGCCCGCGCTGAGCGCGACCGGTTGCTAGAGTGGTTCGACCTGGGCGCAGTGCGCGATCGCATGGCGGCGCAGCTCAGCGGAGGGCAGCGACGCCTGTTGTTGCTGGCGACGACTATCGCCGCTTCGCCACCGGTGTTGCTGCTCGACGAGCCAACCAACGATCTCGATCCCCTGCACCGCCGGCTGGTGTGGGACGCGCTGCGCATCCTCAAAGAGAACACGGGGACGACGATCATCCTGGTGACGCACAACGTCGTCGAGGCAGAGCGCGTGATCGAGCGTGTGGCCATCTTGCGAACGGGCAGGCTGATCGCGCTGGGCCGCCCCGGAGCGCTGAAAGCACACCTGGGCGATCAGTTGCGCCTGGACATCACCTTTCAACCGGACGCGCCGCCCGCCCTACCAGATGGCGCGTCACCGCGATCCCTGGGGCCAGGGCGCTGGCAATTGCTGATCGGGCGCGACGCAGCCGCCGCCTATCTGGAAGCGCTCACCGCCGCGCCGTCGGTGGAGGACTTCACGCTGAGCACCGCTTCGCTGGAAGACCTCTACTTGGCCCTGGCCGTTCCCCAGGCGAATGCTGTCGCCGCCGAGGAGGGATCGCCGTGAACCGCGCGCGCCGTGCCCAACCCCTGCTGACTCAACTGCTCGATCTGACGCTGATTCAGCTCGCCAACTGGCGCTGGTCGTGGCGCGGGCTGATGCTCACCAGCCTGATCGCCCCGCTGCTGAGCACGGCGGCCTTCAGCGTGTTCGTGCGCGAGGGGGCCGACGTGCTGGCCTATATCCTCACCGGCAACATGGTCATGTCGCTGCTCTTCGGCACCTTCGACCGCGTCTCGACGCACTTCGCCTACATGCGCCTGGTCGGGCGGCTGGACTTCTTCGCCACGCTGCCCATCTACCGCGCCGCGCTCATCCTGGCGACCGTGAGCGCGTTTCTGGTGCTCAGCCTGCCCGCGGTACTGCTAACTCTGCTGATGGGGGCGCTCCTCCTCGACCTGTCGCTGACGCTCAGCCCCTGGATCGTCGTCGTCCTGCCCTTGATCGGCACAGCGTTGTGCGGGTTGGGCGCGCTGATCGGCGTAGCGGTGCGCTCGCCGGAAGAAGTGGGGAACCTGAGCACATTGTTGACGTTCGTGCTGGTCGGCTTCGGGCCGGTGATCATCCCGCTCGACCGGCTGCCTCCGCTGATACAGACGCTCAGCTACCTGTCGCCGGCCACCTACGCCGCCTCGGCCCTGCGGCAAACTGTGCTGGAGATGCCCGATCGCATCCCGCTGGCGGTAGATATGCTGGTGCTGGCGGGGCTGCTGATTGGGTCGCTGTGGCTGGTGGGGCAGCGCATGGACTGGCGGCGAGGATAGCCCCACCCTTTGCGCCGGCAGCTCAGGGGCGGACAGCCATTAAGAGCATCTCGTGCCCTCTCTCCGACGCCGAGAGGGGGCTGCCGAGCGCAGCGAGGCCGAGGGTGAGGTAAACCAGGCGGGCCAATCGTTTGTTTTCTCGATCATTGTCCGCTCTTGAAGCGCCGCCAGAGAGACGGGGACGCCCCTGGCAGACAAACGGCGCGGAGAGAACTAACCCCATCTCTCCGCGCCGCAGTGTTCCAGACTCTCGGACGATCAGTTCCGGTGATAGTCGTCGCGCGCGCCCATGATGTACTGGATGATCTCTTCCGTGCTGGTGTCCTGGGTGCGCTTGTCGGCGACCTTGCGCCCACGATGCAGCACCACGATGCGGTCGCTGACGGCGAAGATGTCGCGGATGGTGTGACTGATGACGATCACCGGCACGCCCTGGTCGCGCAGACGGCGGATCAGGTCGAGCACTTTCGCCTGCTCGGTGACGCCCAGGTTGTTGGTTGGCTCGTCCATGATCATCAGCCGCGCGTCCCAGTACAGCGCGCGGGCAATGGCCACCGCCTGCCGCTGCCCACCCGATAGATAGTCAATCCTGGCCTTCACCGAGGGGATGTGCACGTCCAGCGTCTGTAGCAGTTTCTGCGACTCCTGGAGCATGAACTTTTCGTCCAGCACGCGGATGATGCCTCCCAGGTAGCGTTTCTTGCGCTCGCGCCCCAGGAAAATATTGGCGCTCATGTCCAGGTTACCGGCCAGCGCCAGGTCCTGGTAGATGGTCTCGATGCCCATGTCGCGCGCCTGTGACGGATTGGTGATGTGCACCAGCTTGCCGTCGAAGTAAATCTCCCCTTCGTTGGGCTGATACACGCCGGAGATCATCTTGATCAGCGTGGACTTGCCCGCGCCGTTGTCGCCTACCAGGCCGACGACCTCACCAGGGTGCACGTCCATGCTCACCTGATTGACGGCCACCAGACCGCCAAAACGCTTGGTCAGGTTTCTCACGCTCAGCAAGGGTTCCATGGCCACCCCCTACGCCGCTGCTTCCGCACGCCCGACGATCAGGTCGCGGGCCTGATCCATCAACACGGCCAGGATCACGATGATGCCGACGATCACATACTGATAGAAGGTCTTGACGTTGATCATGATCAGGCCGGTCTGCAATACGGCCAGGATCAACGCCCCGATCACCGTGCCGATGACACGTCCCTGCCCGCCGAACAGGCTTACCCCGCCGATCACCACCGCGGCGATGGACATCATCAGCAAGGCATCGCCCGCGTCTGCCGCGCCGCCGGAGAAGCGCCAGGCGTGCATCACGCCCGCCAGGCCCGCCGTGCCCGCCGACATCATATAGAGCAGGATGACGTGACGATCCACCGGCACACCGGCGCGCAGCGCAGCTTCGCGGTTGCCGCCAATGGCGTAGGTATGACGCCCGAACTGCGTGCGGTGCAGGATGAATATGGCGATCAGCACGACGATGATCGAGATCACCACTGGCCAGGTGAAAACGCGATCCATCATGCGTAGCTGTGCACCGGTGACATCGGGCTTCTTCAGGAAATACCACCCTCCCCCTTCGCCGCGCACGTAATAGAGCAACGATTCGTTGCCCAGGTCGCGGGCGAGTTGCGGCTGTCCGGCGATGATGTTGCCCTTGGCCAGCAGAAAACCAATGCCGCGCGCCACGAAGGACACGCCCAGCGTGACGATGAACGGCGGCACCTTCAGCTTGGCGACGATGACGCCGTTGATCAGCCCGGCGATCAGCGCCACGCCCACGCCCGCCAGCAATCCCTGAATGATCGCCAGCCAGGGGGCGACCCCAGCATTGTATTCCTCGCGGATCACCAGTGCCGAAATGACCGACGACAGGCCCATCAGCCAGCCGACCGACAGGTCAATGCCGCCCGCGATAATAACGAAGGTCTGTCCCAGGCCCATCAGCACAATGGGCACGATGGCAACCAGAATATTCTGCGAGTTGCGCAGCGAAAAGAAGCCCGTGCCCTGCCAGGAGAAATAGAACACCAGCATCAACAAGAACAGCCACGACCAGACTTTGCTACCCAGGAGGATGACCTGCTGACCTGTAGTGCGTCGCTTGGAGGTCACTGGCAGGGAGGGGGCTTGTGCTTCAGATACCATGAACTCGCTCCTCAAGAAAAATCGAACGGTGCGCACCCTGCAGGGCCTAAGCCCCTATTGTAGACTCGACTCTCCGACTTTGCATTTCAGGGGCGCACAATGATGGAGAAAACATGATGATTGGCCTGCCTGGTTTACCTCACCCCCAGCCTCGCTGCGCTCGGCTCCCTCTCTCCGCGTCGGCGAGCGGGGGTGAAGTGAAGTTAAGTGTTCGAGATGCTCTCAATGCCTGTCCGCCCCTGAAGACTTTGCATAAGGGGGTATGAAGAGTACCCCTCCATACCCCCCTTTCCGCTCCTGCGAATAGTGAATGCTTACGGCACCTGATAGATGAAGCGTGCGTACTCCGGATCGTCCATGTTCTCCTTGGTGAGGATGGCGAAGCCGGTGGTCACACGCTTGGGCAGGCTGGTGACGCCGCGCCAGTCGGCCATGGCGAAGGCCACTGCCAGATAGCCCATGTCATACGGCTTCTGGGCCAGCACCATGGTTACCACGTCGTTGCGCAGGTTCTCCATGGCGTCCTTGGTGGCGTCGTAGGAAACAATCTGCACCGCGCCCTGCAGGCCAGCGGCCTTGACCGCGTTGCCCGCGCCCTGCGCGCTGAAGACGTTCACACCGAAGATGCCGGCTAGCTCCGGCTCGCGCTGCAGCACAGCGGATACCTGCTCGGCGGCGATGGTCGCGTCATCCAGGCAGTACTCCATGCCCACGAATTCCATCTCCGGATACTGGGCGATCACTTCCTGGAAGCCCTGCGCGCGGCCTTCCACCGAGCTAACGCCGGGGTTGGTGTTCTCCACGAAGACCTTGCCCTTGCCGCCCAGCGCTTCGACCAGCGCGCGTGCCGCAATGCGTCCGCCCTCGACGTTGTCCGAGCCAATGTAGGAGATGGGGAAGGTCACCGGGCCGTTCTCATAGTCGCCATCGCCCAGGAAGGTGTCTACCGTGATGATCTTGATGCCCGCTTCCAGCGCCTTCTGCAGCGGGGCGATCATCTGTTCCTTGTCCACCGGCGCGATGATGATGTAGTCCAGGTCACCGCGGGCGATGTAGGTCTCCAGGATGGGGGTTTGCACGGTCACGTTCCAGGATTCGGGGAACTGCGTCACTACCTCCAGGCCGAAGTCCTTCACCGCCTGATTGACGCCCAATTCCATCACCTGATAGAAGGGGTCTACCACGCCGGGCAGGAAGCCGATCTTCGGCTTGTCGTCCTGGGCAGTAGCCGGAACGGCCAGCGGGATGGCCAGCGCGAGAACAACAGCTACCAGCAGCAATTTCTTGAACATGGTTACACTCCTTTAGTGCGCTAAACAACAGTTTGGCTCAAGGTTGGGTACACTGGGATACGTTCGATTTTTTCGGCGCTACTTCTCCTTTCTGTGGAACGATCGCTGTCACCAAGCCACCTGGGAGGTCAGAGAATGAGTGCTACGGGGAGAGTATCAATCGCTTGCACTTGGTTAATCAATTTGATAAAATAGTAATACGAAACTTATCCGGTGTCAACTGATCCCCATCAACAGGGAACTGCAAACCCGTAGCGACAGGAATGAAGGGACACGGACGGTGCACAGGTCGTCGCGCCAGGGCACAAACCTTCAATCGGTCAAGTGGCAGAACCGCGCTGCCGTACTTGAGACTTTGTGGCGCTTCCAGCCCCTATCGCGGCGCGACCTGGCCCGTCGCACCGAACTGACTCCCGCAACCCTCACTAACATTGTATCCGAATTCCTGGACGCCGGAATCGTCGAGGAAACGGGCTTCGGCGAACAACGCACAGGTCGCCGCCCGACCATGCTCGCCTTCGTCCCCGATTGTTACTATCTGCTCGGTGTCAACCTCTCGCGCACCGAAATCAGCATCGGTTTGTTCGACATGCGCCTGAACGCGCTGCATGTGCTGGTGCGCCCGATCTCGGAGCGCATCGGGAGCGGCCCGGTAGATACTCTGCTTCACCTGATCCGCCAGGCAGTCGCCGAGTGCGGCCTGGGCTGGGAACGTGTCATCGCCATCGGCATCAGCGCGCCCGGCCCGCTCAGCGGCCAAGAGGGGATGATCTACGCCCCGCCGCACTTCCCCGAATGGAGCTATCTGCCGCTTGGCCCCCTGGTGCAGCAGGCGTTCAACGTGCCTGTGTGGCTGGAGAATGACGCCAACGCCAACGCCCTGGCCGAACACTGGCTGGGCGCGGGGCGTGCCTTCAACACCTTTGTCTACGTAGAGAATCACAGCGGGCTGGGGTCGGGGATCATCCTCAATGGGCATCTCTTCACTGGCAGCACCGGCGTCGCCGCCGAAGTGGGGCATACCAGTATTGATCGGCACGGCCCGCGCTGTCCCTGTGGCAACTACGGCTGTGTCGAGATGTATGCCAGCGGCCCGGCCATTGTCGAGCGCGTGCGACAGGCGCACGCTGCCGGTCGCCGCACCCTGCTGGCCAACTGGCTGGGCGACACGCTCGACGCGCTGACCTTCGATCAGGTGATCGAAGCGTCGCACCAGGATGATGCTCTGTCAATCGAGGTGCTGTGCGAGGCGTGCCGGGCGCTGGGTCAGGGCCTGGTCAACGGGATCAACCTGGTCGATCCAGAGGCGATCATCCTGGGGCACAAGCTGCACCGCTTCCGCGCCGATTGCCTGGAAGCGCTGCGCGAAGTCAT
>FWPU01006269.1_pt1 | contig 24155 bp, 19 predicted proteins | sample 2228361 | NCBI WGS metagenome assembly FWPU01 (sample SAMEA103939777, study PRJEB20133) | metagenome | reverse complement strand
GGCCACGGGGGAAGGGTACCCTGACCTGCCCGTGGACGGCTCTGCCTCTCCCTGCTCGTGACCGTGGCCCGGTGGACGAGACTGGCTCTGCGCCTGCGCTGGCCCCTCCTCGCCGCCTGGGCGGTCGTCCTCGTGGCTGGAGGCTACGGAGCGTCGAGGCTATCGGCTCTCCAGTCCAACGTGTTCAGCGTCCCCGGCTCGGACTCGGAGCGGGTGCGCTCCATCCTCGCCCAGCGGTTCGGCGACCGCTCGGACGGGAGCTTCACCGTCGTCTTCGAGGTGGCCGATTCCTCCCAGCCGGCCCTGCGGGCCCGGCTCCAGCGGGTGGTGGAGGAAGCGGCCCGGGTTGTTCCCACCGGCCAGGCGCAGGAGCTCATCGCCGGCGGACGGCGGGTGCTGTACGGGGATGTCGTCTCCACCCTCACCCTGACCCAGGCCAAGAGGTACGCCGACGACCTGTACCGGGCGGTGGGGAAGCCGCCCGGCACGCGGGCCTACGTGACCGGAGCGGCGGCCATCCAGGCCGATCTCGATCCCGTCTTCGACCAGGATCTCAAGCAGGGGGAGACCATCGCCATCCCCATCGCTCTGGCGGTGCTTCTGGCCGTGTTCGGCCTCTCCCTGGCGGTGACCATCCCCCTCATCTTCGCCGCCTTCACCATCTTCGGGACCCTGGGCCTCGTCTACCTGGTGGCCCACTGGGTGACAACGCCGACCTACGTCACCAACCTCGTCTTCCTCATCGGCCTTGGCATCGCCGTCGACTACTCCCTGCTCATCGTCTACCGGTTCCGGGAGGAGCTGGAGCGGGGAGGTTCCACCCCCGAGGCGGTGGTGCGCACCATGGCCACCGCCGGGCGGGCGGTGGTCCTGTCCGGGGCCACGGTGGCGGTGGGCCTGGCTCTACTCCTGTTCATGCCCATGCCCTTCATGCGGGCCATGGGCTTGGGGGGATTCCTCATCCCCCTCGTCTCCATCGCCGCCGCCGTCACCGTCCAGCCCGCTCTTCTCTCCCTGTACGGGCGCCGAGGGGTGAAGCGGGTGGCGGTGGCTGCCTTCCTGCGCCATCGGCTCGGCCTTCCCCTCCCCCGCCTGCCCGGCTCCGTTCGGCGGGAGCGCGGCTTCTGGGCCACCCTGGCCCGGTCGATCATGCGCCGTCCCATCGTCTACCTGGTGGCGGCGGCGGGGCTCCTGGTGGCGGCGGCGACGCCGGTCTTCGCCCTGGAGCTGACTCCGGGGTCGGTGGAGGGGGTTCCCCGCCATCCCCAATCGGTGCGCGGTTTCGACGTCCTCCGGAGGGCGGTAGGGCCGGGGGCCGTCTCCCCCACCCAGGTGGTGGTGGACGCCGGGCGGGAGGGGCGGGTGCTGGCGCCTCCCGTCCAGGCTGCTCTCGCCCGGCTGGTGGAGCGCCTGCGCCGCGATCCCGAGGTGGCGGCCGTCCTCTATGCCCCCGGCGGCCGCTTCCTCGACCAGAAGCGCCGCTACGCCCAGGTGCTGGTGGCCGGCGTGCACGAGTACGGGGAGCCTGAGTCCCAGGCCTTCGTGCGCCGTCTGCGGCGGGAGCTTCTTCCCTCCGTCGGCTGGCCGCCGGGGACGCAGGTGCTGGCCGGCGGCGGCCCCGCCCAGGGCGTGGACTTCCTCGACCGCTCCTACGGGACCTTCCCCTGGCTCGTCTTGGCCGTGCTGGGGGTGACCTACGCCCTCCTCCTGCGGGCCTTCCGCTCCCTCCTCCTACCCCTCAAGGCCATCGTCCTCAACCTCCTGTCGGTGTCGGCCAGCTACGGCGCCCTGGTGGCAGTGTTCAAGTGGGGGTGGGGAAACGACCTCCTCGGCCTGTACCAGTTCGACCAGGTGGAGGGCTGGATTCCCATCTTCCTGTTCGCCATGCTCTTCGGCCTGTCCATGGACTACGAGGTGTTCCTCGTCACCCGTATGCGGGAGGCCTGGGATGAGGGGCAGGGAAACGAGCAGGCGGTGGCGGGCGGCCTGGAGCGGACGGGGCGGATCATCACCGCGGCGGCGGTGATCATGGTGGCCGCCTTCTCGGGCTTCTTGGCCGGGCGCATCGTGGGCCTCCAGGAGTTCGGCCTTGGCCTGGCGGTAGCCATCCTCGTGGACGCCACCATCGTCCGGGCCGTCCTCGTGCCCTCCTTGATGGCCGTCATGGGTCGCTACAACTGGTGGCTTCCGCCCCGGATCGCCAGGCTGGTGCGGGTGGAGCCCTCACCCCTCGACCGGCCCGCCCTGCGACCGGCGGGACGGTGAGGGGCGGGGAGTAGGATCCCGAGCGTGAAGGGCGTCATCTTGGCTGGGGGGAGCGGGACGCGGCTCCACCCCCTGACCCGGATCACCAACAAGCACCTGCTCCCCATCTACGACCGACCCATGGTCACCTACGCCGTCGAGGCCCTGGTCAAGGCGGGCGTGACGGAGCTCATGCTCGTCACCGGGGGTACCCACGCGGGCGAGTTCTTCCGTCTCCTCGGCAACGGGCACGAGTACGGGCTCGACCGGCTTCTGTACGCCTATCAGGAGCGCCCCGGCGGTATCGCCGACGCCCTCTCCCTGGCCGAGCGGTTCGTCGACCGCGATCGGGTGGTGGTCATGCTCGCCGACAACGTGCTCGAGCGCTCCATCCGCCCCTCCCTGGAGCGGTTCCGGCGGCAGGAGCGGGGGGCCCGCATCCTCCTCGCCCGCGAGGACGATCCCGACCACCTGCGCCACCTGGGGGTACCCGAGCTGGACGGCGACGGCCGCCTTGTCCGTATCGTGGAGAAGCCGCAGGAGCCTCCCAGTCCCTACGCCGTCACCGGCATCTACCTGTACGACGGCTCCGTGTGGGACGTGCTCCCCACCCTCGCTCCTTCGAAGCGGGGCGAGCTGGAGATCACCGACGTCAACAACTGGTACGTGTCCCAGGGGCTGATGGAGTACGACATCGTGGAGGGGTTCTGGGGGGATGCCGGCGAGTCCATCGACGCCTACTACGCGGTCAACGACTTCGTCCGCGCCCACGGCGCCAACCGGGACTGATGGAGGGGCTCATCCGCATCCCCTTGGAGCGGCGGGAGGATGTCCGCGGCTGGCTCATGGAGATCCGCCGTGAGTCCCTGCTTCCCCGGTCCACCGTGCAGACCAACGTGTCCTTCTCCCGGCGGGGCGTCATCCGCGGGCTGCACTACCACCTGCGCGGTCAGGACGACCTCTTCTGCTGCCTAAGAGGGACGGCCCGGGTGGTGGTACTCGACCGGAGCACGGGGGAGGTCTTCTGCGAGGACATCGGCGACGACAATCCCGTCGCCCTGTACATCCCCGGCCACCACGCCCACGGCTTCGAGGCCCTCACCGACGTCCTCTTCTGCTACCACGTCACCGCCGAGTACGACCCGAGCGACCCCGACGAGCACGGCATCCCCTGGAACGATCCCCGGGTGGCCCACCTGTGGCGGACGCCATCGCCCATTCTCTCCCAGCGGGACGGCGGGTCCTGATCACCGGCGCCGGCGGCCAGCTCGGCCGCGCCCTCGGGGAGGCGTTCGCCGACGAGGAGGTGGTAGCCCTCGACCGGGCGGCCTGGGACGTCACCCGCCCGCCCCCGAACGGCCTACCGGAGGTCGACCTCGTCCTCCACGCCGCCGCCTGGACGGACGTGGATGGGGCCGAGGCCGACCCTGCCTCGGCCTGGGCGGTGAACGTGGAGGGGACGCGACGGGCGGCCGCGCTCGGCGCTCCCCTCGTCTACTTCTCCACCGACTACGTCTTCGACGGCGGCAAGGGGAGGCCGTACGTGGAGTCGGACCCGCCCAACCCGCTGTCCGTGTACGGGCAGACCAAGCTGGCGGGAGAGCAGGAGGTGCGAGGGGGCTGGATCGTGCGCACCTCCTGGCTCTTCGCTCCCTGGGGACGGAACTTCCTCCGCACCATCCTCGCCTTGGGCCGAGAGCGGCCCGAGGTAGCGGTGGTGGACGACCAGCGGGGCTCTCCCACCTACGCCGTCCACCTGGCCCAGGCGGTGCGGCAGGTCGTCGACCTCGCCCCCGGCATCTACCACCTGGCGGGCGAGGGCGAGGCAAGCTGGGCCGACCTCGCCCAGGCCGTGCTCGAGGAGGCGGGGCTTCCCTGCCGGGTGCGGCGAGCGTCCACGGCCGAGCTCGGCCGTCCTGCCCCTCGGCCGGCCTACTCGGTGCTGCGCTCCCAGCATCGCCAAGCCCCCCGCCTTCCTCCCTGGCGGCAGGGGGTGCGAGAGTGCCTGGACAGGATGAGAAGCGCCGGCGACCCCCTCCTGGCCTAGGCTTTGGCCGTGCGCGTGCTCGTCACCGGGGGAGCCGGCTTCATCGGCTCCCACTTCGTCAGGCGGCTGGTGGCGCAGGGGGAGGAGGTGGTGGTGCTGGACAAGCTCACCTACGCCGGCAACCCGGCCAATCTGGAGGGCGTGGACTGTGAGCTCCGCCGGGGCGATATCTGCGACCCGGAGGCCGTCGCGGCAGCCGGTGTCGGCTGCCGGGCGGTGGTCAACTTCGCCGCCGAGACGCACGTCGACCGCTCCATCCTGGGAGCGCACGAGTTCATCGAGACCGACGTGCGCGGCACCTACGTCCTCCTCGAGTGGGCCCGGGAGACGGGGGCGCGGCTGGTGCAGGTGTCCACGGACGAGGTGTACGGGGATGTGCCCGCCCCCCGGCGGGCCCGCGAGGATGACCCTCTGCGACCCTCCAGCCCCTACGCTGCCTCCAAGGCGGGCGGCGACCTCCAGGTGCTGGCTGCCGTGCGCACCCACGGGGTGGACGCCTGCATCACCCGAGGGGCAAACACCTACGGCCCCCGCCAGTACCCGGAGAAGGTCATCCCCCTGTTCGTCACCAACGCCTTGGACGGCCTGCCTCTGCCCCTGTACGGAGACGGGCGCCAGGTGCGGGAGTGGCTGCACGTGGACGACCACTGCGCGGCTGTGGAGCTCGTGCTGCGCGAGGGGAAGTCGGGGGAGGTGTACAACGTGGGCGGGGAGGCGGTGGAGAACCTCGAGCTCACCCGCCGCATCGTCGAGCTCACCGGTTGCGACCCGGCTCTCGTCCGCCACGTGGACGACCGTCCCGGCCACGATCGGCGCTACGCCGTGGACGACGGCAAGGTGCGCGCCCTCGGCTGGGAGCCGCGGCGATCGCTGGAGGAGGGGCTGGCGGAGACGGTGGCCTGGTACCGGGCCAACCGGACCTGGTGGGAGCCCATCAAGTCCGGCGAGTACCTCGCCTACTACCGCCGCCAGTACGGCCGCCGGCTGGGCATGAGCTGACCGGTCGGGGGCGAGCTCCGCCACCGCCCGTTGGCTAGCCTGAACCGACTCCAGCCGGGATGTCCATAGCGTGTCGCCTCACCCCTGCCTCCCTCGCCCTGCTCTTGGCTGTGGCGACCGGCGCCTCCGGTCGGGAGGCTGCCGCCCCCGCCCGGGTGACGGTAACGAGCTTCGCCATCAGCGGTCGCGGGTACGGCCACGGGGTGGGCATGGGCCAGTGGGGGGCCCTGGGCATGGCCAGGAGGGGCGCCGCCTACGACCGCATCCTCGCCCACTACTACCCGGGCGCCGCTCTCGGCCGGGTACGGGGCAAGACCCTGCGGGTGCTTCTGTGGGAGGGCCGCGGGCGGTACGCCGTCTCCTCGCCGGCGCCGTTGACGCTCTTGGATGGAGAGGGGATGGCTTACGCTCTCGACCCGGGGCGGTACGTCGTCGGCCGCCGGCTGGCGCTGCGGCCGGCGCCGGAGGGAGCGCCCGCGACCTTGCCCGGGCCGCTCACCTTCCTGCCCGGAGGACGGCCGCTCGAGCTGGGGCCCGCCGAGGAGCCGGGCCGACCCTACCGGGGACGCCTCCAGCTTCAGCTGGTGGAGGGGAAGCTGCAAGCGGTGAACGTGGTCGGCTTGGAGGAGTACCTGAAGGGGGTGGTGTCGGCGGAGGTGCCGGCCGACTGGCCTCTGGAGGCGGTCAAGGCCCAAGCGGTGGCGGCCCGCTCCTACGCCCTCGCCCAGCGACGGGACGGCGTCCTCCTCTACGCCGACCAGCGTAGCCAGGTCTACGGCGGGGTAGGGGCGGAGACCCCGGTGGGGGTGGAGGCGGTGCGGGCGACCCGGGGGCAGGTGCTCGTGTACCAGGGGCAGGTGGCCAGAACCTACTTCTACTCCTCCTCCGGCGGTCGCACCGCCGCCGTGGGCGACGTCTTCCCCGGCGCGGAGCCGGTGCCCTACCTGGTGTCGGTGCCCGACCCCTACGACGTGGTCTCCCCCTACCACACCTGGGGGCCGGTGCTTGTCAGCGCCGCCCGGGTGTCTCGGGCCTTGGGCGTGGCAGGGGTGACCGACCTCGACCCGGTGCCGGCGCGGGGTCGGGCGCGGGAGGTGGTGGTACGCGGGCGGGCCGGCGAGACCTCCCTGCCCGCCCCTGCTGTCCGCTTCGCCCTCGGTCTCCGGTCGGCCTGGATCCGGCCTGCCGTCCTGTCCCTGTCCCGGCCGGCGACGCCGGCGGCGGCGGGCGCGGCCGTCGTTCTCACCGGCGTCGTCCGCCGGGTGCGGGGACCCGTGTCGCTGGAGGTGCGCCCGGCAGGAGGAGACTGGCAGGCAGGGCCGGCGGTGAGCCCGGATGAGGGCGGCGCCTTCGCGGTGGAGGTGCAGCCGGACGAGACCACCCGCTACCGCTTGGCCGCCACCGACACGATCACCGGGCGGCCCATCCGCTCCCTGCCCTTGACCGTGCCCGTAGTCGCCGCCCGCCGCCTGGCCACGTCCCGGCCGGCGGGGAAGGCGGGGAAGGCGGGAAGCTCCGCCTTTCTCCCCAACGATCCTCTGGCTCCCAGCCAGTGGTACCTGAGCCGGGTGCGGGCGTTCGACTTCTGGCCGGAGACGCTTCCCACCCTCCCCCCGGTCAAAGTGGCGGTGGTGGACACAGGGCTCGACTTCGGCCACCCCGACCTGTCCGGGCGGGTGGCGGCGGCGAGGAGCTTCGTGGGCGGATCGCCGGTGGATGGGATCGGCCACGGCACCTTCGTGGCCGGCATCATCGCCGCCGCCGCCGGCAACGGCGAGGGCATCGCCGGCATCGCCTTCCCCGCCCAGCTTGTGGTGGCCAAGGTAGTGGGCGAGGGCGGCACGGTCGACCCGGCGGTGGAGGCTCGGGCCGTTCGCTGGGCGGCCGACCAGGGCGCCCGGGTCATCAACCTGTCCCTGGGCGGCCTCCGCGACCCCCGCCGGCCATCGCGGGACACCTTCTCGGCAGCTGAGGCGGAGGCTGTGGCCTATGCCCGCAGCCGGGGCGCGTTGGTGGTAGCGGCGGTGGGAAACGGCGACCAGGCTCCCCGCACCCCCTGGCCCTACGCCAGCTACCCGGCCGCCCTCCCCCACGTGGTCGGGGTCGGCGCTCTCGCCCCGGACGGCTCCATCCCCCTCTTCTCCAACCGGGATCCTGTCTACAACGACTTGGTAGCTCCCGGCCAGGGCATCGTGTCCACCCTCCCCCGGGCTCTCACTGCCGCCCGGCCTTCCTGTCCCGAGCAGGGCTACTCGCCCTGCGGGCCGCCCGAGTACCGTGACGGAGCGGGCACCTCGTTCGCCGCCGCCCAGGTATCGGCCGCCGCCGCCCTCCTGTTCAGCCTGCGGCCGGAGCTGAGGCCCGAGCAGGCGGCGCACATCCTGGAGCGGACGGCGGTGGACATCACCCCCGCCGCCGGCTGCCGCCACTGTCTCGTCGGTCGCGACGCTCTGTCGGGATGGGGTCAGCTGGACGCGACCGCGGCCCTCGAGGCTCTGTCCTCGCCTCTTCCTCCGGCCGATCGGTACGAGCCCAACGACGATGCCGGCCGGCAGGCAGCCACCCTGTGGGGGAGGGCCATCGTCGCCAAGGCCACCCTCGACTTCTGGGATGATCCGGCGGACATCTACCGCGTGCGCCTGCGGCCCGGCGACCGGGTGCGGATCGCCCTGCGCGGCCAGGCTGGGAGCGAGATGGACCTGGCCCTGTGGAAGCCGGAGACCGAGCACGTACAGGGTCCGGCGCCCGCGCTTGAGGCCATGCGGGTGACCCAGTCGGCGCGGGCCGGCGCCGACGAGAGCATCGCCTACCGGGCTCGTCGGGGCGGCTGGTACTACGTCGAGGTGAGGATGGCAGAGCCGGGCTTCGGCTCCTACCGCCTGCGCATCGACAAGGTAGCGGTGCCAGGCACCGCTACAGAAGTGCGCATCGACAGGCAGGGGTAGGGGCCCCGTTGCTGGTTCGTCACCCTCCTGTAGCGGTGCCTGGCACCGCTACAGAAGCTCCTCCTCGGGTACCTGGCGCAGGACCCGCGCCGGGTTGCCCACCACCACCGCCCGTGGCGGCACGTCCTTCGTTACCACTGCTCCTGCCCCCACGAACGCCTCCTCGCCGATCTCCACTCCTGGGCAGATGACGGCGGCGCCTCCCACCCGCGCTCCCCGGCGGATGGTGGGTCCCTTGATGAGGGCGTGCCGGCGCTCGGTGCGGCCCATGAGGTTGTCGTTGGTGGTGACGACGCCGGGGGCGATGAACACCTGCTCCTCGATGGTGGAGTAGGCGGTGATGTAGGCGCCAGCCTGGATCTTGGTCAGGGACCCTACCTCGGTGTCGTTCTCCACCAGCGAGCCGCGGCCGATGACCACGTCGTCGCCGATCCGGCAGCGCTCGCGCACGCAGGCCTGGTCGCCGACGATGGTACGGGCGCCGATGCGGGCACCGGCGAACACGACCGCTCCCGTCGATACCACCGCCCCGGGGCCGATCTCGGCTGGGGGCAGGGGCTCCCGGGAGGCCGTGGAGCGGGGGGAGAGGACCGGCTGCTTGCCCACCACCGCCAGCTCCAGCACCCGCGCTCCCTGGCCCAGCACCGTGCCCGGGTAGACGACGGCGGTGGGGTGGACGTCAGCGCCCACGCAGCGACCTCTCCAGGCGCTCCAGCGCCCGCACCACCATGGCCCCGTCCCGGGCCACCTGGCGCCGGTCGCCGTCGCCGGCCAGCAGCCGCAGGAAGTGCTCGCACTCGAGCTTCAACGGCTCGTCGGTGGCCACCTTGGGGATGTAGATATCGCCGCTTCGCGTCTGCCACTCGCCGTAGCTCTCGGCCCGCTTCCAAGGCGCCTTCTCGTACACCGTCACCTTGCGCTCCAGCTCCATGTCGTCGAAGACGGCCATCTTCTCGCTCCCGACCACGGTGATGCGCCGCATCTTGTGGGGATCGAGCCAGGACAAGTGCATGTGGGCGATCTTGCCGGAGGGGAAGCGGAGATAGCAGAAGACCACGTCCTCCACGCCCGGGGTGAGGAAGTCGCGACCGAGAGCGATAGCCTCCTCCGGCTCCTCGTTGAGGAGGTGGAGGATGACCGATAAGTCGTGCACCCCCAGCGACCACAGGGCGCTCTCGTTCTGGCGGATGATGCCCAGGTTCTGGCGGTTCCCGTATACGCACAGCACCTCCCCCAGCTCGCCGGCGTCGATGAGGTCCTTGAGCTTGCGCACCCCGGGATGGTAGAGGAGGAGGTGGCCGGGCATGAGGACGAGATCGCGCTCCTCGGCCAGTCGCACCAGCTCCTCGATCTCGGACGCGGTCATGGCCGGGGGCTTCTCCACCAGCACGTGCTTACCCGCCTCCAAGGCCTGCCGGGCGAGCTCGTAGTGGGTGGGTACGGGGGTGGCGATGACCACGGCGTCCAGGCCCGAGTCGGATAAGAGCTCGGCCATGTCCCGGCTCGTCCTCGCCTTCGGGTAGCGGGCCGCGTAGCGCTCCACCGCCGCCGGGTCGATGTCGCACAGCCAGCGCAGGTCGGCGAGCTGGTCGAGGTTGCGCGCCAGGTTGGGCCCCCAGTAGCCGAGGCCCACCAGCCCCACGGTGGCGGTCACAGCTTCCAGACCTTGGCCGACCGGCGCCCCTCCTCGCCGGTGGCGTTGCGAAAGTCGACGACGAGCTGAGCTCGCTCCACCACGTCCCGGTAGTCGATCCCCGAGTGGTCGGTGACGATGGCCACGCAGTCGTAGCGGCCGGGGTCGAGGTCGACCGACTCCAGGCCGAGCTCGGGCAGGCCGGGCACGTAGGGGTCGTGGTAGGCCACCTCCGCTCCGGCCCGGCGCAAGAGCTGGATGAGCTTGAGGGCCGGCGACTCGCGGATGTCGGCGATGTCCCGCTTGTAGGCGACCCCCAGCACCAGCACCCGGGATCCCTTGAGCGACCGCTGGCGGCCGTGGTTGAGGGCCTGGGAGATGAGGGACCGGCAGTAGTAGGGCATGTTCTCGTTGACCTTGCCGGCCAGCTCGATGAACTCGGTGTAGAAGTCGTACTCCCTGGCCTTCCAGGTCAAGTAGAAGGGATCGACGGGGATGCAGTGGCCGCCCAGGCCCGGGCCCGGCTCGAACCGCATGAACCCAAACGGCTTGGTGGAGGCGGCGTCGATGACCTCCCACACGTCTATGCCCATGCGGTCGCAAAGCTGGGCCAGCTCGTTGACGAGGGCGATGTTGACGGAGCGGAAGATGTTCTCCAGCAGCTTGGCCAGCTCCGCCGTCTCCGGCGAGGACACGGCGTGAACCTGGTCGACCACAGCCGAGTAGAGAGCCACTGCCCGCTCGGTGCAGGCGGGAGTGATACCGCCCACGAGCTTGGGCACGTCGCGCAGGGCGAAGCGGCGGTTGCCGGGATCGACCCGCTCCGGGGAGTAGGCGAGGTGGAAGTCGCTCCCCACCCGCAGCCCCGTCGCCTCCAGGAGGGGGAGGACCACCTCGCGGGTGGTGCCGGGGTAGGTAGTCGACTCCAGCACCACCAAGTGGCCCGATCGAAGACGCTTGGCCACCTCCTCCACCCCCGAGCGGACGATGGAGAGGTCGGGCTCCCGCTGGCGGGAGAGGGGCGTGGGGAGGGCGAGAAGGACGGCGTGGGCATCGCGGAGGAGTCCGTAGTCGGTGGTGGCGAGGATGCGGCCCTCCTGCACGTGCCGCCGCAGGGTGTCCGAGGGGAGGTCCTCGATGTGGCTCCGGCCCTGGTTGAGGGCCGCCACCAGCTCCTCCACCACGTCCACCAACAGGACCGTCTTCCCTGCCTCGGCGAAGGCTCCCGCCAGGGGCACGCCCACGTAGCCGGCCCCCACCACCGCCACGTCGAACACCTGCGGCGGAGCGGCGGTGGCGGATGGGAGGAGAGACGGCTCGGTCATCGGCCGGTAAGGCTACAGAGGGCTTCGACGATCCGTTCCGATGCCCTGCCGTCCCCGTACAGGGGCGGGCGGTCGGCAGGGAGGGGGGCGGCCCCGGCCACCGCCCGGGCGAGGAGGTGGGGATCGTCGTCGACGAGGGTGTTGGCGCCCAGCTCCACCGTGTCCTGCCACTCGGTGGAGGGACGGGTGGTGACGCAGGGGACCCCGTACCAATAGGCCTCCTTCTGCACCCCGCCCGAGTCGGTGACGATGGCCCGGGCCTGGGAGGCAAGAGCGGAGAAGTCGAGGTAGGAGAGGGGCTCGATCAGCCGCACGTGCGTCTCCAGCCTCGCCTCGGCAGCTCGCAGCGCCAGCCGCGTGCGCGGGTGGGCGGGGAAGACCACAGGCAGGGCCACCTGGTTGAGGCCGTCCACGATGCGGGTCAGGCGGGGAAGCTCGACGTTGGCGTCCCGGTGCAGGGTGGCCACCACGTAGCCCTGCGGGGCGAGCCCGAGGCGGCGGAGGATGCTGGAGCGGCGCCGGGCCACGGGAGCGAGCTCCAGGCAGGCGTCGGCCATCACGTCCCCCACCACGGCGATGCGGCCCGGCACCTGCTCCCGGCGCAGAGTGTCGGCCGAGCGCTCGTCGGGGCAGAAGAGGAGGTCGGCGTAGGAGTCCACCTCCACCCGAGCGCGCTCCTCGGGCATGGACCAGTCTCCCGAGCGCAGTCCGGACTCTACGTGGGCCAAGGGTAGGCCCGCCTCCCGGGCGGCGCGGGCTCCGGCCAGAGTGGAGTTGGTGTCCCCGTAGACGAGGACCCAGTCGGGAGCCTCGGCCGCCAGGGCTCGGGCGATGCCGGGCTGCATCGCCTCCACCCGCCGGGTGCGAGCCTCGATCCGGTAGGCGGGCTCGGCTAGGCCGAGCTCCTCGTAGAAGACCTGAGAGAGCTCGCGGTCGTAGTGCTGGCCGGTGTGGATGACCACGTGCTCCACCGCCCGCCGGCGGAGGGCCGCCGACAGGGGCGCCGACTTGATGAACTGGGGCCGGTTGCCGACCACGGAGACCACCTTCACCACGGTGGTAGCCTAGGCGGCGAGGGGCCGTTAGCTCAGCTGGTAGAGCAGGGGACTCTTAATCCCAAGGTCGGAGGTTCGAATCCTCCACGGCCCATCGCATTCGCCGAGCCGCTCGCTCCACGACTGACGCGCGAGGTCGTCGTCGCGTGCTCGACGGCGTCGAGGGCGAGTGCGGCTGGCGCGTGATCGAGGTCGCAGCTTGGCGCGCGGGGGCACTCGGGACGCGTTCAGCAAGTCCTCCGAGTCGTCACCGAGCCCGTCCTGGTGCCCGCCGGCAAGGACGGCGTTCTGGAAAGAGCAGGCGACACGCGCCTCATCGTCGTCCGCGGCAGCGAGAACCTCGTACGGGTCGTTCAGCGGCGCCGTCCGCAGCAGGGTCGAGCGGGCTGTGCGATAAGCCTCTCGCCCCCGGCGGCGCATCGTGGCGAGCTCGCGGGCGTTTGCGAGGACGAGAACCTGGGCCTCCTCGGGCGGCATGATCACCATCGCCGCCCGCCCGCGCTTGGTGACGACGTGGCTTCTCCCTTTCGAGACCTCGTCGACCGCGATTTATTCACCGCCATTTGTTCCCACAGCTTGCGCTTGAACCGCTCCAATCCGGCGTGAAGCTCAAGATTCCTTGGACCCGACTCAGGGCGACCGAGATGAACATCGCCTCGTTGTCGGCCGTCGCGAGCGGTTCGCAGAGCAGGGTCCTCTCTTGGTCGGGGGATGAACACGTTAACGGGTCCGCGGAGGAGCAGCGTCCGGTGGCAGCTTCGCCTCGCCGGGAAAGTCGAAGACGTAACAGGTCGATCGCGGCTCCCGGGCTCCCCTTTTAGTGAATGCCGGTCACCACCTCCGGTCGAGCGGCGGGTTTGCGTTGGCGCGCGGCGTCCGGCCGGCCATCAGGGCCAGCATCAGCGCAACGATCACAATGCCCACGACTGTCGCCGCGTCTCGCACGGGTCTCGAAAGGGCGGAGGCTCGAATCCTCCACGGCGCATCCCAGCCCGCGAGGGTGTGAAGACGAGCCCGCGACGAAGGGAGGGCTGGCTAGGCGGGCACACCCGAGATCGCTCCCGGAGTGGGCAGTGCCGCCGTAATGAGAACGATTTCGTACCAAGTCCTTCCCCACGCCAGTTACATCGGCTCGGGGCCGCTATACCCGTGGGGGTGCGCGCGCCGATCGATCGGCTAGCCTCGAGCCATGTGCTGCACTGGAGGCTCGCCCCTGTGAACGCCCGTGAGCTCTTCGCTGCCCTCGATGGCGTCCCCGGCACCCGTCGCCTGCGGGTGGAGGCGGACGGCATCGTCGAGGCGCTGCTCCTACCCGGCGTCGAGGTGGCTCGCGCTGCCTCGGCGGACGACCGCGCCTTGCGCCGAGCCTGGCGCGCGCGGTCGGGAGGCGGGCCCGACCCGCTCCTCGTTGTCACGGACGAGCCGGACGCAGAAGGCGTCGTCCGCGCGCTCGGGCCGCTGCGGGCGGACGGCCCGATCCGCGTCGTCGGGGCCGACCAGCTGCTCGGCGTGCTGCGCAGGCTGCCTGCCCTCTCGCGGCTCGAGGCGGTCCGGACGCTGGCCGAGGAGCTCGAGCGGCTCGACCGGGGGACCGTCGCCGGCCTCGTCGTGCGCGGGCTCGGCACGGATCACTTCTACCGCGAGCGCCTTCCCTCCTCCCCCCGCTGGGCTGAGCTCGCCGGGCTCGCGGAGGGTCTCCAGGGCGACTGGCGGGAGCTCCTCCAGGGGCTCGGCTACGAGCTCGACCGCCTCCCCGCCCGCGGCTACCTCGCCCGGCACAACGGAAGGCCCGTCTTGGTCGTCTGGCCGCTCGCCGACCCCGCCGCCTTCTCGCGTCTCGATCCGGAGGGCCGGCCGCCGGAGGGCGTCCTCGTCAACGAGTGCCTCCGCTACGGCGCGCGCTACGGCGTCCTCGCGTCGGGAGCGCGCCTGCGTCTGCTCGAGGCAAGCCCGCAGAGCGGCTCGGCTGTCGGGCGCTACCTCGAGCTCGACGCGTCGGCTCTCGGCCCCGAGGACCGTCCGCTCCTCGGCCTTTTCAGCCCCGCCTACCTCGCCGACGGTGGGCTCGAAGCCGCGCTCGCCGAGGCGCGCGACTTCGGGGCCGGCCTGCGCAGGCGCCTCGACCAGGCCGTCCGCCAGCGCGTGCTGCCGGGGCTTGCGCTCGACCTCGGCCGCTGGGCTCGGACGCAGGGGTGGGATCTCGCAAGCGACGAGCGACGACGGGAGCTCGAGGCCGCCTGCCTGACCTTCGTCTTCCGGGTCCTGTTCTTGCTCTACGCCGAGAGTTCCGGCTACCTCCCAATGAGCCAGGAGGCGTACCGGCGGAGCTCGCTCTCCCAGATCGTCCGCGACGCCCACGAGCAAGAACACCGGCTGGACGGCCGCTCGACGGCGTTCTGGGATCGCCTGCTCGTACTCGTGCGCGCCATGCGCACGGGCAACGACGCGCTGGCCGTGCCCGCCTACGACGGCGACCTCTTCGCTGCCGACGGCCTCGAAGGTGCCGACCTCCTCGAGCGGGCCTCGCTCTCGGATGCCGCCGTCGGTCCCGCCCTCGTCGCGCTCGGCATCGACCCGGAGACAGGGAGCGGCTTCGACTACTCAGGCCTGGAGATCGGCCATCTCGGGAACATCTACGAGGGCCTGCTCTCGCTTCGCCTCGCCGTCGCCGACCGGGATCTTCGCTACGACCCCCGGGCCGACCGCTACGTGACCGCCGATCCCGGGTCGGCCGAGGTGCGGGCAGGGGAGCTCCTGTGGCTGACCGACGAGGGCGGCCGCAAGGGCGGCGGCGTCTACTACACGCCCGAGCCGCTCGTCCGCCATCTCGTCCGCCGCGGCGTTCGGCCGGCGTTCGAGCGCCACCTCGAGCAGGTGGCCGAGCTGGCGCGTACCGATCCAGAGGCGGCGGCGCGCCGGCTCTTCTGCTTTCGCGTCCTCGACCCCGCCTGCGGCAGCGCTCACTTCCTCGTTGCCTGCGTCGATGAGGTCGCCGACCTCGCGGCCCGCTTTCTCGCCGAGCACCCGCTGCCGCAGGTGCGGCGCGAGCTCGACGATCTGCGCGCTCCCGCCGGCCCGACCTACGGCATCGGGATTGAGGATGCCACGCTGCTTCGGCGCCTCGTCCTTCGTCGCTGTGTGTACGGCGTCGACCTCTCGCCGATGGGGGCGGAGATCGCGAAGCTCTCGCTCTGGCTCGCCTCCTTCGTTCCCGGCCTCTCGCTCGCCTACCTCGACCACAACGTGAAGGTCGGCAACTCGCTCGTCGGCGTGGCGAGCGCCGAGGATCTCCTCGACGCTTCCGGCGCGTCGAGTATCCCTGCCCTCCTCGTCGCCCAAGCAGTCGAGGATGGCGCGAGCGCCGCCTCGGCCCTCTACGGGCTCATGGATCGAACGCCAGAGGAGGTGGCACGCAGCGAGGCTGCCGACCGCGAGGCCCGCCGGCGCGTCGAGCACGCCGACGCCCTGCTCGACCTGTGGGTGGCCGAGCCGCTCGGCCTCGCCGGCGCCCGGGCCGAGCTCTGGGCGGCGGCGGAGGCGATCGGCCACGGCGAGTACCCGGCCATCGTAAAGCCGGCCCGGGAGCTCGCGGACGCCCGGCGAGCCTTCCACTGGCCGCTCGAGTTCCCCGAGGTCTTCGCGGACCGCAAGGGCTTCGACGCCGTCGTCGGCAACCCGCCCTGGGAGGAGGTCACGGTCGAGGAGCTCGCCTTCTACGCTCGCTACCAGCCCGGGCTGCGGGCGCTGCCGGAGAGGGAGCGGCAGCGGGCGCTCGAGAAGCTGAAGCGGGAGCGGTCGGAGCTGCCCGAGAAGCTCGAGGCCGAGCAGGCGGAGGCCGCCGTGCTGCGTGCGTACTTCGGCGGTGGAGGCGGCTACGAAGGCTCGCCCGGGGATCCGGACCTCTACAAGTTCTTCTGCCAGCGCTACCGGCGGCTCCTCGCGCCAGGCGGCGTCCTGGCCGTCGTCCTTCCCCGCAGCGCCTTCTCGGCCAAGGGCTCGACGGACTTCCGCCGCTGGCTGTTCGAGCGCACGACGGTCGAGCGGCTCGACTTCCTGCTCAACAACCGGTACTGGATGTTCGACACGCATCCGCAGTACACCGTCGCCCTCGTGGTCGCCGAGGCGCAGGCGCCGGCTCCCGACCACGCACCGGAGGTGGCTGGCGTAGCCGAGTCGGCCGAGCGCTTCCGGGCGCAGTCCGAGGGCGAGGGCATCCGCCTTGCTCCCGAGGCGCTCGGGCCGCTGCTCGAGGTGCCGCTCCTGCTGTCTCAGGCGGCCGCCGACCTCCTCGCCAAGCTGCGCACGGGGCCGCCCTTTCCCTTCGGCTGCGGCCGCTGGCGCTGCTTTCCGGTCGCCGAGTTCCACGAGACGCACGATCGAGCGCTCTGGGAGGCGAAGCGAGAGGGGCGGCCGCTCTGGAAGGGCGAGAGCTTCGACCAGTTTGACCCGCACGGGGCGGAAGAGCGCCTCTGTCCGGCGAGCGAGGCGGCGCTCGCCAAGGCGTGCAAGTCGCGGCCTGGGGCCGAGTCGCTCGTGGCCGCAGGCCTCCCGCTCGCCGATCGCCGCGCAGCCCAGCAGGCGGAGCTGGAGCGGGCTCGTGTCGCCTTTCGGGATGTGTCCCGAGCGACCGATTCACGCACGATCAGAGCCGCGCTTGTCCCCGCAAAGGTCTTCCTCACGAACACGGCGCCGTACCTCGTCTTCCCCGACGGCTCCGACCTCGACCGGGCATGCTGCCTCGGTCTCTTGAACAGCCTCGCCTTCGACTGGCAGGCGCGGCGCTTCGTCGAGACGCACGTCAATTTCTTCATCCTCGAAGGCCTGCGGCTGCCGACCTTGAGCGACGAGGCCTACGAGGCGATCGCCCGCGCCGCCGCGCGCCTGTCCTGCGCGGATGAGCGCTTCGCCGCCTTCGCTGAGGCCTGCGGCGTCGAGTACGGCCCGCTCGACCCGGCGGAGCGCGAGCGCCTACGAGTCGAGATCGACGCCTGGGTCGCCCGGGCCTGGAACCTCGACGACGAGGAGCTCGAGCTCGTCCTCTCCGACTTCACCCTCGACGCCGTCCCCGAGTCCTACCGCGAGCGCCTCCGCCGCCGCCTCGCCGAGCTGCGATGAGCGCTGGGGGGCGACCTGATGCCCCCCGTTGCCTCGGCCGGGATCCGTCTCTGGCCGTCTCTATTCTCAACGATGTGGATGACCGGCTCTTCTACGGTGGTGGCGAGCTGCGGCACGCCCTCGAGGCGCGAGGCAAGAAGATGCGCGAGGCCGTCGATGCTGAGCCTGAGGAGAGCCTGATGCAGGCCGACGTCGACGAGTGGGCTGCGGCGCTCGCGCATCATTTTGCTGTCGTCTGCCCTGAGCTGAAGCTCGGCGATGTCTGGATGGAGCAGCCCAAGGATGTGAAGATCGACGTCTCACGGGATCCCAGCCGCCACTTCAGCGACTACACCTCCGACCTGGCACGTAACTTCCCCGGCTACCGCACGGTCGTCCACGTCCCGTTCGAGGGGGATCCCGACGTCTTCATGCTGCGGACGAGCTCGTTCACGACGATTCAGCCCCGCGGCCGGGTCGATGGAAACGACTTGATCTTGACAATCGACTACGCGCGCGACCAGAAGCCGAACATCGGCAGCGAGGTACAGAGCTTCATCGACCTTGTCCGCAAGTATCTGGGCTGGGCGCGCGAGCAGATCGACGCCTTCAACGCCGGACTCGAGGGCGAGGCCAAGCGCGCGATCGAGTCCCGCCGCCGCCGGGTCGAGGAGCGCGACGCCCATCTGGCCCAGTCACGCATCCCGATCCGCCGCCTGGGCGAGAAGGGCAAGACCTACATCCCCGACGTAATCGTCCGCCGCCCGGCGCCGTCGCTGCCGACCACGCGGGCCGACGACAAGGCACCGAAGCTCGAGCCGGTGCTCGAGGAGCGTGTCTTCGAGCACATCCTCGGCGTCATCCGCATGCAGGTGCGGCAGATGGAGCAGAGCCCGGCCACCTACGCCGCGATGGGCGAGGAGGACAGGCGCCAGACGCTGGTCGCCACCCTGAACACCCATTACGAGGGCCGCGCCCACGCCGAGGCCTTCAACAACGAGGGTAAGACGGACATCCTCATCCGCCACGAGGGCCGCAACCTGTTCATCTGCGAGTGCAAGTTCTGGACGGGGCCGCAGGGCTTCGCCGAGGCTATCGACCAGCTCTTCCGCTATGCAGGCTGGCGAGACACCAAGCTGGCGCTCGTGATGTTCGTCCGTGAGAAGGGCCTGACGGCACTGCTCAAGAAGGCCAAGGCGACGCTCGGAACGCATCCGCAGTTCGTCGGCTGGAAGCAGGCAGCTGAGGAGGCCGAGTTGCGGGCAACGATGCACTGGCCGGGCGACGCAGAGCGACAGGCCGACCTCAACGTCTTCTTCGTGCACACGCCGCAGCGCTGAGCTCACGCGCCTACACAGCCTGCGAGCACGTCAGCCGACCGCCGTCGCCTTGTCGAGCTACTGTCGTCCTGATGCCCGAGCTCGACCTCGCATTGATCGCTGACTACGTCCACGCCGAGGGCGGCGTCGCGTACGTCATGCGCGGCTGCATCGACACAGTGACGGCCGCGGAGACACCGACGGGTCGGAACATCGGTTTTCTCTTCCGTGTCGCCTTCGCGCGGAGCGAGTGCGGCCGGCCGCACCGGGTCGAGGTCATTTTCCGAGGGGAGGACGGGGAGCGGTTGGCGGATGTGCAAACGATCGTCACGCCCGCATGGAACGAGGATCTGCCGCCCCACTGGAAGGTGAAGCTACTCGGCGCCTTCAACTTGGGCGTCCCCCTGCCCCGCTACGGCCTCTACTCCTTCGATGTGCTGATTAACGACTCGCAGTACAAGGCGATCGAGCTTCGAGTCGTGGCGCCGCCGGAGTCCGAGCCTGGGTCGAGCTCGTGAGAACCCGTGCCGCCGCTTCGCTACTCCCGGCATGCCCGCGAACGGATGGCCGAGCGCGGCATCACCGAGGCCGACGTTGAGACCGCCCTGCGACGGCCGCTCGGCGATCCTCTGCCCGGCGAACCCGGCACGGTCGTCATCGAGGGGCATGCGCCGGGCGGACGAATCCTCAAGGTGTGCGTTCGCGCCGCCGATCCCGACTACGTGGTAACGGCGTACTGGCGATCCGAAGCTTGACGGGACTCGCCGCGAGTGGGGAAATCGACTACGCTTGGAGCGGCCGATGAAGCTGATGTACGACCACGAGGCAGACGCTCTCGCCATCAAGCTGGCCGACGGTATCGTGGACCGGACGGTCGAGATGGAGTCCGGAACGCTCGTCGACCTGGACGCCGCCGGGCGCGTGCTCACGATCGAGGTGATCCACCCGGCGCGCCGCTGGCCGCTCGACGAGGTGCTCGACCGCTTCCCGATCGCCCAAGCCGACGCTGCCATGCTGCGGGGGATGTGGACGGGCGACGAGCGCCTCGAGCTCACCGAAGTCGCGCCGCTCGCACTCGCCTGAGAGCGTTCACCATTCGAGCTCCGCCGGCTCGCCCCGCTCCCGTCTGCCGAACAAGCCCTGAGCTAAGCTAAGGTGACTAATCAGTGGGCGAGGGCTGCGTCGCCAGAAGGAGCAGGGCCATGCAAGTGAACATGCACGAGGCGAAGACGCACCTGTCGCGGCTCGTCGAGCGGGCGGCCGCGGGAGAGGAGGTGGTGATCGCCAAGGCCGGCAAGCCGGTCGCGAAGCTCGTTCCTGTCAACGGCGGCGAGCTCGAGCCGCGCACGCCGGGCGCGTGGAAGGGCAAGCTGTGGCTCGCCGAGGACTGGGACTTTGACGAGGTCAACGAGGAGATCGCGCGCGACTTCTATGAGAGCGAGATCTTCCCGTCAGCGAGCCCGCCAGAGAGCGAGGAGTGAGGATCCTCCTCGACACGCACGCGCTGCTCTGGTGGCTCGAGGATCACCCAGCGCTGTCGCGCGCTGCCTACGCGGCGATCGCCGATCGCGAGACGACCGTCGCTGTCAGCGCCGCCTCGGTGTGGGAGATCTCGACCAAGCAGAAGCTCGGCAGGCTCCGGATCCCGGTGGACGATGTCGTCGGAAGTCTGGCCGCCAACCGGCTCGACGGGCTCCCGATCACGCCCGAGCACGCCTGGGCCGCCGGGCAGCTCCCACTTCGCCATCGCGACCCCTTCGACCGGATGCTGGTTGCCCAGGCCCAGCTCGAGGGCTTGACGATCGTCACCCGCGACCCGGAGATCGCGCGCTACCAGGTCGCCATCCTCCCCGCGTAGCGCTGACCGGCCGGCCCGACATCCTCGACAACCTCGAGCGAAGCCATGCAGACGGGCTCGCCTACTTGGCGGCAGACGTCCCTGCCGAGCACCCGCTCTCGGTGGCGACGGGTTACATCGACCTCACCGGGCTCCACGCGCTGGCCGAAGTGTCCGAGAACGGCCGGCGGGTGCGCCTGCTCCTCGGCGCCGTGCCCGAGCCCGGGCTCGGGCACGAGACGCCGCCGCTCTCCTTCGAGCACCGCCTGCGCCTGCTCGCCGGCGAGCGGGACTTCGCCCGCTTCCCGCCGAGCAGGGCCGCGGAGCGGCTCCAAGCCGTCGAGCGCTGGCTCTCTGGGCCCGAGGTCGAGGTGCGCCGCTTCCTCGAGCGCTTCCTCCACGGGAAGGCGTACATCTTCGGGACTCCCGAGGACCCGCGGGCTGCGCTCGTCACGTCGGCCAACCTGACCGGCGCAGGCCTCGAGCGCAACCTCGAGCTCGGCCTCGTCGACTACAACGTCGCCCCCTGCCGCTCGGCGGTCGAGTGGTTCGAGCGGCTGTGGGAGGGCGCCGTTCCCTTCGGGGAGGAGTTGCGGGAGCTCCTCTTCCCGCCGGTCGGGCTCGTTGATCCCGAGACCGTCTACCTCCGGGCGCTCCTCGAGTTCTACGGAGAGGAGCTGGAGACGCCTTCCGGCGGGGAGATCACGCGAGTCGCGCTCGCCACGTTCCAGCGCGATGGCTACGAGCGCGCCCGCCGCATCCTCGAGCGCCACCACGGCGTTGTCTACGCCGACGGGGTCGGCACCGGCAAGACCGAGATCGGGCTCGCCTTCATCGAGGAGTACGCGCTCGAGCAGGGGCACGCCGCGCTCGTCGTCTGTCCCGCGCAACTCCGGGAGAGCTGGGAGACGCGGATCAAGCGGGCGCGCCTTCCCGCCGAGGTGCTCTCCTTCCAGGAGCTCGCCTCGGACGAGCAGCTCGTGCCCGACGCGTCCGGGGCCGCGCCGCGGCTCGCGAGCGACAAGGAGGCCTACCGGCTCGTCGTCGTCGACGAGGCGCACGCGCTCCGTAACGAGGACACGACCTGGTACAGGGCCATGGAGCGGCTGCTCGGGGGAGAGCGCAAGAAGCTCGTCCTGCTCACCGCCACGCCGGTGAACAACGGGCTGTGGGACCTCTACAACCTCGTCATGCTGTTCGCGCGCCACGACCGCGCCTTCAGCCCGACCGGCATCCCGTCGCTTCGGCGCCTGTTCGTGCGCGCCGGCGCAGGGGAGCGCGACCCGGAGAGCCTCGATCCGGACGTCCTCTTCCCGGTCGCGGACGCCGTCTCGGTGCGACGGGACCGGCGCTTCATCGAGCAGCACTACCCCGGCGCCGTCTTCCCCGACGGGACGCCCGTGCGCTTCCCCGAGCCGCGGGCCGACACACGGCGCTACGACCTCGACGCGGCCCACCCCGGGCTTTTCGGGGAGATCGTGCGCGAGATCGGGGCGCTCACGATGGCGCGCTACCGGCCGAGCGCCTACCTCGCCGAGGCGCAGGAGGTGCAGGCCGAGACGCAGCTCGCCGGCCTCCTCCAGTCGCAGCTCCTCAAGCGGTTCGAGTCCTGCTGGCAGGCCTGCCTCGTCACCGTCGAGCGGCTGATCGCGGCACACGACGCCTTTCTCGCCGCCTGGGACGAGGGCCGGGGGCACGTTCCCTCGAAGGCGGCACTCCGCGAGGCGGCGCGGCTCGAGGCGGGAGAGGCCGGCATCGGCGCCTGGGTGGAGGACGCTCTCGCTGCCGACGAGGACGCCCGGCCGGCCTTCGACTTCCGGCCGGAGTACGGCGAGGCAGTTGCCGCCGACCGGGCGCGGCTCGAGGCGATTCGCGAGTGTCTCGTGGGCATGTCGCCGGCGACGGATCCGAAGCTCGCCCTCCTCATCGAGCTGCTCGAGACGTCGCCCGCGCAGAAGGTGGCGGTGTTCGCGACCTACGGCGAGACGATCGCCTACCTCGACGAGCACTTGCCGTCACGCGTGGGCGGTCGGGAGCGCGTGGCCGTCGTCGGCGGCGAGAGCACGCCCGACGAGCGGACGCGGCTGCTCGCCCGCTTCTCGCCCCGCACGGTCGTCCGTTCCGACTACGTGCCGCCCGACGGCGAGGTCGATCTCCTGCTCTCGACCGACGTGCTCTCGGAGGGCCAGAACCTCCAGCAGGCGCAGGCGGTCATCTCCTACGACATGCCCTGGAACCCGCAGCGGGTCGTGCAGCGGAACGGCCGCGTCATCCGGCTCCTGTCGCCGCACGAGGAGGTGTTCCTGACGACGATGCTGCCCGAGCCGGGCGAGCTCGAGGAGCTCCTGCGTCTCGAAGCGCGTGTGCGAGCGAAGATCCGCGCCGCCTCGATCTACGGCATGGAGGTCGAGGTGCTGGAGGGCGTCGAGGCGGAGCTTCGTGCCTTCGCCGACAGGCTGGCTGCCGGCGATCCGGGGCTCCTCGACGAGGACGGCGACGCGGAGCTGTCGGGGGCCTTTCTTGGCGAGGAGCTGCGCGCCCGCTTGTTGCGCGCGCGCCTGGAGGGCGAGCTGGGGCGGATCGAGGGGCTTCCGTGGGGAATCGGCGCCGTGCTCAGACAGACGCCGACGGGCCGGGCGCGCGGCCGGCCCGGCGTCTTCTTCGCGACGAGGACGAGGCCGATGGCCGGGGCCGACCGCGGCTACCGGTACTGGCGGTACGTGGAGCTCGAGCCGGCGGAGGGAGGAAGCGGGCTCATCGAGTCGGATCTCGAGATGCTGCGCTTGATCGACCCGGAAGCCGGCACGCCGGGCGAGGTCGAAGGGCTCGATCTCGAGGCCGCCTGGAAACGGGCATGCGAGAGCATCGTCGTCGAGCACAACCGGCGGGCCGATCCCAGGGCGGTGCAGGAGGCGATCGGGCCGGCGCAACGCTTCGCTCTGGAGCTCTTGCGCGATCCGGCCGTCGTCCTGCCGGAGGGGGCCGAGCGGGCCGAGGCGGCGCTACGGGTCGAGCGGAGCTCAGCCGTGCGGCGCGCACTCAACGAGATCTGGACCGCGACGCGCGAGGAGCGGATCTCGCGCAACGAGGCGGCGGCGAGGGTCGTCGAGCTTGTCGAGCGGCTCGGCCTTCAGCCGGTCGAGCTCGAGGACCTCCCCGAGCCGATCACCGAGGACGACCTCGGCGTCGTCTGCTGGACGGCCGTGCTGCCGCCGGCGGAGTCGTGACTGCTCCGAGCCGAGGAGAGGGCGAGGCGCGCCCCCTCGGCCGCGAGCCGTGGCTCGCCGTTCTCGCCTACACCCCTGGCGGTGGCTCTATGCGGACGTAGAGCACCGCTCCCTCGTCCCGGGCCACCTGGCGAAACATCCTGCCTCGGGCCAACCGCCGGTCGGGCCTGCTGCCCGGGCGGACGAGGACGATGCGGGGGGCGCGGAGGAGGGCGGCGTCTCCGGCCGGGGCGCCCTCCAGCCAGTCGAGGTAGAGGCGTTGGTCGGAGCGGCGGAAGGCGTCCATGGGGTTACCGATCCAGATGCGGCCTCCGGCCAGGGCGACCTGCTCCGCCAGCTGCTCGCCCGCCAGCACCGGCGTGCCGGCGGCGAGGGCGAGGGCGCGGTCGACGAGGGCGGCGCCGGCGGCGGACGCGCGCGGGCCGCGGAC
>FWPU01006268.1_pt1 | contig 24159 bp, 23 predicted proteins | sample 2228361 | NCBI WGS metagenome assembly FWPU01 (sample SAMEA103939777, study PRJEB20133) | metagenome | reverse complement strand
CGGTGCTGCGAGGATCGGGTCGGAGGCACGGTCATCGCGTGGCTTCTTTATACCACAAATCCGGGGGTACACCGCGGCCTCCATGGGCCCACCCCGGATGCTGGCGCGACGGGCCGTCAGCGAAGTCCAGGGCGGGGCGAGCGTGGGATTGATGGAGGAACTGCTACAGCACCTGGGGGTCAGCTGAGCCGCCGCGACGAGAGCCAGGTGCCCAGAACCAGTGCCGGCAGCCCGGGGAGGACGAAGACCGCCACACGACCTTCACGTCACCTTGTCAGCCCCGGACCACGGGTGGCAAGCCGTGGCGCCGCCGGACGTCGTTGATCGTCTCCAACACCCCGCGTTCCACCGGGTAGTCCGGCCGAAAGCCGAGCTCGGCCTGCAGCGCCGAGTCATCGAGTTCCCAGGCGATGCCGAAGGTCCCCGGGACGTACTCGATCTGTGCCCCGGGGAGGAGCTGCTGTACGTAGCGGCCCACCTCGCGAATGGACCGCACGTCGAAGCGCGTGTTGAACACCAGGGTCCGGGTACGCTCAACCTGGAGGCACTGCTCGATGAGCCTGGCCACGTCTTCCACGTATTGCCAGTCGATGACATCGTCGCCAAACGGCACCCGGGCGGGTTGACCCAGGGCGGGACGTAGCAGCAACTCGTTGACGAAGGCGCTGGCGCCGCGCACGCGGCCCGGCCCGTAGACGAGCGTGAACCGCAGTCCGAGGGCGTCCACCCCCCACATCCTCACGTAGTGCCCGGCAAGGAACTCGTTGAAAGACTTGGTCGCGCCGTAGACTGACGTGGGGTGGTGTGCAGCGTCATTAGGCAACGGGAGGCGGGGATGGGATTTCCGGTCGCCGAAGACAACCACAGAACTCGCCCAGACCACCTTCTTAAGGTTCCAGAGGCGCGCCGCCTCCAGCACCGCCAGGTGGCTGCCCACGTTCACCTGCACCGCCTGCGGCGGGTTGAGGTCACAGGCCGGATGGAGCAGCGAGGCCAGGTGCGCAATGCGGTCGATGCGGTGACTGCGGATGGCCTCGCCGAGATCCCGCAGGCTCTCCGCATGGCCGGCAACCACAATGACCTCGGCCACCTCCTCGGCGGTCAGGATGCTCTGCAGGACGTTGCAAGGGGACGGATCCAGTAGCACCACCCTCCGCCCGGCCCGCACGAGCCTGCGTGCCAGGTGTGCACCGATGAAGCCGGTCCCCCCGGTAATCAGCACATTCACGGAAAACACGCCCCCTGCAGAGCTACGCGATGCTCACCCGACCTGCCTGGGGAGTGCTCCTCGCAGGCGTCCCAGCGCGGGAGCCAGCACGATAAGCAAGATGATTAGGAGAAGCGCTACCGTCAGCGGCCTGGTAAAGATCACCCACAACTCACGCTGGTACAGGAGCAGCGTCTGCCGGAAGTACACCTCCAGCAACGGCCCCAGGACGAACCCCACTATCAGCGGGGGGATGGGCAGACCGACCTGTCGCATCCCGTAGCCCAGGACGCCCGCAGCCAGCATGACGCCTACGTCAAAGAGGCGGTTGTTCACGGAGTAGGTTCCCACCACCGAGATAGTGACCACGAGGGGTACGAGGATCGCCATTGGGGTGCGTGTGATGCTGGCAAACAGTGGAACGAGGGGCAGGTTCAGGACCAGAAGCATGGCATTGCCGACGTACATGCTGGCCACAAGCCCCCAGAAGACATCCGGGTGCTGCGACATGAGCAAGGGGCCGGGGGTAACCCCATGGACAACGAATCCCCCAAGCAGCATGGCCGTGGCCGGGGCGAATGGTAATCCCAGCGCCAGCAACGGTATCAGCGCCCCGCATGTGGCCGCGTTGTTGGCAGCCTCCGGACCGGCTATCCCCTCGATGGCCCCCTGGCCGAACTCGTCAGGCCGTCGGGAGAGCCGCCGCTCGGTGGTGTACGATGCCAGGGACGAGAGCAGCGGAGCGGGGCCGGGAACCAACCCGATGCCGAAACCAAGGGCGGTACCGCGAAGTATCGGCCCCAGGGAACGCCGCAGTTCCGTCAGCGATGGGTAGAGACCACGGAATCCCACCGGCACGTAGGTGACGTCGCCCGATCGTCGCGCCACGATATTCAGCATCTCGGCGAAGCCGAAGAGCCCGATGACCAGCGCGGGGAGCGCGATGCCGCCCCGAAGCGCCAGCGTGCCGAAGCTGAACCGGTCAATGCCCGACATCAGGTCAGGTCCGACCGTTCCCAGGGCGATGCCAATGAGCGCCGTCATGACGGAATGGGATGCCGGACCGCCGGTGAGACGCGTGAGGAGGGCCAATCCCAGGAGGCAGACGCTGAAGTACTCAGCCGGGCCAAACGCCAGCGCCACGCCCGCCAGGACGGGAGCGAAAAATGTCAGCCCGATCACACCCAGGCTCCCCGCCACATACGATCCGATGGCGGCGATGGCCAGCGCGGCTCCGGCCCGCCCTTTGCGGGCCATCTGATAGCCGTCGAAGACGGTGACCATGCTGGCAGCCTCACCGGGAACACTGACGAGGATGGATGTCGTGCTCCCCCCGTACATGGCGCCATAGTAGATGCCGGCCAGCATGATGACGGCGGCGCTGGCATCGAGGGTGAAGGTAAAAGGAAAGAGGAGAGCCATGGTGGCCACAGAGCCGATCCCGGGGAGGACGCCGACAACGGTGCCGAGGGTGACGCCAAAGAGCGCAGCGACAAGGTTCCGCGCGCTCAGCGCCACTGCAAACCCGTGCAGCAGCCCCTCGATGGCGCTCACAGGAAAGAGTGCGCCTCGCCGACGTCCAGCACGATCGTTTTCAGGTCAGCCATCTCCAGCAGGGTGTACTTCCCTCCCCTGCGCCCCAGGCCGCTGATGGTGCCTGAAGCGCCTCCGCGGGGGAGGCGGGGATCACCGGGGAAGCTGTTGTCGTTGATGTTCACCAGACCGACACGCAAGCGCTCCGCCAGTCGAAACGCGCGGACCACATCACGGGTGAAGATGGCCGCCGTGTGGCCGTAGGGGCTGGCCCTGGCCAGCCGCAGGACGTCAGCCTCGTCATCGAAGGGGATGAGGGCGGCCACCGGACCGAACGTCTCCTCCAGGTGGAGACGACTGTCTACCGGGACGTCGGCCACCACCGCGGGGAGGAAGTACAGCGGAGTGGGGAACCCCTGCAGGCGCTGACCGCCAAAAACCAAGCGCGCCCCCCGTGCGCCGGCGTCCGCCAGATGCTCCTCCACCGTGCGTGCCGTGCGCTCGTTGTGCAACGGACCCATGTCCGTCTCCCGCTCGAAGGGATCTCCCACCCTGATCCGGGTCATAGCTTCACTGAGCCGCACAGCAAGTGGGTCCTGCAGCGATCGGTGGACCAGGATCCGTCCGGTCGCCGAGCACACCTGTCCTGCATTCCGAGTGCACCCCGCCAGGATCCTCGGCACCGCCAGGTCCAGGTCCGCGTCGGCGAGCACCACGGTGGGGCCGTTGCCGCCGAGCTCCAGCAGCTGCGGTTTCCCTGCAGCACGTGCCGCCACGGCTCGCCCTGTTGCCGAGCTCCCGACGAACGCAACGGCATCGGTGGCCTCGTGTCCGGCGATCTCGTCGCCCACGACCGGTCCGGGGCCAAGGACGAGGTTGGCCACGCCCGGTGGGAGCGGCGCCTCAGCCAGGCATTCCATGAGTTTGACCGAGCAGGTAGGTGTGGTCGGCGCCGGCACCCAGACGAAGCTGTTTCCCATGACCAGCGCGGCACTGATCAACTGGCTGGGAATCCCCACGGGAAAGTTCCAGGGTGTGATGATGGCGTACACTCCGCGAGGTTGGAGGAGGGTAAAGGCTCGCTTGTTCGGGTTCTCCACCGGGATCAGCGGTGTCTCCAACGCCATGGCGTAATCAGCCGCCAGGCGAAACCACGCGGCCGCGTTTTGCACCTCTACCAGCGCTTCCGTGTGCAGCGGTTTCCCCTGCTCCAGCGTGATCCAACCCGCCAATGGCTCCGCGCGCTGCTGAATCAGGTCGGCAATGCGGCGGCAGAGGCGAACGCGTTCCGCGAGCGGGGTGCATCCCCAGGTATCCCGCGCCTCCCTCGCCGCGGCGAGCGCCTCTCGAGCATCCTCGCGCACGCTCCAGGGGACCACGGCCACGGGACGACCGGTGACCGGGCTCACTACGGTGGTGCGCTGTCCGGATCGCCCATCCGTCCATCGCCCCCCGATATACATGGCCAGAGGGATAGGCTCTGCGTGGTCGGAGGGAGCTTTCATCGACAGACTGCCCTCGGCGAGGCAGCATCCGGTGCCGCGCAATTTTACATGTTACATTTTAAATGTAAATGTGATACAATGCAACCGTCTACCGCTTCGCTGGTAGACGGGCTGGGCGCCGGTGATGATGCACCCACCTGGGGTCGAGCAGCGGGACTTCGTGCTCATCATACCGTTCGCGCCGGGGGGCGTCTTTGACGCCATCGTGCGGGGGCTTGCGGAGGCTGCGCGCCCCTACCTCCCAGCGCCCGTGCAGGTGCGGTTTCGCCCGGGCGACGATGGCACGGTGGGCATTGCGGAGGTCCTCCGCTCCCCCCCGGACGGGCGCACCCTGGGGCTTGCGGCGGTAGCTATCCTCGCGGTTCAGCCGCATTTGCGCAAACTGCCCTACCGGTCTCCGACCGACTGCGCGCCGATCATCCGCATCGCCAGCCTGCCAACAGTCCTGGTCGTGCGTCACGATGCTCCCTGGTCCTCGCTAACAGCGCTGCTCGAGGATGCCAGAGCGCGGCCCGGCAGCCTGCGCCTGGGCCTTCCTGGCATCGGCAGAATCTCGCACCTGAACGTGGCCCAGCTGCTGCACCTGGCCGGCGTGCGCGTCACCGAGGTCGTCTTCGAAGGCCCCAAGCAACTGGAAGGTCTGCTGCGGGCTCAGGTGGATCTGGCAGTGGCGAATCAGAATGCCGTCCTCCGCGGGGTGCGCTCCGGTCAGCTGCGCGTCCTAGTCGTCTTCCACACCGTGAGGTCGCCGCTGTTCCCAGATACGCCGTCGGTGTGCGAGTTTGGGTATGACCTGACGCTTGGCCCGTACCACTTCCTGGTCGCGCCCCGGGAGACGCCCAAGGAAATCATCAGAAGGCTCCACGAGTCCTTCCGCGCCGCCATCGCCGCACCTTCCTTTGCCGCGCTGGCGGCGGAGCAGGGCTTCACCATCGACTACCAGGGCCCGGAGACGCTGGCGGCGGATCTGGAAGAGCTGTTCGAGCGCTACGGCCGCCTGGTGCGCATGCTGGGACTCTCCGGACCTGCAGGGAACCGGAACGGATCCTCCATGACCCCTCAACAATTGGAATCGAGGAGGGAAACGCGATGAAGAGCGTGTGGCGTATGACAGCGGGCCTGCTCCTGGCGGCGTTCGTGGCCATGAGCGTAAGCGCCGCGCCGCCGTATCCCAGTAGACTCATAACCTTCGTGGTCCCGGGAGCACCGGGCAGTGGTACCGACATCATCGGGCGGGCTCTGGTGGAGGCCGCCCAGCCATTTCTCCCGGTTCGATCTGTGGTCATCAACAAACCCGGGGCGTCGGGTACCATCGGCTTTGCGGAAGTCGTCGGCGCAAAGCCCGACGGCTCCACCATCGGCATGTTTGGCGTGGCCATGGCCACTGTGCAGCCCCATCTTTCCAGGCTACCCTACAACACACCAGCCGACTACACACCCATCATGAGGGTGGTCAACCTGCCTATCGTCATGTTTGTCAGGAGCGATGCACCGTGGAAGACGGCACGGGATGTGCTCAGCTTCGCTCAGGCCAATCCCGGGAAATTCCGTGTAGGGCACGGCGGGGTGGCAACGATCTTGCACCTCAATCTGGAAGAGCTGAAGATCCTGACGCGAGTCGACATGCCTATCGTTTCCTTCACCTCTCCCGGACAGGTTGCCGCCGTCCTTGGGGGGCACATCGAGGGTGGCGTCAGCCACCCCTCCCTCATCGTGCCGCATGTGGAAGCGGGCAAGCTGCGGGTTGTCGGCGTGTTCGAGCCGAAGCGCTTGTCCATCTTTCCCGACGCCCCGACCTTCAAGGAACTGGGATACGATGTCTCCCGCGGTGTCTTCTATTTCCTCGTCGCACCGAAGAACACGCCAAAGACGCTCGTCATCACCCTGCGCGATGCCTTCCGGAGGGCTCTCGAGGCGCCACCGTTCGTTCGCATGTCGCGGGAGCAGGGATTTGAGATCAGCTTCCAGGACGCCGGGGCGCTCACCCGCGAGCTCTGGCTGCTCTACGAGCAGCACGGGCGGCTGATCGAGTACCTGGGCATGAAAAAGTAGCTGAGCTGGGGGACGGAGACGAAGAGGAAATCCGGCCTGCGCCTGACATCGCGGGGGGTGGCGGCGCTCACTGCCCTGGTCCTATCCGGTGCCTACCTGCTGGAGGCGAGGACCTACCGCTTTGGAAATGCCTCGAATCCCGGCGCGGGCATGTTTCCTGTAGCTGTGGGCATCACCCTGCTGCTGACAGCCGCGGTGGTGCTGGCCTCTGAGTGTTCCGGGCGCGGGACGCCGGGGATGGGCGCTGCTGCGCGCGCAACACCTGCCGGGGAGTTCCGCCGGCAGCTCGCCCATCACCTGGTCCCGTTCGTTCTCACGGTCGCTCTCTACCCGCTGGCCATCCGTGTCGCCGGCTTCGAGCTGGCGACGGCACTGGCGCTCCCTGCGATGGCCCTGGCTATGGGGGAACGGCGCATACCGCGGCTCCTCCTTCTCGCCGCAGGCGGCGTTGCCGCCGCATATGCGGTCTTCCGCCTGTGGCTGGCGGTGCCCCTGCCCTAGCGATCACGCTGACGGGATCGACTCACAGGTTGAAAGGAGGCAGATAGCCATGTTGAGGGTCGTTGTGACCGCGATGGCGCTCTCGATCTTGGCGGCTACGCTGTCGTCTGCGGCCGCCGCCGGTTATCCGGATCGGCCTATCACGCTGATCGTACCCTTTCCCCCAGGGGGCGCCACCGATATCGTGGGCCGCGGCATCGCGGAGGCTGCGAAGAAACACCTCCCTCAGCCTGTCGCCGTGGTAAACCGGGCAGGTGGTGCGGGCACTGTGGGGGTTTCGGAAGTCGTCCTGGCCAAGCCGGACGGCTACACCATCGGCCTTGGGGCCGTAGCGATCCTGACGGTGCAACCCTACCTTTCGCCCCTGCCGTACAAGAACCCGGGTGACATTACACCCATCCTGAAGCTCGTCAACCTCCCCATAGTTCTCTTCGTCCGTAGCGACGCGCCGTGGAAAACAGCGTCGGACCTGCTTGAGTACGCACGCGCGAACCCAGGCAGGCTACGGGTCGGGGTCCCTGGAATCGGCACAATCCTCCACCTGAACCTAGAACAGCTCAAGCTCCTGGCACGCGTAGACATGGTAGTGGTGCCGTTTGAAGGCCCGCGTCAGGTAGCCGCCCTGCTGGGCGGCCACGTGGACCTGGCCCTTGCGCACCCCGCAGCCATCATGGGATACGTGGAGGCAGACAGAATCCGCGTCATCGGCGTCTTCCAGCCGAAGCGGAATCCACGCTTCCCCCAGGCGCAGACGTTCAAAGAGCTGGGGTACGATATCACCCGCGGGGTGTACTATTTCCTGTTCGCCCCTCGGAATACGCTTCGGACAAACATCGTCATCCTACACGACGCCTTCAAAAAGGCGCTGGCAGAGCCCGCCTTCGTGGAGCTGGCGAAAAAGGCCGACTTCGAGATCGACTATCAGCCACCGGGTGCGCTGACGCGAGAGCTGTGGGCTTCTTTTGAGGAATACGGCAGGCTAGTGGAGTACCTCGGGCTGAAGAAGTGAGCTGAGATCTCGGAGGGGAAACGATGAACGTCATCCTGATCATCGCTGATACTCTGCGCGCCGATCACCTGGGGTGCTACGGGAATGGCTGGATCCACACGCCGACCCTGGATCGCCTGGCCTTGGAGAGCGTTCTGTTCACATGCGCGTATCCGGAGGTGCTGCCCACGATCCCGGTCCGCCGCACCCTGCATACCGGCCAGAGGACGTTTCCCTGCCGGAACTGGCTGCCCCGTAAGGGCGACACCGTCCGTGTGCCGGGGTGGCAACCGATCCCCGACAAGCAGGTGACGCTCGCTGAGATCCTCCAGCACGAGGGGTACCGTACGGCGTTGGTCACCGACGTTTTTCACATGTTCAAACCCTCGATGAACTTCCACCGGGGATTCGACGAATGGCGATGGATCCGTGGTCAGGAGCGAGATCGCTACCGGTCAGCACCTCCGGCTGTGGAACTGGATCGGTATCTGAGCCCGGCTATGCGCGGATCGCGTGCCGAGGTCATCCTGCGGGAGCACCTGGCTAATGTCCAGGATCGGCGGTGCGAGGAGGACTGGGCAGCGCCACAGGTATTCCGAGAAGGGATGCGATGGCTCGAAGAGAACCGGGACGCCGAGCGGTTCTTCCTCGTCGTGGACGCGTTCGATCCCCATGAGCCATGGGATCCTCCGCAGTGGTATCGCGACCTCTACTATCCAGGCTACACGGGCCGTGAGATGATCATGCCCATGTATGGGCAGGCGGACTACCTTTCGTCTGACGAACTCCGCTACATGCGCGCATGCTACGCGGCAGAGGTGACCCTGGTGGATCGCTGGTTAGGCCATTTCATGGAGACCCTTCGGAATGTGGGCCGGCTGGAAGATACTGCTGTAATCTTCATCTCGGACCACGGCCACCAGCTCGGCGAGCACGGTCTCGTCGGCAAGGTGCCCCAGGGGCTCTACCCGGAACTGGTGCACGTGCCGTTCCTCCTGCGGCATCCCGAAGGCCTTGGCCAGGGGCGGCGCGTGGATGAGTTCGTTCAGCACCATGATGTGCCCGCCACCATCCTGGGCCTGCTGGGAGTAAAGCCTCCTTTGCCCATGGATGGTGTCGATCTAACGCCCCTTATTCGCGGCGAGAGCCTACATACGCGCGACTACGTAACCTGCATCTTCAGAGACTATGTGTGGGCCATGAACCGAGATTTCGCCCTCATCGCGCAGCGGGATGGATCAGATGTGCGTCTGTTCGATCTCGCGCAAGACCCCGAACAGCGTGTCAATGTCGTCGACCTGCACGGGGACGTGGCCCGGAGGCTGTGGGATTGCCTGGTGACCGACGCCGGAGGAGAGATCCCCGACTACGCGCACCTGCTGAGCCCGAAGCCGGGTGCATGGTATCAGATTTGAGGGATAGGCCTCGGTCCGCGATCCCCCGGAGCTTACGGGGCCGGTGGACGTTCACGCCGGGAGGGGCCGCGGCACCCCGAGGGCGTCCCCCACCGCGAACAGTTGCTGCGCCACGGTGGGATCCAACAGCAGGCCCTTCTGCGCGTGCACCGCCTCGGCGGCGAATTCACGCTCGCCCGGCAGCAACACACGGTCTGTATTTTCAGCCGGGCGGAGGTTATGAATGGCCTGCGCCATCTCGCGCACGCGCCGGAGATACGCAGGAAACTCCGAGACCTGTCCCAGGTCGACGGCCAGGTAGAAGTGTCCGATGCCCTCAGGGCGATCGAAGTCGCCGGCGAGTCGGCCGATCTCGTGCCGGGAACACGCCCCTCCCACCAGGCCGCAAAGGATCTCGACGAAAATGGCAAGACCGGAGCCTTTGTAGCCGCCGAACGGCAGCAAGATCGCCGCACGCTCGGGCTGGTCGGTTGGATGTCCTTCGGGATCCAGGGCCCATCCAAAGGGGATGCGCGTGCCGCGGTCACGAGCCAGGTTGACCGTCTGCCGGGACACCACGCTCGTAGCGATGTCGAGAAGTATCGGAGGTCCATCCCCTGCGGGTGCAGCTAACGCTGCGGGGTTGGTGCCTATGGCCACCTCCCTGGCGCCCCACACCGTCATGGTGGGGGCGGCGTTGGAAAGGACGCAGCCGATCATGCCTCTGGTGGCGATCCGCCAGGCGTAGTACCCAGCCGCACCGAAGTGCGTCGCGTTGCGCACCCAGACCGCACCCAGCCCGTGGATGCTGGCTCGTCGGGCGGCCTCATCAGCGGCCAGAATCCCAAGCACCGGCCCAAAGCTGGCACCTCCGTCCAACACCACCCAGCAGGATCCCTCGCGTACGCTTACGACCTGCGCCGGCGAGCGCACGAGGCCAGCCTGAAACCGCTTCACGTAGATGGGCAGCAGGCGGACGCCGTGTGTGACGATGCCCTTCGCTTCGGCCCAGACGAGAACGCGGGCTACCTCCATTGCCTCACGGGCTTCCACGCCGGCGCGCGTAAGGAGCGCCGAGCAGTAGCGCTCCAGCTCCGGCACCTTCACCCGGGAAGGCGACCTCTGCTCAGCCATTGACCGGATCTCTGCAGCGCGCGCTCCACCGCGGACCAGGCTTCACACCTTTCCAACGTACCTCCTCATCCCACGGGCAACCACGGGAACCAGCGCGACGGCCACGGCCAGGGCGAGGCAAACTGCGGCGATGGGTCTGAAGAAGATGGCCCACGGCTTCCCGTACAGCATCAGAAGTGACTGCCGGGCGTAGACCTCGATGAACGGCCCCAGGACATACCCGATGACCAACGGGGCGGCAGGCAGATCTGCCTTGCGCAGCAGGTAGCCCAGGGCGCCTGCAGCCAGCATCACCCAGACATCGAACAACCGGTTGTTGATCGAGTATGCACCGACCACAGAGACACCCATGATGATGGGGATCAAGATGCGCGGCGGAGTGCGGATGATGCTGGCGAAGGCGGGAACCAGGGGAAGGTTCAGCACCAGGAGCAAAGCGTTGCCGATGTACATGCTGGCGACGAGCCCCCAGAAGACGTCGGGGTGCTGCATCATGAGCAGTGGGCCGGGTGTGATGCCGTGGATCATGAAGCCCCCCAGCAGCATGGCGGTGGCGGGCGCAAAGGGAAGTCCCAGTGCCAGGAGCGGGATCATAGCCCCCGAGGTCGCGGAGTTGTTTGCCGCTTCCGGACCCGCGACACCCTCGATGGCTCCTCTCCCGAACTCCTCAGGATGGCCAGATAGTCGCCGCTCTATGGCATACGATGCGAACGAGGCCATCACCACCGCCGGGCCGGGGATGAGGCCGACCAGGAACCCAAGCACGCTACCCCGTGCGACGGGCTTGATCGACCGCCTGAGCTCCAACGCTGACGGGTAGAGCTGGCGCCAGGGCACCCGTGCCGTCTCCACAGCGTAGGGCCTGGAGACTACCATCAGGACCTCGGCAAGGCCAAAGAGCCCCATCACCAGGGGCGCCAACTCGATTCCGGTGCTGAGCTGGAGGATGCCGAATGTGAACCGGTTGATGCCCGACATGAGATCCATGCCCACGGTCGCCAGGGCCATCCCCGCGAAGATCATGAGGAGTGAGGCGATGGCCGATCCACCCGTCAGTCGGCTCAGCAGGACGAAACCCAGGACGCTCACGGCGAGGAACTCCGGCGGGCCAAAGGCCAGGGCGGCGTTGGCCAGGGCGGGGGCGAATAGGGTCAGGCCGACCAGCCCAAATGTTCCCGCCACGAACGAGCCAATGGCGGCCACCGCCAGCGCCGCTCCCGCACGTCCTTTGCGTGCCAGTTGGTAGCCGTCGAGGGTGGTCACCACGCTAGCGGCTTCCCCGGGAAGGTTGATGAGAATCGACGTGGTGCTGCCGCCGTACATCGCCCCATACCAGATACCCGCCAGCATGATGAGCCCAGCGCGCACGTCGAGCGTGAAGGTGTACGGGAGCAGCAGCGCCATGGCCCCGATCACCCCGATGCCCGGCAGGACGCCCACCACGGTCCCAACCACAACGCCGACGAACGCTGCCAGAAGATTGGCAGGGGTGGCCGCGACCGTGAATCCCTGGAGGAGACCAGAGAAGATGCTCATGGCAGCGGCACGGCCAGGAGCCGGCGAAAAAGCAGATGGCCTGCCGCCGTGCCCAGGACGGCCAGGAGGACCAGATGCAGAACCCGCCGCTCGCCCATGGTCATAGACATTCCCGCCAGGGCAAGGGCCGTGGCGACTTCAAACCCAACGACGGCAATGGCGATCGGGTAGAGGACGGAGACGCCAGCAAATGCCAGGGTCGGCCTGTCCACGAACGACGTCCGGGGGCGGTCCGTATGGGAGTCGACAGCGTGACGGCGGGCCGATCGCGTCCTGATCGTCTCCGTCATGAGCAGTGCCAGAGACGTGACCAGGAGCGCGACGCCCACGAGAAGCGGAAACAGGCCGGCGCCCGGGTTTGTGAGATCCCCCAGCCTGTACCTCCTGGCCGCAACAAGGTAGAGCACGGACAAAACGGCGACGACGGTGGCTGCGGTGGCATGAGGGCTGAGGCCTGGCCCTTGCCTCATGCGGTTCAGCGCTCCCCGATTCCCAGCATCCGCACCACGTCGGCGTAGATCCTGTTCCAGTAGCGAATGCGCTTGTCGGTGTCCTCCGGTCCGAGATACTCGATGGTGTAGAGAGCTTTCTTGGCCCACTCCTGCATCATGCGTTCGCCGAGAGCCCGCTTGAACCGGTCGTGGAGATACTTCCTGGCGTACTCGGGCGTCCCTTTGGGAACCACGATGAAGTTGAAGACCTCCCCGGTGATGTTGTAGCCGAATTCCTTGAACGTGGGCACCTCCGGAAACAGCGGGTTGCGCGCCTCCGAGAATACGCCCAGCGGGCGGATGCGGCCTGCTTCGGCGTGGGCGATGTAGTCGTTATAGTGCTGAGCGATGGCCTCCACATGACCGCCCAGCAGTTGCGCCACCGACATGGCACCGCCGGTGGTGATGACAAAGGTCACGCTCGCCTTGGCCCAACCCGCAAGCAGGACGGCGTTCAGGTGCGGGATGGTCCCCACACCGGGGGCCGCGATGCGAATACGCCCTGGATCCCTGCGGGCCGCCTCGATGAACTCCTGGGGACTCTTCCACGGAGCATCAGCCCGCACACCGATGGTGGTGGGGTTTCTCCCCAGGTGGATGACCGGGATCATGTCGTCGATGGTGTAGGGGACCTTGCGCAGGTGCGGCTGAACCGCCACTACGGCGATGGCCTGCAGGAGCAGCGTGTAGCCATCGGGAGCCGCGTTGACCAGTTCGGCGGTTGCGATGGTTCCTGCGCCCCCCGGGCGGTTTACCACCACCAGCGGCTGGTCGAAGTGGGGCTTTGCCGCCTCAGCCAACGTCCTGGCCAGCAGATCGGTGGCCCCTCCAGCCGGCCAGCCGACGAGCATGGTGATGGGCTTGGCCGGGTAGCGGGGGCCCTGTGCACCCGCGGGGGCCCCCATGGCCACGGCCACGGCCATCACGCCCGCGACTACGAGACCTCTCTTCCACCTGCAATGCCTCATGGGTTGCACCTCCTGCTATTGCCGTGGCTGGCGTCAGGCCTCGTCCCGCCCTTGCGCCACGACCATCTTGATGTAGGGTTCGGATCGCGCCTCAATGGACCTGAACGCATCCGGCACACCGGTCAGCGGCAGCCGGTGAGTGATCAGAGGCCGCGTGCGGATCCTGCCCTCGGCCATCAGGCGAAGCAAGCCGGGGAAGACGTTGGGCCCGGCCAGGGTGCCGGTGATGGTGATCTCGTTGCTGGTCACCGCCGCCAGGTCCAGGGCGGGGACCGGCTCGTGATATATGCTGATAACCGCCATCCGGCCTCCCGGCCGGAGCAGCCGCAGTGCTGGGGCGACGGCGGCCGCATTCCCCGAGGCCTCGATGACCCCCTCGATCTTTCCCCCGAATGCCTGGAGCGGCGCCTGTACCACATCGTCCCGGTGGCGGTTGATGACGGCGTGCGCTCCCAGCTCTTGCGCCACGGCCAGCTTCTCGTCGTGGGAGCCGATCATGACCACCGTCCCCGCACCGGCGACCCTGGCCGCCTGCAGGGCCAACAGGCCCAGCGCACCGTCGCCCACCACCGCGATGCGGTCCCCGGGCTGCACTCCCAGCCGCCGCACGGCGTGCACCGCGCAGCTGGCCGGCTCGGTCAGCGCGGCCTCCTCCAGGGAGAGACCGTCGGGGATGCGGTAGACGTGGTGCGCCGGCATCACCAGGTACTCGGCCAGCGCTCCGTCCTTGCGAATGACGCCCACCGAACGGCGGTTGGGGCAGATGTTGTACCGGCCTGCCTTGCAGAACTCACACACCCGGCAGGAGATGGTCACGTCACCGGTGACCCGGTCGCCAGGAGCGAACTCTGTCACCTCCTCTCCCACCTCCTCGACGATGCCGGACCACTCGTGCCCCAGGGTCTGGGGCAGGGGGATCAGGCCCAGGGCGATGAAGGGCATCCGACCCGTGTAGATCTCGATATCCGTCCCGCATATCCCGGTGAACGCGATCCGCACCACCACTTCGCCTCGGCCGGGGCGCGGCCGTTCCACCTCCACGACCCGCATGTCCCGCGTGGCGAACAGACGCGCTGCTTTCATGGTCGGCATGCTCACTCCCCCTCGATTACCACGGCGCGCACCGGCGCCCCGTCGGCTCCCTGCAGCGGCAGCGGGAGCACACACAGCATCCGCACGTGCCGGGTCAGCGCCGTCAACCCGCACAGTCCCTCCACAATGGCCACCCCGGCCCCCAGCAGCGTGTGGTGCACCGCCGCGTTGTCGCGGCGGCTGAGGGATGGAGTGTCCACGCCCAGCAGGCGGACACCTCGCTCCACCAGCCATGCAGCTGCCTCCGGTGCCAGCGACGGATAGGCACCGAAGTATTCGGGCCTCCCGTACATTCGGTCCCACCCCGTCGCCAGCAGCCAGCGCGGGCTCGCGGCTGTGAGGGCAGCCTCCTCCAGGTCGGCCACAGTGATCTCCCCGGGCTCGGGGCGCCCTTCCAGGTGGAGAACGTCCGCGGGACCCACCAGCACCTCCAGGGGGAGGCCCTCCACGCCGGCGCCCTGAGCCAGCCAGTGGCGCGGCGCATCCACGTGTGTGCCGATGTGGGAGGGCAGCCGGATGTCGGTGGCCCACCAGCCGCGCTGGGGAGTCGGCTGCCAGAGGCGCACCACAGCCGGAGGAAGGCCGAACCCCGCGGCGGTGCCGTCGGCCAGCGGCAGCGTCAGGTCCAGGACCCTCACCGCCGCCCCCGCCGCAGGTGGACCGGGACCCGGGTGAAGGCCTGCGGCAGCACCAGGATCCGGGGGGCCGTGCCGACGATACGCTCGGCGCGGCGCAAGGCGTCGGCGAAGGTGGCCACCGGCACGCACCCCATGGCCCGGGCGTAGCCGGGTGCCCGCGCCCCCACGATGAAGATGCGCTCGGCGTAGCGGTGGGCGACGGCGCCCATGTACACCATGGAGAAGGCATGAAACGGATGGTAGGCGTATTCCGCCCGGTACTTCCACACCAGCTGAGGGTCGGTGGAGATTTCCTCCTCGAAGGCGCTGACCTCGGCCAGCTCGTGCACCTTTGCCAGCCGCTCGAAGACCACCCGATAGCTGGGGAACCAGCGGTCGTTGAACCAGCCGTCGCACAGGGAGGCGGCGATGACCACCACCCCCTCCCGCAGGACATCCCGATGCCGGACGATCTGTGCGCCGATGGCCTGCAGCATCAGGATGGGATTGGTGCCCATCCCCGGACCGTAGTGGAACGAGCGGGGCATGCCGAAGACCACCACGTCGAAGGGTTCGGCGATGTCCAGAGGGACGTCCGTGCGCAGGGAGGCCAGCGGCCAGGAGGCCTCCTGCACGGCATCGGGAGCGCCGGCAAATACGCCGAGCACCTGGGCGTCGGTTCCCAGCACCGCATCCACGCAGAAGAACCTCTTGCCCATCCCACGTTCGATGGCCCGGCCTATGGCGTCGAACTGCCGCCGCATGTGGCTGTGTTCCACGTTCACGGGGACGAAGTCGGCGCGGAGCATGGTCCGGGGGCTGTGGTGGCCCCGGATCGACCGCCACGTGGTGATGCCGGTGGCCGCCATCTTGTAGCCCCCGCTGTACCCACCGTAGGGGTTCCCCTGGGTGTGACCGATCAGGATGGCCAGGTCGGCTTCGGCCACCAGCCGGTTCACCTCCACCAGATCGCCGTGCTCGGTGGTGCCCATAGCGGTGATCCCCGCGGGATCCTCCGCGTCGTGCATCAGCAGGCGGTCCGGCCAGAAGGCGTCGACCAGCGGCCGTCCCAGGTAGTGGACCAGCTCCTCGTAAGTGTTCTTGCGGTGTAGGCCCATGGCGCACAGCAGGATGATGTCTCCAGGGCGCACGCCCGCACGCTCCAGCTCCTCGACGATGAGCGGAATGGCTACTTTCCGGTGCGCCCGCTCGTGCGTCCCGCCCTTGACCCGATCGGGGAAGGCGATGACCACCCGACTGCCAGAACGCACCAACTCCCGCAGCGGCGGCAGCCCCAGCGGTGCCTCCAGCGCACGCCGGGTGGCCTCTGCCGGGTCCACCTGCGGCGGGTCCTGGTGGGAGCGGCCCGGCCAGAAGACCACGGCAGAGTCAGGGACCTCCACCGTCACGGTTCCATCGCCGTACTCCAGTGGCACCGAAATCATGGCTGCCCTTCCGCCCGCTGTGCCGCCGCATGCGGCCGGACCTCCCGGCCGGTCAACGCCTCCAGGACCTTGACCACGGCGCTGCTGTCCTCGGCTTCATACCCCCGGGCACGCGCCATCTCCAACAGCACCGCGGTCACTGGGGTAACGATGGTGGGGGCCCGCGCCGCCGCCGCCATCTCCAGGGCAAGACGGACGTCCTTGTGCAGCAGCCCGAGGCTGAACGCGGGGGTGAAGTCCCTGCTGAGTATCTTTGGGCCGAGCTCGCGGAAGAGATTGCTTACCGTTGCCGCGCCGCTGTCGGCCACGGCGCTGACGAAAACCTGCGGGTCCATCCCCAGTGCGGTGCAGACAGCCAGCACCTCGGCCGTCACCGCGTTAATGGCCGAGAACATCATGTTGTTCAGCAGCTTGACGATGTTGCCCCACCCGCTGGGCCCCACGTGTATGAGCCGGGATGCCAGGACCTCGAGAACGGGACGAGCCCGTTCCAGATCGGCGGCCGACCCACCCACCGGTAAGGTCCACCGCCCGCACGACTGTGGCCGGCCCAGCACCGGCGCATCCAGGTAGCCGACATCGTGCTCTGCGGCCCGGGCCGCGTTGCGTCTGGTCGTCTCGGGATCTACCGTGCTCAGATCCACGATCAGGGAACCCGCCTGCGCTCCGACCAGGATCCCGTCCTCGGCGGCCACCACCCGATCGACGTCTGCGGGCATGGGCAGGGAGAGCAGCACGATACCGGCCTGCCGGGCCACCTCTGCCGGCGAGGATGCCACCGCCGCGCCCGCCCGGGCCGCCCGACGCTCCGCCTGCGGTTCAATGTCCCGAGCCACCACCGCATGTCCCGCGGCCAGCAGACGTTCCAGGATACGGCTACCCATGGTGCCTATGCCTATCAGTCCCACCGTTGAGCGTGTCCGCATCGTCCTCACCACGCAATCCCCAGCTCGTCCAAGATCTGCCGCAGGCGGGCGGCATTGATCGCCGCCACGGTGCGGACCTCGTCGGTGATCTGAGGCTGCGGCAGGCGCGTCTGCCCCGATTCCACCCCGAACTCCGCCAGGAGGGCATGCCACATGGGAACGGCTTCCGGCCCCCCGCAGAGTCGAAACACCTCCCCCGCCCGGCGCTCCAGGGCCACGGCCCGCCCCCAGTCTCCGTCTCTCACCGCTGCGTAAAGGGCGTTGTAGAACTGCGGGAGGGCATTGTTAGGCCCGCCGATGAACCCATCGGCGCCGTCCACCAGCGCAGCGAACAGCAACGAAGGGACGGCGGTGAAGATCGTCAGCTTCTCCCGGTTGGCGCGGTGCAGCACCTGCTGAAAGGCGTAGTAGGACAGCCCTCCGTCTTTGTACCCGCGAACGCCACGGTCGGCCAGCTCCAGGACCTGGTCAACGGTGAACTCGAAGTGGGAGTGCGCCGGCTGGTTGTAGGCCCACACCGGCAGGCGGGTGGCGTCCAGCAGGAGGTCGTAGAAGTCCCGCACCACCGGCCAGGTGGGCCTGTAGTAGTAGGGAGCGACGGCGGCGACGGCGTCGGCCCCTGCGTCCTCGGCGTGCCTCGCCAGGTCGGCGGCCTCCCCGGTGTTGATGATCCCCACGTGGACGATGATCCCCAGGCGGCCCTCAGCGGCTTCGATGGCCACCTCAGTGACCCGCCGCCGTTCTTCCCGCGACATCCCCGGCCCGGTCCCCAGGGATCCGCACAGGAAGAGCCCGTCGCTGCCCTTCGCCACGTGGTACGTCACCAGACGCCGCAGAGCGTCCTCGTCGATCTTTCCCTCGGCGGTGAAGGGAGTAATCAACGCGGGATACATGCCGTGCAGACGTGCCATGGTGTTACCTCCCTGGCGCCTGACGCGCCTCAGGGTTCAGGAGATTGGGCGGTCGCTCGCCTCTGAGCACCGCCAGCGTCGTCTCCACCGCCACCGTCTCCATCCGGCCGATGGCATCGGTGCTCAAGCCGGCCGCGTGGGGGGTCATGACGACTTGAGGCAGCCGGGCCAGGCGCCAATCCGTCGGAGGCTCGGGATCGGCCACGTCCAGCCCCGCCCCCGCCAGGTGCCCCGCGGTCAGCGCCTCGTACAGTGCAGCCTCATCCACCAATCCGCCGCGTGCCGTGTTGATGAGGTAGGAACCTCGCTTCATGGTCCGAAGAGCCGACGCATCGATGAGCCTGCGCGTCTGCGAGGTTAGGGGAACGTGCAGCGTGACCACATCGGCCTCCTGGAGCAACGTACGCAGGTCGACCAGCGTGATCCCCCTGCTGGCAACGAACGCTTCGTCGGGGGCGATCTCGCAGGCGATGACCCGCATCCCGAAAGCCCGTGCCAGATCGGCCACCTCGCGGCCAATGCGCCCCAGGCCCACAACTCCAAGAGTGCGGCCGCGCAGTTCCGGCCCCGGCTCGGGGACCCACTCACCCAGCTTGGCCCGGGCGTCCTGGAGCGGCAGCCGCCGGAGCACCGCCAGGATGAGGCCCATGGTGTGCTCGGCCACAGCCACGTGGTTGGTGGCAGGGGTGATGGCGACTAGGACCCCCCGTCTCGTGGCTGCCTCGAGATCCACGGAGTCGTAGCCGACGCCGAACCGGCAGATGAGACGTAGCGCCGGCGCCCTCTCCATGAGGTCGGCCGTCCATGGCTCCACGCCTGCGATCACGGCCTCGACGCCTTCCAACAATCCCAAAAGCTCATGGCGCTGGGGCGGGCGGTCCCGGTTGGAGGGATAGCGCAGCCGGTAGCCCGCCGCCTCCAGGCGCCGCGCGGCGGCATCACCCAGCCGCCCGAACATGCGCGCCGTCACCAGGATGGCCGCCCGGGGCATGTCTTCTCCGCTTGCCGTTACTTCGTCCGCAGGTATGCCTGGATGTACGACCCCTCCACAATCTTGCTGGCATCGATGGCGCTGCGGATGATGCCCTCCCGCAGCAGGAAGTCGCCAACCTCCTGGATCATCCGCTGCGCGCCCCCGCCTGGCAGCAAGGACAGCTCGAACTTGGGATCCACGAGCTGCTCCAGCTTGACCACCGGGTTGATCTCCACGATGCGCCGGGCGACGGCTTCGCTGACGCCGAGGTTTTCAGCGGTGGCCTTGATGGCCACAGCAGGATTCCTCCGGAACTCTTCCAGTGCCAGGTCCACGGCCCGGAGCAACAGCAGCACACCCCGCGGGTTGCGCTGCACCCACCCCACACGGGCCACCCAGTGATCCGAGGTGTTGAGCCCCACATCGTGGCTGCGCACGATCACCCGTCCCCCGGCCTCTTGCATCCTGGAGATCCACGGCTCCCAGGCGTAGGCGGCGTGTACATCGCCCTTGGCGAACGCCGGGGTCATGGCGGTAACGTCCATGTGGATCATGGTCACGTCCGCCGGGGAGAGGCCGGCGCTCTGCAGCGCTTTGATCAGCCCCAGGTGCGCACTGGTGCCACGCATGTAGGCGATACGCTTCCCCCGAAGGTCAGCCAGCCGGGTGATGCCGCTGTCCGGTCGTGCGACCAGACCATCGGCGTAGCTGCTGAGGATCTGGATGTAGAAGTTGCGGTAGTCCAGGCCCTGGGAAGCGCCCACGACCATGCCCGCCGTCCCGAACAACCCCACGTCAACGCTCTCGCTCTGGAACGCGGCGAACTGCGGGGGGCCTGCGGTGAACCGGGTGTACTGAGGCTGCAGTCCCACGCGCTCGAAGATCTTCAGGTCGCGCGCCGTGTAGAAGATGACCGCGTTGTAGGGCTGCCAGGCAATACGTACCACCACCGGCTGCTGCGCACTTCCCGGCAGTGCCAGCGCCGCGGTCAAGATCATCATGCTCAGCACCACAGCAAGGCACCTGTTCACGTTCCACCTCCTTTGTGACTCCCTCCGCTATCCTCTCCGGAGGTCCGGGCGTTCTCCTCCGGGCGCAGCGCACGGAGGAGTTCGTACTTCAGCCGTGCGAACTCCGCTGTGCCGATCAGCCCCACGGTCCTGGGGTAGGGAAACGGCACCGTGAGGCAATCCTGAATCCGTCCGCCGCGGCCCATGATGTAGATCCGGCCGCAGAGGAAGAGGGCTTCCTCCGGGTCGTGGGTGACAAGCACGATGGTGGGGTGGTACAACCCCCATACCTGCAGGAGCAGCTCCTGCATCTGACTCCGCGTCTGCGAGTCCAGGGCACCGAAGGGTTCATCCATCAGCAGGACCTCCGGCCGGTTGAGCAGGGCTCGGGCCAGCTGCACCCGCTGTTTCATCCCTCCGGAGAGCTGGTGGGGGTAGTCGTGCTCCCGGCCGGAGAGGCCTACGGCTTGGATCAGGGCGCGAGCCCGGGGGACGTACTCGCGCGGGTCCTCCCCACGGTGCCGCGGCCCGAAGACGATGTTGTCCCAGACGGTGAGCCAGCCGAAGAGGGCAGGGAACTGAAAGACCATCATCCGGTCCGGGCCGGGGCGCCCCGCAGGCCGCCCGCCGATGGTGATGACGCCGTGGTCCTGCCGGTCGAAGCCGGCGATCAGGTTGAGCAGGGTGGTCTTCCCGCAACCGCTGGGCCCCAGCAGGCCAACAATCTCCTGGGCATAGACCTCGCAATTGGCTTCCCGCAGGGCCACCACCGGAGCGGAGCGCTTCGAAGCCGGCGGGAAGATGCGTCCGACGTCCCGCACCACGATCTTGGCGGGAAGCGGCGCCTGCGCGGGCACTGTGGCTACTTCCCCGCCCAATGGAGGAGCCTCCGGTCGAGAAAGAGGGTGATGATCTCCAGCGTCACCCCGATCAGGCCGATGATGATGATGCCGATGTAGACATTGGGCACGCGGAAGAACGTGGTGGCGTCCATGACCATGAAGCCCAGGCCGGCCTGTGCAGCGATCAATTCGGCCGCCACCACGATGGCCCAACTCACCGCCGTCGCCGTCTTCACCCCGGTCATGATGTGGGGCAACGCCGCCCAGAAGATGACGTGGGAAAACAGCTGCACGCGGGTCAGGCCCATGTTCTCGCCGGCTCGGATCAGATCGCGGGGCACCGTGCGCACTCCCGCGGAGGAGTTGAGCACGACGTAGTAGAGGGCGGCCAGGAAGATGAGGGCGACCTTGGAGAACTCGCCGATACCGAAGTAGAGGATCATCAGCGGAATGAAGGCGATGGGTGGGATGGGGCGGAGGAACGAGAAGATCGGTGAGAGGACGGCGTGGACGGCAGGACTGTAGCCCATGAGCAGCCCCACGGGCACGCCCACGGCGATGCCCAGCCCCAGCCCGGTGAAGGTGCGCAGCAAGCTGGCCCAGAGGTGCTCCCCCAGCGGCTTACCGGCGTAGCCCTTGAGGAGAAGCAGCCGGAACTCCGCCAGGAGCTGGCCCGGAGAGGGTAGGACAAAGGAGGAGACCCATCCCCACGTCGTGGCCACGTACCAGAGAATGAGGACGGCTCCCACCGTCCCCCAGCTGATCAGGGAATAGCGCACCCTCTCCGTGTCGCCTCTGCGCGCCACCGTCACCCTCCGGCGGAAGCGGCAAGCTCCTGCAGTGCCGCCTCCCGCACCTCCACACCGATCCCGGGTCCGACAGGGACCGACACGGCGCCCGAGCGGGGAGTTAGCGCGTCGCCCAGAAGTGCCTCGCGCAGGGGGTCGGGGTGGGCGTCGAACTCCAGGATCTGGCAGTGCGGCAGCGCTGCCGCCAGGTGCACGGCGGCGGCGAAGGCGATGGAGCTCCCCCAGCAGTGGGGGGAGACGGCTACGCCGTGCGCCGAGGCCATGGCCGCAACGGCCACCGCTTCAGTGAGCCCACCGCACCGTCCCAGGTCGGGCATGGCCACATCGATGGCCCGTGCCGCAATCCACGGGGCGAAGCCCTGCCGCGTATAGAGGTTTTCCCCTGCGGCGACGGGCACCGCCGCAGCGTCGCGCACCCTGCGGCACCCTTCCAGATCGTCGGCTGGCACCGGCTCCTCGATCCACGAAATGCCGGCGGAGGCGCACCGCCTGGCCAGGGCGACCGCACTCTTGGCGTCGTAGGCCCCGTTGGCGTCCAGGAGGAGGTCCACCTCCGACCCCACGTGCTCGCGGATGGTGACGACACGCACGGCATCCTCCTCCACCCCCAGCCCCACCTTGACCTTGATGGAGCGGAAGCCCCGCGCCACGAACTGCCCGGCGACGTCAACGGCCTCGTCCAGGGGGGAGAAGTAGACGCTGGCGGCGTATGTCGGCACCTGGTCGCGTAGACTGCCGCCGAGCAGTACGACCAGCGGGACGTCCAAAGCTCTGGCGGCCAGGTCCCATAGAGCCAGGTCGATGCCGCTGACAGCTGCTACCAGAGGCCCTGCGGGGCCCTCTTCCCTGGCCCGGGTCATGAGCACGCGGGTCAGAGAGTTCCGGGCAAGCGGGTCGGCCCCGAGGACGAGCGGAGCCAAATGGCGGATGGCGGGAACCAGGATGGATGGAGGCCCTGCGCATTCCCCATACCCCACCATGCCGTCGTCGCACAGTATCCTGACGATCGTGGACTGGCGGACGGAAATCGGCTGCCTGCGGGCACTTCCTCCAAGCGGCCTGTCCAGACGGGCGGCTAGGTGGAAGGCCTGGACGGCGGTGATCCGCCTCCCGCCAGGCGTCTCAGACATGCCACCGAGCGAATCGGGGCGTGGTATGGGAGCTCCTTCGGACGTCGGCGGCACCATAGAGTAGCATGGGGTTCGATACCTCTTTCAGCATAGCGGATTTGCATGTAGAATTCTACATGTAGAAGCGCCCTACTCGGTCCGCCGCAACCTTCGTGCGGGGACGATGTCGCCGGGCAGGAGCCGGAGCAGCTCCTTCCAGAAGGGACACAGTTGAACACATGACAGGCGATGACCGGGAACCGATCCAGGGCCTTCCCCCTGTCGAAGTGCTGCCCAGCCTCAGCGACCGGGTCTACGCTGCTCTCAAGCAGTCCATCGCCGACCAGCGGCTCAAACCCGGCAGCAAGCTCAGCGTACCCAGGCTGGCCTCGGCGCTAGGCGTGAGCCGGACGCCGGTCAAGGAAGCCCTGGAGCGGCTGGCGCAGGACGGGCTGGTGACGATGCTGCCGAACCGCGGCGCCTACGTCGCTATCCTCCGCTGGGAGGATGTCAACGAGATCTACCAGATGCGGGAGATGCTGGAGGGCCTGGCCACCCGGCTGGCGGCTGAGCGCATGGACGACGAGCTCCTGGCAAGGCTGCACGACCTGCTGCAGCAGGGCAAGGGTGCCGTCCGCCGCAGGGACATCGACGCCCATATAAGGATCGACCTGGAGTTTCACCGGCTGATCCGCGCGCGAGGCGGAAACCGCCGCCTCATCCGTGCCCTGGACAACCTCCAGGACCAGATCCGCATCGTCTTTCGAACCTCCGCCACTATTCCCGGAAGGATGCCAAAGGCGCTGGAGGAGCACCAGCGGATCCTGGCGGCGCTGGCCGCCGCAGACCCGGAGCAGGCCGAGCGGGCAGCGCGAGACCACGTCCGCCGCATCCGTGAGGCGGTCCTGGCACACATGCGCGCGGCTGAGGGTACGGAGGTGCCCTCGGCGAACTCCCGCTAGCCGACCGGTTGCTCGCCCGCCGGTGCGTGGACGCTGAACTCCCGTCAGCGGGAGGTACGGAGGAGCTTGATGACATCGCAGGCGTGGGTGGCCACGGCCATCCTGGCGGCCGCCCTGGGCGCCTTCGCATGGGGCCGGGCGCGCCCGGAGATCA
>FWPU01006267.1_pt1 | contig 24163 bp, 21 predicted proteins | sample 2228361 | NCBI WGS metagenome assembly FWPU01 (sample SAMEA103939777, study PRJEB20133) | metagenome | reverse complement strand
TTAGACAAAATTTCAGGGAAAGAGATATTAAATGCAGACAATATCCATTCCCAAGCTGATGGTACTTTAGCTGGTAGGGTTGAGGTAAAAGATGTTGGATTGACTTATTTTTTCTGGGATGGAAAACGAATTAAAACTTATCCTAAAATATAACCCTATCTCCACCAGAAGAGTGTTGAAGGTAGAACCTTCAACATAGATAATGAACTGCCCGCCGCCTGCGGCGGCGGGCACCTGCTCAAAGCATTGCCCAAGACAAAACCTTGCATAACCCTTGGATAAAGATTATGTAAAATAAAATATTATGCCCAAATCATTTGAACAGCATTTTGCCCAGAAAAAAGAACCATGATTTTATTTAAAAAAGCCGGCTTTTAATGATTTTTTATATATAAAGCTGGCCCTTTTTCTTTTGTCGCGAGAGACGCTTTTTGTTATAATTAACCAATGAGCGAAATTACTGAAAAGTTAAAAATTAAAGTCATAAAAGGTAAAGAAATTTTGGATTCAAACGGAAAGCCGACCGTGGCAGTGGAGATAAAAACTAATTTTGGTAAATTTAAAGCATTTGTGCCTTCCGGCGTTTCCAAAGGTAAATATGAGGCGACGGAATTAAGAGATAAAGACGGCAGGGGAGTGAAAAAAGCGATTGAGAACATAGAAAAAATTATTGCCCCAGTTTTAACAAAAGAAGAAATAAAAGACCAGAAAAAAGTTGATGAAATTTTAATCCAATTAGACGGAACAAAAAACAAATCTTTTTTGGGCGCTAACGCTATTTTGGCGGTTTCTATGGCAGTCTGTCGGGTAATTGCTGCCGCAAAAAAAATTCCTCTTTATAGATATATCGGGGAAATTTACGGCAAAAGAGTTTCCGAAATTTTCCCCCGACCGGTTTTTAACATTATTAACGGCGGAGCTCACAGCAAGAATAAGCTTGATATTCAGGAATTTATGATTGTTCCTCAGCATAAGCGTTTTTCAAACAACCTTAAGCTGGGAAAAAAAATTTATCAAGAATTGAGACAGCTTGTGAAAAAAAAGTTTGACAAGATAAAACTTGGCGCCGAAGGAGGATTTTCGCCGCCGATTTTTCAGTCAAAAGAAGCTTTAGAATTGATTAAAACTGCTTCAGACGGCTTTAAAGGCATAAAAATTATTCTTGATTGCGCTGCTAGTCATTTTCAAAGAAGGGGAAAATATCAATTAGAAGGAAAACTTTTATCAAAAAAAGAATTGTTAAATTATTATCAACAATTATTAAAAGAATATCCGATAATAGGATTAGAAGATCCTTTTGGGCAAGAAGATTTTGGGGGGTGGAAAAAAATTTTAAACCCCAAACCTCAAATCTCAAATTTATTAATAATTGGGGACGATTTGTTGGCAACTAATCCCGAAAGAATTAAGATGGCGCAAAAGAAAAAACTTTGTAACAGTGTTATTGTTAAAATAAATCAAATTGGAACAATATCAGAAGCCATAGAAGCTGTAAAATTGGCAAAATTGTATGGTTGGAAAATAATAGTTTCACACAGGTCTGGTGAAACGGACGACGATTTTATTTCAGATTTTGCCGTAGGAATCGGAGCAGATTTTATCAAGGCCGGCGCGCCGGCTACCAGAGAGAGGTTAGCTAAATATAACAGGTTATTAAAAATTGAAAAAGGATTAAAATATAATTTTTAAACAAAGTTAATAAATAAAAAACTGCCAATAAAACGCTCCGAGAGTAGAGCTCGTGAAAATTTTATGAAAATTATATTAATTGTTATTGACGGACTTGGTGACAAACCTATTACGGCATTAAAAAATAAAACTCCTTTAGAAGCAGCCAGAACCCCTAATTTGGACTGGTTAGCAAAAAACGGAATTAGTGGGCTGGTTTTGCCGTTTTTAAAAGAAAGAAAACTTCCCACCTCCGAAGATACCCATTTGGCTTTGTTTGGTTATAATCCCTTAACTGATAATCCCGGCAGGGGGGTCTTGGAAGCTTTGGGAATAGGTTTAAAAGTTTTACCGGCAGATGTTTGTTTAAGAGGAAATTTTGCCACCGTAGATAATAAAACTTTAAAAATAATTGACCGGCGGGCCGGAAGGATTAAAGAAACAAAGAACTTAATCAAAGCAATTTCTGGAATTGAGATTGAGGGCATAAAGTTTTTAATCGGTAGAGCGGCTTCTCACCGCATCGGAATTGTAATGAGAGGCAGAGGGATTTCTTCAAAAATTTCAGATGGCGATCCAAAGGTTAACGGGGTTAAACCCCGCGTAATTAGACCTTTGAATAAATCAAAAGAAGCCGAATTTACTTCAATGGTTTTAAACCAATTTTTACAAAAAAGCCATTTAATTTTAAAAAATCATCCCTTAAATAAAAAAAGAAAATTGCCGGCAAATTATATTTTAACTAGGGGAGCCGGCTCTCTTAAAAAAATTAAAGGACTTAAAGAGAAATACGGATTAAAGCCGGTTTGCATTGCCGGCGGCGCACTATACAAAGGCATAGGAAAGTATTTAGGAATGGACCTGATAAATGTTAAAGGAGCAAATGGTTTGCCAACAACAAATTTGAAGGGAAAAATTTTGGTTGCAAAAAGCGCGCTAAAAAGGTATAATTTTATTTTTTGTCACATAAAAGCAGCCGATAATTTAGCCGAAGACGGCAACTACAAGGGGAAAAAAGAATTTATTGAAAAAATTGATAAAAATTTGAAAGCGCTTGTTAATTTAAAAAATATTCTTATTGTTGTTACCGGCGACCATTCAACTTGCTCTCTTTTAAAAAACCATTGCAAAAATCCAATTCCGATTTTAATTTATGGCAAAGATAAAGACGGCATTCAGCGGTTTTGTGAAAAGGAATGTTCAAAAGGGGCTTTAGATAAAGTTAGACAAATTGACTTGTTGAAAAAAATTTTAGAAAGTGTTAACATGGAAATATAAATTTTTCTAAACCGCACCCTATTTATCGCCGAGTTAAGAAACCCCTTTAAAACCCAAGTTTTAAAACGGCTTAGTTGCAAAATTCTTCTTTATCAATTTTACTTGAGCGTTAATAATAATGTGCTTTAGAATATTCATAATTGTTTGAAGATTAAATTTGTGATAATATAAAAAATGATAGTTGAAAAATTAAATAAAAATTTAATAATCGTAGCTATTGTTATTGCTGCGGTTTTGATTAGCGGAGCAATTTTTTATACAAAGAGGGGAGAGATAGGAAAATTTCCAGAGCTCTTAACCAGTCAACAGGCGGCCCAAAAAGCAATTAATTTCATCAATAAAAATCTTGTGCCGACAACAACAACGGTTACTTTAATAAAAGCTACAGAAGAAAGCGGGCTGTATAAAATTACTTTTAAAGTAGAAGAAAAACAATATGATTCCTATGTGACTAAGAATGGAAAACTTTTGTTTTTTCAGGGTATCAATATGGAGGAGAATTTGGAAGCAGGAACTTCCAAAAATCAACCGACACAAGAAGAAGAAAAATTTTCCGATGAACAACTAGAAGCTTTGGCTAAATGCTTGAACGAAAAAGGTGCGAAATTTTACGGTGCTTCCTGGTGTGGTTGGTGTAAGAGAGAAAAAGAAATTTTTGGTAAAGCAGCTGAATATCTTCCCTATGTTGAGTGTGTAGATGAAAAAACCCAAGAGATGACCGCTCAATGTCAGGAAGCTGAAATTTCCGCTTTTCCCACCTGGGAAGTTAACGGAGAAAAATATACGGGATTTAAAAAAGTTAGAGAGTTAGCCGGATTATCCGGCTGCCCGCTTTAGTTTAATTTTTTATTATTTATTATTTAATTTAAAAAATTATGCCCAAAGTTAAAATTTACTCAACACCAACCTGCGTTTATTGTTATTCCTTAAAAGAATTTTTGAAAGAAAATAATATTGAGTTTGAAGATATTGATGTTTCCCAAAATGAACAAGCGGCAAGAGAAATGATAGAAAAGTCCAACCAAATGGGGGTGCCGGTAGTTGATATAGACGGCGAGATTGTGGTCGGTTTTGATAGAGAAAAGATAATGAAACTTTTAAACATTAAACAATAACCGCTGAGGTAAAACTTTTAAAAGGGGGGCCTAGCTTTCAAGTTGAGGCACTTCTTTAAAGTTTACCTTTATTGTCATTATGGCAATTAAAATTGCTATCAACGGCTTTGGCCGCATTGGCCGCTCAACATTTAGACGAATTTTAGACAATCACCCCGAATTAGAGGTGGTGGCGATTAATGATTTAACTGACAGTAAAACCCTTGCTCATTTATTGAAGTATGATTCTAGTTATGGAATTTACGCAAAAGAGGTTAAAGCGGAAGAAGATTTTATTGAGGTTAATGGCAAAAAATTTAAAATTTTAGCCGAAAAAGAACCCTCAAATTTGCCTTGGAAAAAGTGGGGAATTGATATTGTTCTGGAATGTTCGGGGGTTTTTACTGATTATCAGAGCGCAAAAAAACATATCACGGCCGGCGCAAAAAAAGTGATAATTTCAGCTCCCTCAAAGGATTCCGACAAAATACCCTCTTATGTTTTGGGAGTAAACGAAACAGGGTTTGACCCTGAAAAATACGATATCGTGGATATGGGGTCTTGCACCACCAATTGTTTAGCTCCACTAATTAAGATTCTTAACGATAATTTCAAAATTGTTAAAGGATTTATGAGCACTATTCATAGTTATACCAATGACCAGAGGATTCTGGATTTGCCGCACAAGGACCTACGAAGAGCCAGGGCAGCTGCTTTTAATATCATTCCCACTACGACCGGAGCAGCTAAAGCTATTGGTAATGTCATTCCCGAATTGAAAGGAAAACTAGACGGCATTGCTTTCCGTGTTCCCACGCCAACCGTTTCGGTTGTGGATTTAATTTGTCAAATTGAAAAAAAGACAAACCCCCAAGAAATAAATTCTATTTTTAAAAAGGCCTCCCAACAAGAAGAATTAAAAGGAATTTTGGCGGTAGAAGATACTCCTTTAGTTTCTTCAGACTACAAAGGTAACTCATTTTCCGCGATTGTTGATGCGTCTTTAACTATGGCAAAGGACAATCTTGTTAAAGTCGTTGCTTGGTATGATAATGAATGGGCTTTTTCCTGCAGGCTTGCCGAGTTTGCCAAATTTGTCGGAAAGAAAATTTAATATGGCGGAAAAAACTTGCTTGATTTTGAAGTTTTTAGAACTACAAGATATTTGTAACATATAGGGTATTAAAAGGTCGCCTTAAGCAAAAATAATTAAAAATAATTAATTTTATGAAAAAAATCTTTGCTGTATTAATGGCAATTTTTATTTTAACGATTTACGGCGTAACGAGTGCCTCAATGCTGATTCCAGCCGCCGAGCCGGCACGAGAAAACGCTAGGGCACCGGAGAAGTCGCCAGTTATTGGCGACAACTGGGATATTGAAAGGGTGGATTTTATTCATTATGTAAAACATCCCGGGAAGGCTCCAAAGAAAGCAACCTGCTATAACTTAATGAGAGTGAAATGGGCAGATATAGATTTACCTTTAAATTATGTGATAAACCCGATAAATCCGCAAAGCTTAGACGAAGGATTTATAACATCTGCGATATCAACTTCTGTCAAGACATGGGACGATGCAACCTCAAAAGAGCTTTTTATGGGATATGAAACAGGGAACGTTGAATACGGTATTTATGACGGCACAAATGCAATCGCTTTCGGCAATTACCCGCAATCAGGGGTGATAGCGGTAACATCTGTTTGGTATACAAGGGTACAAAAGAAAATTCTTGAGTTTGATATGCTTTTTGATACCGATTTTTCGTGGGGGGACGCATCTTCAGATCCAACAAAAATGGATCTTCAAAACATTGCCACTCATGAATTAGGACATGCTGTTGGTTTAAACGATGTTTACAGCTCTTCTTGTTCTGAAGTTACCATGTATGGATATTCCAATTATGGAGAAATAAACAAAAGAGACCTTGAATTAGCTGACATAACCGGTCTTCAGGCAATATACGGAAATTAAAAAACACTTAACCCCGCGCTTCCTTAAGGAAGCGCGGGGTTACAAAGTCACAAAATATATATCTATTTTTTAACATGTTTTATTTAATTAAACAGAAATTTAGTCAATGATTGAATTTTTATAACCGGGCTTTGCTCGTTTTTTTATTTTGGTATAATATTTGGTATAATATAAAATATAATATGATTAAAAAAGAAGATTTATACTATCCAACCCAAGAGCTTCAAAAAAGTGCTTGGTTAAACGATAAAAAGATTTATCAGCAGTCAGCGAAAGACCCGATAAAATTTTGGGAAAATTTAGCCAAAGAACTTTTTTGGTTTAAGAAATGGGAAAAAACTTTTGAGCATACCCCTCCTTATTTTAAGTGGTTTTTGGGTGGAAAAATAAATATTACCTCAAATATTTTTGAGAAAAATCATCTTGGCTGGGAAAAAATTAAAAATAAAATTGCTTTAATTTGGGAACCGGAACCAATTGATGAAAAGCCTAAATTTTTAACTTATCAAGAACTTTTTAATGAGGTCTGTAGGTTTGCCAATACTTTAAAAAAACTCGGAGTAAAAAAGGGAGACAAGATAGGCATTTATCTGCCGATGATTCCGGAAACAATAATTTCAATGCTGGCTTGTGCTAGAATTGGAGCTGTTCACACCGTTGTTTTTTCTGCTTTTAGTCCAACAGCTTTAAAAACTCGGCTTCTTGATTCGGAAGCAAAAATTTTAATTACTGCTGATGGTTATTATAGGAACGGAGTTTTAATTAATCTAAAAAACAGCGCCGAACAAGCATTAGAAGGTACAAAAATAGAAAAACTAATTGTGGTAAGGCGGATGGGTAATGAGATTTCCTGGCAAGAGGGTCGGGATTTTAGGTGGGACAAATTAATTGAAAGAGAACCGTTTAGGATTGAGCCGGAAATAATGGATTCGGAAGACCCTTTATTTATTCTTTATACATCGGGCAGTACCGGCAAACCCAAAGGTTGTTTACACATAAATGGCGGTTATACCGTTCAATCTTATTGGACGGCAAAGTGGATATTTGATTTAAAAGAAGATGATATTTTTTGGTCTACAGCCGATATTGGCTGGATAACCGGCCACACTTATAGTTGTTATGGCCCTTTGCTTTGTGGCGCGACATTAATAATTTTTGAGGGATTACTTTTTTGGCCGACCGCTGATAGATGGTGCCAGATTATTGAAAAACACAACGCGACAATTTTTTATACCGCCCCCACCGCTATCAGAATGTTTGAGAAAGTATCAGCTGAATTAGTTAAAAAATATAAATTTAAAAATTTAAGACTTTTGGGTTCGGTGGGGGAACCGATTGATGAATCCGCCTGGCTTTGGTATTTTAAAGAGGTGGGTAAGGAAAAATGTCCTATTGTTGATACCTGGTGGCAGACAGAAACGGGAGGGATTTTAATTACTTCTTTGCCGGGAATAGGGCCTTTTAAGCCAACCTTTACGGGATTACCTTTTCCCGGAATAAAATTTGATATTCTGGATGAAAAAGGAAGATCCTGTCAGCCAGGAAAAGAAGGAAACTTAGTAATACTTCCTCCTTTTTCGCCGGGATTGTTCCGGGGAATTTACAAAGACCCCAAAAAATATTTAGAAACTTACTGGAGTCAATACGGTCCAAAAATCTATTTTACAAGTGACGGCGCCTTTCGGGATAAAAAAGGTCTAATTAGAATTATTGGCAGAGTGGACGATGTAATTAAAGTAGCCGGCCATAGAATAGCTACTGGAGAACTGGAAAACGCTGTTGCCAAGCATTCCGATATTATTGAATGTGCCGTGGTTGGGGTACCCGATGAAATAAAAGGAGAACTACCAATTGTTTTTACGTTGAAAAAAGAGGAAGGCAGCCAAAAAGATGATGAGATAATCAAAAAAGAAATTGTTAATCAAATTAAAAAAGAAATAGGCCCCATTGCTTTACCAAAAGAAGTTTATATAGTTGAAGATTTACCAAAAACGAGGTCGGGCAAAATTATGCGTCGAATTTTAAAGAAACTTCTTGCCGGTGAAGAACTGGGCGATTTGTCCACTTTAGCAAACCCCGAAAGTGTAGAAAAAATAAAAAAACACTTAAATCCTACACAAAACAACAAAGGTTTTTCGGTTTTATTGTTAGACATTTTATTTATTATTGTTGGTATTATTATTTTGATTATTTCGTTGTTGGAGAATCGGGAAATTTTAAAGCTAATTTTTTCAAGATGGTTAAAATAACCTGTCAACCAGCAATAGATGGGTATTATATAGATGAAACTGCCAATAATTATTTTTTACTTCCAAAGCTTCCCCGTTAATTTGCCAGGGCATTTTAGCGGGGAAGGTTTGCGGGGGAATTATTGTTTCAATAGTTTTAATTTTAAATTATTTTTTGTTTAATTTTTAATTGTTAAACAGTATCATAGATATAATATATCGACATAAAATATATGAAATTAAATTTAAGCCACAAGATTCATCCGACAGATATTAGTGGGGGCACACAAAAATACATCCTCTGGTTTAAAGAAATTTCACTAAAGAATGTTCCTTTGGTTGGGGGCAAGAACGCTTCTTTAGGAGAAATGCTTTCTCGCTTATCAGAAAAAGGAATTAATATTCCCGATGGTTTTGCTTTAACCAGCCGGGCTTATTGGTATTTTTTAAGAAAAAACAATTTGGAGGAAAAACTTAAAAAATTGATTAAAAATTTAGACCACAAAGACGTAAAGAAACTTCAAGTGATTGGTGAGACCGCCCGTCAATTGATTTTTAACGGAAAATTCCCAACCGATTTAGAGAGAGAAATTGTTTTCGCTTATCGGAAATTATCGGAAAATTATAATCAAAAAGACACTGATGTTGCTATTCGTTCTTCAGGGGTGGCAGAAGACAGCCCTCGCGACTCTTTCGCCGGACAATTTGAGACATTTTTAAATGTTTCGGGACAAAAAAATTTATTGAATGCTATTAAGAAATGTTTATCTTCGGCTTTCAATGACCGGGTAATTTCCTACCGCCAAGAGAAAAAAATAGACCATTTAAAGTTTGCTTTATCGGTTGGCGTTCAGAAAATGGTTAGGTCTGATTTGGCTTCTTCTGGGGTAATGTTCACCATTGACACCGAGACCGGTTTTTCTAATGTAGTATTAATAAATTCCGTTTGGGGAGTGGGCGAGATGATTGTTAAGGGTTTAGTTACTCCTGACGAGTTCTATGTTTTTAAACCAACACTAGCAAAAGGATATAAATCAATAATTCTTAAGAATTTAGGACGCAAAACAAAAAAATATGTCTATGGTAAAGATGGCGGGTTAAAACAAGTAAATGTTTCACAAAAAGACCAACTGAAATTTTCTTTGAGCGAGGAAGAAATTTTGACTTTAGCTAAATGGGCTTGTTTAATTGAGGAGCATTATAAACTTCCCCAGGATATTGAGTGGGCAAAAGACGGGCAAACAGGTCAGCTTTTTTTGGTCCAATCTCGACCGGAGACGGTTCATACTTCAAGGGACAAGAATTTTATCTACGAAGAATATCAAGTAAAAACCATTAAAAAACCCATCTTAACCGGTATTGCTATTGGTAATAAAATCACTCAAGGAAGAGTACGGATAATTCCCGATGTTTTAAGAATTAACGAGTTTAAAAAGGGTGAAATTTTGGTAACCAGAATGACCGATCCTGACTGGGTAAGTATTTTTCCCTTAGCTTCAGCTATTGTGACCGAGGAAGGAGGAAAAACTTGTCACGCAGCCATTATTTCTAGAGAATTAGGAATTCCTGCAATTGTTGGTGCAGAAAAGGCGATGCAGATTTTAAAAAATGGTCAGTATATTACCGTAGATTGTGGTTCCGGCTCAGAGGGCAGAATATTTATTGGTAAGGTTCCTTTTGAAATAAAAACATACGATTTAAAGAAAATTCCAAAACTAAAAACAAAAATAATGATTAACATCGGTGCCCCAGAGATTGCTTTCAAAACTTCGTTTTTACCTAATGATGGAGTAGGATTAGCCAGGCAGGAATTTATAATTGCCGAAAAAATCAGAATTCATCCTTTGGCTCTTTATCATTACGATAAATTAAAAGATAAAGAACTTAAAAATCAAATTGGAAAACTTACGATTGAACACAAAGATAAAAGAGAGTATTATATTAAAGAATTAGCCGAAGGAATCGCCCAGATTGCGGCGGCTTTTTGGCCAAAAACAGTTATTGTTCGACTTTCCGATTTAAAAACCAACGAATACCGAGCTTTAATTGGCGGAGAATTATTTGAACCGGAGGAGGCAAACCCGATGATAGGTTGGCGGGGAGCTTCAAGGTATTACGATGAGAAATTTAAACCTGCTTTTGGTATGGAAATTGAAGCAATAAAGAGAACAAGGGAAGTTTTCGGTTTAAAAAACATAAAATTGATGATTCCTTTTTGTCGCACTCCCCAAGAAGGCAAAATTGTGCTAAAATTAATGAAAGAGTATGGGTTGGAAAAGGGCAGAGATGATTTAGAAGTTTATGTAATGTGCGAAATTCCTTCCAATGTTATTTTAGCTGATAAATTCTTGGATATTTTTGACGGTATGTCAATTGGGAGTAATGATTTAGCTCAGTTGGTTTTAGGTCTTGATAGGGATTCTGCTTTGGTGGCTAAAGTGGGTGATGAAAGGAACCTATCGGTTAAAGAAATGATTACTAAAGTAATTAAAGAGTGTAAAAAAAGGAAAAAATACTCGGGGGTTTGCGGTCAGGCACCTAGCGATTATCCGGAATTTGCCGAATTTTTAGTAGAGCAAGGAATAGATTCAATATCTTTGAACCCTGATACAGTAATTAAAACAACACTAATTATCGCCAAAAAAGAAAAACAATTATTAAAAAATAAGCAGAGTATATGAGGCCCTATTTGAAAGCCGTGAGGAAAAACTTTGGATAAAATTTTTTCTGCCTAATAATGGCGCATAATAAAAAATAATAAAAAAATAAAAATGTCTGTCCGAAGTTAGTAGACACTATATAAGGACGGACTCTCAACAAAGTGAAAATTACCTTATCAATTATTAAAGCAGATATTGGTTCAATAGGCGGGCATATAAAACCCAGTCAAAAACTTCTGGAAACAATTAGAAATTATATTAAAGAAAAAGAAGGAAAATTGATTATTGACTCTTATATTGGATATACCGGTGATGATATATCTATTTTAACGACTCATAGAAAAGGGGTTTTGAACAAAATGATTCATAAACTATGTTTTGATGCTTTTATGGCCGGCACCAAGGTTGCTAAAAATCAAGGTCTTTATGGCGCAGGTCAGGATTTATTAACAACAGCTTTTTCCGGAAATGTAAAAGGGATGGGTCCTCAGGTTGCAGAGATGGAAATTGAAGAAAGAGAAGCCGAACCATTTTTGATGTTTATGGCTGACAAAACCGATCCCGGCGCTTTTAATTTGCCTCTATACTTATCTTTTGCTGACCCAATGCATAATGCGGGTTTAATTTTGGCGCCTCGGATAAAAATGGGCTTTAGGTTTAACATAATGGATGTATCTTATACTAAGGCCGATAAAGTTATAGAACTAAAATCACCAGAAGAAAGCTATGATATTGCCGCTTTATTAAGGGACCCCGAAAGGTTTGTGGTGGAATCAATTTGGTCGCGAGCTTCTGGAGAACAGGTGGTCGCGGTTAGCACCACCCGGCTCCATAATATCGCGGGTAAATATGTTGGAAAAGATGATCCAGTAATGTTAGTTAGAACCCAAAAAGATTTTCCATCTACCGGAGAAATTCTTTCTCCTTATACCCTAACGCCCATGGTTCCGGGTTTTATGAGGGGGTCTCACAATAGTCCATTGATGCCGGTTAAAATGAATACTTCAATTTCTTTTTTTGACGGCCCCGCTATTGTTTCAGGGTTAGCTTTTTGTGTCAAGGATGGTAAAATTACTGAACCTGCTGATGTTTTTGACCAACCCTATTGGGATTTTGTTCGCCAGCAAGCGGCTCAAGAAGCTCAAGAAATCCGGCGACAAGGTTTTTTTGGCTCGGCTATGCTTCCTTATTCAGAATTAGAATATGGAGGTATAGTTGAAACTATTAAAAAGTTAGAGAAAAGATTTATAATTAAAAAATAAATATAATGAGAGACGAAAAAACAATCCAAGAGTCTAATAAGACCAACAAGAAAATTTTTATTATTTTGATTGCTTTAATTATTCTGGTTGCAGTTTTTTTGGTTTGGCAGAAATATAACACGCTCCAAGTAGAGATTTTAATCAAGACCGACAAAACCGAGTATGAAAAAGAAGGTATTTTAAGGGTAAAAATTCAGAACAATTTTGGAAAAACTATTTGTTTTTCATCTTGTTATCCCTATTATTTGGAAAGGAAAATTGATGAAAGATGGGAATCGTATTCCTACGCTGAATGTCGTGAATTTAACAGTAACAGTGACTGCATTGACGCCAAAAAACAAAAAGCTTTTGAATTGGTTTTACCCAATGTTCCCGCTGGCCTTCATCGGCTGGCAATTCCTGCTTGCCTTAACTGTAAAATAGAAGATATTTTCAGAAAAGATAAAGAATTTTATTCTAATACTTTTTTAATTAAATAAAACCAATAAAAACTGTATAGCGATGTTTACTCTTTCAGCAAAAATTCGTAAACATTTTGGCAAAAGAAACAAAAATTTAAGAAAAAAAGGTATTTTGCCTGCCGTTTTGTATGGCACCAAAATTAAAACCATCCCTTTAGAAATTGATTTAAAAGAATTTGAGAGAGTTTATCGGGAAACTGGAGAGAGTTCTTTAATTTCTTTAAATGTTGGACAAAAGAAATTTTTAGCACTAATTCATGATGTTAAAAAAGACCCTTTAACAGAGACACCCATCCATGTTGATTTTTATCAGCCATCTTTACAACAAGAAGTAGAAGCTAATGTTCCAATAATTTTTGAAGGAACTGCCCCCGCGGTAAAAGACCTAGGAGGAACTTTGGTAAAAAACATTTCCGAGATACAAGTTAAAGCTCTTCCTCAAAAACTTCCCAAAGAAATAAAAATTGGAATAGAAATTTTAAAAACATTTGAGGATCACATTATAATCAAAGATTTAAGACTGCCCGATGGCGTAAAAGTTTTAAAAGACCCCAACGAAATTGTCGCTTCAGTTTTACCGCCAGAAAAAGTAGAGGAAGAATTAAAAAAACCGATTGAGGAAAAGGTTGAAGAAGTAGAAAAAGTGGAGGAAAAAAAGAAAGAAGAGACGGTAGATAATGAAGAATAAGAAATTATAAATTAAGAAGGTGAAATAAATGTTTTTGTTAAATTCTACATCAATGTTCTTATTCGGTATTTACCCAAGAAAACAATACGGAAGAAGAAAGAAGGTTTCTGCAATCACAATTTTTAGCAATAAAAGATGTATTTAAATTTACTCAAAAAGGTTCTTTTGTTAATTACAATGTCGGTATTAATTTCGCCGATTTTTTTAAGTTTGGCTCAAGAGGAATGTGAAACCAGACAAGAATGCGAAGCTCTTTTAAAAAAATACGAAGAGGAAATTAATAAACTGGAAAAAGCCGCCACTCAGCAAGAGCAGAAGGCAAAAGCTCTTCGAAATCAGATTAGCGCCATAAAATCAAAAATTAACCAACTAAATCTGGAAATTCGCAAGGGTAATATAATAATTCAAGATCTTGGTTTGCAAATTCAGGATACCGAAGAGTCCATTAAAACAACTTCTCAGAAAATTGAAGATTCAAGACAAAAATTGGCCGTTATTTTAAGAGTAATTTACGAGGAAGATCAAAAATCACTTTTGGAGATTTTACTTTCAGAAAGAACGCTTTCTGGTTTTTTTGATAATTTAATGGCTTTGGAAACGTTAAATCAAAGAAATCAAGAAATTCTTGAAGATATTAAAAGTTTAAAATCAGATTTAGAAAAACAGAAAGAAAATTTAGATGAGGAAAAGGAAAATTTAGCTAGAACGATTAAGGTTCAAACCCTTGAGAAACAACAAAGGGAGGAATTAAAAAAAGAGCAGGAGCAAATTTTAAAAATGACCGAAGTCCAATATCAAAAATACTTAATCGAAAAGAAGGAACTTGAAAAAAGAGCATCAGAAATTATGGCCAGAATCGTCCAATTAAGTCTTCCTGGCTTGGCTGTTCCTCAAACAAAAAAAGAATTATATGAACTGGCAAAATGGGCGGGTGGTGCTGCCGGTGGTGTGCGGCCGGCTTTAATTTTAGGATTAATAGAAGTAGAATCGGCTTTGGGAACCAATGTTGGTCAGTGTAATTGTGCCGGCCATTCTATTTGTCGGCATCCCGAATTAACTTATAAACAGGTAATGAGCGGGAAGCAATGGTCTGCTTTTGAGCAGATTACTAAGGAATTGGGTTTAGATGCCAACAAAACACCCGTGTCTTGTTATGTTAATGGTGGTAAAGTTCAAATGGGCGGCGCTATGGGTCCGGCTCAATTTATGCCCAATACTTGGCTTAATTTACGATACAAAGAAAGAGTGGAAAATATTACCGGAATTAAACCGGCGAATCCTTGGCGAGCAAGTGATGCTTTTTTGGCCGCTGCTCTCTATCTGGCCGATTGGAATGCCAGCAGTCAAACCCGGCAGTCAGAAATCGGAGCAGTAACCGCTTATTTATGCGGAACTTCCGCGATGACATCCGGTTGCAAACGAGCCGGCGGTGAATGGTATAGAAATTTGGTAATGCAGAAAACTGCTCAATGGCAGCAATGGATTGAAGAAGGTATTTAAGGTAAATTTTAAGGTAAATTTTGGAGGGATTTAATTATTGACTCCAATTCCTTTCCATAATTTCTTAAACAACAATTTTTTAAACAACCCTTTCTTCTTAAACAACCCCCTTTTAAACAACCTTCATATTCTTAAACACCATCGCAAGTTTTTTTAAATGGTTTAATTTTTAATTATTTAATTATTGTATTTTACTTAATTCCACGATCGTGGTGTTAAGTAAACATATCTGATAGATGTCGGGTTAGTTTATTTTTGTAAGGCAGATTATTTTTGTAAAGCAGAGATCAATGGTTCTAATTTACCCTCAATAATTTCTTCAAGATTATGGAAGCTTTTTTTTATCCGATGGTCGGTTATCCGGTTCTGAGGAAAATTATAGGTTCTTATTTTTTCCGCTCTTTGGGCTTTGCCGATTTGAAAACGTCGTTCCCGTTTTATTTTCATTATTTCTTCTGCCTCTTTTTTTTCAAGAAGTTTGGCTTCTAAAACACTTAAAGCATTTTCCCTATTTTGTTGTAGATTTCTTTCTGTTTGAGAGGTTACGACTAAACCGGTAGGTAAATGAGTAATTCTAACGGCAGTCATTCTTTTATTAACATATTGACCTCCGGGACCTGAAGCTTTATAGGTGTCTACCTTTATATCGCTAGGGTTAATAACAATTTTACCTTTTTCTGGTTTAGGCAGAACCGCAACCGAGGCTGTGGAAGTATGAATTCTTCCCGATTTCTCTGTTTGAGGAATTCTTTGAACCCGGTGAACGCCGGCCTCCCATTTCATTTTAGAAAAAGCATCATCACCTTTTAGTTCAAAAGTAATTTGTTTTATGCCGCCTAGATCGTTATAATGGCAATCTAAAACCGTCATTTTCCAGTCTTGGGAAGAGCCATATTTCGAATACATCCTAAATAAATCAGCGGCAAAAAGAGCCGATTCTTTACCACCAGTTCCCGCCCTGATTTCCATTATTATCGTTTCTTTTTTCTTTGTACAAGTTACACCATGGTGTAATTTGTTGCTATTAGAGATTTTTTCGTTTAGAAGAGATTCTAACTCCTTTTTTAATTGTTTTTCTCTTTCTTGAAGTTGGGTGATTTCGGTTTCTGCTAACAAAACCAATTCTGCATCCTCTTTTGCAGAAACAATAATTTTATTTTCTTCGACTCTCTTTTTTATCTCTTCAATTTCTTTTTCTTTTTCAATAATTTTTTCAAGATATTCTTTTCTTTTGAGAAGCTCTTCAAACAGGGTAGAAGATGAATCTTTAGATTCATTACCCTTTTCTTTATTAGAAATAACTTCTGGATTAGCTAGTTGTTTTAGGAGTTCGTTATATTCATTTTTAATCGCTTCAATTTCAATCATATTTTGGCAGAATACAAATATTCTATAAAAAAAATAAAAACACCATTTTTGTATATTTCGTATATTCAAAAAAATTTATATTTCGTCGCATTACTTTTTCTTTTTGGTTAATCTTTTTCTAAATTTTTCCACCCTTCCGGCGACATCGATAATTTTTTCTTTTCCCGTATAAAAAGGATGGCATTTTGAGCAAATTTCTACTTCTATAAACTCTTTAGTTGAACCAACCGTAAAAGTATTACCGCAGGCGCATTGAACGCGGGCATTAGAAAAATATTTTGGGTGTATATTCTTTTTCATAAGTGTTATTATACCTTATTTTTATTGAAAAATCAATATACCTGCATAAGTCCAGTCCATAACATTTTGGAAATCCAAGGTTGTTAATAAAGTATTGTAGCGGATTTTGAGTTTTTAGAGAAGAATGAGGTTTTTAGTATTACGCGGCAGGCACGTTGTAGCCTTTGAAAAATATGGTCTTGAAGATACAGAGCAGACCTTTGGGATAGAGAAATCTTTTATCTGTGTTATGAATAGAGAAAATCTTCCGAAACTCCTCCTTGGACAAAATCTAGCCACTACCCAATAAATAATTAACTAATATTGGATTTTTTAATATGTTGTGGATTATACGAAGTATTGAAAATTCTTTATTTTTACTTTACGATACATATGAGGTGCAGCTTTTTACTTTAGATTTTTGTACAATAGCGCTGGGGAGGATTTTGCATGCAAAAAGGCGAGGCCTTTGAATTCCATTGCTTTTTGTGGCGTTTGAAGTTATTATTCTAGCCCCTTCCCCCATAATCATAAATTATGGTTATTGGGGGACATTTGCGATTGTGAATCAAGAAAATCTTTTTCTGGCCCTATCTTTATCTAAACCTTCTTGGGTGGGAATCTTGAGCGAGAATTTGACCTCTACCTATTATTGTTTCATCTTTTTTCGTTCATCTATTCTTTTATCCAGATTGCTTTTTAGTTTGAGTTTCTTGATTAAATACCTCCTCTCCAATCCAGTTCTTTTCTCAGCTTTATCTAAGAGCCTACATCTTTCTTTGATCTAGTTTTTAAATATTCTTTCTTTAATTCCTTAAGGTATGGTTTTTAGAATACATATCCTATCCATCATAGGGTGGTCTGCTTTTCCAAGAAAATACTCTTGTCTTTGACTTTGAAAAGGGTATTTTAGGGGAAGCCAGACAATTAAACTTCACCTTATATCTTGCCTTAATTTCGGTTATATTTTATACTGCAGAATCAATACTCCTTCAGTTAGATTTTAGCATGTTGAATACGTAGGGTTTATTTTTTTTAAAATTCGTGGTAAGATAACAAAATATAAAATATGGAGTGGGCAGAGAGTTTAAAAGTATTTTTATGGGCTATGACGCCGGTAGGAGAACTGAGAATTGCTATTCCTCTTGGTTTGACAGTTTATCAGTTGAGTCCAGCTAATGTTTATTTTTTTGCCGTTTTGGGGAACATCTGTGTTGTTTTTTTGCTGCTGACTTTTTTGGGTGCTTTTTCCCGGCGGATTTCCCGGAATATTTATTTTCTACACCGTCTCTTTAGCTGGTTTTTTGCTAGAACAAGAAAAAGCCATTATGATAGAGTAAACAAATACGGTCTTTACATTCTGCCCTTTTTTGTAGCCATCCCTTTGCCGGCTACCGGCGGTTGGACAGCCGTCTTTATCGCTTTTGTTTTCGGTATGCCTTTTAAAAAAGCTTTTCCTTTAATAATTTTTGGGATTTTGGTTGGCGGATTGATTGTCTTATTTCTTACTCAAGCCGGTATTGCTATTGAGAAAAACTTCGGCTGGCAAATGCTAATAGCAATAGTTTTAATTTTAGGACTCATTTATTTTTTATATAAAAACTATGCGAAAAATTGACATAATTATTAGTCCCATAATTGGTTTTTTAGTCGGACTTTTCTTTTTTATTTCTTTAAGAACCCTTGAAATGAATATTCCCTACAGTTGGTTTCTTTTGATTATCTTTCCTCCTTTAACTTTATTTGGTTTATTTGTCGCTTTTCTTATTGGAAAAAGAGTTTTGGCAGTTTATCAGATGGCAAAATTTGTTTTAACCGGCGCTTTGAATACTTTTGTTGATCTTGGGGTTTTGAATTTTTTAATGTGGGTTTTTGGAATTTACGCCGGATTTTTTTATTCGCTTTTCAAGGGGATTTCTTTTTTAGCGGCCAGCACAAATAGTTATTTTTGGAACAAACATTGGACTTTTCAAAAAGGGGAAGAAGTTTTCGCTTCCAGAGAATATTTTAAATTTCTGGTAATCATCACTATCGGGTTTTTCATTAATGTGACGATTGCTTCCTTTGTAGTTAATATTATCGGTCCTCAATTCGGAATAGAAGCAAAAATATGGGCAAATGTCGGAGCTTTTTCAGCCATTTTAATTGCCTGGGTCTGGAATTTTCTTGGAGCTAAGTTTATAGTATTTAAAAAGTGAGTTGATAGCGCTCCTTATCACTTGTATGTCATTAGTGTTTTATCGTAAATATCGGCCGCAGACCTTTGCCGAAATTATTGGTCAAGAGCACGTGGTTCAGACTTTGACCAACGCTATTTCGTCGGGAATGATTTCTCACGCTTATTTATTCGCTGGTCCTAGAGGCAGCGGCAAAACCTCAATTGCTAGACTTTTGGCTAAGGCGGTAAATTGCCTCAACCTTCAAGAATTTGAGCCCTGCAATCGCTGTTCTTCTTGTTCTGAAATTAATCAGGGTAATACCTTGGATTTAATTGAAATTGATGCCGCCTCTCACCGCGGGATTGACGAGATAAGAGAGTTGCGCAATGGTATCAGATTCGTCCCAACGAAAGCAAAATATAAAGTATTTATTTTAGATGAAGCTCATCAGCTCAGCAAAGATGCTGCCAATGCTCTTTTAAAAACACTTGAAGAACCGCCAGTTCATGCCATTTTTATTTTAGCCACTACCGAAATTCACAAGATGATTCCGACCATTATTTCTAGATGTCAGAGATTTGATTTTAGAAAATTAACCTTGCCAGAAATTATAAGGCGATTAGAAATTATTTCAGAAAAAGAAAAAGTTAAAATCGAAAAGCCAGCTTTAGAACTTATTGCCTTAAATGCAGCCGGCTCAATCAGGGATGCCGAAAGCTTATTGGACCAAGCTCTAACTTTTGCCCGCGCCCTTAATCGACAATTAAGGGCAGAAGATATTAAAGATTTATTAGGATTAGTTGAAACAGAATTAGTTAGTAAATTTACTGATTTTCTCTGCCAAAAAAAAGCAATGGAAGCCATTAATTTTTTAAATGAGATTGCGGAAAAAGGTTTAGACCTTCAAGAATTCGCTAAATCTTTAATTAATTATTTAAGACAGGCCCTGATTTTGCGCCTGAGCGGCGCGTCTATCTCTTTGGAGGATAATCCTCTCATCACTGGTTTAACAAAGGAAGAATTTCAAAAACTTCAAAATCAAACAGCTACTTTTAAAGAGAGTGAACTTCAAAAAATTTTAAACCTTTTTTTGGAAGCTCAAAACAAAATGAAATATTCGCCCATACCACAACTTCCCCTGGAACTAGCCATCATTGAATGCATTAACTTGACTAATAGTTAAAAAATAATAAACTAAAAATTGATTTTGCCGGGTCGTCTAATGGTAGGACAGCGGCCTTTGGAGCCGTTAATCTTGGTTCGAGTCCAAGCCCGGCAGCTATATTTTTCGCTACCTCCGTTCATTCTCAAGTAGGCGGGGCAATTGGTTCGCTGCCGATATATAGCTGAAGAAATTAATAAACTTAAAGATTATTCCAGCAGGCAGCTCAAGACTTGGGTCTGGAATATTATTTCAATCTCCTAAGAACCCCCAAAGACAACTTAGTTAATGAAAAATTTAATAAAACTTTAAAAAAATAGCTCCTTGAGTTGATAAATTTTCATTCCGCTACTGAGATTTTTAATTCCAGATTACTTAATCAGTTGGAGGAATTTATCTTTTCAAGTCCCCATAAAAGCGTTAGATTATAAAAAATCTATTGAAATCACTTGCAGAAAGCCAGAATTGTTAAAATCTAATACAGGCGAGATTGATTTTCTTTATGAATTAAGTAAAATAAAATATTAGCACCAAACAACTTAATAATACAACGGAAAGGAAAAACGGTGGAAGAAGATGAGAACGAGAACTCAACTTTTGTATTGTCAAGGTACTGCGCTTGTTCCAGAAGATGGAATGGTGTTTCAACCCCCTTATTACTTTGGAGCGATTGATGGAGTGAGCGGAGTTTATCTTCCACACGAAGGACCAAAGTTAATTATGGGAAGAACAGGTGGGCAATTGGCTTCTTATGTTATCTCTAAGACTTTTGGAGAGGTAGAACTGGGGACGAGTTTAGAAGACATTCTACGAAAAGCAAATAGCACACTTCACCTAATTAGTGTTAATAATGGGTTGTCTCTTCAAGAATCGGAATACCTTCCTTCTGCAGCCTTTGTTGTAGCGAGTATTGATAACCAAAAAATTAATATTCTTCAAGGAGGAGACTCTTTGGCGGTTTGGGAAATGAAAGATGGGACCATTGGTGGAACCCCTAACCGAACATACTTTTATGAAGAATATCTTCTTTCCACTATTACACAGCTTATGGAAAAACATCAAAACAGACGAATTATGTGGGAGGAATTTGGACCAATTCTTATTGAAAAACGAAGGGCTCACATTAACACTTCTCAAGGAGGATTTGCTCTCTTGAATGGTCAGCCCGAATTTGAACAGTTCTGGCAAAAGTTTACATTCAAGCGAGAGATGGTGAATCTTTTGATTCTTTTCTCAGATGGTCTTGTTCCTTTTGAATTGACAAGAGATGAAAATATTATGGCAAGAACGGTATTAGATCTTTACCACAAGGGAGGACTGTTTCAAGTTCTTAAAACCACCAGAGAAGTTGCAAAACAGAAGATTTCTTCAAGCCACGAGGATTATGCCGAGGCTACGGCTGTAGCTATTGAGTTTTTATAATATATGAAGCCCCCTTTTGGAGTTTAATATTTTAAAGGGGGTTATTTTTATTTGAAGTCATCATCTAAAGGGTCAAAAAATTTTCGTTTTGGTTTTCAGTAAGCGGGGCAAAACTCAACCCGCTAATTTTAAGGTTTGAGATTTTTTCTCTTTTTTGATTTGCGGATTAAAAATTTGTAAGATAATAGAAAAAGTTGAACTGATTTAATTTGGTCGTCCGTATTTTTGGATACAAACTTTGACTTGTTAAGAAAATTGAATTTTCTTTGTTCTCGGATGAAATTATCTTTCTTTTGCGAATCCCTGTCCATTGATTCAAAAATACTTCTTGGGCTAACTTGAGAGATTTTCTTTATTCAAAAATATTCCCGGAGATTTTTAAAATACAAAATCCAGTATTGAATATTACTGGATTTTGTGTTAAGGATTTTTGCCTTTTTGTTAGTCCGTCGGTACTGTCGAAGTTTCTGGAGTTGGCATTTGCAGTGTTGTTGTCATTTTTTTAATCTCTTTAACAATCTGAACTAATTGAGCGTGAGCCTGGCGGATGTATTCATTGGCTTCCTTGATAAACTGATGTCCTTGTCTAAAGAGGCGGTCAGCTTCGGAGAATTCTTGCATTGGATCAAAACCGATTTCGCCTTTAATGGCTTGAAATTTTTCCTTGGCGGCTTCATATTTTTCTTTTGCTAAAGAAATTTTTTGATTGAAATCAGCCAGCCAAGCTTCAAGTTGACTTGTGTCTTTGCCAGCTGCCTTGAGCTCCTCAATTTTAGCACTTAATTTTGTAGAAAAATCCTCGGCTTTAGTAATGACAAAATGAATTCGAGCTGCCCAAATCTGGCCGATAATGCTTTTAACTCTGTTCCGATGCGCTTTCCAATACTGACGAACTGTTTTTGCCTCTTCTTTTATCTGTGATGGGTCAGCATTTTGAATCTTAGCTACTCTTTCCTGTAGCCAGTTAATATCTTTGTCAATTTCGGCAATAATTGAGGCGCGTTCTGCTTCTGGCAAAGCGCGGCGGTTTGAAACCCAATTTTTAATTGTTTCTAATCTTTTAATTAAACTGCTAACCGCTTTTTCAAGATAATTTTTGGCGGCATCTTCTAGGATGTTTTTATTCTCGGCAGTCTTTAATTGCTGATATTTTGTTCTGGCACTTAAGAAATTCTGACGAGCATTTTTGTAGAAATTAACTTCTTTCTGATATTGACCCCAGGCCTGCTGGTATTTTAATTTGGCTTGGGCATCTATTTCTTTGAGAGTTAAGGCGGAAACATGGGCTGTTGTTCCAACAAAGATGGCAAAAATCGCAAAAGCAGTAATGATTTTTGTAAGTGTTTTCATAGTTTTAATTTGTTTTAAGTTTATTATTCAGCGACCTGAAATAATAGGCTATCTAGATCATTCAAAGAAATGTCACTTTCAAATCCTTCAAGATCGCTCAAATCATTAGACAAACTGTTTAATTCTAAAGTTATTTCGTTTTCTAAGTTTTCAATTGAAGCTGTTTCAACAACAACTTTTTCCTCAACGATATTGGCTAAATCTTCATCAAGATTATCCAAAGAAACATCTTGGATAAAATTTTCTAATTCAGCAATGTCTTGTGAAAGTATCTCGTCTTCATAAAATACCTCTAACTCTATGGGTGAAATAGCCACTTTTTTTTGCGACTGCCAATAGATTCCGCCTCCCACGACAAGAAGTATTAATGCAATAATGCCGACTGCAATATATGACTTCTTAATCATATCTGAAAATTTTATAACATTAAATAATTGACCAATAGAGGGTCGACCTTTGATTTCCCCTCTAAAATATGTAACATCTTCTTCAATTTTAATTTGAGCAATTATTTTAGTTAAAAGCTCTTTTGGTGGTATTATTCTGTTTTTTTGGCTTGATAGAACTTCTATTACTTGGAATATCTCTTGTAATTCTGTTTTATATTCTGCAAATAAATTCAAAATCTGTGAGGATGATTTCCCCTCTTGTAAGAGGTCTAAGGCTTTGCTTAACACCTTTTCTAAATTGTCATTTTTGTTGTTGTTCATATATTTTGAAATCCTTAAGATGTTTACGTAGCGCTTTAAGAGCGCGACATTGAAGTTGTCTGACGGCTTCTTCAGTTTTACCAAGTAGGTTTGCGATTTCCTGGTTAGACAATTCACCGATAAATTTCAGAATAACAACTTCTTGTTGTTCTTCAGTAAGTTTTTCAATAGCTTGATAGATAGTTGCGGTAGCTTCATTTCTTTCTATTAATTCTTGCGGAGTTTTTTCATCAACTGAAATTTTATTTGCAATTTTTTCTAAAGAACTAACATTCCTTTTTTTTCTCCAATAATCTATAATTGTGTTTCTTGCTACTGTGAAAAAATAAGCCAACGGCGATTTATCTTTTTCTTGAAAAACAGAGATTGACTTATAGACTTTTAAAAAGACATCTTGAACCAGATCCTCAGTTTCGCTTTTATTTTTCACCCGAAAATAGATATAGCGGAATACCGGCGCGAAATACAATTCATAGAGATGGCCAAAAGCTTCAACATCACCATTTTTTGCCAACTGCATCAATTTTTGGGGGCCGTTTTTAGAATTATTGTCTTCCATAATGTATAACGTTTAAGACGAAATTACGTGACGATAAGGTATTACATGTAAGAATTAGACGCGTTGTTTAAGCTTCTTTGGAATAAAAATAATTGATTAATTTCTCCATAGTGGTTAGATTATCAATGTCTTTGTGCGATTTCGCGTTAGAGTGTACGTTTTAGGACTTCCTTTGTATTCTGTCCCATTGTTAGTATACCACACTTTAATAGTGTAAGATAGTGTGCACATTCAACATGCTAAAATCTAACTGAAGGAGTATTGATTCTGCAGTATAAAATCTGACCGAAATTAAGGCAAGATATAAGGTGAAGTTTAATTGTCTGGCTTCCCCTAAAATA
>FWPU01006266.1_pt1 | contig 24169 bp, 22 predicted proteins | sample 2228361 | NCBI WGS metagenome assembly FWPU01 (sample SAMEA103939777, study PRJEB20133) | metagenome | reverse complement strand
GATGGTGCGGCCAGAGCTGCTGACCACGCCCTCCCTGCCGGAAGCGGCAGCGCCCGCCGCCCAGGATGGCCGGTTGCTGGCCGCCATCCAAGCCCTCAACGAGACGCTGGTGCGGCACAGCGCGCTGCTCTCTCACCTGCCGACCAGCTTTGAGGTGCGCGCGCCGGTCGGCGGCGAGTCGCTGGCCCGCACGCTGGAAGCCATCCAGCAGGTCCAGGCGGAGCAATCGGGGGCGCTGGCCCGCCTGGCGCGGGAGGTCGCCGCGCTGGGGACCTCCGAGGAGCCGGTGAGCGAGGCGCTGATGCGGATGGAGATCGAGCTGGCGGCCCTGCGCGAGGCCAGGGAAGCGCAGGACGGGCTGCGCCAGCACCTGGAGGCCCAGCGGGCCATCCTGGAGGACGTGAAGGCTCTGCTGGCCGCGCTCAACGAGGGGAACCTGCAAATCGGGGCCATGCTGGCCGCCCAGCGCGACTTGCTGGCGCAGGCCGGGGCCAGCCAGGAGCGCAACGAGCAGGCCCTGCTGGAGCTGCGCCAGCGGCTGGAGCAAATGCTGAGCAACGAGCAGGCCCAGACGCGCATGCTGCAAGAGCTGACGCAACAGGAGCCGCTGGTGCAGACCATCATCCGCGAGGAGGTGCTAGTCACCCAGGATCGGCTGCAAGACATCAAGGGCATCGGCCCGGTGTATTCCGGGATGCTGCACGAGCGGGGCATCCACACCTTTGAACAACTGGGCAACCTGATGCCGGAGGACCTGTACATCCTGCTGGACGTGCCGGAGTGGCGCATCGACGCCGATAGCTGGATCGAGCAGGCGCAACTGCTGGCGGCGCAGCGCCGCAGGCGGGAGGGCAAGCCGTGAGCCTGCCCCCCGGCCCTGACCCAGGCCTGGCCCGCCTGGTCCGCCGCCTGGACGCGGTGCTGCTGGCCGGGCTGCTGCTGTGCTCTGCCCTGGCGGCGCTGGCCCTGTCGCTGCGGGGGTCGGATGGGACCCGACTGGCGCTGCTGGCGACCACGCCCCCCACCGCCACGCCCTCGCCGACGCCGACGGCCACCGCCACGCGCACGCCGCCGCCCACCGCCACGCGCACGCCGCGCCCCTCCCCCACGCCGAGCCGCACGCTGCCGCCCTCCCGCACGCCCACGCCGCCGCCCCCGCCGCGCGTGGAGCCGCTGAACCTGACCGGCATCTACGCCGGGACGCGCTTCACGGTGCGCGGAACGGGCACCCCCGGCCACACCATCGCGCTGTACGACAACGACATCCTGCTGGCGACGACGCGGGTGAGCGCCAGCGGGCGCTGGCAGATCGTGGTGCCGGGGCTGTCGGTGGGGGCGCACGCGCTGGTGGTGGTGGCCATTGGGCCGCAGGGCAACAGCAGCGAACCGGCCCCGGTGGGCTTTGCCATCGTGCACGCGCCCACGGCCACGGCCTCCGCCACGGCGTCCCCCACGCGGACTCCATCTGCCACGGCTGCCACGGCGACGGACACCGCCACGCGGACGCCGCGCCCCACCCAGGCCCCCGCCAGCCCGACGCCCACCGCCGGAACCCCGCAGGCGCTCCTGGTCACCGCCAGCGCCACCGCCCGGCGGGTCCAGCCGAGCCGCACGCCGACGCCCCCGGCGACCGCCACAGCGACCGTGACGGCCTCCGCGACAGCAACACGGACCCGCACGCCTACCGCGATACCATCCGCGACGCCCACGCGGACGCCGCCCCCCTCCCCAACCCGAACACCCCGGCCCCCAACCGCGACGCCGACCCGCACGCCTGCGCCGACGCCCGCGCCGCCCGTGATCCTGGACCCCAGTAACGGCGATCTGGTGGCAGCCGGAGCGGTGCCCTTCAGCGGGCGGGGGGAGCCGGGAGGGCGCATCACCCTGGCCGACGACGCGGGTAACCTGGTGGGGGCGGGTACAGCGGGGGCGGGCGGCCAGTGGCGGATCACCGCCGACCTCAGCCCCTTGCAGGGAGAGGTGACCATTGCGGCGCTGCTGGTGGACGCGAGGGGGATGGTGCTGGCCCAGTCAGCAGGGGTGAGGCTGACCGTGGTGCCGCAGCTTGCGCCGCCCACCGGCGCTGAACTGCCGGGGTCGGAGGGGCCGCGCTGGCTGGACGTGGGGCTGATCCTGACGGCGATTGTGGGGCTGGCCCTGCTGGTGGGCGGCCTGGCCCTGCGGCAGGCAGGAAGGCTGCTGCGGATGGGCGAAGGCAGGGAAGAAGACGACGCGGAGGGCTAGCGGCGCTTTTCGCCCTGGCCGCTGCCCTGCACCACAGAGGCGATCACGCGCACCAGCTCGTTGACGCCGAGCGGCTTGCCCAGGAAGACATCCACCCCGGCCTCCATCGCCTCGCGGACGTGGCTGCCCGCCGCGTCCTCGCTGATGACGACGATGGCGACGTAGCGGTCGCGTTTGGCGTGCCGGATGTGGCGGCACAGCTCCAGCGCCTTGCGGTAGTCAGCGCCCAGGTTCATCACCAGCACGTCGGGCGTCCGGCGGGCGAGGGCGAAGTAGGCCTCCACCACCTCCACCACCACGTCCACCACATACCCATAGCCGGTGAGGATGGTGCCCAGCACGGCGCACACGTCGGGGTTGCTCTCCACGATCAGCACGCGCTGGCCGTCGCCGGGGGCTGGCTCCGCCTGCCAGCGGACCCAGGGCTGCCCGTACAGGGCGTTCTCGTGGACAGGCACGACCTCCAGGTTGACCTGGATGCGCAGGTGGCCGAGGTGAATATCGTCCCCGTGGCGCAGGCGGTAAGGCTCGTGGGCCTCCAGGCGGTGGCCGTTGATGTACGTGCCGTTAGTGCTGCCCAGGTCAACGATCAGCAGGCGGTCCGGCCCGGCCTTGATGGCGGCGTGCTGGCGGGAGACGCCCTTCTCCAGGCCGCCATAGGGGGTCAGGTCGAGGTCCGGGTAGATGTCGGCGCTTACGTCGGAGCGGCCCAGCACCAGGGTGTTCTGGACGTACATGCGGACCGTGATCGGGGTATGGGCGATGAGCAGCTCCACCACCCAGGGGGGGCCAAGCCCGGCATCCAGGGGGCCGGTCTGGCGGGGGGTGGCCGGCGGGGCGTCCGATTCCTGCAAGGGGCGGGTACGCAGCGGGTTTTTGGGGTCACGGCCTGGTGGCAGATCGGCGTTGTCGGCCATGATGCGCGCTCCCAACCACTTCAGTTTGCGTCCGGAGGTAAAGAATGAAGACATACTTTAGATCGTAGAGTAAAGCGGGGGAACTGTTTATGGTACGCTAGTCCTGAAGGCTGCGGGGACGGCGCGCGCCCGGCCCGGTCCAGCAACAGGCCCCCCGGAGGGGCGCTGTCTCCTGCGGGGGGCTGCCCTGTTGCGGACGTTGTGGGGGACGGGCGGGCTAAAGAATCTGGCTGAGGAAGAGCTTGGTGCGCTCGTGCTGGGGATTCTCGAAGAAGTGCTCCGGCGTGCCCGCCTCCACGATGCGCCCCTGGTCCATGAAGAGCACGCGGTCGGCGACCTCTTTGGCGAAGCCCATCTCATGGGTGACCACGCACATGGTCATGCCGCTGAGCGCCAGCTCCTTCATCACGTCCAGCACCTCTTTGATCATCTCCGGGTCGAGGGCGCTGGTCGGCTCGTCAAAGAGCATGATCTTGGGGTCCATAGCCAGGGCGCGGGCGATGGCGACGCGCTGCTGCTGGCCGCCGGAAAGCTGGCCCGGATACTTGTGGGCCTGCTCCGGGATGCCCACGCGCTCCAGCAGTTGCATGGCGCGGGCGTTGGCCTCCTCCTTGGGGCGGCGGCGCACCCAGCGCTGGGCCAGGGTGACGTTCTCCAGCGCCGTCAGGTGGGGGAAGAGGTTGAACTGCTGGAAGACCATGCCGATCTCGCGGCGGATGGCGGCGATGTTGCGCACGTCGTGGCTCAGTTCCATGCCGTCCACGATGATCTGGCCTTCCTGGTGCTCCTCCAGGCGGTTGATGCAGCGGATGAAGGTGGATTTGCCGGAGCCGGACGGCCCGATGATGACGACCACCTCCTGCGGGAAGATCTCCACCGTGATGTCCTTGAGGACGTGAAAATCGCCGAACCACTTGTTGACCTTGCGGCAGATGATGATCGGCTCGTCCCCCAGTTGCTTCTGTTGATGCGCGGCAGGCGCGATCTTGTCTGTCATGCGGCACACTCCGTTCTGCGAGACCTACCCCTGAAGCGCAGCCCCCGGCCCGCCCACCACCTCAGGCCCGCCGCACAGCCCCGCTGCCGGTCTGCTCCAGGCGGCGGCTGCTCCAGGACATCAGGTAACTGAGCGCGAAATAGATCAGTGAGATAAAGACCAGAGTCTCCCGTTGCAGGCCGATGTACTGGGCCTGGTTGATGACCGAGCGGGCGATGCCCAGCAGGTCGATGAGGCCGATGATGGTCACCAGGGAGGTATCCTTGAACAGGCTGACGAACTGCCCCATGATGGCGGGGATGACGGTGCGCAGGGCCTGGGGCAGCACGATAAGCCCCGTGATCTGCCAGCCAGACATGCCCAGGGCTTTGGCGGCCTCGGTCTGGCCGTGGGGGACGGCCTGCAGGCCGCCGCGCACGATCTCCGCCAGGTAGGCGGCGCTGAAAAAGACGATGCCGACCATGGCGCGCACCACGTTATCCACGCCGGAAAGGCTGGGGTCGGCCAGCGGCACCAGCAGGGAGGCGGCGAAGAGGATGGTGACCAGCGGCACGCCACGCACCAGCTCGATGCTCAAGGTGCAGAACACGCGCACGACCGGCAGCTCGCTACGGCGGCCCAGCGCCAGCAGGACCCCGATGGGAAAGGCAGCCACGATGCCCACCACCGTCAGGGCCATGGTGAGCAGCACGCCGCCCCAGCGCTCCAGATCGACCAGGGGAACCGCCGGGGAGGCACCCAGGCCGCGCAGCAACAGAAAGATGGCAAACGGCGAGATGATCCAGGCGGCCAGGGCGGCGCGCTGCGCCCAACGCTGCCCGCGCAGCACGGCCCCTGCCGTGTAGCCGGCTGCGGTGGCCAGCACCAGCGCCAGGGTGAAGTCGTTGAGGCCCCTGGCCAGGGGACCCAGGTACAGCTTAGCAAAGTCGGCCAGCGAAGCCTGGCCCCGGAAGGGGAGATAGGTGGTATCCAGCACCTGGACGCGCTGGCCTTCCAGGGAGGGGGGCGGCCCGAAGCGCGCCTGGCGGGCCTCGATCTCCACAGACGAGGAGGAGAGCGGGCCGATGGCCGATATACGCAGCCAGAAGCCGCCGAACTCCCCCTCCGGCTCCGGCACGACCAGCACCCACCCGGCCTGAGGGAAGGCGACTTCCTGGGAGGCGGACTCCAGCCCCGGCCCGGCGGAGAGGACCGCCAATTCCTGCGGCTGGCCCTGGACGGGCGGGGCCTGCTCCGGGTTCTCGCCCTGGGCGGCCTCCGTGGGAACCTGCAAGATGGTCACGGTGGCGGCCAGGTCCCGCTGCCGGACGACGAACTGATCCTCCTGGTAATCCAGGACTGCGCCCGGCGGGACCTCCGGCGGCTGCTCCCCGGCCTCGATGGCCCGCTCCACAGCCAGCGCCCGCGCGGCGGCTTCCTGCTGGCCCAGGCCGTAGATGGTCAGCGAGTTGCGGTCCATGAAGCCGGTGGGGGGCGGCTCCCGGAAGTCCGGGATGGGTTGCAGGGCAAAGGTGACGCGCTCCCCCTCCTCCGCGATATAGGCCAGCGCCGGGAGGGGGTCGGTGGCAGGCCCGCCGATGAGGAAGTAGGTGTCCGGGAAGGGCAGGGTCGCCGTGATCGAAGGGATGGCGTAGAGCACGGCCAGGCCCAGGGCGGCCACGACGGGCATCCAGCGCGGCGCGCGGCCCCACAACCGCCAGGAGAGGCCCAGGAGGAACATCACGAGCAGGGTGGCGACCAGCGGACGCCAGGCTTCCTGCTGGGGGTAGGTTCCCACGGCGAAGAGGTGGAGGTTGTTGGTGATGACGGCCCAGTTGGCCTCCCGAACGGCCCAGCCGAGGAAGCCGACCACCGCCCAGACGACGAAGAGGGTGGCCGCGATGGTCAGCAGCGCGTTCCACCAGTTTTTGAAGAGGTTCTCCCGCATCCAGCCGAGCGTGCCGGTCTCCACGAGGGGCGGCTTGCGCGTGGGGGGCGGCGACTGCTCAACGTAGAAAGTTTCCTGCCGGGCCACGGCCTAGCGCTCCTTGAGCTGCAACGCCCGGTTGAGGGCGTTCATCACCGCCGAGATGATCAGGCTCATCAGCAGGTAAACGCCCATCACCGTCATGAAGGGCACGATGGTCTGGCCGGACTGGTTCATGATGGTTCTGGCGATGGCGAACACGTCGGCGAAGGCGATGGCGATAGCCAGGCTGGAGTTCTTGGCCAGGTTGAGGTACTGGTTGCCCAGCGGCGGGATGATGACGCGCAGGGCCTGGGGCAGGATGATCAGTTGCAGCGTCTGGGCGTAGGTGAAGCCCTGGGCGCGGGCGGCCTCGATCTGGCCGTAGGGCACGGCCTGGATGCCGGCCCGCACGATCTCGCCGATGAAGGCCGCCGTGTAGAGCACCAGCCCCAGCACCATGGCCGAATACTCCGGCGACACGGTCTCGCCGCCCTCGATGCGCTGGATGATGGTCTCGCCGGTGGGCAGGTCCCGGTAGGTGGGCTGGGGCAGCTCGATGTGCCAGGGCGCGCCGCCCAGCACCAGGATGCCCAGCACGGCAAAGCCGAGCACGGCCAGCAGGGCAACGCGGATCTGGTAGCCAGGCTGGCCGGTCTCCGCCTGGTAGCGACCGCGCACGTACCACAGAAAGGCGGCCACCACAAAACCCACCAGCACATAGAGCAACCACAGGGGGAACGCCTCAGTGGGATGAAAGGCGGGGATGACCAGGCCGCGAATGCTCATATAGACGGGGCCGGGCAGCACGATGGCATCGCGGATCTGGGGCAGGGTGCGGAACACGCCCTGGTAGAAAAAGATCAACTGGACCAGCAGCGGCGTGTTGCGGAAGATCTCCACGTAGACCTGGGTGATGTTGCGCACCAGCCAGTTGGGGGTGAGCAGGGCGATGCCGACCAGCACACCCAGGATGGTGGAGGCGACCAGGCCTATGGAGACGGCGCGCAGGGTGTTGATGAGGCCGACGAGAAAGGCGCGCCAGGTGGTATCGGTGCTGGAGATGCCCGGCCCCTCGTTGAAGTTGATCCCGATAGGGCGCTGCCAGAACTCCAGGTTGGGGGCCTGGCCGATGGCCGTTACGGCATTGAGGATGTTGCGGACCACCACGAAAATGACGGCGATAACCACGACGGCAAAAACGGCCTGCGCCACGGCCTGGATCACACGGATGTCGCGCCAGAGGGGCACAGCCTGATGCCGCTTGACGCCGAAGCCGGTGGGCGCGGGGCGCCGGTCAACTATTGGGGAGCGCTGGGTCATGGGCACCCACCTTCTCTAAGACCCGTGACCGCCTCAAAAAGCCAGCAAAGCGAACAACCATGTGAGCGCCGCAGAGGCGGCCCCAACGCCGGGGGCGGCCTCTGCGGGAGAAAACGAACGGACGACTAACGCCAGGCTGGCGAGTAGATCAGGCCGCCATCGGTCCACAAGCGGTTCGGCCCACGGGCGATGGGCAGCGGGCCATCCAGGGCGAAGTAGCGCTCGTACACCTCGCCGTAGTTCCCGATCTGGCGGATGACCTCCACCATGAAGTCGTTCTCCAGGCCCAGCAGGCCGCCCAGGCCCAGTTGCGGGTCCACCACACGGGCCACCTGCGCGCCGACGCGGGCGATGTAGTCATCGTCGCTCTCGCCCTCCTGGCGCAGGAACTCGTCGATGTTCTGAGAGTTGATGCCCAGCTCCTCGGCCTCGATCATGCCGAAGACCGTCCAGTTGATGATGTCGGCCCACTGGGAGTCGTTTTGGCGGTAGACGGGGCCAAGCGGCTCCTTGGAGAAGGTCAGCTCCCACACGGTGTAGGCAGCCGGATTGGGCGACGCCGCGCGCAGGGCCTCAAGCTGAGAGCGGTCGGAGGTCTGCACGTCGCAGCGGCCGTCCATAAAGGCGGAGTTGGTATCGGCGGTGCTTTCAAACTGGAGCAGCTCGTAGGAAAGGCCGCGCTCCTCCATCTGGTCGGTGATGTTTTTCTCCGTGGTGGTGCCGGTGGTGGTGCAGATGGAGACGCCATCCAGGTCCTCCCAGGTCTCCAGGCCCTCCCCGGCGCGCACCATGATGCTCTGGCCGTCGTAGAAGTTGGTAGGGCCGAAGTCCAGGCCAGCCTCGGTGTCGCGGGCCAGCGTCCAGGTGGTGTTGCGGACCAGGACATCCACCTCGCCGGTCGCCACGGCGGGGAGGCGGGTCTGGGCAGTCTGGGGCGACAGCTCCAGGTGATCCGGGCCGGCATCGCCGAAGATGGCGACGGCAAAGGCGCGGCAGAAATCCACGTCAAAGCCGGTGATCTGGCTGGTGTCGGGGTCCAGGTAGCCGAAGCCGAACAGCTCCTGGTTTACGCCACAGATCAGGCGACCCCGGTCGCGGACCAGTTGCAGCGTGCCCTGCTCCTGGCCGGAGACGATCAGCACGCCGCTGAAGAGCGACAGGGTGAGAAGGGCAACGACAAAGAGCACGGTGAGACGTTTGCTGCGCAACATCTGTTCTCTCCTCGGTACAGCTCAATATTTGGGGATGGGGCTGGTCTGCAGCGGGCAGGCCAGCGAGGCGACGTGACGACAAAAAACACTATTGAGTAGCCATGGCAGCTCGCGGTCTTACGATGGCGGGGCACCTCCTTTCTTTGCGTGCCTGTTTCCTTAGAATCTCGCGGGCTGGCGCCCCAAGCGGCGCATATAACAATAGCCCACCATCCCCTGCGCGCCTGGGGCAGGCAAGGGAGGAATTGTGGGGTAGCGATGTTGCTTCCGTGTTAGCGGGTATGGCAAACTGTCGCAGCACTAGCATTCATTAATGAATAGCTTGGGGGCAGTGTAACATGCTGCGGGATGCAAGTCAAATGCCATCGCAATACTCAGTTTAACATACCAGGCGGCCCCTGCCACAGCAAAGTCACCAAGGGTGCCGGGCAACTTTCGGGTAAGGTGCATAGACGCGGGGCCTCAGGAGGCGGGGTCGTCTTCCGTTTCCTGCTGCGCGGCCCACTCCTCGCGGCCCACGAACTCGCCGCCCGTGACCGTCTTTTCGGTGAGGCGCTTGCTGGCGTCAAAGTAGAAGTCGGCCTCCATGCGCTCAAAGCTGCGCGCGCCCACCACGACCTTGTGTGTGAAGTAGCCGGAGATGCGCTCGCCCTCGTACTGCGGCGTGAGCTGGTTGGGGTCCAGGCGAAGCTGGACCACCTCTCCGCTGCGCTTGCTGCGGATGTAGAAGTACATGCCCTCGTCCGGCTCCCGCTGGCCGCCGCCAAACAGCCGACGCAAGAAATCCACCTCACTCCCTCCTTGCAGGCTCTCCGAAGCCACCACCTGTATCAAGCATACCACAGGGGAAGGGCGCGGAGAGGCCGAACTTCCTGTGACGGTGGCTGAGCGCCAAAGTAAAAAGAAGCGGCCCCCTGACCGGAGAACCGCTCCTAAGCGCGTCACCTTTCTGCCTGGCGGCTCTGCTGCTCCTTGATCTTCTGCCGGCGGACGGCCTGCGCGCCGCGCTGGATGGCCAGCTTGACCTCGCCGATGGCCCGCGTGACCTCGATCTCGCGGGGGCAGGCGGGCGTGCAGTTAAAGATGGTGCGGCAGCGCCACACACCGTCCGGGGCGGCCAGCACCTCCAGCCGCTGCTCGGCGGCCTGGTCCCGGCTGTCGAAGATGAAGCGGTGGGCCTGGACGATGGCCGCCGGGCCGACATAGGCGCCGTTGGCCCAGAAGGAAGGGCAGCTCGTGGTGCAGGCGGCGCACAGGATGCACTTGGTGGTGTCGTCGAAGATGGCCCGCTCCTCCGGGGACTGGCGGCGCTCACGCCCGTCAGCGGGGGGCGGGTCGTCGTTGACGAAGTAGGGCAACACCGCCCGGTAGTGCTCGAAGAACGGCTCCATGTCCACGATGAGGTCTTTTTCCACCGGCAGGCCCAGGATCGGCTCCACCTGGATGCGCACGGTGTCTTTGCCGTCGGCCAGGCTGCTGAGCAGCACCTTACAGGCCAGGCGGTTGACGCCGTTGATGCGCATGGCGTCGGAGCCGCAGATGCCGTGCGCGCAGGAGCGGCGGAAGGCCAGCGTGCCGTCCTGCTCCCACTTGATGCGGTGCAGCAGCTCCAGCACGCGGTCGCCTGGCTCCACGTCCTCCAGGGTGTACTCCTGCCAGTAGGGTTTGGCGTCGGTTTCCGGGTTGAACCGCTTGATGCGGAAATGCGCTTTCATGGGCGTCTCCTGAGTTCGTCTCGATGCCGCAGCTTCCACACAACGGGGCACAGCGCCCGGCTAATAGACGCGCTCCTTGGGCTGGTAGCCCAGGGAGAGGTCCACGGGGCGGGAGCAATCCAGCCTGATCTCGCCATCCTGGCGGAAGGCGAAGGTGTGCACCAGCCAGCTTTCGTCGTCGCGTTCGGGGAAGTCGTCCCGGCTGTGCGCGCCCCGGCTCTCCGTGCGGTTCAGGGCGCTGGCGGTGGTCACCTCCGCGATGTCCAGCAGCGCGCCCAGCTCCCAGGCTTCCAGCAGGTCGGTGTTGTAACGCTGGCCGTGGTCGTCGATGACCAGGTTCTTGCGGAAGTCCTCCTGAAGCTGGCGGATGGCCTCCAGGGCCTGCTGCATGCCCTCGGCGGTGCGGAAGACCCCCACGTGGTCCATCATCAGCTCTTGCAGCCGCCGCCGGATGTGGCCGGGGCGCACCGTCCCTTTGCCGGTGCGGATGCGGTCCAGCGCGGCCTGGGCCTCAGCGGCGGGTTCGGCGGGCAGGGGGGGCAGGTCGGCCCCCCTGGCGTACTCGGCGGCCTTGCGCCCGGCGATGCGCCCGAAGACGATCAGGTCCGTGAGGCTGTTGGTGCCCAGGCGGTTGGCCCCGTGCACGCTCACGCAGGCCACCTCGCCCGCCGCGTAGAGGCCCGGCGCCACGGCTCCGTCCGGGCGGGCCAGCACCTCAGCGTCCACGTTGGTGGGGATGCCGCCCATGGCGTAGTGGGCGGTGGGGGCGACGGGTATCGGCTCCTTCACGGGGTCCACGCCGGCGTAGGTATGGCAGAAGTCCAGGATATCCGGCAGCTTTTGCAGGATGTACTGCTCGTCGATGCGGCGCTCCTCACCGGCCTCGGCCAGGTAGCGGTTGACCGTCTTGGGCGTCACGTCCAGGTGCAGGTAGGGCCGCCCCTTGATGCCGCGCCCCTCCTTGATCTCCAGGTACATGGCGCGGCTGACCACGTCGCGGCTGGCCAGGTCCTTGATGGTGGGGGCGTAGCGCTCCATGAAGCGCTCGCCGCGATTGTTGAGCAGCACACCGCCCTCGCCGCGCACGCCCTCCGTGATCAGCACGCCCAGGCCGTAGAGGCCGGTGGGGTGGAACTGGAAGAACTCCATATCCTCCAGGGGCAGGCCACGCCGCAGCAGGATGGCGGGGCCGTCGCCGGTGAGGGTGTGGGCGTTGCTGGTGACTGACCACACGCGCCCCCAGCCGCCGGTGGCCCAGATGACGGCTTTGGCGTGGAAGACGTGCAGCTCGCCCGTGCCGATCTGGATGGCGACGACCCCCGCCGCGCGGCCATCGTCGCTGAGGAGTTGGTCCACCACGTGGTACTCGTCGAAGAAGGTGATGTGGTTCTTGATGCACTGCTGGTAGAGCGTTTGCAGGATCATGTGGCCGGTGCGGTCGGCGGCGTGGCAGGCGCGGCGGACCGGCTGTTTGGTCTCGTTATTGGTGTGGCCGCCGAAGCGCCGCTGGCTGATGGTGCCGTCCGGGTTGCGGTCGAAGGGCAGGCCCATGTGCTCCAGCTCGAGCACGGCCTCGATGGCGTGCTCCGCCAGCACGCGCACGGCGTTCTGGTCGGCCAGGTAGTCGCTACCCTTGACCGTATCGAAGGCGTGCCACTCCCAGCGGTCTTCCTCCAGGTTGCCCAGGGCCGCGCCGATGCCGCCCTGGGCCGTGCCGGTGTGGCTGCGGGTGGGGTAGAGCTTGCTGACCACGCCGACGCTGACCCCGCCCTGGCTGGCGTAGAGCGCGGCCATCAGCCCGGCCCCGCCCGCGCCGACGACGACGACATCGAATTGATGGGTTTGCATAGTGCCCCCTCGACAATTCCGAATCTCAAAAGCGGGTCAACCGCCCGGCACGCCGTTGATCAGGGCGATGGACCCCATGCCGATGGTGACCACCGCCCCGGCGATGATGGCCCAGTGCAGGCCACGGCGCACCGTGGGATGGTGCACGTAATCGTTGACCACGTAGCGAAAGCCGTTGAAGCCGTGGATCATGGCCAGGGCCAGCAGGGCGGCGTCATAGAGCCGCCAGAACAGGAAGGCCCAGCGCCCCGCCACGAAGTTGGCGGCCTCCCCAAACTGGCCGCCCTGGTTGATATCGAAGACGCCGTTGATCACGTGCATGATGGCCAGGTGGCCCAGGGCCAGCACCACCAGCAGCACGCCGGAGACGCGCATGAAGGACCACATGAGCTGCTCGAAGCGGCTGCGCTGCGCCAGGAAGGGACCCGCCGCCCCCCGGCTGCCACTCACCGCGCCCCAGGCGGCGGAGAGGACCACCCCCAGCACCATTACAGCGACCATGCCGCCGCCGAAAGGCAGGGCAACCTCCGTGATCACCGGGCCGAGGCCCAGGTCGAAGGGCCTGCCGCTGTAGAACTCCACGACGTGCTGGCCCATGAGGACAAAGGTGGGGACCAGCACGACCGCCGTCGCCAGCAGGACGACCTGGGCGGCCAGGGCCTGGTGCTCCCACCATTCCGGTTTGTAGTCAAAAAGGGTGATGCGCAGGCCGTTGAAGGCGTGGTAGACCACACAGGCCACCAGCGCGAACTCCCCCAGGGTGAAGAGGGGCGTCTGGTAAATCAGGATGGCCCGTTCGTACAGCTCCGGATAGAAGTACACCCAGGAGGTATCGATGGTGTGGATCACCAGGAAGAGCAGGGTCCCCAGACCGGCGATGCGATGGAGCACCCAGCTCCACTGGCCGAGCTTCCCGCGATAGCGCAGGGTTTCGGTAACCGTGGTGACGAGCGTTGCCATAGGAACCGTCTCCTGACGAGCTGGACCTTATTGGGATAGGCACTGTGGGATTATAGCACACCGCAGGGCAGAATTCCGCCTGTGTCGCGGGGTGATCTCTCGAGTTTTGGGCAACCTATCCACACAAAGCGGCCAGAGAATCTCACTTTCCATTAAATTGAAAGCGCCCCAGGGGGATGTTATACTCGGCTGGCCCAAAAAAACATACCAGCCTCAACGATGCCGGTCCTGTTCCCCGACCCACAAGCATGAATACAAAGGAGTAACCCCCCTATGACTGCCTCTACCACCCAGGCCAAAGGACTTGAGGGCGTCGTCGTGGCCGAGACGCGATTGAGCAAGGTGGACGGCGTGGCCGGTCGCCTGATCTACTGCGGCTACGACATCCTGGATCTGGCCCGCCACGCCTCTTTTGAGGAAGTGATCCATCTGCTGTGGACGCTCCGGCTGCCCACGCGGGACGAGCTGGCGGCGCTCAAGCAGCAGTTGTTCCAGCAGATGGCGCTGCCGCCGGAGCTGCTGCGGCAGCTACGGAGCCTGCCCACGGACGCGCACCCCATGGCCGCGCTGCGGACGGCGGTCAGCCTGGCGGGGATGTATGACCCGCTGGCGGAGGACAACTCCGTGGAGGCCAACCGCCAGAAAGCGCTGACGCTCACCGCCCGCATGCCGACCCTGATCGCCGCCTGGTCGCGCATCCGGGAGGGGCAGGAGCCGGTCCCGCCCAAGGCCGGCCTGGACCTGGCGGAGAACTTCCTGTACATGATGCGCGGGGAAAACCCCGACCCCACCGCTGCTGAGGCCGTGGACCGCTACCTGATTCTGCTGGCCGACCACGGCATGAACGCCAGCACCTTCACGGCGCGGGTGGTGACCAGCACCGACGGCGACATGTACTCGGCGGTCACGGCGGCGCTCGGCTCGCTCAAGGGACCCAAGCACGGGGGGGCCAACGAGGCGGCCATGCGCATGTTCTTCGAGATCCGCGATTCCGGCCTGAGCGTGCAGGAGTGGTTCCGGAAGGAGGTCAAGGAGGGGGACCGCCGCATCATGGGCATCGGCCACCGGGTCTACAAGGCCCCGGACCCCCGCGCTGAGATTCTGCGGGAGTACGCCAAGGCGCTGGCCCAGAGCAGCGGCAACAGCCAGTGGTTCGACATCGCCTTCGAGCTGGAGCAGCAGGCCCGCGCGGACCAATACTTCATCGAGCGCAACCTGTTCGCCAACGTGGACTACTACAGCGCCATCGTGCTGTACACGGTGGGCATCCCGGTGGACCTGTTCACGCCGCTCTTCGCCATGAGCCGCATTGCGGGGTGGACGGCGCACATCATCGAGCAGTGGGCGGACAACCGCCTGATCCGGCCCAAGGCGCAGTACGTGGGCGAGACGGACCTGCGGTGGGTTCCCCTGGACGAGCGCGGGTAGGGCGCGGCCCGTGGCCGGGGGCAGACGGCCCTTTTGAGCGCTGCGCAGTGGATGCACCCCAAGCGGCGGACCGGGTCCGCCGCTTTTTTGCCGCCCTCATGCTGCGCATTACCCGGTAAAATGTAAAATAGAGAAAAGTCTGCCGCCTATTGCTGAAAAGTGGGTTCCATGACCGCGATCCTGGTCGTCGATGACGAGGCCAACATCCGCAACCTGGTGAAGGCCTACCTGGAGGCCGAGGGCTACAGCGTGCACACCGCCGGGGACGGCGAGCAAGCGCTGGCGGCCTTCCGCCGCTACCGGCCCGACCTGGTGGTGCTGGACGTGATGCTGCCGGGCATGGACGGGCTGGAGGTGTTGCAGCACATCCGGCGCGAGTCGGAGGCCTACGTGCTGCTGCTCACGGCCCGGTCGGAGGAAGCCGACCGCGTCATCGGGCTGACGGTGGGGGCGGACGACTACCTGACCAAGCCCTTCAGCCCGCGCGAGCTGGTGGCCCGCGTCAAGGCCATCCTGCGGCGGGGGCGCAGCGCCGCGCCGGGCGACGAGCCGGTGCTGCGCTTCGCCCACGTGCGCATCGACGGGCAGCGGCACCAGGTGTGGCGGGACGGCCAGGAGATCGACCTGACGGCGCTGGAATTCCGGCTGCTGAAGACGCTGGCCAGCTACGCCGGGATGGTCCTGAGCCGGGAGCAACTGCTGGAGCGGGTGTGGGGCTACGACTTCTACGGCGACGAGCGGGTGGTGGACGTGCACATCGGGCGCATCCGGCAGAAGCTGGAGCCGGACCCGGCCAACCCCCGGCACATCCTCACCGTGCGCGGCGTGGGATATAAGTTTGAGGACGACCCGCCATGAGCCTGAGCTGGAAGCTTTTCCTCTCCTACCTGGGCGTGATCGCCATCAGCCTGCTCATCCTGTCGCTTTCCACGGCTTTCGTCGCGCCGGTGACCTTCTCCGAGCAGTTGCAGCACATCCCGCGCATGATGGGGGGCGGCCCGCCCGGCGGGGTGCCGCCCGGCTTCCAGCGCGGGCAGGCCGCAGCGCTGCTGCAAACCCTGGAGGCCGAGCTGGACGCCAACTTCCGCCAGGCGGTCAACGGGGCGCTGGTGCTGGCGGCGGTGGCGGCTACCCTGGCGGCGGGCGCGACAAGCTGGACCATCAGCCGCCGCATCGTGCGGCCCATCCGGGAGATGAGCCGGGCCAGCCAGCGCATCGCGGCGGGGCATTACGAGGAGCGGCTGGCCGTGCAGGCCGACGACGAGCTGGGCGAGCTGACGCGCAACTTCAACCGCATGGCCGAGGCCCTGGCCCAGACGGAGGCCATGCGCCAGCAGCTCATCGCGGACGTGAGCCACGAACTGAAGACGCCGCTGGCCAGCATCCAGGGCTACATGGAAGGGCTGCAAGACGGCATCATCCCGCCCACAGCGGAGACCTTCCAGCTTGTGCACCGGGAGGCCGACCGCCTGCAACGGCTGGTCCGCGACCTGCAGGAGCTTTCCCGCGCAGAGGCGGCGCAGCTCCAACTGGAGCTGCACGCGCAGGACGCCAACGAGCTGGCGCGCTCTGCGGTGGAGTGGCTGCGGCCCCAGTTCGACGACAAGGGGATCGCGCTGGAGGTGGCGCTCTTCCCGCAGCCGGTGCGCGTGCGGGCCGACTTCGACCGCGCCCGCCAGGTGTTGCTCAACCTGCTGGGCAACGCGCTGCAATACACCCCGCCCGGCGGCAGGGTGACGCTGCGGCTGGACCGGGCCGACTCGGTGGCGCGCTTTGCGGTGGAAGATACGGGGGTGGGCCTGGCCAGCGACGACCTGGAGCACATCTTCCAGCGCTTCTACCGGGTGGACAAATCGCGCTCGCGGGCCAGCGGGGGCAGCGGCATCGGCCTGACCATCGCCCGCCACATTGTCGAGGCGCACGGCGGGCGCATCTGGGCGGAGAGCGCCGGGCCGGGCCAGGGCAGCACGTTCACCTTCACCCTGCCCCTGGCGTGAGGGGAAAACTTCATCAAAACTTCACAAAAGCGACATCTCAGCTTCAACGGCCCTGGTTATTCTGACAGTCGAACAAGGGAATACACAGCGCGGCAGACCCGCGCTGCACGACGACTGCAAAGGAGTGAAGCAAAATGCGCAAGGTCCTGATGGGGTTGCTAGCAGTGGCGGCTGTGTTGGGGGTGGTGCTGGCCTTTGACAGCCAGCCGGCCTACGCGCAGGGGCCGGGACGCGGTCCCTGGGGCGCGGGCGAGCCACCGTGCGGCTACGCCGGCGGCATGTGGGGCTGGGGTGGCCGTGGCATGATGGGCTGGGACCTCTCCGAGATACCGGAGGAATGCCAGGCATACATGAACCAGTACGGCCCCTTTGGCCCCGGTGGATGGGGCGGGTTTGGGCTGTCGCCGGTCGCCATCGCCGCTGAGGCGCTGGGCATGGAGCAGGCCGACCTGGTGGCCGAGCTGCGCGACGGCAAGACCATCGCCCAGGTGGCCGAGGAGCAGGGCGTTGAACTGCAAACCGTTGTGGACGCCATCGTCGATGCCCACGCCGAGCGCCTGGCCCAGGCCGTAGAGGCGGGCCTGCTGACCCAGGAAGAGGCGGATGAGCGCCTGAGCCAACTGGCCGAGGACATGGCGGAGCGGCTCTCCGAGCCGTTCACCTTCCAGGGCTGGGGCGGCGGACCAGGCTTCATGGGCAGGCGCGCGCCGATGGGACGTGGCGGACCCTGGGGCCGGTAAAGCAAACGGACTCAGCACAAGGCGACGGCCTGCCGGGGGAGAAGGACCTGCCCCCGGCGGGCCGTTTTTGTTTGCCGCCGACGGGGCAGCTTACCATCGCGCTGCGCCAGGGCATTACGGCGCAAATCCGCAGTCATGCTATAATGCGGGTACGTTTTCGCCCGGCTGCGGGAGCCGGGAGAGGGCCTTTTCATTATCGTTGCGGAGACAAAAGAGGCTGCACGGTGGCGGCAGTGCTGATCATCGAGGACCAGCAAGAACTGCGAGAGATATACCGCCTGATGCTGGCGCAGATGGGGCACCAGGTGGCGGTTGCCCCGACCGGCGTGGAAGGGCTGCACCAGTTGAAGAACCACCCCGACCTGGTCATCCTGGACCTGAGCATGCCCATGGCCAGCGGGGACGTGGTGCTGGGGTTCATCCGCAGCACGCCGGAGCTGGCCGGGACCCGCGTGCTGGTCGTCTCCGCCCACCCGAATGCGGAGACCCTGGCCGAGCAACTGGGGGCCGACGCCTGCCTGCGCAAGCCGGTTGAGTTCCAGGAGATGGCGAAGACCGTCAACGCCCTGCTCCAGCCGGGCGAGGCCTGACCGCGCCCCCTGCACCGCTGCCCCAGGCCGCCGCCCGCCACCGCCAACGAAAAAACCCCCAACACGTGTTGGGGGCGGGTGCGTGCCTGGAGGGATTCGAACCCCCGACTTTCTGCTCCGTAGGCAGACGCTCTATCCGCTGAGCTACAGGCACACCTTCAAGCTGATATTATACTCATCGGGCAGGCGCTGTCAAGGCGCGCCTCATCGCTAACAGGCGACTAATAGCTACCAGCGATGAGCGGACAGGAGGTAACCGTGAAGAACCGCGCAATCGACATCCGACCGGGGCTGGTGTTGCTGGCGGCGGTCGGGCTGCTGGCCGGGCCGCTGCCGGCGGGGGCGGCGGGCGGCGCCTCATTGACCGACGTGGCCGCCGGATGCGAGTCCTTCAGCCTGACGGCGAGCTTCTGGGGCACGGTGGACGAGGGCGAGGGCCTCGACTACGTCCAACTGCGGGTGCTGGACGCGGGGGGGAACGTGGTCTACGTGGCGGAGCCGTGGAGCGCCCCTTACGGCGAGGTCGTCACGACCAGCCTGGCCGCCGCCTACCAGCAGACGCCGGTGGCCGGGCCGATGCTGTTCGTGCTGGAGGATTACGAGCTGCCGGGCATGCGGCGGCTGCAATCCATCGCCAGCGTGATCCTGATCGCCGACTGCCCGGCCTTCCCACGGGTGGACCTGACGACCTTCCGCCTGACGTGCACCGCGCGCCTGCGCACCGGGCCGGGGCTGAACTACCGCTGGCGCGAATTCCTGCCGGAGGGGACGACCGTCACGGCCATCGGGCGGCTTTTCGATTCATCCTGGCTGGAGGTGCGCGCCCACGAGACGGGGAGGCTGGGCTGGGTCTTCGACGGCCTGTGCGTGCCCGGCTCGCCCCAGGCGGGAACCTACAGCGCCCTGCCGGTGACGTTCTTCCGCACCGCCGACGAGGTGCTGCTCTACGAAGCGGCGACGCCGTAGCCGGGCACAGCATGAACACCGGGGTCAGACACAGGAGCGGGATGAACGATCTGCTGGTGAGTATCGCCGCGCACGAGGAGGCCATCGTCCGCCAGTGGAGCCGGGAAATCCGGCAGCTTCCCGGCTCCAGCTACCACGACATGGACGACAGAACGCTGCTTGCGGCGATCCGGCGCTCCTGCCAGGCGCTGCTGCACGTCATGCAGACCGGCGACACCTCCAGGATGGAGGAGATGCTGCGGGCCAGCGCCCGGCAGCGCATCGCCGAGGGCGTCGGCTACAGCGACACGATGGCCGTGTGGCTGCTCTACCGCCAGGTGGTGCAGCGGGTGCTGAGCGACACGCTGAAAGACCCCGACGCCTGGGAGCAGCTCGTGGACCGGGTGGACGCGGCGCTGGATTGGGTGATGCGCGTGCTGCACCGGGTCTACAGCGAGGAGCAGAAGCGCAACCGGTGATCCGCCCGGCGGCGGGACCCTGACCGCTGAGGATAAGGAGGCCGATGGCCGAGACATTGCGACTTTTCGTGGCCCTGGAACTGCCCGAACCCCTGCTGGAGGCCCTGCTGGGGGTGCAGGAGCGGCTGCGGGCAGCGGCTCCGCCGCGCGCCGTGCGCTGGTCCGCTGCGGCGGGCATCCACCTGACGCTCAAGTTCCTGGGGGAGACGCCCGCCGCCAGGCAGGAGGCCATCGTGGAGGCGCTGCGCCGGGCCGCCGTGGGGCACGGGCCGCTGGACCTGCGGGCGGAGGGGCTGGGCTGCTTCCCCAACCCCAGCCGCCCGCGCGTGATCTGGGTGGGGCTGGGCGGGGACCTGCCAGCCCTGGCCGCCCTGCAGGAAGCGGTGGAAGCCGCGCTGGGGCCGCTGGGCTTTCCACGGGAGGGCCGCCCCTTCAGCCCGCACCTGACGCTGGGGCGGGTGCGGCGGGAGGCCTACGCCGCCGACGTGAAGGCCCTGGGCAAACTGATGGCGGCCACAACGGCAGGCGAGGTGGGGCGATGGCGGGCGGATTCCCTGAGCCTGATGCGCAGCGAGCTGCGGCCCGAAGGGGCGCGCTACACCCGCCTGGCGGACATCCCGCTGCGCCGCCCGCCGGAAGCCCCCTGAGCGGAGAAGCAGAGATTGAAGCGGGGCGGGGAGGCGCGCTACAATTGGTCGAGACTGGCCGCGACAATCCCTCACCATGAGGCCGCCCGGCGCAAGAGGCTGACAGCAGAGGCCGCCGCAAGCCCTTGCGTTACGCAAGGACAGGCCGCAGGATTTTAATCCTGGCGGTCACAAGGCCAACCCAAACAAAAGGAGGCTGCATCTGGAATCGATAGACCTGGCCCGTGCCATCGTGGACGTGATCGAGGGCCTGAAGGGCGAGAACATCGTCCTGATGGACTTGCAGCACGTCACCCTGATTGCCGATTATTTCGTCATCTGTAACGGAACCAACGAGCGCCAGCTCAAAGCGATTGTGGAGCGCATCAACACCGAGATCAAACAGGAGCACGGCGTGCTGCCGCTCCGCGTCGAGGGGCAGGCGGAGTTCGGGTGGGTGCTGATGGACTACGGCGGGGTGGTGGTGCACGTCTTCTCGGAGAGGCTGCGGCGCTACTACAACCTGGAGAACATCTGGCAGGAGGCCACCGTTCTGCTGCACATCCAGTGATCGACGGCGGCGCGCCCCTGAGCCGGCGGGCGCGCCGCTGCTGGCCAGACGCGATCTGCCCGGCAGGGCGGCGGCCCCGCCGGACCCAACAGGCTACGCTTCCTCGAAGATCCAGCGGTCGGTATCCCGCGACCAGGACACCAGCTCCTCCGGCTGGAAGAACAGCGCCACCTCCTGCTGCCCGGTCTCCACAGCGTCCGAGCCGTGCACCAGGTTGCGCCCGATCTCCAGGCCGAGGTCGCCGCGAATGGTTCCGGGGGCGGCCTCGCTGCATTTGGTGACGCCCATGGTGTTGCGGGCGGCCAGGACGGCATGTGGTCCTTCCAGGGCCATCACCACCACCGGCCCGGACGTGATGTAGCTGACCAGCGATTCGTAAAAATGCTTGCCCTCGTGTACCGCATAATGCCGCTCGGCCAGGTCGCGATCCATCCAGATGAACTTCATGCCGATGATGCGCAGGCCGCGCTGCTCGAAGCGCCGGATGATCTCGCCAACCAGGCCACGCTGCACGGCATCCGGCTTGATGATGATCAGCGTGCGTTCCACGACTCCTCCTCACTCAACGATGCAAAAGAAACGGGCCTGGACCGGCCCGTTGACCCGATGCGCGGAAAAATGTTACCCTGAAGCTCACAGTTGTTCAAGCGCTGCGCGGTAGGTATCCAGCGCGTCTTGCAGCCGCCCCTGGCGCATCAGCGCGTCGCCCAGCACGCGGCGGGCCTGGGGCAGGCCCGGATGCTGCGCCACCAGGGCGCGCAGGTCGGCCTCCACCTCGCTCAGCAGCGCCTCGGCAGAGACGAGGGCCTGGTACTGGCCCAGGCAGGCGGCGACGGCGTCCTCGCCCTTCAGGGCACGAGCCAGCTCCAGCCGCGTGGGGTGGTCGTCCGGATTCTGCGTCAGCTTCTCCCGGTAGGGGGCGTAGGCTTCGCCCTGTGGCAGGGCCACGCTGATGCGAACGGGCGTCGGCTCCAGACGGGGGGCGGGGGCAGGGGCCGCTTTGGGGACGGCTGGCCGCTCCGGGGCTGGCTCCACAGGCGGCGGGGGCACGGGGGCCTGCGCAGCAGGCTCCGGACGAGGGGCGGGAGGCGCTGCCGCCTCGGCGGGCTGCTCCGGGGCGACCTCGGCCAGCCAGTCCGGCAGCTCCGCTTCCTCCTCGGCCTGAATCGGCTCCAGCAGCCAGTCCGGCATCTCGCCTTCCAGGTCGCCCGCCAGGGCGGGCTGCTCCGGGGCAGTCTCGGCCAGCCAGTCGGGAACGCCCTCGCCTCCCGCGACGGCATCGAACAGGCCCTCCTCCTCGGTGGCCGGGGCGGCCTCCAGCAGCCAGGGCGGCAGCTCGGCAGGCTCCGGCAGGGCAAGCTCTTCCTCCGGGGCGGCTTCTGACTCCCCTGCTTGCTCTGCGGTGACCTCCTGCTCCTCGGCTTCGGCGGTGGCCGCCTCCAGCGCGGAGCGATACCAGTCCGGTTCCTCCTGGGCTTTGCCGAGCTTCTGGGTGACGTACTCCTCGTCCAGCGCCGCCGCCCAGGGGTCCTCGTACATGGCCTCCAGGGTCATCTCCTCCGGCAGGGCTTCCACTTCCTCTTCGCCGGCGGCCTCCTCGCCCTCCAGAAACTCCAGGAAGTCCAGCTCCTCCTCCGGCTCCTCCTCCCGCAGCCAGTCGGGCAGGTCAGAAGGCTCCGGCGGCTCCACGATCTGCTCGACCAGGGGGGCAGGCTCGGCGGCGGAGACGGCCTCCGGGGGGATAGCCTCCTGTAGCCAGTCTGGCAACTCGCCCGGCTCGGCGGGTTCCAGCGCTTCTTCCGCTGCGGCAGCCGCCTCGGCCTCCGCCCGGTGGCGGACCAGGCTCTCGGCCTGGCGGTCCAACCAGGCCTGTTGCTGCTTCCGCGACAGGCGGCCTTCCGCAGCCAGGCGCTCGATCTCCTCGTCGCTCAGCCCGGCCAGGGGGTCGGCCCCGGCCAGGGGCTGCGGCATCGCGCCCTGCTCGGCGGCCAGCCCTTCCAGCCAGGCCAGGGTATCCCCGGCAGAGGGGACTTCCCCCACCTCCTCCGGGACCACCGCCTGGGGCGCTGCCTCGGCTGCCGCCTCCCGCTCCTCGCGCTCAGGAACGGCCTCGGCAAAGGGAGAATAGTCCACGTAGCCCGGCTCGTCGATGACCGCATCGACCGGCTCCGGGATGTCCAGGTCGGCTGCCGTGATCAGCTCCTCGGCCCTGGCCCCCTGGCGTCTGGCCAGGCTCTCCAGCCAGGCCAGCGGGTCCACCTGGCCGCTGAGGGGGTCAACCGAGGACGGCGCGGCGGTGGGGGCCGCCGGTGGCGCGGCTGAGACGGGGGTCAGCTCGCCGGTATCCATATCCAGGAGGGCTGCTGCCTCCTGGGGGGTCAGCTCGCCCTCTTCACGGAGCAGGGTTTCCGCCTCGCGATGCGGCTCAGGCTCCGGCACGGCCCTGGGCCTGGGGGCAGCCGAGACCTCGTAGGGGGTGTAGCCCGGCTCGTCGACCACGGCATCGGGGGGCACTTCCGGCACTTCCAGGTCTGCGGCAGTGACAAACTCCTCCGGGTTGGCCCCCTGGCGCTTGGCCAGGCTCTCCAGCCAGGCCAGCGGGTCAACGCCGGGACCCAGCGGGCTATCCGCCGGGGTCATGGCCTGCCCGGTGGGACGGGCCTCCGCAGGGGTCGGCCTGCCTACAGCGCCAGGGATATCGGAGTCGCCATAGCCCGCCCGGTCGAGGCTCTCCTCTTCCTCTTCCTCCCCGCCGGGGAGGTCCACATCCGCCGAGGTGATGAACTCTTCCGGGTTAGCACCCTGACGGGCGGCCAGGCTCTCCAGCCACTTCAAGGGGTCCCCGATATCGCCGAGGGGATCGCCGACATCTTCCGCGTCAGGATTGTCTTGGCCGTTCTTGTCAGGCTCAGGCGGCGGGGTCATGGCATCTACCCTTCATCATAACGCACCTTCCGGCAGTGCATCTTCGGACCATTCTGGCGGGCAACCTGTGGCACCGGGCAGTCGCTACCGCTTCACTCACCATCTTCATCGCCCTCGACCGCCTCTTGCAGCCAGGCAGGAGGCAGGTCATCGTCGGACAACCAGTCCGGCTGGCCCGGCTCTGGGGCCTCGCTGGCTCCGCGCAACCTGCGCTGCCAGGGCGGCTGCCAGCTTCTATCGAAAACGTAACGGCCTTCCGGTTGGGCCTCCTGCGGCTCTTCTACGGGGGCCTCTTCCTCAGGCTGGACCGTCTCCTCAGGTTCCAGCGCGCCCACTTCCTTCAACCAAGCGGGGCCGGTCTCGGCCTCGGTGATCGGCAGCCTCTCGCCAGGCCCCAGCCCTTCCGCCGGTTCTTCCTCCAGCTCGCCAACCTGGCTGAGCCACTCCAGCGTATCATGGATGGAGCCGGTGACCTCCGAGACGGCAGGGAGAGGCTCTTCCTCTTCCGGCTCCGGCATGGCCTCTTCCTCAGCCTCGGCTTCCGGCTCTTCAGCCTCGAACTCCGGCTCGCCAAGCCCGGTCATCCAGTCGGGCAGCTCAGCCGGTTCGGCAGCAAATTCCGGCTCCGGCATGGCCTCTTCCTCAGCCTCGGCTTCCGGCTCTTCAGCCTCGAACTCCGGCTCGCCAAGCCCGGTCATCCAGTCGGGC
>FWPU01006265.1_pt1 | contig 24175 bp, 19 predicted proteins | sample 2228361 | NCBI WGS metagenome assembly FWPU01 (sample SAMEA103939777, study PRJEB20133) | metagenome | reverse complement strand
CCTTGAACCCCCGCGACGCAGGGTATAGACCGGGGAAGAGGGGTGCAGGGCTGAGGGGAAAATACTGCGCAGAAGTTCATAACAGCCTCTAGAACTGCCGCGACCACTCCCTGGGCCAGCGCTCGATGACGACCTTGGTCTGGGTGAAGAACTCGACGGCATGGCGACCCTGGCCGTGCAGCGTGCCAAAGAAGCTGGCCTTCCAGCCGCTGAAGGGGAAGAAGGCCATCGGTGCGGCGACGCCGATGTTGATGCCGATGTTGCCCGCCATGGCCTCATAGCGGAACTTGCGGGCGGCGGCTCCGCTGCTGGTGAACAGGCAGGCCATGTTGCCATACTCGCCGCTATTGACCAGGGCGATGGCTTCGTCCACCGTCTCGACGTGCATCAGCCCCAGCACTGGCCCGAAGATTTCGGTGCGGGCGATGAGACCTCCTGGGGGCACCTCGTCCAGGATGGTGGGGCGCAGGAAGTTGCCGCGCTCGTAGCCGCGCACGACGATATCGCGCCCGTCTTCGAGCAAGCGCGCGCCTTCCTGGACGCCCTGCTCGATCAGGCGCTCGATGCGCTCTTTGCTCTGGGGGGAGATGACCGGCCCCATGGTCACATTGGGGTCGAGGCCATAGCCCACCACGCGCCCCCTGGCGGCGGCGACGATGGCTTCGGTGAAGGGGCCGCGGGCGCTCCCGACGGTGATGGCCAGGGAGGCGGCCAGGCAACGCTGTCCGGCGTTGCCGAAGGCGCTGTCGGCGGCGATGCGGATGGTCGTTTCCAGGTCGGCGTCGGGCAAGATGACAATGGGGTTTTTCGCGCCGCCCTGCGCCTGGACGCGCTTGCCGTTGGCCGAAGCGCGGGCGTAGATGTGCCGGGCGACCGGCGTCGAGCCGACGAAGCTGACGGCGCTGACGAGGGGATGATCGAGCAGGGCGTTGACCGTATCCGCCCCGCCGTTGACCAGGTTGACCACGCCGGGCGGGAAGCCGGCCTGCTCGATCAGTTCCATCGCCTTGTGCATAGTGATGGGGCAGCGCTCAGAGGGCTTGACGATGACGGTGTTGCCGGTGGCGACGGCGTAGGGCAGGAACCAGAAGGGGATCATGCCGGGGAAGTTGAAGGGGGCGATGATCGCCGCCACGCCGACCGGCTGGCGGATGACGAATTCGTCAATGCCGCTGGCGATGTCTTCGGAGAACTCGCCTTGCATGAGGGTGGGGATGCCACAGGCGACCTCGACGTTCTCGATGGCGCGGCGCATCTCACCTTTGGCTTCGGCGAAGGTCTTGCCGTTTTCGTTGGTGATCGAGCGCGACAGGTCGTCAATGTGTTCTTCCAGCAGGTTCTTGAGCCGGAAGAGGTATTGCACGCGCTCGACGGGCGGGACGCGCCGCCAGCTTGCGAAGGCGGTGGCGGCGGCCTGCGCGGCCTGGTCAACTTCTTGCGGCGGGGAGAGGGGCACGCGCGCCAGCACTTGCGCAGTGGCCGGATTATGCACATCGAGTAGCTGTGCCGATTGCGAAGGACGCCAGGCCCCGTTGATGTAGTTGGCAAGAGTGGTTACTTCCATAGCCTATCTCCAGTAACGCCACCCAGGCTCTCTTGGTGGCTCTGAACCAGCTTTAGGAGGCCCTACGGGCGAAAAACAAGTGCTATTCTCTCTTACCTGTGCCTGGCCGTCAACTGCAGGCAGGAACGTGCCACATGGGGCATACTTGGGGGCGCAAGGGTGAATTGCGCAAGGGAGCGTGTATCATGGCGGATATGCTGGTCAAGCTGTATGAACTGCCCTCACTGGAGGCCCCTCTGGCGGCTCTGGCGGCTCAGGGGGTCACGGTGCGGCGGGCGCTGACAGCAGAAAAGCACCTGGTGATCGCCTGGATCGGGCAACACTTCTGGCCGCACTGGCAGAGCGAGTGTGAGGCAGCTTTCAGCCGGCAGCCGGTGACGTGTTATCTGGCCGTCGAGGGGGACGCGCTGTTGGGGTTCGCCTGCTACGATGTGACGCGCAAAGGCTTTTTCGGCCCGACGGGCGTAGCCGAAGCCGCGCGTGGCCGGGGTATCGGCACGGCGTTGCTACTGGTGTGTCTGCACAGCATGTGGATCGAAGGTTACGGCTACGCCATCATCGGTGGGGCGGGGCCGGTGGACTTCTACCGGCAGGCGGTCGGGGCGATCGAGATTCCCGGCTCGACGCCAGGGGTATATCGGGGGATGCTGCAAGGCGGCACGGCGTAGGCAGGCGCTGTGTCGGTGCGCTGCATTCGAGAAGAACGTGAGGCCAGATATCGGGCAAATCGACCTCAAACGAGGCGTTGGGTCTTGAAGAGGGCTATGCCGTCTTTGTGACTTAATTCTCTAACTTGACAATTTAACGAATTCAATACAATATTTTTCTCTGATCAATGTTGTTAATTTGAGGAGATGCCATGCTTTCTTGATTCCCCTACCGGCAGCGGCTGTCGGGTTGCTGCCACTGCCTTCCTCCCGCCCTCCATCGTAGTCAGAAAGGTATCCCAATGGTTTTCACCGATCGCAGCGACCTGTATGCCGCCGTACACGAGGACGGTCTCAATCGTGTGGTGCGGCATATCATGCTCCAACGGCCTTCGCTATTCAACTACGCGACGCCGTTCTTCGCCCAGAATCCAGAACTGCTATGCGTGCCCATCAAAGCCGCGCCAGAGGTGTTTGCCGCTGGCAATCCTCTTTTCACCGTGCAAAGCCCTTTGCCAGTGCTGGGGGCGGCGCAGCCGGTTGGGCTGAATTACTGCGTGCAGTTCACCGACCTGCAGCTTGACTTTCACGAGTCCAGCACGTTCAAGCTCCCGCCGGAATTGGGCGGCAAACTCCCTCCTCAACGCCTGGCCTTGCGCCTGAAAGGGTGCTTTGGGCTGGGCTGCTTGCCCGATGACTACTACACCGATCTGATCCCCCTGGAAGAAGTGTTGGCAGTGGCTCAGGCGGGCAAAGACCAGTTTTCGCTGTCGCATGTACCTGAACGCCAACCCCGCGATCCCATCGTCCCGCCAGTGCGCAGGTTGACCTGCTTCTGCCTGGAGTTGTTTGCTGTGCTGCACTTCGAATGGGGCAAGATCGGCACGGACGATTATCTCAAGGTGCGGCTCGACGGGCTGGAGATTGTAGACCTGCAGCCGGTCGAAATGGAAAACATCATCGAGTGTTATGCCGAGGCAGTGTTGCGGCTGGGTATTCTGCCGCGCCTGAGCATCAAGATCGAGAAAATGGTGCTGGATATCACCGCGCTGTTGCGCCAGCAGGGCCTTGCCGTGGGGCAGCAGATTTCGCTGCAACCAGCGCCGGTGCCCGCTGCCGTTCCCAACAACCCCGCCGTCGAAGACGATCAGCTCAAAGTGTTCGTCAACCTGGTTGTGACCCCCTAGGAGACCCCATCATGGCTCATCTGACCGTCGCCGTTTCCGAGGCGACCTTCATCCGCTCTTTCGACCTGCTCAAGCGCAACTTTGTGTTCCAGGCTTCCGACCTGCAGGATTATGGGGTTTTCACGCTGGGGTACGACGTGAAGATGCACCTGGAGGGTGGCAGCGTAGACCTGCGTGCCGACAACACCGTGCAGATCAAGGAACTGGACATCCGCTGGGATCGGCTGAAAGTGATCATCGGCCTGGATATTCCGGAGATTTGCGTGGGCGGCGGCTGTATCAACATGCCCTGGCCCATCCCCGATATCTGCCTGCCGAAAATCTGCGTGTTCAGTGGCGATCCGGATGTGTCCATCTCGCCGGACTTCGCCAGCTTTGTAGCGCAGGAGATCAGCTTCACCGGCAGCCTGGACGCCCGTTATTTCGACGCCAGCCTGCCGCTGCCGTCGCCCGATCCGTGTGCACTGTTGCGCGTGGTCCCGCTGGCCACTAACAATCAGTGGCAGATTTTTCTCGACCCGCAGACGATGGACATAGACCTGTTCGACTTTCCGGACATCGTCGGCAACCTGATCGAAAATGCGCTGACCAGTGCTGTCACGGCCCTGATCCCCGGCGGCTGGGTGCGCGACCTGATCCTGGCCATCATCGGCGGGGTTGCCGATTTGATCCGGGCTATTCTCGACATCCCCGACGACATTGACGAGTGGCTCAGCGATCTGTTCAACGTGAGCTTCGGGCTGCTCGACTTCATCGGGACACTGGTGCTGGACTTTTTCGCGAGCTGCAACCCCATCTATCGCATAGACGACCCCTTCGAGATACTGCCCGCTGCGGGCGGGCTGATCCCGGTGCGCATCCCCATCCGCAACCTGAGCGTGCGCGCCGATGATCTCGAAATGGTGGTTCAGGCGGACGTAGGAGCATAGCCATGCCGAAGAAAAATGTATTGCTCAACCGGGCTGTTTTCAGCGTGCGTCCCTACGAAAGCCGGGCGCTCACCGTGCTGACGACGCTTTTCCACCATTTCAGCGAAGCGGGCAACTACGAGCTGTTCGTGCGCCGCGGCGGTGCGGTGATCTACCGGGCGGCGGTGCTGGTTGGTGAAACGGGTGCGCAGCAGCAGATCAACCTCGACCTGGCAGCGCTGGAGCAGGAACGTCCGCGCGACTGCTGCGATCACGAGGATGGGCCACGCTATACCCTGGGCGTCAATAGCGTGATGGGCTTCTATGTGTCGCAGGGCACGGGGGCCTACTCAGTTGAGATCGCCCGCACCGAGCACAAAGAACGGCGCGCGCTCAACAGTGCCGAGTTGATCCCGGCGGGCGATCTGTTCGCGGTGACGCTGGTGCGACCGGGCGTCTATCGCGCCGTCGAAGAGCAAAGCGGGGCTGAAGCCCAGATTCGCGTAGCGCACCCCGATCCCAAGGGCTACCGCAAGGGCGAGGTGACGCTGTTCACCTTCAGTGGTAAGGACTTCAAGCCCAAGCGCGCCGAGATTGTCTCCGGCCATTCTCTGCTTTTCCGCTGCGAGACACCGGCACGGATTCGCGTGGAACTGGTAGATGCCGCAGAGACAGGTACCCGCCCCAGACCTGGGACGCGCTTCACGGTGCGCCGAACAATACCTCCCGCTGCGCCCAAGAGTGAGAAGAAAGCGTCCGACTGATTGTCGCGCCAAGTCGAACATCAGGCCCCGACCATGTTCTGGCCGGGGCCTATGGTGTCGGCGGGTCAGGCGGGGCTTGAGTGAGCGGCGCGGTGCGCGGCGATCAGATCGCGGTAGTAGAGCGCACTGCGCTTGGGGATACGCTCCTGCGTGGCGAAATCCACATAGACCAGCCCGAAACGCATCCGGTAGCCTTCGGCCCACTCGAAGTTGTCCATCAGGCTCCAGGCGAAGTACCCGCGCAGCGGCGCACCTTGGGCGATCGCTTCGGCGCAAGCCTGCACGTGCCCGGCCAGGTAAGCCTGGCGCTGCGGGTCTTCCACCACGCCATTGACGGGCGGGGGATCGTCGTAGGCTGCGCCGTTCTCGGTGACGTAGAGGGCGGGGGGGACGTATTCGCGCGTGACGCGCACCAACACGTTGCGCAGCCCGTCCGGATAGACTTCCCAGCCCATGGCTGTATGCGACCTGCCGTCCACATGGACGTGCTGCGAGTTGAGCAGTCCGTGCGGACTGGCGGCGATGACGTTGCGCGAATAGTAGTTGATGCCCAGAAAGTCAATCGGCACTGCCGCCCGCTGGACAGCGGTCAGATCGAGACCTTCCAGGGTCTCGCCCAGGCGGGTCACCATGTCGTCGGGATAGCGTCCCTTGAAGACGGCGTCCAGGAACCAGCGGTTCTTGAATCCATCTTCGCGGTGAGCAGCGGCCATGTCGTCCGTCGAAGCCGAGGCTGGCTGGAAGTCCACCAGGTCGAGCGTGATGCCTACCTGAACTCCCGGTGCGGCCTGGCGAATGGCGGGCACTGCTGCCCCATGCGATAGCAGCACATGGTGTGCCACACGATAGGCTGCCGCCAGATTGCGCTTGCCGGGCGCATGCCTGCCGAAGTAGTGCCCAACGAACGCCACAACCCACGGTTCGTTGTGTGTGATCCAGTGCCGGACACGGTCGCCCAGGCGCTCGGCCATCAACGCGGCGTAGTCGGTGAACCAGGCGATGCTGTCCGGATTCTCCCAGCCGCCGCGATCCTGCAATGCCTGGGGCAGGTCCCAGTGATAGAGGGTGGCAAACGGCTGAATGTTGTGGGCCAGCAACTCGTCTACCAGACGGTCGTAGAAGTCCAGGCCAGCGGGGTTGGTCGCGCCGGTGCCCAGGGGGATGACGCGCGGCCAGGAGATCGAAAAACGATAGGCCTGCAGGCCGAGATCGGCCATCAGGGCCACATCCTGCCGGTAGCGGTGATAGTGATCGCAGGCCACATCGCCAGTATCGCCATTGTAGGTGTTGCCTGGCGTGTGCGAGAAGCGCGTCCAGATGCACTCGCCGCGCCCGTCTTCCTGCGCTGCGCCCTCGATCTGATAGCTGGAGGTCGCTGCCCCCCATAGAAAGTCATCTGGAAACCTCATAAGTGTCATTTCCCCTTTCAGGCGACCCACATGTCGAATGTGAACAATGTGACAAGCAATCCCAAGAGCAACAGGTTGGCCATTGTCCAGGCGCGGTCGAAGACGGCTGAGCGCCCCAGTCGTGCGGGCAGGATGAACACCGACGGCGCAACCAGGACGTAGCGGATCAGACTCTGCGGTGCGCCGCTGAAAGCGGTCACGGGATCGCCAGCCAGACCAAACAAGGCGGGACCAGGGTAACGGCGCAACGTCAGCAGGCAGGCGATCAGGGCGAAAAGAGCGGCGGCGAAGTCCAGGCCATAATACACGCGCATCTGCGCTACCGTGTCCGCCGAGCGCAGACTATCGAACGCGGCCTTCCAGCCCCAACGGGTGCGTTCCCAGTCGGTGAGGCTGCGCCCGAACCAGTGATCTTCCACCAGGCGAAATGGATCGCCCAGCACAAACCACCACGCCGCGAAGGCCAACGCCGGTAGCAGGATGACTCCGGCGCGCACCAGCGCGCGCCAGGTGAGGCGATGCCCGCGCATCTGCCCCAGCCACGCTATTCCCAGCGGGATCAACAGCAAGACGCCAGTACTGCGCACCCAGACGGCTAGCGCTGCCAGCAGCGCGGCCCAGACGAGCCGTCGGCGCGCGGCCAGCGCCATTGACCCGAAAGCCAGGGCGACGAACAGCCCTTCGGAATAGACCTGGGCCAGGAAGAAGCTGGAAGGAAAGATCAGCAGGTAGAAGGCGGTGCGAAAACCCCCGTCTTCGCCCAGGTCGTCGCGCACCAGGTCGTAAAGCGCGATCATGCCCCCCAGCGCTCCAACCAGAGCGACGAGCACGCCCGCCAGCGTGGCCGTGGCGATCTCGTTGAGGTCGAGCGTGCGCAGCGGCAGGCTGACGATGCGCATCACCGCTGGATAGAGGGGGAAGAACGCATAGTTCATCGAGAGGGGCTGCTGACCGGGAATCTGCACCAGGCGCACGCGCGGATCGTCATAACCGGCGATGGCAATGGACAGATAGAACTCGGAATCCCACGACACATGCCGGTTCATGAACGGCTCGATCAGATAGGGCTTGTCGTTCTGACTGGTACGCCCGGTCTCGCGCGGCGTCCAGGCCAGGGCGTAGTCGGGGCGTTTCGGTTCCAGGCGCGCTTCGACCAGGTTCTGAAAGCCGATCAGGATAGCAGCCCAGGCCAGCCAGAGGCCGCACAACAGGGTGAGACTGCGCCGGTTGAGTCGCATAGGCCGCTCAGCGAGTGATAGGGATGAGGTACAGGGTCACGGACTGGCCGGGGACGCTGAGCGAGCTGTTGCGCAGATCGAGGTCATCCAGGCGCTCGGCGTTGTGTTCTGCGTCCAGTCGCCAGACTTCCGCCGGCCCGACAATGGTCGCGCCATCGAGACGTAAGGGGGGTGACTGTGGTTCATCGCCCAGGTTGACAACCAATACCGACAGCAGGCCATCTTCGCGCAGGGCGGCGTAGACCGACAGATCGGGAATGGACGACCCACCGTACACCAGTTCGCTGCCGAAGCGCTTGTAAAGCTGATAGGTGTAATAGGTCGGGCGAACCTCGTAGCTGCCCAGCAACCCCCAGCCGCCGCGGCTGGGATTGCTCTGGAAGTCGAAATAGGCGACGATGAAGGCCCCGTCGCGGATCAGGCGACCCAACACATCCGCCCACCAGATGGCGTTGTAGAGCGAGTCGGGCGTCGCCTCACCGCCGATGCTCTTGCTCCAGTGCGAATTGGCTTCGGTGATGGCGACGGGGAGATCGTCCCGTCCGGTGGTCTCGCGGATGACGGCACGCAGGGCGGGGAGAATGCGGCTCCACTCTGGCGCGTTCTGGCGCAGATCGGCAATGGAAGTGACAGGGTTGGCCATGCTGCGCGGGAAGGGATAGCGATGCACGGCCACGATGTCTACCAGGTCACCATTGGCCAGCAAAAACTCGCGCACCCAGTCGCGGCCCAGGCTGTCGCGCGGATCGGTGACTGGGTTGCCGCTGTACTGCGAGGTATCCGGCCCGATGAGCAGAATGGTGGGGTCAACGGCCAGCATGGCTTCGGCGATGGCGCGCCATTCGCGGTTGTGATCCTCGGTGGTGTAGTTGTCGAACAGGTTCGGCTCGTTGCCGATCGCCCAGTAGCGCACGTGGTAGCCGCGCTCGATGTTGGTGTAGCGTACCAGTTCGGCAGCGGCTTCTGGCGTGCCGCCTTCCAGACGAACGCTGATGCTCGGCTCGGCTCCAAGCTGACGGGCCAGCTTGATGAACATGTCAATATGGAAGTGCTGGAGGTTGTTTTGATCGCCCCAGCGCCCGCCAGGGAAACGCAGGAAGCGAATGCCAGATTGCTGTGCCTCATCGGCCAGGTCGAGGGGGACGGTCTGCAACGGGCCGTAGTTCGCCCCATAGACATAAGGGCTGATCGGCCCCAGGGAATGGTTTACGTCTATGGTCAGCGCGGGTTCTCCCTGTGCGCCAACACCACCTGTCAGCGCTAGCAGCAGGCAAAGCAGGGGGATCACCAGCCGTTTCATCGCGCTTTTCCTCCTCCATCGTGTAGCGCCTGCTGGTAGCGCTGATAAAGGCGGACTGCGTGGGCGGCGGGCGCGCGGTAGTACTCGTCGGGGCTGATGTCCAGCTCCAGGTGGAGACGGGCGGGGGACACTACAGGCTGGCTGGCGGCGAATTCTTTAATTGCCTGCGCATGGGGTTTGAACGTGCCATCGGGACGCACCAATCCGAAGAACCGTTCGTGGCGCGACTCAGCGCAGGGCGGGCGCTCCCACAATTCCGGCGCATAATCGGCGTAGCACCACAGCATGGCCCCCGTCGCGCCGACATCGAGCAGGCGCGGCAACACGGCGCGCACGTACTCCGCCAGGTCTTCCTCAGAAGCCATGAACTGCCGCTGAGGCTGTCCGTAACCCATCCATTCCCACGTCTGCGAAGGCTGGCCAGGGGGAGCCGTGCAACCGCCCCATTCTTCCATCACGGTAGGCTTGCCGCACAGGGCGGTGACCAGCGCGCAGGTGTAGGGCACCAGGTCAGGGTCGAGGCTGTGTCGCGCCCAGGGGACGTACATGGGATAGGTGTGCATGACGGCTACGTCGGTCTCGGCGAAGACCTGATCCACGCGCAGGCCGTTGTCTACGGTCAGACTGGCTATATGCAGCCCGCAGGTCACCGGATGGGCGTCGTCAAGCTCTTTGATCAGGCCAGTCATCTCGCGCACCCAGGCCCGACCGGTCGCGGCATCGGGCGGCCAGGCGAACAGGTCGGGTTCGTTGCCCAGGTTCCACATCCAGATCGCCGGATGATCCCTGAACGCGCCGACGACCGTCCGCAACAGCAGCCGTTCAGCTTCCAGGGCTATGGGATCGGTGAAGGGGTTGCGATAGTGACTGGCGACGACTCTGCCCCCGCTGACGACCTGGCAAATGCCCGGCGCGGCGGGCGGGGCAGCGGAGTCCAGCAGCCAGCCGGGTGCCCAGTTTGGGCCGCTCATGTGGCCGGTGAAGAAGGTGACATCCAGCCGCAGGCCGTTAGCGATGGCGCAATCGCACACAGTCGCCAGGTGATCCAGGCAGACAGGCGAGACAGTATCGGGCGCTGGCTGCCAGTCGTCCCACAACAGGAAGATGCGCACTACTTCCAGACCCAGGCTGGCGATCACGGAGAATTCTTCCGCTACCTCGCCTGGGTCGAAGTCCGACCACCAGGTCATGGCCTTGCGGCGCGGCCAGTAGTTGACGCCCAGCAGGAATCTGTCGGCCATCAGCTATTTCTCCACCCCGGTGAGGACGACGCCACGCATGAAGAAGCGCTGCGCGGCGAAGAACAGCAACACCGGCAAGACCAACCCCAATAGCGCCGTCGCCTGAATCAGGTGCGGCTGTTGATCGTAGATGAAATTGAAGCGCTGGATGCCCACGGTAATCGGGTGCAGTTGCGGCTTGCCCAGCAGGTAAATCAGCGGCTCGAAGTAGTCGTTCCAGGCATAGACAAAATGGAACAGGCCGACTGCTATCAGCACGGGGTAGGACTGCGGGATGATAATCGAACGCAGGATGCGGAACGGCCCCGCGCCGTCAATCATGGCCGCCTCGTCCATTTCGCGCGGCAAAGTCAGGAAATACTGGCGCAGCAGGAACACATTGTACGCATTGGCGAAGAAATGCGGCACGATCAGCGGTAACCAGGTGCCCGTCCAGTGAATGCGCGAGAAGAAAGCATAGGTGGGCACCAGGGTCACCTGCTTGGGCAGGATGATCGTCCCGATCAGCACCATGAAGATGACCCGCTTGCCAGGGATGGGAAAGCGCGAGAATGCATAGGCCACGCAGGTGGACGACATGAGCGTACCAATCATCCCCGACACCGCAATGATCAGCGTGTTGCGAAAGAGCAGCGGGAAGTTGATGCCTTCCCAGGCTGTCTTGAAGTTGCCTGTGCGGGGGCTGAACTTGAGCACCTGTTGCAGGGTGCGCCAGCGACCTTCCCAGACGATCGGCCCGGCTTCGGGGTGATCCGGATCAATGAAGGTCGAAGTGCGCCGTCCGGCCTCCAGCAGCGCCAGTTCGCGCGTGCCATCTTCCAGGGGGACTTTGAAAACCTCCAGATCGCGCGTCAACAGGGTAGGGCTGACTCCTTCAACCATGCGGGAGCCGATGACAGCGGTAGTGCCGGTGACCGAGATCAGTTCGTCGGGGCGGGCGATGTTGACGTAGGTGGTCTGGCCCGTGATCTCGTTCTGGTTGATCAGCGCCCATTGCTGAGTCTCGCCGTCTATCACGACCTGGTACACGTCTCTTGTTTTGTCTTCATACTCATAGGTGGGATAGCGGTAATGCACCGGGTCCATGGGCAGAAGCGGCCCCTTGGCGCTGCGCACGATCTGCTCTTTGTCCTTGAAGGCGGTGACGAAGCCGTAGGCGAAGGGAGTCAGAAAACCGGAGAGCAGGATGAAGGCAAACAGCGTAATCAACGAGACCATCGTGAACTTGCGGAGCTGTTTGTTGAAGTAAGGCGAGGCAGTGATAGACCGCACGTGAGTCACTCTGGTAGCCATCTCAGAACGTCTCCCCCGCCGCATAATACACCCAGTAGCGCGCGCTGAGGAACAAGAGCAGCGTGGCAGTGAACGCCAGGGCGAAGAGCAACCAGGCCAGCGTCGCCCCATAACCCATGTCCTGATAGGTGAAGGCAGTCTTATAAAGATGGATGTTGAAGAACATGGTTGATCCGGCTGGATTGCCTGTCCCCTGCTTGAGGATGTAGGGAATTTCGAAATAGCGGAACAGGCCGATCACGCTCAACACCAGGTTGTAGAAAATCACTGGCGAGATCATGGGCAGGGTGATGTGACGGAAAGAACTCAACCAACCGGCCCCATCTACGCGCGCGGCCTCGTAAAGCTCGGTCGGTACATTCTGCATGGCGGCCAGCGTATAAAGCATGGCATTGCCGATGCCCCACAGCCCGATGATGTTGAGCGCCGGGTAAATCCAGGCGGTGCTGTTCAGCCAGTCTGGACCGCGGATGCCAAAAGGCTCATTCAGAAAACGGTTGATCCAGCCTGTTTCCGGGTTCAGGACGCCCGACCAGATATATACTGCCGAGACCACCGGAACAATGTAAGGCATATAGAAGAGCGTCCGAAAAAGACTTTTGCCCAGCAAATGTCTGGAATTCAGTAACGCGGCCAGGCCAACTGGCAGGCTTATAGCCAGCGGCAGGGCGATGAGCGAGAACTTGAGCGTCGCCCACAGTGACTCGCGCACGCGCGGGTCTGTATTCAGGCGAGCGTAGTTGTCCAGGCCCACGAACTGAATATCTTCGGGATGGGTGAGCTGGAAATTGGTGAAAGAGAAGATCAGCGAAGCCACCATCGGCAGCGCAGTGAAGACAAAGAAACCAAAAATCCAGGGAGAGAGGAAGATCCACCCCCACGTTTCCTGCTGGCGCTGGAGCGAGCGGCTCCTATGGCGGATAAGCCCCTTTCGGATAGTGGTGTTTTCGCCTGCGATCATGTCCGAACCTGCTCCGTAGTACTGTTGGATGGGCGCATCAGGCCCTGGTGTGGGGCGGGGGAGCTGTGGTCTGTGCAGACCTGCTGCTCCCCCACCGGGTTGCGTGGTTTCGACGACGCGCCTACTTCACTTCGTCGAATACCGCTTGCAGATCGGCCACCAGCTTGTCGAGTTCGGCGTCCATATCCAGGCCAGGGGTGCTGCCGTAGAGCGTGACAAAGTTCCTCAGCAGGTCCTGAGCCTTGTTGTAGTTGGGCATCCAGGATTCATGGCTGGGGATGTCCGGATAGTTGAGGCTATCCATCACCACCTGCCAGTTGACACCCTGCGTGTACTTCTGGTTCAGACCCTCGAAGAACGCAGCGCGGTCTGCCTCGCGGGCGGGCATGCCGCCGTAGACCGACAGCAGATCGAGCGACGCCTCGCCGATCAGGTAAGTGAGCACCTCAAAGGCGGCTTCGGGGTTCTTGCTGGTCTTGAGGATGCGGAAGGTGTCCGCGTGCAGCTTGGCCGTCACCTTGCCGTTGTAGGATGGGATGGCTGCGGCCTGCCACTCGGTGTCGGCGATGCAGCAGGTGTACCACAGGTGCGTGGTAGCCATCGCGACGTTGCCAGAGGTGAAGGGGTTGCCCGCGCCCAGCAGGTCGCTGCCGACCTGCGCGTCGTTGGGCATGAAGTGATCCGTCCAGATGCCGTCATAAATCCACTTCCAGCCCGTGCGGAAATGCTCCGGCATGACGGCATTGCCCTGACCGTCGTAGACGTGACCAGCGCCGAACAGGGTTGGGATGCCGAGCGGATCGCTCCACTGAATGGTGAAGCCCCATTGCACGATGTTCTCCGGATCGAATTCTGGCTCGGTCGCGTCGTAGCCGTTGGCATCAACGGTCAGTTGCATGGCAACTTCACGCAGCTTGTCCATATCCCAGGGATCGCCATCGGCATAGGGTTCGCCATAGGCAGCGGGCGGATAGGGCAGGCCAGCCTCGTCGAACAAGGCCGGGCGATACCACAGGAACGAGGGGAAGGTGGCGAAGGGCAGGCCGACCAAGCCTTCCGGTGTGCGGTAGAAATCCACGGCGGCCTGTGGGAACTGACTGAGATCGTAGCCGGTCTTCTCCACCAGCGGCTCCAGGTCGAGCCAGTTGCCAGCGAAGGCATTGGAGCCCGTGTTGCCCACCGGGCCGACGATGTCCGGGCTATCGCCAGAGGCGATCAGGGTGCTGAGCGTATCGCGGGCCACGTCGTAGTCGGCCACGACGACCTCCAGCTCGATGTCGTCATGGGTGGCGTTGAACTGCTCGACCACCTTATTCTGCATTTCCTGCTGCTCAGGTTGGCCACCGGTACCCAGGCCGATGAACCAGACGACCTTGACGGGTTGCTGGGCGCTTGTTGGGAGCGCTCCCAGCACAAAAGCGAACACCAAAACCAGGGCTGGGATCAGCCGTAACGCTTTACGAGACATTTTGGGAACCCTCCTGCTTGAAAACTACGGGCAAACTAAATACTGACGATCTGATGAGAAGACTCTTGGGCCATTGCTGGCACCAGGCTGCCTGAGACTAAGTGGTTGACGATAGGGCGGTCTGCTCGAATCACGGCATACGTCTACTCCTTCTCAAATAAATAGCCCTCATCACTCACCCTGTTTGGCCCCGCATGACTGGCGGATGATCAGTTCAGTGGGCAGCAAGATTTGCTGTGGCCCCTGCAGAGTGCCTTCGATCAGGCGAATCAGCAGTTCGGCGGCGCGCGCGCCTTTCTCCTCGATCGGCTGACGGACCGTTGTCAGCGGGGGCGTGACCTGCCTGGCCGTGGGCAGATCGTCGAAACTGACGACCGCGACATCGTCGGGGACGCGCACGCCCGCTTCCTGCATGGCCTGCAGCGCCCCGCGCGCGGTGATGTCGCTGGCCGCGAAGATGGCATCTGCGCGCTGCTCCAGCAGACGCTTCATGCCTTCGTAGCCGGAACGGTGAGTGAAATCTCCCTCAACGATCAGGTTTTGATCCAGGGGTAACCCGGCCTCGTAGAGTGCCCGACGGTAGCCTTCCAGGCGATCGCGCCCGTCGGGGATGGTCAGCCTGCCGGTGATGGTGCCGATACGCCGCCGCCCCAGGCGAATCAGATGAGTCACTGCCTGTTGGGCTGCGGCGATGTTGTCTACGCTGACGTAGCTGATGCGGTCGCGCTGACGCTCGGCGCGCTCCACCATCACGAAGGGGGTATCGGTGCGCAAGAAGTGCTCGATCAGGGGATCGTCACTGGGAGCAGAGGCCAGGATCACCCCGTCCATCAGGCGGTTGCGCTCAATGCGCTTGTAGAAACGCTCTTCGTCCTGGCACGACTGCCCCAGCCAGAGCAACATGGCATAGTCGTGCTCGCTGGTGACCTGTGAAACGCCCTGCAACAGGGTGGGGAAGTAGTAGGCGTCCTCGAAGACGATGGCCGGTATTTGTGGGATCACTACCCCGATCACCTGGTTGCGCTGCGTCACCAGGGCGCGCGCGGCGGGGTTGGGGGCGAAGCCTTCTGCCTCGATGACCTCAAGCACGCGCTGCCGGGTTTGCGGGCTGACGTTGGGAGAGTTATTGATGACGCGCGAAACGGTGGAGCGAGAGACACCGGCCTTGGCGGCGATATCCTCGAGGTTCAGCGAGCGGTTGTTGCCAGAGCGGAAGGGCGTCATGGCTGCCCTCAAAAATACTCTAGCGAGCGCTTTTTGGGAGCGCTCCCAATAAGTTGATCTCATTATAGGGTATAATTGAACAGGCTGTCAAGCATCTGGCCCGGTTCAAGGGCGGACAGGCATAGAGAAAGTAAAAAGACCGGCTTGCTTGGTTTACCTCATTCCCAGCCTCGCTACGCTCGGCTCGTCCACTCTCGGCGTCGGAGAATGGGGGGTGAGGCAAAGTTAAGAACAACTTCTTCCTCCAGATACTCTCAATGCCTCTCCGCTCTTGAACTGGCCCGGCCAGATGCGCGCCCCATCAACGCGCCTGGCGCTGTGAGCATGGGTCGCGGACACGCACAGCGCCAGGCCATTTTTGCTCTGCACCCGACCGTTGGGCAAGGTGGAGCCAGGAGGATTAGCTGATCTCGACCGCGCTGAAGAACACCTTCGCCGGGCCAATGGCAGTAGTCTGACCGGTAATCTCAAAGGAACCCCGAACGCGGATGTCTTCCGACGAACTGCCGATCATGACTTCGACCATGCCCGGCTCGATCACAAACTCCGTGCAACGGTTGTAGAAGCCAAGCAGGTTGACAGGCAGGTGAAAGAAGACGCGCTTCGTTTCGCCGGAGGCAAGTGTGAGGCGCGCAAAACCCTTCAGCTCTTTGACCGGGCGGGTCACACTTGCCACGGGAATGCGCGTGTATAGCTGTACAATTTCATCGCCGGGTCGATCGCCGCTGTTGGTGACGGTCACACCGATAGTCACCGTGTCACCGGCGCGCACCTGCGCCGGCGCGATGGTCAGATGGTCGTAGGTGAAACAGGTGTAGCTGAGGCCGTGCCCGAAGGGGTACAGAGGTCGGGTGCTCAGTTCCACATAGTCGCCCTTCCAGTGCGAGCGACCCCCAGAGACCTTGTGATTGTAGTACACCGGCACCTGCCCGACCGCGCGGGGCACAGAGATCGGCAGTTTGCCGCCGGGCGTGTGATCGCCGAAGAGCACGTCGGCGATGGCGTTGGCCCCTTCTTCGCCGGGCAGCCAGGCGTGTAGCACCGCGGGGATGTGTTCGGCGATCCAGGGCAGAGCCAGCGGTCGCCCATCCACAAGGACCACCACGATGGGCGTGCCCGTCTCGTAGACGGCCTGTACCAGTTCCTGTTGCACACCGGGCAGACCGAGATCGGCGCGGTCGCGTCCCTCGCCGCAGGTACAGTCATCGGTCAGGCCGGATTTGCCGCCCAGCACCAGCACGGCGACTTCTGCCTGCCGGGCAGCGGCCACCGCCTCGGCAAATCCCTCGCGCGAGTCGCCCTGCACATCGCAGCCCCTGGCGTAATATACCTGTGTCTGTGGGGATACCTTGCGCCGGATGCCCTCCAGCACGCTGATCATTGGCACCCAGTGTTCTACCAGGTCTACTCTGTCGGGCAGCGGCTGACCGAAGGGATTGGTGCGCGCGGCCTCAAGGAGCGACTCGATGTGCGCGATGTAAGCGTAGTCGCCTACCAGGTTGCGCACGGTGTCGGCATTGGGGCCGATGACAGCAATGGAAGCCAGGTCTTTGCGTAGAGGCAGCAATTGGCTATCGTTCTTCAGCAGCACGATGGACTTTTGCGCCAGCGAACGCGCCAGCGCACGTTGATCGGGTGTGTCGAAGACCTCAATGGCCCGGTCTGCGTCCACGTAGGGGTGCTCGAACAGTCCCAGCAGGAACTTGGTTTTCAGCACACGGCGCACGGCTGTATCAATCAATTCTTCGCTGATCCTGCCTGCGCGCACCGCTTGTTGCAGCGGTTCCCCGAAACAGTCTGTGCTGGGCAGCTCGATATCAATGCCCGCGCTGAGCGCCAGGCCAGCCGCTTCCTGTTTGTCGCGGGCCACGTGATGGTAGCTATGCAGTTGATCGACAGCGAAGTAGTCGGAGACAACCAGACCATCGAAGCCGAACTGCCCGCGCAACAGGTCGTTGAACAATTCGCCCGCCGCTCCGCAGGGGACGCCATCGAGTTCGTGGTAGGCGTTCATCACCGACCACAGGCCCGCTTCTTTGATCGCCGCTTCGAAGGGGGCGACGAAGACTTCGAGCAATTCGCGGCGCGGAATGTGGGCCGGTGCCCAGTTCAGCCCGCCTTCGGAATTGCCGTAGCCGACGAAGTGCTTGCCGGTGGCGATAATCCCTTCACGGAGGCTGTGACCCTGCAAGCCTTTGATGTAGGCTGTTCCCAGCCGGGCGACCAGATACGGGTCTTCGCCAAAGGTTTCTTCGACGCGCCCCCAGCGCGGATCGCGCGTCACGTCGAGGACGGGGGCCAGCGCCTGATGAGCACCTACGGCGCGCATCTGCTGGCGGATGACCTGGCCCATTTGCTCCACTGCCTGCGGGTCCCAGGTGCTGGCAATGCCAATGGCTTGCGGAAAGCAGGTCGCGCCCAGGGCCATGTAGCCCGCGCAGCTTTCTTCGTGCACCATGGCGGGGATGCCCAGCCGTGTCTCGCGGATCAGAAAGGACTGAATGGTATTAGCCAGTTCGGCACTGTCCTTCGGCCCCAGATTGCTCGCGCCGCCGATGCGGGTGATCTGCCCGATGCCCTGGCTCAGCAACTGACGTGCCTTGGACAGGGAGAACCGTTGGTTTTCCAGCAACTCGAAGACCCACCGGCTGCCCAGTTGGGCGCACTTTTCCTCCAGAGTCATCCGCGCCAGCAGATCGCTGACGCGCTCCTCGACCGGGCGTGCCGGGTCCTGGTAGGGCAACCTGCTGCCAGTTGCTTGCGACACTTGAGATTCCTCCTGTGGATAGGTATCCTCAACGCACCCCAAAGGTTGAGGATGCTGCGAGAGACTGCTCCGGCCTGTCTGCTGCTTCAGGAACAATGCCTCCTGAGGGATTGCGCGCATTCAGTTCGCAGGAGCGTAAATCCTGAAATGTCCGCTCAGGTGGAGCAGGCTCATCATATACAACAGGCCGCTATAGTATCGCCACTGACCAGTGGGTAGCGGCGTGTTCCAGAATTCTTCGATGAACTCCCAGGCGATCGGCTCGGTCGCTGCCAGGCTGGCGACGGCGTTAGTGGCGACCAGCCCCTCCGAGTGCCAGGGGGACAGCGCTTCGCTGCCGTCAATCGGGTACTTGTCGGAGTATTGGCCTATTCCCTGTTCGTAGAAGAAAGCCTGCAGGCGGTTGCTCTGTTCGATCTGCCAGGGATCGGCGGCAAACCAGGCGTAGTCCACAGCGACGTTCATCCCCACGCGCCAGGCGTCAGCATAGAAGTACTCGCCGTAATTGCTGAGGGGGTAGGGTTCGCCGTCAAAAGTGGTGTAGTTGGCCATCAGACCGGTTTCGGGATGAGCGGCCTTGCGCAGAAACGCGCGGCTGGCAATGGCGGCCTCGGCCCAGAAATCGTTGTCTTCCGCGGCCCAACGCGCCCACAGTTCGTAGTAGTGGGGCAGGTGATAGGAGGGATCGGTGAACGTGCTTTCGCGGCCAAAGCTCGGCACGAAGACGACCAGTTTGTTGTCTTTGTTGAACATGTTGGTCGAACCGGTGCGGGGGTCGTCTTCTTTGTGCAGCATGGTATGCAGGATGGCGTTGGCTTCGGCCTCGTAGTTGAAGATGCCCTCGCCGTTGCCCCAGCGGCCCGCTGCAAAGAACAGCGCCATCACGAACCATTCCTCGCCGTCGGAGGCGGGATTCTGGTCGATCTTGGTGCCATCGGGTCGGCAGTGCCAGGCGAAGTAGCCGGCGTAGGCCCCACTCTCGTTGTACATGTAGGTCTTGGCCCACTTCCACAGCCGGTCGAATTCTTCTTTCTTGTCCAGTTGGACGGCGATCATCATGCCGTAGGACATGCCCTCGGTGCGCACATCACCGTAACCGGTGTCCAGGATATAGGCCATATCGTCGCCGACCGGGTAGTAGACGCGCTCCGTATTGTCGTCGCCATAGAAGAGCTGATCCCAGGTGTCCTGGATGCGCGCCTCGATCTCCGCCTCGCTCAGCCCCCACTCCTGGAGCATGTTGCGATACTGCCCGGTGAAGAATGCGCCTTGCGACGGCGGCACCGGGGCCGGGCGCGTGCCCTGGGCGAAGGCGGTGTGCAGGGCAGGCAGCAGCAAGGCACAGAGAGTTGACAGCGTGATCAGGTATTTCATGGAAACACTCATCCCTTGAGTTCTCCGCCAGTCAGGCCGGTGACGATGTATTTCTCTGCCACGACGTAGAAGATCAGCGCCGGGACGATCAGGATGGTGACGTAGGCCATCACCCGCGCCCAGTCAGTCCCATACTGCCCCTGGTAGCGCATGATCCCCAATGGAAGCGGCCACTTGTTGGGATCGTTCAGGACCAGCAGGGGCAGGAAATACTCGTTCCAGCCGACGATCACCTGCAAGGTGGCCACAGCCGTGAGCGCCGGGCGCGACAGAGGGAGCAGAATATAGCGGAAAAAACCGAAGGTGGAACAGCCATCAATGTAGGAGGCATCTTCCAGTTCGATGGGCACTGCCATGAAGAAACTCCGCAGGATCACCACACTGCCCGGCAGGCCGAAGGCCACCATGGGCAGGATGACCCCCCACAAACTATTGATCAGCCCCAGGTCGCGGATCTGAATGAAGACGGGCAGGATGGCGACGACAATTGGGAAGAGCAGCCCAATTGACAGGATGTTGAAGAGCAATCCGCGCCCGAAGAAATACACCCGGCTGAAGACGAAGGCCAGCAGGCTGGCCAGGCTGACGTTCAGAACAGTGATGCCCGCCGTGATGACGAAGCTGTTGCGCGTCGCCTGCCAGAACTCCGAGCTCTCCAGGACAGCGGTATAGTGTTGCCACTGAATGCCCTGCCGGGGTAGGTCAAAGGGCCTGGAGAGAAATTCCCCGTTGGTGCGCATTCCGCCCAGTATCGCGGTAAGCACCGGGCCTGCCACAATGACCGTGAGCAGGATCAGGACGGCGTAGCGGATGATGAACGCCAGCCTTCTTTCGTTAAGCAAGGGGGTGAGCATTTTCAACGTCCGTGTCGATTCCATGGTCGTCCCTCTCTCCTGGCCGGACTAGAACACTTCGGCGGAGTAATCCTGACGCATGACCAGGCGCTGATAGCCGAGCGAGAACACCAGCGTGATCATGAAGAGGACGACGGCGACCGCACTGCCATAGCCGAGGTTGAAGCGTTGGATGCCATACTTGTACAGGTAGGTCGCCAGAACTTCGCTGCCGTTCACCGGTCCTCCTTGAGTGAGCACCCAGATAGTCACAAACTGCTGGAAGGAACCCAGCACCGAAAGAAAGACGGTCAGGCGGATGGTGTTGCCCATGAGGGGCAGGGTGATTTTCCACAACACCTGTCGCCAGTTCGCACCGTCAACGCGGGCAGCTTCTTCCAGGTCTCGGTTGACCCCCTGCAGACCGGCCATATAGAGGATCATGTAGAAGCCGAAGTACTTCCAGGTCAGCACCCCGAAGACAGAATAGAGCACGATATCACGGTCGCCCAGCCAGGCCACACGATTTGTCCCAGGCAAAAGGGCATCCAGGGTGAGATTGGCCAGACCAGATTGAGGGTGCAACACATAGAGCCAGATGATGGCGGTGATCGGTTCGGAAAAGACGTAGGGCACGAAGAGCAGCAGCCGGAAGATGCGGCTACCGGGCAGGGTGCCGCGGCCCACCAGCAGGGCGATGGCCAGCGCCATGGGCAACTGAATGGTGATGGACATGGCCATTAGCATAAAGCTGTGCTGGACGGCCAGGCGGAAGACGCTGTGATTGTAGAGGCGCTCGTAGTTGGCCAGCGCCACGTAATTGGTCAGCGGGCCGAAGCCGTCCCACTTGTACAGGCTATAGCGTACAGAGCCGAGCACAGGGATCAGCAGGAAAGTTAGAAAGATGGCCATGCCAGGCGCGACGAACAAGAAGATCAGCAGGGCCTTGTGCAGGGTGTTGCGCAGCTTGTCTCTAGAGGCCTGCGATCGAGCGACAGTGGATGCGTGGGATCGGAGCGCGGACATGGAGAGTTCCTTTGCGAAGCTTAGCGGCGTCTGCGATAGGGTTGTGGGGGTATGGAGCGGTGTGCTCCACACCCCCACCAGGCAAGGAGACCCAGCTACTCAAGTTCCATCGCTGCTACGTCTTCGATCATGGCAGCCGCTTCTTCGGGTGACGCCTGTCCTGCGAAGAGAGCTTCTACGGCGTCGTTCACCATACCACCGACAGCGGGCGGCAGGAACTGATCGTAGTAGAGCTGGAAGTAAGGCGCTTCGTCGCGGAACTTGATGATCGTCTTCTTGATGGGGTCGGTGATGACACTGTCAGCGCCCTTGACCGTCGGCACAATGCCCATGGCGGGATCTTCCGTGCCGGCGCGCTGCACTTCGACGCTGGTGATGTACTTCAAGAATTCGACCGTCTCATCCGGGGCGTTCGCGCCCACAGCGAAACCATCGCCGCCGCCCAGCACGTCACCGGGGTTGCCTGCGCCACCCTCGACAGTGGGGAAGGGGAACCAGCCCAGTTTCGGCAGCAGCACGGCGGCTTTTTCGGGGCTGTTGCCCTGATAGGCCCCCGTTGCCCACTGGCCCATCAGTTCCATCGCGGCGACTTCATCGAGCATCACTGTCTGCTGATCGCCGTAGTTCATCCCCAGATACCCTTCGGGGAAGGGATCGAGGTCAATCAGTTGTTTGAGATACTCGCCAGCCTTGACGAACGGCTCGTCGGTGAATGCGCCTTCACGGTTGTACGCCTTCAGGAAGGCATCCCCGCCACCGATGCGCAGCGCCAGATAGACCCACCAGAAGTGGCCAGTCCACTTGTCTTTCTCACCCAGCGCGATGGGGGTGATGCCCGCGTCCTTCAGGGCCTTGACCGCGGCCAGGAATTCGTCCCAGGTCTGCGGCGGATTCTCCGGATCGAGGCCCGCCTTGGCGAAGAGGTCTTTGTTGTAGAAGATGCCCACTGCGCCCCATGTCCACGGCACGCCGTAGTATTCGCCGTTGTGACCATAGAGTTCCAGGGCGGCTTTGGCAGCGAACGAGTCCTTCCATTCACCTTCCAGTTCGGGCGCGATGTTGCGCACCAGGCCGGCATCGGCGTATTTCCACAGCACGCCACCGCCCCAGCTCTGGAACAGGTCGGGCGGGTCGCCAGCCTGCATGACGGTCACCAGGCGGCTCTTGAAGGCTTCGTTCTCCAGGATGGTGATCTCGATATTGACGTTGGGGTGCTGCGCCATGAACTCATCGGCGACTCGTTGCCAGAAGGCGGCCTGGGCTTCGGCGGTCTGAATGTGCCACCAGCGGATGGTGACTTTCTCCTGCGCCGAAGCAGGGGCCTGCGCTGCGATGCCCAGCGCCATGACCAGCACCAGAACCAGGATCAAGGAACGGTGTAAGACTTTCATGGCTTTCTCCTCTTTTAATTGACTTGGGCGAAGGGTTGACCTTCACCTGTTTAACGGTTAAAGTGTCTCCTGGTTTGAGGGAGGGCGACTCGGAGGTGGAGGGTCGCGTCTCGCACTCCGAGTCGCTCCCCGTTCCAGGAGGGATACCCTCGGTGAAAGTATTGTTTCACGCACCTCTGTCAGACCTCACTTCTCGACTGCCGTGAGGCGGTCCGCACGATTCACGAAGCACCAGCGTCGTCGGTAGTTCAATCCGTTCTCCCTTGTATTCCGGGTCTTCGATCATGCGCAGCAGCATGCGCGTAGCCAGGCGTCCCATTTCCTCCAGTGGCTGCCGCACGGTGGTGAGGCTAGGGTGGACATGGGCGGCCTGCGGGATATCGTCGAAGCCAACGATAGAGATATCGTCGGGGATAGTCAGCCCGCGATTGCGGATGGCATCCATCGCCCCGAAGGCGGAGATGTCGTTGGCGGCGAAGATGGCGGTGGGAGGATCGGGCAGGTCCAATAACTGGTTGGCGGCCTGATAGCCCCCCGCCTGCAAGAACTCCCCGTCCACCACCAGGTCGGCATCGTAGGGAATCTGGTGTGCTTCCAGTGCGGCCCTGTAACCGTCCAGGCGCTGAATGGCGCTGCTCAGTTCAGGATTGCCGGCGATGAAACCGATTCGGCGGTGACCCAGGCCGATCAGATAACTGGTCACCTCGAAAGCGGCCTGCCGGTTCCGGGCGATGACCGTTGGGCTGTAATCATCGCATCCCTGGTAATCAATGACCACATAGGGAAATCGTTCGTGATGGAGCGTTTCCAGATAGGCCTGCGGGTTGAGGGGAAGCAGGAGCAACAGGCCGTCGGTCATTCCGCGGGTGAGGGTGGCGACGTAGGTGGATTCCTTGGTCTTGCGCCGGTGCGTGGTGTAGAGCATCAGCTCATATTGGGCGGCGACCAACTCCTCCTCAATACCCCGCACGATCTCGCCTGTGTAGGCAACGCCTACCTCGTGAACCAGCAACCCGATCACGTGGGAACGCCCGCCGGCCAGACTGCGCGCCTGCTGATTGACCACATAGCCCAGGCGCGTCATGGCGGTGAGGACGCGGGCGCGTTTGTCTGGCCGGACATGATCCTGATTGTTGAGTACGCGCGAGACGGTGGTCGGCGAGACGCCCGCTTCGCGGGCTACGTCCAGGATGGTGATTCCGCGGGGTCTGGAATTCTTGCGCGTGGGCATTTCCACCCTCGCTAACAACGGCAATTTTGGAAACGTTACCAGAAAAGTAGCGCCCTTATCGCGCTATCAGGCGGGCGATTACGGCAAGATAGCGCCCCTGAGCGAAATATTCGAGATGTCAAGAATTGGTAGCGCTTTCAAAATCACAATAACAGGATTCTGATCTGATGTCAAGCGGGTGTTTACTGAGACCCGGACGTAAATGGTTGACAGGGTGTGGTAAAATGCGGCGCAAGGCGACGAGCAGAGGATGAGGAGGCAACGATGGACTTGACGATAGAAGAATGGGAACAAAGCGACAGCTATCTGAGTGGATTTGATGTGCTGATCGGAGATGAGCGCACCCGCC
>FWPU01006264.1_pt1 | contig 24186 bp, 23 predicted proteins | sample 2228361 | NCBI WGS metagenome assembly FWPU01 (sample SAMEA103939777, study PRJEB20133) | metagenome | reverse complement strand
CATGCCCCTGCCTCGGACGCCCCGCCGCTGCCCAACGGGCGCCGCGGCGTCTTGTATCGAAGCCACGCGCCCACCCGCGGTCGACGAAGCGCAGGCGATGCCGGTGAAGCCGACCGCGATCACGGAGGACGCCGCAGGCTACAGCAAGCTGCTCGAGCTGCTCGGCGCCCCGAGGAGCGCAGGTCGCGGTGGAGGCGACCAGGCGGGCAAGACCTGTTCGCCTTGCTCGCGAGCAAGGGTTTCGCAATCGCCCTTCTCAACCCACGCATACGACGCCTGCGCGAGCGCTGGTGCAGGAGCTCGGCGACCACGTCCGGCAGCTGCACCGGCTGGTCGCGAGCGCCTGCGCCGCATCGACCACGAGATCGGGCGCACCCTGGAGCCGCACGAGGTCGGGAATCTGCTGACCACGATCGACGGCATCGGCCCGGCCGTGCAGCGCAATTGCGTAGCTGAGAGCTCTCTACGCCGGCCTGCGCGCCCGCGGGAAGCTCCCCAAGGTCGCTCTCGTCGCAGCGATGCGAAAGCTGCTCTGCGCCGTCTACGGCGTCGCCAAGCCGCAAACCCTTGGTGCCCAGGCTGCCGGCTCCAGCGGCTGCTCGGGCATCAGTCAGCCCTTGGCGGAGGTCACGGTATCTCAGTCGTCGACGAGCGGGTAGGTCGCCTCGGACCGGTGGAGCGCGCGCTTTGCCGAGAGGCGGCTCGAGGTGAGGTGAAACTCACGCACCCAGAACGGGCCCGCGCGGAAGAGCCCGTGCTGCGCGAGGAAGCTGCTCACCGCGCGGCCCGGCGTCTCCTTGAGGCGCGCGATGGTCACGTGCGGCGAGAACTTGCGACGCTCCGGCTCGACGCCCACCCGGACGAGCGCGCTCTCGACCCGGTCGTGCAGCGTCTTGAGCTCGGCGCTGCGCTCGAGCCCGGCCCACAGGACGCGCGGCTCGCCGCGCGGCGGGAAGTGGCCGACGCCGCGCAGGGTGAGCGTGAATGGCGCGAGGCGGACCTGCGCGAGCGCGTCCTGGATGTCGCGGAAAACGAGGCCGTCGACCTCGCCGATGAAGCGCACGGTCAGGTGGATCTCGTCGGGCTCGAGCCAGCGGGCGCCCGGGACGTCGGCGCAGATGCGCGAGAGATTTTCCTTGACGTCTTCCGGGATGTAGACGCTGACGAACAGCCGGTACATGCGGACCTTCTCTCCTCCGTCGCTCGCTCCGCCTTCAGTCGGGACGGCGCGGCTCCCCGTGCTCGCTGATCCCGTCGACCACCTCGAGGAAGCCGGTGAGGATGCGGTAGGTGAGACCCCAGACCGTCTTGCCGCCGTAGAGGAAGGCGGGGAACTCGGCGTCGTAGCCGTCGCGGGCGATGTGCGTCGAGCCGTGGTTGCGCTTGTCGCGCAGCGCGCGCAGCGGCACCCAGAGCGCACCGGCCACCTCGCTCGTGTCGATGCGCGTCGGGCGTGGCCAGTCGAGGAAGAACACGAATGGCGTGATGACCATGCTCAGGTTGCGGTCGCGCGCCTGCGCCTGCAGCTCGTCGAGCGGCGCTACGAGGCGGCCGTGGCGCACGAGGTCGACGCCGACCTCCTCGAGCGTCTCGCGGATCGCCGTCCGCTCGAGGGTCGCGTCCTGCGGATCGTGCCGGCCGCCGGGAAACGCCATGTGGCCCGACCAGGGATCGAGCGGATGCTGTGCGCGCTCGATCAGCAGGACCGAGACGTCACGGTCGTCCGGCGCGAGCACCATCGCGACCGCGGCGCGCATCACGGGGTCGATGTCCGCGGTGCGCGGCGTGCGCCGCCGCAACCGCTCCTCGATCGCGGGCAGGTCGTCGGGCGTCATTCAGCGCTCGCTCGGATCCCACTCGAAGGGAAGTTTGTGCTTCTTTGCGTCGTTGCACGCCTTGCAGGCGGGCACGACGTTGCCGCGGGTCGAGCGTCCGCCGCGGATGATCGGCACCAGGTGGTCCATGGTCAAGGCGTGCGCCCCGACGCGCGCGCCGCAGTAGTGGCAGATCCCCGCGGCGCGTCGCCGCTTCCACCACTGCGAGGCGCGCAGCTCGCGCGCCCGGGCGCGCTCGCGCCGGATGTGCGCCTCGTCGACCTCGACCAGGAAGGGCTTGGGCTCGTGCTGCGTCACCTCGGACGCAGTTTCGCACGCTCACGCGTTTCGCACCACGAGCGGCAGGACGACGAAGAGCTGCACGGCGTCGAACACGCTGTGCGCCACCATGCAGGGCACCACGTCGTCGTGCGCCTGGAAGACCATGCCGATCACGAGCGAGACCGCGAAGACACCCACCAGCATGAGCGGCAGCCCGTAGCTCGAGTGGCTCGCGGTGAAGAGCAAAGTCGAGAGCAGGAGCCCGCCGCGGGACTGGAGGAACGAGCGGAAGAACAGCTCCTCGACGACCCCCGCCGAGAGCACGAGCAGCAGGCGCTGCGGCACCGACAGGCCGACGATCGCGCGCACCACGTCGGGCATCTCGCTCTTCGCCGCCGTCGCCGCCGGGTCGTCGGCGACCCCGAGCAGCGTGCCGACGATCGCCATCGAAAGCATCGTCACCATCCAGCCGCCGAGCCCGGCCAGGACGCCGAGCCGGAGCTTCGCGAGCGGGCGCCCGGCGCGCAGGTGCAGGAAGCTCGCGTGCGGCCGGAACCCGGCGAGCGCCCACCAGACGAGCAGGCACACGACGAGCAGCGCGTGGCCGGCGAACAGCTCGGGGAAGCTCATGCGCCCGAGGTCGAGCGGCGGCGCGTCCTGACCGAGCCGCGACAGCGGCAGAATCGCGGTGACCGCGAGCGTCACCGCGAGCACCGAGCAGGCGAGGAAGCGCCGCACGCGGCTCGGGAACTCCTCCACGATGAGACGCGGCCACGTGCTTCGTCCGGTCAAGCCGAACGTCACCACGGCCGATACGATTAGCGCCGTGAGCAGCGTCATTGGCGCGCACCGGAACGATCAGGCATAAGGACTTCGCGTGGGGTCGACCTTAACACGAAACATCGACGGCGGCGGCAAGCTCGGACTCGTGCTCTCCGGCGGCGGCGCGCGCGGCCCGCTCCAGGTGGGCGTCTACGAGCGTCTGCTGCGCGACAGCAGGTTCGCAGACGGGCCGCAGGTGCTGAGCGGCACCTCGGCGGGCGCCCTCAACGCGGCCATGATCTCGGCCGGCTTCACGCCGAGCGAGATGATGGACTTCTGGTACGGCATCGCCGACGACCCGCCCGTCGTCGCGAGCACGCGCTTCTTCCGCTCGCTCTTCCAGACGATCGGCCGGATCGCCCTGCGCGAGGTCCTCAACGCGCCGCGCCGCCTGCCACGCGACGCGATCCGCTTCTTGCAGCGGGCGCGGCAGTACTGGCCGCCGCAGATCGGCTCGCTGAGCGCGCTGCTCGTCGACTACCTCTTGACGAGCCGCTTCGACGTGCTGAGCGAGGTGTTCGAGGGGATCGAGGAGCCCTTCCTGCTCGACACGGGCCGCCTGCGCGACCGCCTCGTGCGGCTGTTCGGCGGCACGCGGGTGCCGAACAAGCGCCGCCTCGCGATCAACGCGGTCGACATCCACAGCGGCCGGGTCGTGCGCTACGTGACCGGGCCCGTGCCCGCCGTCCCGGCGTCCGAGTACGTCGTTGTGCCGGCGATCAGCGTCGACATGCTGGTCGCGAGCGCGAGCATCCCGCTGCTCTTCAGCCCGGTGCCGATCGGCACGCGCCTCTTGTGGGACGGCGGTCTGCTGGTCAACACGCCGCTCGCCCCGGCGGTCGCGCTGGGCGCGGACCAGATCATCACCGTGCTGGTCACCGAGCAGAACCGGACGGGCAGCCTGCGCCGCTTCGGGCGCGCGATCGAGCGCACCGCGGACTCGGTCCTCGAGAACGCATACAACGTCGACCGCATGCTGCTCCTCGAGCGCAACCGCCTCGCGCGGCTCGACGGGAGCCCCTACCGCGAGGTCAAGCTCTACGAGGCGCTCCGCCCGGCGCACGACCGGGCGGTGTTCAGCGCCGGCTCGTACCTGAACTTCCAGCGCTCGACGATGGCGGCGATGTACCGCGCCGGGCAGCGGGCCGCGACCGACTGGCTCGCGCAGGGTCCGCCGATCGACCGGCTCGACGCGCGCCAGGACCTGCGGGCACCCGCGCGCTCGGTGAGCTGAGCCGCACTCCAGCGCCCGTCGCCGGGGAGGTGCTTGACGAGCTGCGCGGGGCTCAGACGCGCGGTGGGGCGTCGAGCCGCGAAGCCAGCTCCGCGAGCACCGCCGCCCGGGCGAGCACCGCGGCAACCACGCGGTCACAGCGCTCGGCGCCGAAGCCGAAGCACTCGCGGAGCTGCTCGCCGAAGCGCGCCTCGAGGTCGTCGCGCAGCAGCTTGCGCGCGCGGTGCAGGCGGGTGCGCACCGTCTCCTCGGGGAGGTCCTGGCACTCGGCGGCCTCCGCCGTGCTGAGCCCCTCGACCGCGCGCAGCATGAACGTCGTGCGGTAGACGTCCGGCAGGTCGCCCACCGCGCGCTCCAGCGCGCGGCGCAGCTCCTCGTCGAGCGTCTGCTGCTCGGCGCTGCGTGACTCGGGCGCCTCGGCGGCGTCGCCGTCGAGGTGCTGCGTCCTGCGGCGCAGCCGGTCGCGCTCGATGGCGTGGTTCAGGACGATCCGGGTGAGCCAGGTCGAGAAGCGCGCCCGCCCGGCGAAGGACGCGAGGCTCGCGTACACCCGCACCCAGGCCTCCTGCATCGCCTCCTCCGCCTCGTGGTCGTCGCGCAGCACGGCGCGCGCGGTCCGGTAGACGCGCTGGTTGTAGCGGCGCATGAGCACCTCGAACAGCGCGACCTCACCCGCGCAGACGCGCTCGACCAGGGCCTCGTCGCTGAGCTGCGCCACGTCTTCGCCGCGGCTCACCCGAGCCACCGGTCCCGATTCGAGCACATGCCCTCGGAGCATTCCGGGCCTCCCGCCGATTCGACGCCGCACGCGGCAAAGCGTTCCCGGGAACGTTTCACCTCGCCGCCGCTCTGATGAGGCAGGAGGCAATTGCGATGGCCGAGCATGCACGATCGCGCGCCACGGCGCGCCGCTCGACCACCGTCTTGCTCGCCGCCCTGCTCCTTCTCCTGCTGGGCCTCGCGCCCGGTGGGCTCGTGCGGCTGCCGCAGACCGGACCGGGCGGACCGCCCGGCGGCGGGCCTCCCGGCGTCCCGCCGGGGGATCCGGTGCTCGCCAACTTAGCGGCGCTCCTCGAGGAGGGCCGGCGCACCTTCCGCGAGGACACCTTCGGCGACGAGGCGTTCTGGGGCGGCACGCTCCGGCTGCACGAGGCGATCGCCGGCGAAGCTCTCGGCGGCGTCGGGCCGGGGGTGAGCCCGCGCACCGCGCTCGCCGTCGGGCTCAAGGTCGACGCGGAGGCGCTGCCGCCCCCGCTGCGGGCGCAGCTCCGCCGCGGCGAGGTCGACCTCGACGACCCGGCGACCACGCTCGCGCTCTTCGAGCTCGACGCCGTGGTCGGGGTCACCGGCTTCTTCGACGGCCAGGGCCGGCTCAGCGCGATCGGCATCCAGTGCGCGCTCTGCCACTCGACGGTCGACGACGCGCTCGCACCCGGCATCGGCCGGCGGCTCGACGGCTGGGCGAACCGCGACCTGAACGTTGGCGCGATCATCGACCTCTCGCCCGACCTCTCGCCGATCGCCAAGCTCCTCCAGGTCGACGAGGCGACGGTGCGCTCGGTGGTGCAGTCCTGGGGACCCGGCAAGTTCGACGCGTCGCTGCTGCTCGACGGGCGGACGGTGCGCCCCGACGGCACACCCGCCGCGACGCTCATCCCGCCCGCCTACGGGCTTGCCGGCGCGAACCTCCACACCTTCACCGGCTGGGGCGGCGTGAGCCACTGGAACGCGCTGGTCGCGAACGTCGAGATGCAGGGCAAGGGCGTCTTCTTCGACCCGCGGCTCGACGACCCCGAGCGCTTCTCGGTCGCCGCGCGCGCGGGTCTCGGCCATCTGCGCAGCGACCCGGACCGCATCACGCCGAAGCTCGCCGCGCTGCAGCTCTACCAGCTCGCCCTGCCGGTGCCCGAGCCGCCGCCGGGCAGCTTCGACCCGGCGGCGGCCGAGCGCGGACGCGAGCTGTTCGAGGGACGCGCGCGCTGCTCCTCGTGCCACGTCCCGCCGCTCTTCACCGAGCCCGGCTGGAACGTGCACACGGCGGAGGAGATCGGCATCGACGACTTCCAGGCGAGCCGCTCGCCCGACCGGCACTACCGGACGACACCGCTCCGCGGCCTCGGAGCGCACGCGAAGGGCGGCTTCTACCACGACGGGCGCTTCGCGACGCTCGAGGACGTGGTCGCGCACTACGACCGGCACTTCGCGCTCGGCTTGACGCCCGAGGAGGTGGCGGAGCTCGTCGAGTACCTGAAGTCGCTGTGAGGCGCGGGCCCGGCGCGGGCTAGGAGCCCGCGCCGGCCGCGCGCGCGGCGAGCGCCGCCCTGTCGACCTTCAGGCCCGGGGTGAGCGGCAGGTCGGCGCACACGACGATCCGGTCGGGCACCTTGTAATCCGCGATCCGCTGCGCGACGAAGGCGCGCACCTCGTCCGGGTCGGGCGGCGATGCCGGGTCGCGCGGCACGAGGAAGGCGACGCCCCGCTCGCCCAGCACCTCGTCCGGCACGCCGACCACCGCCGCCTGGGCGATCGCCGGGTGCTCGCCGAGGACCGCCTCGATTTCCACGGGGTACACGTTGTAGCCGCCGCGGATGTACATCTCCTTCTTCCGCCCGACGAGCCGCAAATAGCCCTCCTCGTCGAGGACGCCGAGGTCGCCGGTGTAGAAGAAGCCGTCCGCGTCGAGCACCTCGGCGGTCGCCTCGGGCTGCTTCCAGTAGCCGCGCATGACCGCCGGGGAGCGGATCGCGACCTCGCCGACCTCGCCGGGTGGCAGCGGACGCCGCCGGTCGTCGACGATCCGCAGCTCGACGGCGCCGCTCGGCCGGCCGACCGTGCTCGCGAGCCGCTCCTCCGGGTCGCCGCGCCGCGAGCCCGTGCCGATCGCGGTCTCGGTGCACGAGTAGCGGGTCACGAGCTCGATGCCGAGCCGCTCGCGGATCTGGCGCACGAGCTCCGGGGTGAACGGCGCGCCGCCGATCGCGCCCGTGCGGAGCGAGGAGAGGTCGAAGCGGTCGAGCTCGGGGTCCATGAGGATCAGGCTGTACTGCGCCGGCACGCCACCGATGTAGGTGATGCGCTCGCGCTCGATCGTCTCGAGCACGGTCCGCGCCTTGAAGCTTTCGAGCAGCACGGTGGTCTGCGCGCCCGCGATGTTGGCGACGATCTTCGACATGAAACCGATGTGCGAGAACGGCGTGCCGGTCGCGAGCGACCGCTCGCCGTACTCCTGCAGGAGCTCGCTGCGGGTCTCGCGGATCGCCTCCCAGTTCGCGTAGGTGAAGGTCGCGCCCTTCGGCCGGCCGGTCGTGCCGCTCGTGTAGACGATCGCGACCGGGTCGTCCGGCGAGAGCGCCGGGCGCGGCGGCCGGCGCGGCTCGCCGTCCTGCGCCTCGCCCTCGAGCGCGGCGAACGGCGCGATCGCCGGCGCACGCACCTCGGGGTCGCGGCTGCACGCGCGCGCCGGCGCGGACTTCCCGCGGCCGACCACGAAGACGTGCTCGAGCGTCGGGATGCGCGCGCCGAGCCGGCGGACGAGCGCCGCCAGCTCGCGCTCGCCGTGGCGCTCGATCGCGACCACGACCCGCGCGCCGCTGTCGCGCAGGATGAACTCGATCTCGCCGTCGCCGAAGCGCGGGTTGATGCCCGTCGTGATCACGCCGAGCTTCGCGGCCGCGAGGTAGCAGAGCGGGTACTCGACGCAGGGCGGGAGGAGGAGCGCCAGGACGTCGCCCTTCACGAGCCCGAGCTCCGCGAGCCCCGCCGCGATGGCGTCCGAGCGCCGGTTCCAGTCGGCGTAGGAGAGGCGCCGCGGCGGCCCGTCGGGGTCCGCGGGATCGCGGTAGACGAACGCGTCGCGCTCGCCGTCCTCGCGGGCGATCGTCTCGAGCCAGTCGCCGAGCAGCTTCATCCGGTCCCTCTCGCTGGCGCGGCGGCGAGCGCGCGCAGGCGGTAGAGCGCCGCCGCGAGGTCGTTGAACACGAGCGTGCCGACCTGCACCACGTCGTCGGACGGGACGACGCGCCCGTAGAGCGCGGACGTCGTCACCGTCAGGTCGCCGAGCTCGAGCGCCCGGCGCTCGCCCGAGTCGAGCTCGAGCGTGACGCGCGCCTGGGGCTGCGCGAGGCCGAACTCGGCGAGCGCATGGTTCCCGAGCGGGAAGCGGTCGATCTCGGGCAGCTCGACGAGCTCCTGCACCAGCGTGTCGAGGGTCTGGTCGACCTCGGCCGGCGTCGGCGTCCCGGCCGGGGAGGGGTTTGCCGCCTGCCCGCGCAGCTCGACGAGCTCGACCCGCCAGCCGCCGTCCTCGCGCCGCGCGCGCAGCGCCCCCTGCCAGCTCTCGACCTCGATCGCGCGCACCGCGCTCGCCGGGAAGTCGAACACCCGGGTGAGCAGCGCCGAGAGAGGCGGCGGCGGAGGCGGCCGCATGCGCCACGCCGCGTAGGTGGCGGCCGCGGAGAGCGCGATCACCACGAGCGAGACGAGGCTCCGCCGAGCGGGGGACATCACGGGCAAGCCTCGCTCAGCGCCGCCGCCGCCGCGTGACGACGACGATCACGCCGGCGACGAGAAACACCGCCGGCTGGAGGACGACCGTGACCAGGAAGATGCGCCGCGCGAGCGCGTCCGACACGTACATCGGCGACATCGGCCCGAGCTGGGTGGCCATGGTCTGCGGGCGCGCGCCCTGCGCACGTCGCTCGGTGAGCCAGCCGACCGTGTTGACCAGCAGGTTCTTGTTGCCGAGCAGGGTGACGAACGCGTCGCTCGCGAAGTCGGCGTCGCCGATCACCGCGAGCCGCCCGGGCCGCTCGCCCTCGCCGATCAGGACCACGCCCATCACGCCGATCGGCCCCGGGCGATCGCGCTGCTCGTCGAACGTCACCTCGCCGACCCGGGTCCGGGTCGCGTCGCTCGCGGCGAAGCTCTGGTCGGAGGAGCGTGCGACGACCGTCGGGACGACGCCCGCCGGGGCCTCGCCCTCCGCAACCGCGCCGACCGACCGCGCGCGGCCGAGCACCGAGGGGACCTGCATCGCCTTCGTGGTCTCGTGGTCGCGGTAGTACGGCACGACGACGTTGGTGCCGTCGCTGCCGTAGACCCGGTTCGCCCGGTCGATCACCACGTCGTCGGCGAGCTCGAGCCCGTAGCGGGCGACCCACGCTTCGAGCCGCGGCAGCGCCACCGGGTCGACCAGCACGAGGACCGAGCCGCCGCGCTCGAGGTAGCGCGAGAGCGTCTCGAGCTCGCTCTCGAGCGGGTCGACCTCGGGGCCGGCGAGGATCACGGCGCTCGCGTCCGCCGGCACGTCGGGGAGCTGGAGCAGGGACAGCGGGCGCAGCACGTAGCCCTCGGCGCGCAGGAACTGCGCCGCGCGGCCGAGGTGGTCGTCCTTGCCCGGCGCGAGGCTTCGCTCGCCGTGTCCAGAGACGAAGTACAGGACGCGCGGCCGCTCGGTGAGAAGCCGCATGATGCCGCCGGCCAGCGCCTCCTCGCTCCCCGCCGACACGACGGTCTCGCGCCCCTCGTAGCGCAGCACCGCCTGGTCGTAGTGGTCGACGCCGTGCTCCTTCGCCCGCATCGGGTTGCGGTCGAGGTCGACGAGCTCGTAGCTCAGCAGCGGGCAGTGGTCGCGCATCAGGTCGAGCAGGTCGCGCGGCCGCTGCCGCTCGCCGCGCTGGTAGTAGAGGTCGATGCGCAGCGGCGACTTGACCTCGGAGAGCACCGAGAGCGTGTAGGGCGAGAGCGTGAGGCGGCTCTCGAGCGTCAGGTCGAAGCGGCGGTTCTCCAGGTCGGAGAACGACTGCAGCGCGACCGCGACCGCGAGCACCGCGGCGAGCGAGAGAAAGAACGCGGTCCAGTTTGCGGCCCGGCTCACCGCATGCCCCGCCAGCGACGCGAGCCGAGGGCGAGCACCGTCCAGGAGAGGAACACCGCGCTGAACAGCACGAGGAACGTGATGTCGCGGGTGTCGATGCCGCCGCGCGAGAAGGTGTAGAAGCGGTCGAACAGCGAGATCTTCGACAGCACCCAGAGCACCGGCGCACCGACCGCCGCCTCGTTCCAGGTCAGCACCCAGAAGAGGAGCAGCGTGGTGAACGTGCCCGCGGCGGCGAGCACCTGGCTGTCGGTCAGCGACGAGATCAGCACGCCGCACGCGATGAACGCCGCGCCCAGCAGGAAGAGGCCGAGGTAGCCGGCGAGCAGCGCGCCCGCCGCGACCGGCACGTGCGTCGGCAGCAGCAGGATCGGGAAGATCAGCGTCGGCAGCAGCATCACGAGCAGCACGACGAGCGACGCGACGTACTTGCCGAGCACGATCTCGACGTCGCGCAGCGGGTAGGTCCACAGGAGCTCGAGCGTCCCGAGCCGCCGCTCCTCCGCGAACAGCCGCATGGTGAGGAGCGGCAGCAGCGTCAGCATGATCTCGCGCGTGTCCTGGAGCTGGTACTGCCAGAGGCCGCGCGTCACGTCGAAGCCGCCGCTCAGCAGGAAGAACGAGAGGTTCGAGTAGAAGTAGAAGCCGGTGACGGCGAGGAACAGGGTGATGACGACGTAGGCGAGGAGCGAGCTGAAGTACGAGCCCAGCTCGCGGCGCGCGACGGCGATCATGCGGCGTGCGTCTCCCCCACGGACGATACGGACTGCTCGACGCGGACCAGGCGCAGGAAGATCTCCTCGAGCGACAGCGACTCGCGCCTCAGCTCGAGGATGATCCAGCCGCGGGCGCTCACCGCGCGCGACACCTCGCGCACCGTCGCCTCGTCGCGCGCGTGGAAGCGGAAGCGGCCGTCGACGACGGCGACGTCGTGCACGCCCGGCATGCCGGCGAGCAGCGCGTGCAGCTCCGCGGGCGGCGCCTCGGCGCGCAGCAGGACGGTCACCGCGCCGGCGATCCGGCGGGCGAGCCCCTCGGGCTCGTCCTCGGCGATCACGCGGCCGCGGTTGATGATCACCACGCGCTGCGCGACCTGGCTCACCTCGGAGAGGATGTGGCTCGAGAAGACGATCGTCCGCTGCCCGCGCAGGCTCTTCACCAGCTCGCGGATCTCGGTCACCTGCTCGGGGTCGAGGCCCGAGGTCGGCTCGTCGAGGATCAGCACCTGCGGGTCGCCGAGCAGCGCCTGCGCGAGCCCGACCCGCTGCCGGTAGCCCTTGCTCAGCTTGCCGACCAGCCGGCGGCGCACCTCGACCAGGCCGCAGGCGCGCACGACCCGCTCCACCTCGCTGCTGCGGGTGGCGCGGTCGAGCCGCTTCGCGCGCGCGACGAAGGCGAGGTAGCCGTCGACGGACATCTCCGGGTAGTACGGCGCGTGCTCCGGGAAGTAGCCGACCAGCCGGCGCGCCGCGTTCGGCTCGCGCTGCACGTCGTACCCGCCGACGTGCACCGTGCCCGTGGTCGGCGGGAAGATCCCCGCGATGATGCGCATCGTGGTCGTCTTGCCGGCGCCGTTCGGGCCGAGGAAGCCGACGCACTCGCCGCGCTCCACGGTGAAGCTCACGTCGCGCACCGCGGCGAAGTCGCCGAACTGCTTGCTGAGGCGGGATACCCGGATCATGGCTCGACGGAGCGGCCGCCGCGCCGAGTGGATCCCGAGGTCCGGCGCGCCGGGAGCGCCGTGCGCCGCGCGACCAGCCGCATTTCCGCAGCGTTATTCGGTTGCCGCCTGGCGGGCAAGCGCGAGCGCCGGTCCATGCGGCTCAGCGGTCGAGGAAGCAGGCCTGCGCGTCGTCGAGCAGCCGGCCGACCTCGGCGCCGTCCCGCGCCTCGGCGTAGATCCGCAGCAGGGGCTCGGTGCCCGAGGGACGCAGCAGGACCCACCGGTCGCCGTCGCACACGAGCTTCGTCCCGTCGATCGTCACCACGCGCCGCACGGCGAGCGGCCCGATCGCGTCCGGCGGATCCTCGAGCCGCCGCGCGAGCCGCTCCATCTGCCCTTCCGTCAGGCGGAGGTCGCGGCGCAGCGCGACCCGCGGCCCCACCTCGCCGGCCAGCCGCTCGAGCATCGCGCGCAGCGTCGTGCCGCGCCGCGCCACCATCTCGGCGACCAGCAGGCAGGCGAGGATGCCATCCCTGTCGGGGATGTGGCCCAGGATGGACAGGCCGCCCGACTCCTCGCCGCCGAGCATGATCTGGCCGCGGGCGAGGAGCTTGCCGAGGAACTTGAAGCCGACCGGCGTCTCGACCACGTCGAGCCCGCGCGCCGCAGCGACGGCGTCGACCAGGTGGGTCGTCGCGACGCTGCGCCCGACCTTGCGCGGCAGGTGCGGCCGCGTCTCGCACAGGTAGTCGAGCAGCAGCGCGATCACCTGGTTCGGCGTCACGAAGACGCCTCCCGCGTCGACCACGCCGAAGCCGTCGGCGTCGCAGTCGGTCGCGACGCCGAGCGCGTGGCCCGCGCGCACCGCCTCGGCGAGCCCGGCGAGCGTCTCGGCGTTGGGCTCGGGGCGGCCGCGGCCGAAGTACGGCTCCTCCTCCGCGTGGAGCACCGTGCCGAGCACGCCGGCGTCCGCGAGCAGCCGGTCGAGGTAGCCCCGCCCGGTCCCCCACAGGACGTCGACCGCGACCCGCAGCCTGCTCGAGCGCAGCACCTCGAGGTCGATCTGCTGCGCCACACCCTCGCGGTAGAGCGTACCGACGTCCTCGTCGCGCCAGAGCCCGATCTGCCGCGCGTCGCGCTCGGCGAGCGCGTCGATCACCCGGCCGCGCGCGAGCCAGGCGTTGGCGCGCGCCTCGATGTCGGCGGTGATCTCGGGCAGCGCCGGACCGCCCCACGCCGGCGAGAACTTGATGCCGTTCCAGCCGTAGGGGTTGTTGCTCGCGGTGACGTCGAGCCCACCCGCGTAGTCGCGCCGCGTGATCGCGTACGACACGGCGGGCATCGGGAGCGGCTCGGCGCACCAGATCACCGGCACGTCGTTCGCGGCGAGGACGCCGGCCGCCTGGGCCGCGAACTCGGCGCCGAGGAAGCGCGTGTCGTGCGCGACCAGGATCCCCTGCTGCGAGAGCGCGCGCGTCGAGGACTCGAGGACGTGCTCCGCGATCGCCTGGCTCACGGCGCGCACGGCCTGGACGGTGAACCCGTCGCCGAGCTCGGCGCGCCATCCCGACGTGCCGAACTTGATCGTGGAACCGGTGCTCGACTCGTTGCGCGTCCGCTGCAGGACGCGCCGGTAGAGGTGCGCGTAGCGCGCGGCGGAGTGGGTCCAGGAGAAGTCCTTGACCATGCCGCGCCGCATGAGCGCGCGCCACGCGTCGTGCGCCGCGTAGGTCACGCGGGCGCGCTCGACCGCGTCCTCGAGCGCGCTGCTCGTGTAGTCCTCGAACCAGAAGCCGGTCGCCTGCTGCGGCGCCGCGGCCATGTCGAGGACCGTATCGACCAGCCCGCCCGTCGCGCGCACGATCGGCACGGTGCCGTAGCGGAGCGCCATCATCTGGTTGAGCCCGCACGGCTCGTAGCGCGACGGCATGAGCAGCATGTCGGCGCCCGCCTGGATCTTGTGCGCGAGCACCTCGTCGAAGCCCTCGCGGAAGGCGACGCGGCCCGGAAGCCGCCGGCAAGCGTCGTTCAGCGCGGCCGTGATGCGCGGGTCGCCGCTCCCGAGAACGACGATCCGCATGCCGCGCTCGACGATCGCGGGCAGCGACGGCAGCAGGATGTCGAAGCCCTTCTGCGCCGCGAGCCGCGAGATCATGGCGGCGATCGGCGTCTCGAGGCCGCCGTCGAGCTCCATCTCGACGATCAGGTCCGCCTTGCAGCGCCGCTTGCCGTGCAGGTCGCTCACGTCGTAGCGCGCGACGAGGTGCGGGTCGGTCGCCGGGTTCCAGACCTGCTCGTCGATCCCGTTGAGGATGCCGGTCAGGTCCGCGGCGCGCGTCGCGAGCACGCCCTCGAGACCTGCGCCCTGCTCGGCGAGCCGGATCTCGCGCGCGTAGCCGGGGCTCACCGTGGTGATGTGGTCGGCGAAGCGGATGCCGCCCTTGAGCAGGTTCACCCGGCCGTGGAACTCGACCCCGTCGATCGCAAAAAGATGGCGCGGCAGGCCGGTCGCGGCGAAGTCGGACGCGGGGAAGTCGCCCTGGTAGCCGAGGTTGTGCAGCGTGAGCACGATCACCGCGCGGGCGAGCGGCTCGCGCGCCCGCGCCGCGCCGTCGCCCTCGATGATCCCGCCGCGCAGGTAGGCGGGCACGAGCGCGGTCTGCCAGTCGTGGCAGTGCAGGACGTCGGGAGCGAGCCCGAGCGCGTCGATCGCGGCGAGCGCGGCGCGGCAGAAGAAGGCGAAGCGCCGCGCGTTGTCCGCGTAGTCGCCGACCGGCTCGCCGTAGAGGTAAGGCCGGTCGTAGTAGCGGTCCGCGGCGATCGCGAACACCTCGACGCCGGGCGGCGGATCGACGGCGCGCAGCACGATCGCCTCCTCCATCCCGTCGTGCATGCGCACCGGGAGCGGGCCGCAGCCGCCGTCGGCGGTGAAGTGGTCGCGCATGCCGCGGTAGAGCGGCAGGAGGAGCGAGACCTCGAGCCCCTGGCGCGCGAGCGCCGCGGGCAGCGCGCCCATCACCTCGCCGAGGCCGCCGGTCTTCGCCCAGGGTGCCGCTTCCGCGGCGAGCATGACGACCCTCACGGCTCGCCTCGCGCGCTCAGGTGCGGCGTGCGGTCGACAGGACCTCGGGGTTCGCGATGTAGGGCGGACGCTCGCCGCGCAGGTAGGCCTCGATCGAGTCGCACATCATCTCGCCCTGGTGGACAATGACGTCGACGGTCGCGCCCCCGATGTGCGGCGTCGCGATGACGTTCGGCAGCTTGACGAAGCGGTTGTCCGGCTGGACCGGCTCGTTCCAGAAGACGTCCATCGCGGCCGCGCGGATGCGCCCCGAGGCGAGCGCCTGGTAGAGCGGCTCCTCCGCGACGGCCGCCGCACGAGCCGTGTTGACGAAGTACACGCCTTCCTTGAGCAGCGAGAGCTCCCGCTCGCCGATCATCCCCTGCGTCTCGGGGATGTCCGGGACGTGCAGGCTCAGGAAGTCCGCGGCGCGAAGCACGTCGTCGAGGCTCGCGCGCTGGACGCCGAGCTCCGCGAACACCGCGTCCGGGACGAACGGGTCGTACGCGACGACCCGCGCGCCGAAGGCGAGCGCACGCTTCGCGACCCGCTGGCCGATCGCGCCGAAGCCGACGAGCCCGAGCGTCCGGCCGTAGAGCTCGACGCCGGTCAGCGCCTCGTACATCTTGAGGAAGTCCCCGGCGCCGGAGAACCGGCTCTCGCCGCGCGCGACGAACGACACCGCGTCGTAGACGTGCCGCGCCAGCATCAGGAGAAAGCACAGCGTCAGGTCGGCCACCGCGTCGGCGTTGCGCGCCGGCGTGTGGAAGACCGGGATGCCCTTCTCGGTCGCGAGCGCGATGTCGACGTTCACCGGCTGGCCGCGGCAGGCGCCGATCATCTTGAGGTCGACGCCCTCGATGACCTCGCGGGGCACGAGGTCGGCCTCGACGATCACGACGTCGCAGCCCTCCTCGCGGATGCGCTGTGCGAACTGCGCGCCGTCGAAGTACAGGTTCTTGGTGACCCGCCAGTCCTCGACGTGGACCGGCATGAGCTTCTCGAGCCTCGCCCGGCTCTTCTCGTCGAACGATGCCGTGAGGAACGCCTTCACTCGGTACCGCCTCCCTTCGCACGAGCCTGCTTCCCGTCCACGCCGAGGAGCGTTTCCACCAGCTCGATGATCTGCCCGCGGACGCGCGCCCGTACCTCCGGCTCGCGGATGCTGCCGCCGAGCAGGCTCGCGACGAACGGGCTGTCCAGCATCGACACGAAGAGCACCGACTGCACCGTCAGCATAAAGAATGCGACGTCCTTCTCCGCGAGTCGATCGCCGGCGAAGCTCCGCGTCCACTCCTCGAAGAGCTTCCACGTCGGGCCGAGCGCGCTGCGCATCGCCGACGGCTCCACCGGCTCGTTCGACTCGATGAGGCGTCGCATGAGGAGCTTCGGGATGGTGGGGTTGTCGACGTAAAAGTCGAAGGTGAGGCCCATCGCGCGCTCGATCACGGCGCGCGCCTCCTCCGGCGACTCCGGCATCGCGATCTCGCTGCGCAGCAAGTCGACGAGCTGGCGGAAGATGCGCTCGAAGATCGCGAGGTAGAGCGTCTCCTTCGACTCCCAGTGGTAGTGCAGGCTCGAGATGTTGACTTCCGCGTGGGCCGCGATCTCGCGCGTCGACGCACCTTCGAAGCCCTTCGCCGCGAACACCTCCTGCGCCGCGTCGAGGATGCGCGCCTTGGTCGAGCCGGGGGCCTCGCGGACCTTGTCGAGCGCCGTCTTCACGCGACGTGCTCGCGGGCGAACGGCCGCCTCACCCGGCTGGCTCGTACGCGGCGGCGCCCGCCGCCGCTCGTGCCGCCTGGGAGCCGGAGCCGGCGGCCAGTTCCGTGAGGCGGGCGATCTCCGCGTGCAGCGACGCGCGCTGCGCTTCCCACGCCTTCTCGCGCTCGGCGAGCTCGAGCTCCTTCACACGCAGCTCGGCCTCGAGGCGCGGCACGCGCTCGACGATGTGCTTGACCTGGCCGATCTCCTGGACGAGCAGCGTGAGCTGCGCCTCGAGCGACTCGTTCTCCCGGCGCAGCGCGGCGGTGGCCCGCGCGACGGCGCGCGTCCGCTTCGCCTCCGCTTCGCCGAGCTTCTCCTCGGCCGCGGCGAGCGCCCGCTTCAGGCTCCAGACCTCCGCGCGCAACGCGGCGAGGTCCTTGTCCTTGTCCTTGGCGAGTTTCGTCGCCGCGGGCGCGGTGTTCGCCGGCGCGCCTGCCCCCGGCTTGCGGCCCGCCGCCGGCACCCCGCGAGAGGCGTTCGCCCGTCCCTCGGAACGCGCGTCCGTCCCGCGCCTCCTGCGCCGACGGCCCCTCGATGCCGACATGGAAACCTTCCTTATCGCTCTGGCCCGCCGACTCGCAAGACAACGATCCGGCGGAGCCGGCGCGCGGCGACGCCGAGGCCCGCGCCCCCGCGACGAGCGTCCGAGGTCAGTCGAGCCGCCAGCGACGGTGCATCCAGAGCCACTGCTCGGGGTGGGCGCGGATCACCTGCTCGAGCTCGGAGTTGATGCGCGTCATGGTCTCGAGGAGCGCGGTGTCGCTCTTGCGCGGCGGGGGCGGGTCGAGCGGCGGGCGGATCAGGATGTCGTGCCGGTTCGACGTGCCGCGGCGGACCAGCACCGCCACCGCGAGCGGCGCCTGCGTGAGCTGCGCGAGCCGCGCCGGGCCGATCGTCGTGCTCGCGGGCCGGCCGAAGAACGGCACCGGGACGCCCTGCGCGCCGGGCTGGTGCTGGTCGACCGGGATCGCGACCAGCGCGCCGCCTCGCAGCAGGCGAATCAGCTCGCGCGCCGCGGCGTGCTTGTAGACCACGTCGGTGCCGGCGCGCGAGCGCAGGCGGTTCAGTAGATCGTCGAGCCGCGGGTTGCGCAGCGGCCGGTGGACGATGTGGATCGGGTAGCCCATCAGCCCCTGCGCCTGCGCGAAGAGCTCCCAGTTGCCGAAGTGCCCGGTCGCGACGATCCCCGCGCCGGCGTCCACGCGCTCGCGCCAGATGCGCTCGGATTCGGCGTCGAAGAAGCCGACGCGCTCGTGGATGTTGCCCGGCCGCAGATCGTCGAACCACGCCACCTCCGCGGCGAGCCGGCCGAGGTTGCGGAACGACTCGCGCAGCGTCGCGACGCACCAGGCCCGGTCGTGCTCCGGGAAGGCGCGCTCGAGGTTCTCGAGCCCGATGCGGCGCAGCCGCGGCGCGACGAGCACTCCGGCGCCGGTCAGCGCGGCCATCACCTCGCTCGCGCGCTCGAGCGGCAACGTCCGCAGCGCCGCGAGCAGCGTGCGCACCGCGCCGTACTCCATCCAGGCGCGGGCCGGCGAGAACGGCCGGTGGTGGCGACGCGGCGCCGCGGCGGCGGTCACGACAGCCGCTCCTTCGCGACGCCGCCCTCCGCGATCCATCTTATGAAGGCGACCAGCGCGTCCATCTCCCCGTCGTCGAGCAGGCGCTCGTAGGCCGGCATCTGGATGAGCTGGCGCTCGGCGAACCAGCCGCCGATCCAGTGCCGGTCGATGCGCTCGAGGCGGCCCTTGGCGATCCACTCGCGGAGCTCCGCCTCGTCGCGCACGAGCTCGCGGTAGTCCTCGCCCATGAAGCCGGGCACGTAGCCCTTGAGCGAGCCCGGGTTCGCGACGCCGCCCATCCCGAGCGGCCCGTGGCAGCCGAAGCAGCCCATGCGCGACGCGACCTCGGCGCCCTCCTTCTCGAGCTCACCCGGCGGCTCGATCATCCCCGATACTTGACGGATGTACGCGACGAGCAGCTCGAGGTCGCCCGGCGCGAGCACGTCGCGGTAGGCCGGCATGCGGATCGCCTGGGCCTCCATCTCCGCGGCGTACTCCGGGTCGCTCGCCAGCCGCTCCGGACGGCCGTCGAGGATGTACTGGCGGATCTCCTCCTCGTCGTGGACGTACATCATGAGCGTGCTTCCGGTGAATCCGGGGATGGTTTCACGCCGGCTGCCGGGATTCGCCACCCCGCCCCGGCCGCCCGGGCCGTGGCAGCCGAAGCAGCCGAGCTCCTCGGCGAGCTTCCGACCGCGCAGGGGCTCGCTCGCCTCGGGCCGCAGCACGAGGTCGCGCAGCAGCGGATACGCAACCCAGGCGAGAAGCCCGAGCGCCAGCGCGGCGGTCGCCCGGCTCGTCCAGCGGGACCTGCGCACGATCCTCTCCCCCTTCAATTGCCGAGCGTCATACCTCCGGTTAAGACCAAGCGCGTGCAGGGAAGGACGTCGTCGAAGCGCCGGACAGCCCTCGGCCGTCTGGCCGCGGCGACGCTCGTCACCGCGAGCCTCGTGCTGAGTGGATGCCCCGTCACCGCCGTGCGCACGGGCGGCGACTCCACCGACGCTCGTGACAGCGACCCCGGACCGCCGACGGTCCTGAACCCGTCGCTGCTCGATCGCGGCTGACGCCGCGCCGCTCCTCGAGCATCCGCGCTAGGCCCCGCCGCCGGACCCGGCGGCGCCGTCCGCGCCCCGCCGCACCCGGAAGTCGACCGGGCGGTAGGCGCCCCTCTTGAGCGCCTCGACCAGGTCCTGCTCGTCGTCGATGTCGTCGTCGAACTCGGTCGCGCAGACGCCGATGAAGCTCACCAGGTGCGAGTCGCTGCCGCCGAAGCCGTGGTAGCCGTACTGCGCCATCAGCTCCTTGACGCGCTCGTTCTCCGCGGCCTTGCTGCCGCCGTTCAGCGCCTCGACCGCGACGACGCCCTCGAGCGGCGGCTTGGTCTCGTAGTGCGCGCACAGGCCCACGTTGGCCCGTCCAGGGTGGCACGGCACGGCGATGCCTCCCATGCGGGCGACCTCGGTGATCACCTCCTGCGCCGGCAGACGGACGTTCGAGAAGTCGAAGCGGCGCAGGATGTCGGCGTTCACGCCGTACACCAGGATGTGACCGTACTCGGTCTCGACCTCCGCGCCGCGCAGGATGCGGAACCCGTACTTGTCCTCGAGGTGGCGGTAGTCGGCGTGCAGGTCGAACTTGCGGTGCTCGGTGAGCACGAAGCCGTCGAGCGGGCGCTCGGCGCGCTTGCGCGAGAGGATCTTGAGGTAGGCCTCGACCGGCGCGCGGCTGTCGTCGCTCGCCTCCGAATGGAGATGAAGGTCCAGAATCACGGTGCGGTCTTCCGTGCCTGGGTGCCTCGCGGAGGTCACCCGCCCATCGCTGCTAGGACTGCGCGACCGGCTTGAAGCGGGGGATCGCGATGTCCTCGTTCACGTCCTCGAACGCCACCTCGACGGGCATGCCGATCCTCACCTGGTCGACCGGGCAGCCGACGATGTTGGTGAGCATCTGCACGCCTTCGTCCAGTGTCACGTACGCGAGCACGTATGGCAACTCGTCGCGGAAGCCCGGCGCCTGGTTCTGATAGGTGACGGTGAAGGTGTAGACCGTGCCGCGGCCGCTCATGCGCTCCCAGCGGACGTCGCTCGACAGGCACTCGGGGCATACGGCGCGGGGGTGGTAGCGCAGCGTCCCGCACGCGGCGCAGCGCTGCAGCACGAGCTCGTGCCGGCGGCATGCCTCCCAGAAGCCCTTCGACTCCTCGTCGACGCGCGGGATCGGCTTCTTGTAGCTCTTCTCCACGACCTCGCCCCTACGCGGCGCCCAGGATCAGCGTGGCACCGCTGTGCTTGATGCCGAGCCAGCCGCCCGTGCCGTGGCAGAGCGCCACCCGCGCGTTCGGCACCTGGCGCTCGCCCGCCTCGCCGCGGAGCTGCCGCACCGCCTCGATCACCAGGAAGATGCCGCGCATGCCCGGGTGGTTCGACGAGAGCCCGCCCCCGTCGAGGTTCACCGGCAGCTCACCGCCGAGGCCGATCCGGCCGCCCTGCACGAAGGCGCCGCCCTCGCCCGGCTTGCAGAAGCCGAGCGCCTCCAGCGTCGAGAGCACCGTGATCGTGAACGAGTCGTAGATCATGCACAGGTCGACGTCGGAGTGCCGCACGCCGGCGCGCTCGAAGGCGCGCGCCCCCGACTGCTGCGCCGCGATGTCGAGGATCTCTCGCCGGCCGATGCCGTTGTGCCGGGCCGCGACCCCCGCGCCGAGCACGAGCACGGGCTTCTTGGGCAGGTCGCGCGCCCGCTCCGCCGAGGTCACGACCAGCGCGCCGCCGCCGTCGGAGATCACGCAGCAGTCGAGGAGGTGCAGCGGCGAGGAGATCATGCGCGACGCGAGCACGTCCTCGACGGTGATCGGGTCGCGGTACTTGGCGTGCGGGTTGAGCGACGCGTGCCGGCGCATCGTCACCGCGATCTCGGCGAGCTGCTCGCTCGTCGTCCCGTACTCGTACATGTGGCGCTGCGCGACCATCGCGTACGCGCCGACGATCGTCGGACCGTAGGGGATGTCGAAGTTGTCGGGCGGATCGGTCGAGAAGCCGCCGCCCGTGCCGATCGCGAAGCGCTCGGAGGCGGCCGTGCTCCCGTAGGTGATCAGCACCGTGCGGCAGAGCCCGGCACGGATCGCCGCGCCCGCGTTCGCGACCTGCGCGACGAACGACGAGCCGCCGATCGCGGTCGAGTCGAGCCAGTCCGGGCGCAGGTTCAGGTGGTGGCACATCGACAGCACGCCGATCGGCCCGACGCCCGAGGTCGCGTAGCCGTCGACGTCGGCGATCGTGAGCCCGGCGTCCTCGAGGGCGCCCCGCGCCGACTCCGCGGCGAGCTGGAAGGCCGTCTTGTCCGGCGCCCAGCGGCGGGGATGCTCGTACACGCCGACGACGGCGATCTCGTTGCGCAGCGACATTGGTCAGAGCTCGTCCAGGAAGCGCTCGATCTGCCCGTTTACCTCCTCGGGCTTCTCGAGGTGAGCGACGTGACCCGCGTCCGGGATCGAGGCGAAGCGCGCCTTCGGAAGCCCGCTCGCGAGCTCCTCGGCCGCGGCGCGCGGACAGAGCCGGTCGGCCTCGCCGACCAGCACGAGGACGGGCTGCGTGACGCTCGAGAGGCGCGTCGCGACCGTCGAGGCACGGTAGGCGAGCATGTCGGTGAGCCGCACCTTCGGATCGGTCTTCACCATCTCGCCCCAGAGCTCGCGCGCGATCGTCATGTCGGGGGAGGTGCCGAAGTACGGCGTGTCGAACTGCTGGCCGATCCGCCCCTGCACGACCGCGCGGAGCTTGTCGACGGCCTCGTCCGGGATCGGAGCGCGGGCCGCGGTGCCGAGCGTCACGACGCCGCGCACCCGCTCGCGCCGCGCCGCCGCCGTGGCGAGCGCCACGTGGCCGCCGAATCCGTGCCCGACGAGCACGGCGGGCGGCGCGCCCATGCCTTCGAGGAAGGCCGCGACCACCTCCGCGGCCTCGTCGATCGAGCGCGGGCCGTCGAGCCCGGTGGAGCGCCCGTGGCCCGGCAGGTCGAGCGCGATCGGGCTGTGCGCCGAGGCGAAGTGCGCGAGCTGGCGCGACCAGAGCGGCGCGCTCCCTCCCTCGCCGTGCAGGAAGAGGAGCGTCGCGCCGGCCGTGAGCGCGGGCGGCTGGTCGGGCAGCGTCGTGCGGCCGGTGTGCACGTAGTGCAGCGCCTCGTCGTTCCTCCGGAGGTACTTGCTCGGCATGGCGGCCCTCTGGGTTTACGGGCGCGCCAGGCTCGGAGTCAAACACCGCCGCCCGCACGCGCGACGGTTCACGCCGCTCGGGGGTGGGCCGCGCGCAGTCTCAGGCGCGACGCGAGCCGGAGGGCGGCGCGCTCAGGATCCGACGGCGGTCCGCTGCGAGGCGCTCCGCCAGACCGGCGTGAGCCAGGACGCAAACGCCGGATCCCCGCCGCGCGCGACCGAGCGGAAACGCTCCGCGATCGCGCGCGCCAAGGGCCCCGGCTTGCCATCGCCGATCGGCCGGTGGTCGACGCTCACCACCGGCGTCACCTCGGCGGCGGTGCCGGAGAGGAAGAGCTCGTCAGCGACGTAGAGCTCGGTGCGCGAGATCGTGCGCTCGACGACCGGCAGGTTGAGCGGCGGCGCCGCGGCAAGCTCGAGGATGCTGCGTCGCGTGATGCCCTCGAGGTTGTCCGCGGTCGAGGGCGGCGAGACCAGCTCGCCGCGCCGCACGAGCAGCAGGTGCGCGGCGCTCGCCTCGCTCACCACGCCGTCCTCCGTCAAGATCAGCGCCTCGTCGAAGCCGTTTCGCTTCGCCTCGGCGCGGGCGAGCGCCGAGTTCAGGTAGGCGCCGGTCGGCTTGGCGCGCGCCGGGATGGCGTTGTCCGAGACGCGCCGCCACGACGAGACGCAGGCGTGGATCGCCTCGCTCGTGAAGTAGCGGCCGAGCGGCAGGCAGTAGACGCTGAGCGAGACCGGGACGTCGGTGAGCGTCGGCGACAGCTCGTCCGAGTCGACGAAGAGCAGCGGGCGGATGTAGTGGTCCTCGCGCGCGTCGTTGCGCCGCAGGAGCTCGGTCACCACCTCGCCGATCTCGTCGGCGCCGAGCGGACTCTCGATCCCCAGGATGCGCGCCGACTCGAGGAGCCGCTGCACGTGGTCGGCGAGGCGGAAGACGTACAGCTCGCGGGCCTTCTCGTCCCAGTAGGCTCGGATCCCGCCGAAGCAGCCGAGGCCGTAGTTGAGCGCCTTCGCCCGGATGCTGACCGTCGCGTCGGCGTCGTCGACGAATTTGCCACGATGGTAGGTGATGCCCACGCGCTCTCCTCCGGGTCCCGCGGAACGGCTCCGCCGGACACTTCCGCACAACGGGTCGCGTCAGGCAACCCGAGGTCCACGGGCGTGGCGGCGCGCGTGGTATGCCGTCCGCCGTGCGTCGAGCGGCGGCGAGCGGGGCGTGGCTCCTGGCGGCGGTGGCCGGCGCCGCCGTGCGCCTCCACCAGATCCGCGACCAGGTGCTGGTCGACGACGAGTGGCACGCGCTGCACAAGCTGCTCGCGAGCGGTCCGCTCGGCATCCTGATCGACTTCGGCGCCTCGGACCACTCGATCCCGCTCACCCTGCTCGACGCGCTCCTCGAGCGCACGGTCGGCCTCTCCGAGCTCGGCATGCGGCTGCCCTCGCTCGTCGCCGGGCTCGCGGCGCCGCTCGTCGTGCCCTGGCTCGTGCGCGACGCGGTCGGGACGCGGACGGCGGTCGTCCTCGCGTGGCTCGTCGCGCTCTCGCCGCTGCACGTCTTCTACAGCCGCTACGCGCGGCCCTACGAGCCCGCGATGCTCCTGGCCTTCGTCGCCCTGGTGGCCGGCTGGCGGTGGAGGCGCGGCACTGAGCGCCGCCGGCGCTGGCGCGCCGCGTTCGTCGCCTGCGCGGTCCTCGCGCCGTGGCTCCTCCCTCCCGTGGCGCCGGTCGCCGCGCTTCCTGCGGCGCTCGCCGTCGCGACGGCGGTCGCCACGCCTCCCCGGCGCCGCGAGCTCCTCGCCGGCGTGGGGCTCACCGGGGCGGGCTGGCTCGTGCTCCTCGCGCCGCCGCTCGTCGCCGGCGGCGCGGTGCTCGCCGAGAAGGTCGGCCGGGGCA
>FWPU01006263.1_pt1 | contig 24186 bp, 35 predicted proteins | sample 2228361 | NCBI WGS metagenome assembly FWPU01 (sample SAMEA103939777, study PRJEB20133) | metagenome | reverse complement strand
CGATAGCGATGGAGAAGGAGTTGAGGTTTGCTGTGAGGGAAGGTGGGAGGACTGTTGGTGCAGGTGTGGTAACTGAGATAATTGAGTAAGAAGCAGAAATGAATATGAATGAAAGGATAAGAATAAATTTAAGGGCTTATGACCACAGACTGCTTGACAGGTCGGTCAGGGAGATTGTGGAGACAGCGAAACGTACAGGCGCAAGGGTAGCAGGTCCTGTACCTTTACCGACAAAGATTCACAGGATTACTGTTTTAAGATCCCCACATGTGGACAAAAAATCAAGGGAACAGTTTGAGATAAGAACGCATAAGCGTCTTATTGATATACTCGATCCAACACCCCAGACCGTTGAAGCCCTTTCACAGCTTGACCTTGCTGCAGGTGTGGATGTAGATATAAAACAACTATGAAGGGTATTTTAGGAAAGAAGATAGGGATGACGCAGGTATTTGCAGAAGATGGCCGTCTTATTTCTGTCACGGTCATAGAGGCAGGTCCGTGCAGGGTGGTGCAGTTAAAGGAGAAAGGGAGGGATGGGTACGATTCATGCCAGCTGGGCTATGATATTATAAAAAAGGAGAAGAATATCACAAAACCAATGAAGGGCTATTTTAAGAAGGCTGATGTTCCATCTTTTCGTTTTTTAAAAGAGATTAAGATGGATGGCCTGAAGTCAGGTGATGAGGTTAAGGTGGATATATTCTCAAAAGGAGAAAGGGTTTCTATAACAGGAATCTCGAAGGGAAAAGGTTTTCAGGGTGTTATGAAGAGGCATAATTATAAGGGTGGCCCAGGTTCCCATGGCTCTATGTTTAACAGAGCACCTGGCTCAATTGGTAGTAGTTCGTTTCCATCGAGGGTCTGGAAGAATAAAGGACTTCCGGGTCACATGGGAAATACACGGGTGACTGTAAAGAATCTTGAGATATATGATATTAAGACCGAACAGAATCTTATGTTGGTCAAAGGTGCTGTTCCGGGGGCCAATGGTAGTTATCTTATTATAAAATCCATTGCTGATTATCCTGCTAAGGAGAACTGATGCCACAGGTTGATGTTTTAAATAAAGAGAATAAGAGCATGGGAAGATTGGAGTTGCCACCTGAGATTTTCGGTGTAGAGGTCAAGAAGGGGTTACTTCATGAAGTTGTAAGAAATCATCTTGCCAATAGGAGGCAGGGGTGTGCATCAACAAAGACAAAGGGTCTTGTAAGTGGTGGTGGCAGGAAGCCGTACAGGCAGAAGGGAACAGGCAGAGCAAGGGCAGGGAGCATCAGGTCTCCTTTATGGAGGGGAGGGGGGACAGTCTTTGGACCACGTCCCAGGGACTATTCATATAAATTACCCAAAAAAGTGAAATGGACAGCCTTGAGTTCAGCATTGACTGGAAAATTATCAGATGGTGAGTTAATTGTTGTTGATGAACTTTCAGTGCCTGAGCCAAAAACAAAGTTACTTGCAAGCCTTCTCAATGGCTTAGGGCTTAATGGTAGTCTTTTGATTGTTCTTGCTGAAAAAGATGTTAATCTTGAACTGGCAGCACGTAATATTCATAGAGTCGATGTTACAAGGGTTAGCGAACTCAATGTATATTCCATACTTTCTCATGAGAAGATTATTCTTACAAAGAATGCAGTGGAGAAGATGAAAGAGGTGTATCTCTGATGAAGACATCCTATGAGGTTCTGAGAGGACCACTATTAACAGAGAAAGGCACCATTCTTAAGGAGACCAATAACCAGGTCCTTTTTAGGGTGGCGAGTGATGTTAATAAGATTGAGATAAAGAGAGCGGTAGAGGAGATATTCAAGGTAAAGGTCGATAATGTAAGGACAATGACCTGTAAAGGTAAAAAGAAACGAATGGGCAGGTATGAAGGCAAGAGATCTGATTGGAAGAAGGCAATAGTGACGCTTAAAGAAGGAGAAAAATTAGATTTCATCGAGGGTGTTTAGATGGGGATAAGGAAATTTAAACCAACATCACCGGGTTCACGTTTTAAGAGTGGAACTGATTTTGCAGAGATTACAACTAATAGGCCTTACAAACCCCTTGTAATGCCGCTGAGGTCTTCTGGCGGAAGGAACAACGCAGGCCGTGTAACAGTATGGCAGAGGGGTGGTGGTCATAAGAGGGCATACCGTCTTATTGATTTCAAAAGAGACAAGTTTAATATTCCATCTGTGGTTGAAACTATAGAGTACGACCCCAATAGATCTGCCCGTGTTGCACTGCTCAGGTACGCTGATGGTGAGAGACGATATATAATTGCTCCTCTTGGATTAAAGGTAGGGGATAGGCTGATGTCAGGAGAGGACGTTGAGTTGAGGGATGGTAATGCCATGCCATTGAAGAATATCCCCCTTGGAACGATTATACACAATATAGAACTCAGGGCAGGTGAGGGTGCTAAACTTGTAAGGAGCGCTGGTACTTATGCACAGCTTGTGGCAAAGGATGAGGATATGTGTCAGGTAAAACTCTCATCCTCTGAGGTTAGATATATACCATCGGATTGTATGGCAACGATTGGTCAGGTGAGTAATGTTGATTGGGAGAATATCTCAGTTGGAAAGGCAGGTAGAAACCGTTATCTTGGTAAAAGACCTCATGTAAGAGGTGTTGCAATGAATCCTATTGACCATCCACTCGGTGGTGGTGAGGGGAAGAGCTCAGGCGGTAGGCCTGCTGTGTCACCGTGGGGGAAACCCGAAGGTATAAAGACAAGAAAGAATAAGAGGACTGATAAATTTATTGTTAAGAGAAGGGGTAAATAAAAGGAGGATTATCATTGGCAAGGTCGCTGAAAAAAGGCCCATATGTTGACTTAAAACTCATGAAACGTATCCATGAGATGAATGAGAAGAATGAGAGGAGATTAATCAAGACATGGTCAAGGAGGTCAACGATAATCCCTGAATTCATTGGTCATACAATTGCGGTACATAACGGAAAGAAATTTATTCCTGTGTATATCACGGAGAATATGGTAGGACACAAACTTGGTGAATTTTCTCCTACAAGGACATTCAGGGCACATTCTGGGGAGAAGAAGGCTGAAGCGACCAAGAAGAAATAATCGCCATGGAATCAAGAGCTATATTGAGATACGCGAGGGTTTCGCCAAGAAAGGCGAGGAGGGTTGTTTCTCTCATAAAGGGGAAGAGGGCTGGTGATGCTATTGTAAGCCTGAAGTTTCTTCCTCACAGTTCAGCAAGGATTGTCGCAAAGGTCTTGAGGTCTGCCATGGCTAATGCAGAACAGAAGAAGGTGGCTGATCCTGAGTCAATGATGATAACAAAGGTATTTGTTGACCAGGGGCCTGCAATGAAGAGGATAATGCCTCGTGCCATGGGCAGGGCAAATATAATAAAGAAGAGGACGAGTCATATAACGTTGATTTTGGAAGAATAAACAAAATGCAAGGGAGGTAGTTTGGGACAGAAGACGCATCCAATAGGAATGAGAGTTGGGATCATAAAGACATGGGATTCCAGGTGGTTTGCTAAAAAGGGCTATAAGGATTTACTTCACGAGGATCTGGCTATACAGCGATATATCAAGGAGAAACTCTATCATGCAGGTGTCCCAAAGATTGAGATTGAAAGAACAGGGCAGAAGTTAAGGGTGATCATACATACTGCAAGACCAGGTATTATTATAGGCAAAAGGGGTGCTGAGGTTGACAGATTAAAGAAAGAAATTGAGACGATGACAGGTAAAGAGGTAACGGTTGACATCAAGGAGATAAGAAAGCCTGAAGTGGATGCGCAGTTGGTTGCTGAGAATATTGCCATGCAGATTGAAAAGAGGGTTGCTTTTAGAAGGGCAATGAAGAAGGCTGTAGCTTCAGCATTTAGATTTGGTGCATTTGGGGTTAAGGTCTCATGTGCTGGAAGACTCGCTGGTGCTGAGATAGCAAGGACAGAATGGTACAGAGAGGGAAGGGTTCCACTTCATACCTTCAGGGCTGATATAGATTACGGTCTTGCAGAGGCAAAGACTACCTACGGAAGGGTTGGTATTAAGGTCTGGATATATAAAGGTGATGTCTGGCAGGAGCCTGCCGAGACACAACTAAAAGGTGGCGGGGTTGTATAAGGAGAATTCCCCATGTTGATGCCAAAGAAGGTTAAATTCAGGAAGATGATGAAGGGGCGCATGGATGGTAGGGCGTATCGTGGCTCTGAGATAGCCTTTGGTGAATATGCACTAAAGGCCATTGAACCAGGCTGGATATCGAGTCGTCAGATAGAGGCTGCAAGGGTAGCGATTACAAGACATGTAAAGAGGGGTTGTAAGGTATGGATACGCATATTCCCTGATAAGCCTTTGACAAAGAAACCTGCGGAGACCAGGATGGGCAAGGGCAAGGGTTCACCAGAGTCATGGGTGGCGGTTGTAAGGCCTGGAAGGATACTATATGAGATGGCAGGCGTGAGTGAGGATGTGGCAAGGGAGGCCCTAAGGCTTGCGTCCTATAAAATTCCGATATCCACCAAGTTTGTCAAGAGAGGTGGCGCTGTATGAGGAAGACCTCTGAATTGAAGGAGTCCACCATCGAGGAATTAAGAGAGAAAGAGATAAACCTCAGAAAGGAACTCTTTAACTTAAGGTTTCAGAAGGTTACAGGGGAACTCCAGAATCCGAAGAGGATTAAGGAGGTTCGAAAGGATATAGCGAGGGTTCTGACGGTAATTAATGAAAAGCTAAAAGAAAAGATGCGGACGGAGTAACGATGCCAAAGAAGATTTATACTGGTAAGGTAATAAGTGATAAGATGAATAAAACGGTTGTAGTTGCTGTTACAAGACTAACACAACATCCTGTATATAAAAAGACCGTAAAGATGATAACCAGATTTAAGGCTCATGATGAGGAAAACAGATGCAAGGTTGGAGATATCGTCTCTATAATAGAGTCCCGGCCCCTTAGCAAGGACAAGAGATGGAAGGTCCTTGATATTATAAGGAGGGAAGGGTCATGATACAGGTTCAGAGTATACTTGATGTTGCTGATAACTCTGGTGCTAAGAAGGTTCAGTGTATAAGGGTGATAGGTGGTTCTTTCAGGAGATATGCAAGGATAGGGGACAGGATAGTGGTGAGTGTAAAGGAGGCGATTCCTGAAAGTAACATAAAAAAAGGTACTGTTGCAAAGGCAGTGGTTGTTAGGACAAAAAAAGAGTTGCGAAGATCCGATGGGTCGTATATAAGATTTGACCAGAATGCAGTGGTTCTCATAAACGCCGAGGGTGACCCTATTGGTACAAGGGTCTTCGGGCCTGTAGCACGTGAATTGAGGTGGAAGGAGTTTATGAAGATCGTTTCCCTTGCACCTGAGGTTATATAAAAGCTTAAAATATAAAAATCAAAGATAAAATTATGGAATTCTTTAATTTTGAGGTTTTTTAATTTTTTGGTGATTTATGGGTTTGGGCATAAGAAAGAATGACACAGTAATAGTGATATCAGGTGATGAAAAGGGTAAGAGGGGTAGGGTGCTTACTGTAGATCGCGGGAAGCAAAGGGTCACTATTGAAGGGATAAATATTATCAAGAGACATATGAAGCCAAGTCCAAGATACAGACAGGGCGGGATTATAGAGAGGGAGGCTCCTCTTCACCGTTCAAATATTATGCTCATATGTCCAAAGTGTGAGAAGCCAACAAGAATTGGCCATACATTCTTAGAAGATGGTAGAAAGATGAGGAATTGCAAGAAGTGCGGGGAGGTAATAGAATAGAGATATGGCAAGACTGAAGGAGAGGTATTATAAGGAGGTTGTTCCTGCACTTATGAAACAATTTTCTTATAAGAATGTTATGGAGGTGCCGAGGCTTAGATGTATTGTATTAAATGTAGGGATGGGTGAGGCGGTACAGGATATAAAATACCTTGATGCTGCTGTAAAGGAACTGGCTATCATAACAGGGCAGGCACCGGTTATAACAAGGGCAAAAAAATCTATAGCAAGCTTCAAACTCCGTAAGGGTATGCCTGTTGGATGTAAGGTTACACTTAGGGGCGATAAAATGTACGAGTTTCTTGATAGATTTATCAGTCTTGCCTTACCGAGGAAGAGGGATTTTAAGGGTCTCTCCTCAAGATCTTTTGATGGCAGGGGCAATTATGCTATTGGTATAGGTGAGCAGATAATATTCCCTGAGATTAACTACGATAAGGTTGTGAGTATTCACGGAATGGACATAATTATTGTTACAACTGCAAAGACGGATAAGGAAGGGAAGGCACTACTGAAGGAGATAGGGATGCCTTTTAGAAATTAGATAGAGGTAAAGGATCAGGAATGGCGAAAAAATGTCTCATGGAAAAGGCGAAAAGGCCACCAAAGTTTAAGGTTAGGGCATATAACAGGTGTGCTATATGTGGAAGACCAAGAGGTTATCTGAGGAGATTCGGGATGTGCAGGATATGTTTCAGGACACTTGCCTTGAAAGGCCAGATCCCTGGGGTAACAAAATCCAGTTGGTGAGGTGAAGATATATGACTACAGATACGATTGCTGAGATGCTTACAAAGATTAGGAATGCTAACATGGCAAGACATGAAAAGGTGGATATCCCTGCCTCAAAATTAAAACTGGAGATAACGAAGATACTCAAAGATAAGGGGTTTATAAAGGCCTATAAGGTGTTAAAGGATAACAGACAAAATACTATAAGGATATTCTTGAAGTATGTCAATGGTAATGGAAGGGTCATAGACGGGATCAAGAGGATAAGCAGACCTGGAAGAAGGGTTTATGTTGGTAAGGATGAGATACCACTTGTGATGGGTGGTTATGGGTTGGCAATACTTTCAACCCCAAAGGGTGTGCTTCCAGATGACATATGCAGGCAGGAAGGGGTAGGCGGAGAGTTGTTGTGTTATATATGGTAAAAGAGAATTCAAAATTAATAATAAGAATTCCTTAATTTTGCATTTTTGATTTTGGAGACAAGATGTCAAGGATAGGGAAAAAACCGATAAGTTTACCAGATTCTGTAGAGGTTAGTAGAGACGGAGACTCAATAACTGTAAAGGGACCACTCGGTGAGCTTAGATGGGATATACCTTCTGGTATAAATGTCTCTATACAGGATAAGGGTATCGCGGTTGAGAGATCATCAGATATGAAGAAGATAAAGGCCCTTCATGGAACAACGAGGAATATCATTGCGGATATGGTAAGGGGAGTAAGTGAAGGATATCAGAGGGTACTTGAGATTACAGGGGTTGGCTACAGGGCCCAGGTTCAGGGTAGTAAGATTACATTTACTCTTGGTTATTCCACGCCTGTTGAGTTTGATCTCCCTCAAGGAATAAGCGCTGAGGTCGACAGGAAGCAGACTCAGCTTACCCTTAAAGGTATAAATAAACAATTGATAGGCCAGGTTGCTTCAGATATTCGTTCTCTCAGGCCACCTGACTCTTACAAAGGTAAGGGTATTAGATATACTAACGAATACATCAAACTCAAACCGGGGAAGACAGGGAAGAAGTAATTACGGAGGATAGAAGCTTTGAGCATATTTGTCAAGGATGCAAGAGAGAGGCGCCATATCAGGGTTAGAAAAAAGGTCTTTGGGACACCTGAAAGACCGAGATTAAATGTATTCAGGAGTAACAAGCATATATATGCACAGATTATTGATGATACAACAGGAAGGACACTCGTTTCTGCATCCAGTATTGATAAAGAATTAAAGGGCAAACTTAAGAGAGGTGGTAATATAGATGTTTCAAAGGTGGTTGGTGCATTGATAGCCAGAAGAGCGGTAGATAGAGGGGTTAAGAAGGTTGTGTTTGACAGAAGTGGCTATCTCTATCATGGCAGGGTAAAGGCCCTTGCCGAGGCGGCAAGGGAAGGCGGATTGGAATTTTAGATTTAGGGAGGTATGGTGGAGAGGATTGATCCAGAGGCTCTTACATTAAAGGATAAGGTTGTATATATAAATAGAGTAGCAAAGGTTGTAAAAGGAGGAAGGCGATTCTCCTTCAGCGCACTCGTTGTTGTTGGTGATGATAATGGCCATGTTGGTTTTGGTAAAGGTAAAGCTAATGAAGTGCCTGAGGCTATAAGAAAGGCATTTGAGCATGCAAAAAAGTCCTTGATAAGGGTGCCCGTAAAGGATGGGACGATCCCATACAAGATTATAGGCAGATATGGTGCAGGCAAGGTTGTCATGCTCCCTGCTAGAGAGGGAACGGGTATTATCGCAGGTGGTCCTGTAAGGGCAGTAATGGAGGTTGCAGGTATAAGAAATGTTGTTGCAAAGTCCCTTGGTAGCAGGAATCCATTCAACACAGTCAGGGCTACTTTCGAGGGTCTCTTACAATTAAAGGATACAACAATCCTTTCAAGACAGAGTGGTGATACAGGGGGAAAGGAAGAGGAGACAGCTAATGAAGAAGGCAAGGATGCTTAAGATAACGCTTAAGAGAAGTCTTATAGGAAGGCCAGAGAAACAAAGAAGAATTGTTAGGGCACTTGGTTTAAGGAGACTTAATCAGAGCGTTATTCATAATGATGCTTCCTCAATCATGGGAATGATAAAAAAGGTATCTCATATGGTAAAAGTAGAAGATATGGAAGAAGGTGCGGAGAGATGAAATTATCTGATCTTCAGCCGGTGCCAGGTTGTAAGAAGAAAAAGAAGAGGGTTGGTAGGGGTGTGGGTTCAGGACATGGGAAGACCTCATGTAGAGGGCATAAAGGGCAGAAGGCAAGGAGTGGAGGTGGTGTAAAACCTGGTTTTGAGGGTGGCCAAATGCCACTATACAGGAGGATCCCAAAGAGGGGTTTTAGTAATATCTTTCAGAGGAGATATGCAATTGTAAATGTAGGTTCCTTTAATAAACTCTCTGAATCAGTTATAACCCCAGAACTTATGATGGAGAAGGGCATTGTAAAGGATATAATGGATGGAATAAAGGTTCTTGGAGAAGGAGAACTTACAAGGTCGATAACGGTTAAGGCACACGCCTTCAGCAAATCTGCGAAGGAAAAGATTATTCAGGCTAAGGGGAATATAGAGATTATTTGAATTGAGTATTGTCAACACCTTTCATAACATCTTTAAGATAGCCGAGCTCAAAAGCAGGATAATATTTACCCTTGCACTTCTGGCTGTCTACAGGGTTGGTGCCCATATACCCACTCCAGGGATTAACGGAGAGGAATTAAGTAAGTTCCTCATTGACAGGGGCGGGGCATTAATGGGTTTCTTTGATATGTTCTCTGGTGGTGCTTTATCCAGGGCGACTATCTTTGCACTCGGGATAATGCCCTATATAAGCGCATCGATCATCCTTCAGCTTCTTACAGTTGTTATCCCCTCTTTGGGGAAGCTTGCAAAGGAGGGCGAAGCAGGAAGGAAGAAGATCACTCAGTATACGCGTTATGGAACGGTCCTGATAAGTGCTATCCAGTCCTTTGGTATTGCTGTCGGGATTGAGAGCATGAGTCAGGGAGCATTTGTACAGAATCCAGGTTGGTCTTTCAGGCTTCTTACCATGATAACAATGACATCGGGCACAGCATTCATAATGTGGCTTGGTGAGCAGATAACAGAACGTGGCATTGGAAATGGTATATCATTGATTATCTTTGCGGGTATTGTTGCAAGATTTCCAAATGCGGTTATAAGTACAGTCTCTCTTCTAAGGGCAGGAGAGCTAAATGTCATCTTCCTACTCTTCCTAATAGTGATGATGGTGGCAGTCATTGGGATTATTATATTTGTAGAAAGAGGGCAAAGAAAGATACCAATACAGTATGCAAAGAGGGTGGTTGGGAGGAAGGTTTATGGCGGTCAGAGTACCCATCTTCCCTTAAGAGTAAATACAGCAGGTGTTATCCCACCTATTTTTGCATCTTCTATATTGATGTTTCCAGCAACAATAGCTGGTTTTATCTCAATACCCTGGGTTCAGACCGTTGCAAGACAGCTTACCCCAGGTTCGATTATTTATACCATGCTTTATATAGGGATGATTGTATTCTTCTGCTATTTCTATACTGCAATTATCTTCAATCCTGTCGATATTGCAGACAATCTTAAGAAATATGGAGGGTTTATCCCTGGCGTGAGGCCCGGACAGAAGACATCGGATTATATATATCGTGTCCTTGCGAGGATAACCTTTGGTGGAGCTGTTTATCTATCAACTGTGTGTGTATTACCAGAATTGCTTATAAGATATTTTAATGTGCCTTTTTATTTTGGAGGCACATCTTTGCTTATCGTTGTTGGTGTTGCCCTTGATACCACCTCACAGATAGAGTCTCATCTTGTTACACGTTCATATGATGGCTTTCTTAAGAAGGGGAGGATGCGTGGGAGAAGGGGTTAAAAAATTCAAAATTCAAAACTGAAAATGATCATTGATAATACTTAAGTCTTTAGATGAGATAAAAAGGATGGCAGAGGCCTGCCATATTGTTGCAGAGGTTTTTGGGGAGATAAGGAAGATTATTGCACCTGATATAACCACAAAGGAGATTGATGAATTTGCAGACTCTTACATTACATCAAAGAAGGCCCGTCCCGCATTCAAGGGTTACAGAGGATTCCCAGCCAGTTTATGTGCCTCTGTAAATGAGGAGGTTGTCCATGGGATACCATCCTCTTTAAGGAGGTTAAAGAGCGGAGATATTATAAGCCTTGATATAGGTGTTTACTATAAAGGATTTTATGGAGATGCGGCAATAACCTTTCCTGTTGGAGAGCCTGATGATATTGCAAAAAGGTTGCTTAAGGTTACAGAAGATGCTCTTTACAAGGGCATAGGGAATGCTGTTGCCGGAAACAAGGTCTTTGATATATCCTATGCAATCCAGGATTATGTGGAAAAGAGTGGCTTTTCGGTAGTGAGGAATTTTGTGGGGCATGGAATAGGAAGGGAACTCCATGAGGAGCCACAGGTCCCGAATTTTGGAAAAAAAGGGGAAGGCCCTCTTCTCAGAGAGGGTATGACACTGGCTATTGAACCCATGGTTAATGTTGGTGACTGGGAGGTGAAGATTTTAAGCGATGGCTGGACAGCGGTAACCAAGGATGGAAGCCTCTCCGCACATTTTGAGCATACGATTGCTATTACCTCAGATGGCCCCCTTATCTTGACTAAATTATGAAAAGTTTTTATAATGTAAAATTCTGAATATGCCAAAAGAAGAAGCAATAGAGGTTCAGGGGACTATTATTGAGAACCTGCCAAATGCAATGTTTAGAGTTGAGCTTGAGAGTGGACAAAGGATACTGGCTTATGTTTCAGGTAAGATGCGCATGCATTTTATTAAGATACTACCAGGTGATAAGGTAATGGTTGAACTCTCACCATATGATCTTACAAAGGGCAGGATAACATATAGATTTAAATAAAATTCAAAATTATAGTTTACGACTATAGTAAATTTTAAAGGAATTAAAAATGAAGGTTCGATCATCTGTTAAGGTTATATGTTCAAAGTGCAAGGTTATTAAGAGAGAGGGTGTGGTCAGGGTTATATGCAGTAACCCAAAGCATAAACAGAGACAGGGGTGAAAAAATAGGCAGTAAGCAGTTGCATTAAGCACAAGGGAGGTTAGATTGAGGATAGCAGGGGTTGATTTACCAAGGCATGAGAGGATAGAGGTAGGCCTCACGAGGATATTTGGTATAGGCCGATCCTCTGCCAGAAGGATCATAAGGGACATTGGTCTTGATCCAAATAAAAAAGTCAGGGATCTTACAGATGAAGAGGGGATGAAGATTAGGGCAAAGATAGATAATGAGTATAAGGTGGAGGGAGACAAGAGGCGCGAGATAGCAATGAATATAAAGAGATTACAAGACATTGGATGCTACAGAGGACTTAGGCATAGGATGGGTTTACCAGTCAGAGGGCAGAGGACGAGGACAAATGCCCGAACACGTAAAGGGCCGAGGAAGTCCGTTGGTGGCATGAAGAAGAGGGTATAATGGCCAAAAGAAAAACAGGAAAAAAAGAAAAGAAGGTAGTGCATTCAGGTGCAGCTTACATCCAAGCAACCTTTAACAATACCATTATTACAATCACTGACCGCAATGGTAACGTGATTGCATGGTCATCATCTGGTTCACAAGGGTTTAAGGGCTCAAGGAAGGGAACACCTTATGCAGCACAGATCGCCTCAACCGCTGCAGCCAAGAAGGCGATGGGGCTGGGGTTGCGCGAGGTTGATGTTTATGTAAAAGGTCCTGGTGCTGGCAGAGAATCTGCGATCAGGGCGCTCCAGATTGCAGGGTTAGGGATAAAGCTTATAAAGGATACAACCCCTGTTCCGCATAATGGCACAAGACCACCAAAGAGGAGAAGGGTATAATGGCAAGATATACAGGGGCACTGTGCAGACTTTGCAGGAGAGAAGGTGAAAAACTCTTCTTAAAGGGAGACAGGTGTTATACGGATAAATGTGCTGTTGAGAGGAGGAGATATGCACCCGGACAACACGGCCATCGCAGGAAAAAATTATCTGATTATGCACTTCAGTTGAGGGAAAAGCAGAAGGGCAAGGAAATATACAATGTACTTGAAAGGCAATTTAAAAATTATTTTTATATAGCTGACATGAAGAAAGGCGTTACAGGAGACAATCTTCTACAATTACTGGAACGGCGTCTTGATAATGTGGTCTATCGTCTCGGTTTTGCGTCAAATCGCAGACAGGCAAGACAGCTTGTTACACATGGACATTTTACAGTAAACAGGAGGAAGGTTAATATTCCCTCTTATCTGATCAAAGCCGGTGATGTGGTGGAGTTGAGGGAATCGAGCAAGAAACTCGGTATCATCCAAGAAAATATAGCAAAAATGGGGCACAGGGGATTTCCGTCATGGATGGAAATGGATGTGGACAATCTAAGGGGCAGGATTCTTCATCTGCCTGCAAGGGATGAAATAGCGCTACCGATTCAGGAACACCTGATAGTCGAGTTATATTCAAGATGAAATATACATGCCAGCAAATCGACACAAAGAATGATAGAGATGTCATTGCCAGACTTGACCGGGCAATCCAGATGCTGTCTCTCGATTAAATCGGGGAAACTAAAGAACTGGATTCCCCAATCCTCTGAGTCGATCAGAGGATGGGGGGATGACTAAATAAGGAGGCCTAATGGATTTAAGGAAGAAGGGCTTTCACTTGCCTGAAAAGATTCATTTCGAGCCTGAAAGCCTTACAGATTCCTACGGGAAGTTGGTTGCCGAGCCATTTGAGAGGGGATTCGGAACCACTATAGGAAATGCATTGAGGAGGTGCCTTCTCTCATCTATTGAGGGCGCAGCTGTAGTAGGCATAAGGATTCCGGGTGTGCTTCATGAATTCTCTACCCTGCCTGGAGTTAAGGAAGATGTGGTTGACATTATATTTAATATCAAACAGTTAAGGTTCAAGATGTATTCCAATACATCCAAGGTGGTTTCCATAGATGTCAAGGGTCCAACTGAGGTGAAGGGTAAGGATATAGTTACAACTGCGGATGTCAAAATACTTACACCTCGACAACATATAGCCACACTGGATAAGGATGCTGAGTTGAAGATGGAGTTAATATTGAAGAAGGGCAGGGGCTATGTTCCAGCAGAAACCAACAAGGAGGAGGAACAACCTATTGATCTAATTTCCGTTGATTCAATTTTTACACCCATAAGAAAGGTAAATTTCTGGGTCGAGTCAGCCCGAGTTGGTCGTTCCACAAACTATGATAAACTTATCATGGAGGTGTGGACCGATGGTAGTATAACTCCTCAACAAGCTGTGACACAGGCTGCTAACATCCTCAGTGGATATATCTCCATTTTCAGCCTTGAAGAGCTTGAAGAGGATGCTGAAGAGGAGAAGAGGGTTGTTACAGTCAGAAATAATCCTAATGATAGTGAGGTGCTTCTTAACAAAAACCTCTTAAAGAGTGTTGATGAGCTTGAGCTTTCAGTCAGAGCATATAATTGTCTTAAGAATGCAGATATTCGCACCATTGCTGACCTTGTTCAAATGACAGAGCAGGAGATGTTGAGGACAAAGAACTTCGGACGGAAATCGCTGGATGAAATAAAAGAGGTTCTTGCCACAATGGGCCTGCGTTTTAATATGAGGATTGATCCTGAGGCACTTCAGGCTTCTGGAGGGCAAGAAGGGGGGGGCAGTGCGTCATAGGGTTTCGGGAAGGGGTCTTGGAAGGAATACAAACCAGAGAAAGGCGCTCCTCAGGGGTCTAGTTGCATCCCTCTTTGAACATCTTAAGATAGAGACGACACTAGCCAAGGCAAAAGAGGCAAAGAGGCTTGCTGAACGTATTATTACCCTTGGTAAGAGGGGTGACCTGCACTCAAGAAGGCTCGCACTCTCCTATTTGCCCAACAAGAAGGTGATTAATAAACTCTTTGATAACATTGCACCAAAGATAGCTCACAGGGATAGTGGATATCTCAGAATTATAAAGACAAGATTTCGGCCTGGGGACAATTCCACAATGGCGGTAATCGAGTTTGTCGATTATGAATCCATGGTAGAGAAGAAGGATAAAAAGAAGGCCAATAAAGAGAAGAAGGAAGGCTCTTAATAAGATTAAACCCTTTTTAATATTCCCATACCTCTGAATTTCTTATACCTTTCTTCAAGCAGAAGATCCAATGTGCTTTCCATCAACTGATGGAGATGTTTCCTCAGCACCTTTTTCATTGATTCTGCAATATCGTTGTAATTCCTGTGTGCTCCACCTGTTGGTTCGGGGATTATCTCATCAATTATACCCATTTCATATAAATCCTGGGCTGTTATTCTTAAGGCCTCTGATGCCTTTTCATATTCCTCCTGACCAACATTTACATTGTTTTTCTTCCAGAGTATCGCTGCACAGCCTTCTGGAGAGATTACGGAGTAGATAGAATGTTCGAGCATAAGGATCCTGTCAGCCACACCCATGGCAAGTGCTCCACCACTACCACCTTCCCCAATTACAATCGCTATTATGGGTGTTTTTAGATTAAACATCTCGAAGAGGTTATTTGCAATTGCTTCTGCCTGTCCCCTCTCTTCTGCACCGATCCCTGGATAAGCACCGGGCGTATCTATAAATGTTATTATTGGCTTTTTGAGTCTTTCAGCAAACCTCATTATCCTCAAGGCCTTCCTGTAGCCTTCAGGATGAGGCTGACCAAAGTTTCTCCATATCCTCTCCTTTGTACTTCTTCCTTTTTCATGGCCGAGTATGACAACAGGGATGCCCTGAAATTTAGCAATGCCACCTATGATTGCGGGATCATCTGAGAATTTTCTATCACCATGAAGTTCAATAAACTCCTCTGTTAGGAGTTTTATATAGTCTATTGTATGTGGTCTCTCAGGGTGTCTTGCAATAAGGGTCTTCTGCCATGGTGTTAAACGAGAAAAGATATCAGCCCTCAGGTGTCTTGCCTTCTTTTCTAACTTCTTTATCTCATCTGCTATATTCATGTCCCTGCCGTCGGCAAGGCGCTTGAGTTCTTCTATCTTATTCTCTAACTCAGCAACAGGTCTTTCAAAATCAAGGTAGTAATGCATAATTCGCTCTGCACAGATTCAAAGTTTAAAATGTAAAATGCAAAAATTTTTGAATTTTGATTTTTTAATTTAATGTAATACCGCTGTTCCCTTACCAAGGAGCATCTCGACCTCTGAGAGCATCTCCTTTGATGGAAGGACGCTTCGATCTGTTTGTAATAGTGTCTCCCACTCCCCTGGTGCAACAATCCTTATATAAACACGGCAGTCACCTACATGTCTATTAAAGATATCTTTGAGTTTTAGGAGGTTATTTGTCTCTATTGTATTAGAGATTGTGAGTGTTAGTAACCTGTAAATGGTTGTTGCTTCTGTATTGTCGTTCACAACTTTGATTACCTCCCTAGCGTTATCGATTATATCTATCTTCCTTGCAATTACCTTTAACCCCTTGTCGGTCTTATCTATGTTACCATTTACAACTATGGGTTTGTCCATTGAGAGGATAAGATCAGAGTCTCTGTAGATATCAGGAAATAGAATAAGCTCTGCTGTTCCATAGAGGTCTTCTATAGTTAAATAAGCCATCCTCTCTCCTTTTCGGGTCTGTATTTGTTTGATGCACCTTACTATACCACCGATGTTTACATTATCCTTATCATGAAGTTCTCTCAATTTGTTTATAGGGGTGAGACATAGTTTCTCGATTTCTTCTCTGTATCTGCTTAGAGGGTGTCCTGTTATATAAAAGCCGAGTGTCTCTTTCTCCATCATTAGTCTTCTTGTCTCACTCCATTCCTTAACATCCGGAAGCTCTACGAGGACAGGGGTGTGCATATCAAACATGCTTCTCTGGCCTGAAGACTTTTCTCTCTGGAACTTTGTGGCAGTGTCAACAAAGTTGTCGATGCTACTCATAAGCTGTGCCCTCTTCCCCATGGAGTCAAGAGCCCCTGCCTTTATAAGGCTTTCGATCACCTTCTTATTTATACGTCTTGTGTCAATTCTTGAACAGAAATCAAAGAACGAAGAGAATCTTCCACCTTCCCTTGATGTGATTATTGCATCTATGGCAGAACTGCCAACACCCTTAACCGCCTCAAGGCCAAAACGAATTGCCCTGCCTGTAACAGTGAATTCCCTGTTGCTTTCATTTATATCAGGTGGCAGGACCTCTATTCCCATCTCTTTACATTCGTTAATATATGAGACTACCTTATCTGTGTTATCCATATCAGCACTCAAGGATGCAGCCATGAATTCTACAGGATAATGGGTCTTGAGATAGGCTGTCCTGTAGGCAATGAGGGCATAGGCAGCAGAGTGTGATTTATTAAAACCGTATTGAGCAAACTGCAGTATGAGGTTGTAGAGTGTTTCGGCCTTTCTTTCTGATATCCGTTTTGACTTAAGACCCTCAAGGAACGTATTCTTAAGTTTTTCCATCTCCTCCGGGTCTTTCCCTCCCATTGCCTTCCTTAATATATCAGCCTGTGAGAGCGTAAAGTTTGCGAGTTTATGGGCTATCTCTATGACCTGCTCCTGATAGAGTATTATCCCGTGTGTCTCATCCAGTATCTTATCCAGCTGGGGCATGGCAAGTCTTTTGAGGCTGCCTGTTTGTTTCGAGTTTGGATCCTGTCCCCTTTTGCTTTTAATGAATTCATCAACCATTCCGCTACCAAGTGGCCCTGGTCTGTATAGGGCAACAAGCGCAATCAGATCCTCAAAACACTCAGGCCTTAACCTCACAAGGATATCCCTCATGCCCGAACTCTCAAGTTGAAATACACCTGTTGTTTTTGCTGAACTGAGAAGTTCAAAGGTCTCTCCATCATCCAGCGGTATATCCTTTATAGAGAATGGCTTTGTAGTTTTCTCATTAGGAGAGTCATTTATGAGCCTTTCCGCCTTATTAATGATGGTCAGGGTTTTAAGGCCCAGGAAGTCAAACTTTAAAAGCCCCAGCCGCTTTATTGCACCCATGTCATACTGCGTGGTTACTGCCTCTTCGTTAGGGGCCTTATAAAGTGGTAAAATATCAGTGAGCGTTTCAGGTGATATCACTATACCTGCAGCGTGAGTTGATGCGTGTCTTGAGAGGCCTTCAAGTTTCTGGGCGATCCCTATCAATTCACCCATCTCCTGTCTCTCTTCCGCTAGTTGCTTCAACGCTGGTTCTATCTCGAGGGCTTTTTTTATAGTAATCTTGGGGTCGGATGGGATGAGTTTTGCTACTTTGTCGACCTCTGCATAGGGTATGTTCATTGCCCTTCCAACATCCCTTATTGCGGCCCTGGCCTTCATTGTACCGAATGTTATAATCTGTGCCACACGATCCTTTCCGTATTTATTTGAGACATAATCTATAACCTCAGCCCTCCTGTCCATGCAAAAATCAATATCTATATCAGGCATGCTTACCCTTTCAGGATTCAAAAACCTCTCAAAGATCAGGCCGTACCTGATAGGGTCTATCTCGGTTATGTCAAGACTGTATGCCACGAGGCTACCTGCAGCAGAGCCCCTGCCAGGCCCCACAGGTATACCCTTTCTTTTTGCATACATGATAAAATCCCATACTATAAGGAAGTAAGAAGAAAAGCCCATTGCCTCTATGGTCTTGAGTTCACTTTCGAGTCTCTTCCTGTAATTATCAGGTGGTGTCCTGTTTAGCTTCTTTTTAAGTCCCTCCTCAGCGAGTCTCTTCAGATAACTATTCGAATCCTCATTATCAGGGACTTCATAGTGAGGCAAGCGAAATTCATCAAATCTGAAATCAAGGTTACATCTTTCAGCTATCAATCTTGTATTCTTAATTGCCTCAGGTATATCCTTAAAAGCCATCCACATTTCCTCAGGACTCTTAAGATAAAAGGTATCCTTTGCAAACCTCATCCTCTCTGCATCCTTTAGTGTTTTTCCTGTCTGAATGCAGAGGAGGACATCATGTGCCTTTGCATCTTCTCTTTTTAAATAGTGTGAATCATTGGTTGCTACAAGCCCTATATGGAGTTCACGGCTTAATTCTATTAACTGTCTGTTTATCTCATCCTGTTCAGGTAGTTCGTTTGCCTGTATCTCAATGAAGAAGTTGTCAGGGCCAAGGATACCCTTATAGGTAAGGGCTGCTTCCCTTGCCTTATCGGTCATTCCGAGTGATAGATAATAGGGCACCTCACCCTTCATGCAGGATGACAGACCGATAAGACCGCCACTGTACTGAGAAAGAAGGTCTTTATCAATTCTTGGCTTGTAATAAAATCCCTCAATATATGCCTTACTTATAAGTGTGGCGAGGTTTCTATAGCCATCCATATCCTTACACAGGAGTATCAAGTGGAATGGTGCTTCCTGTTGGCCTTTTGATGCGCCCTTTTCAAAGCGGCTGTTCCTTGCAACATACACCTCACATCCTATTATTGGTTTCATCCCTGCATTTGAAACCTTCCTGTAGAAATCGATCGCACCAAAGAGGTTTCCATGGTCTGTAATGGCAATAGCAGGGAGACGGTATTCGATGGCCTTGTCTATAAGGTTGTCTATCCTTATAGCTCCGTCAAGCAGGCTGTATTCAGTATGAAGATGAAGAGGGACAAAATCGGAATGCATGATGAATTTTAGAACATCGTCTGATTTTTAGTCAACGAGTTGCCTGGGCCCATCTCTTTATCCTCTTTACGTTGCCTCTGATGGTCTCAACCTACTTTTCTTCTTGCTCTATTATTACTTTGTCTTTTTCCTTTATATCCATTTCACGATGCCTTGTGAGTATTTATGTCTCAGAACTTTTTCTACGGCTTCAACGATGAAAGTCAGCGGCGGACGGCAGAGCATCAGCTGAATGCTGTTGTTAGCTGTCCGTTGTTGGCTTCTATTTCTGCTTCTGGCCGGCTAACGCCAAAATTCAGCGGTGAGTATTACGCATCCGCTGGAATGTTTTGTTACACATCATTGCTGTCCAAGATATTCTAAAATGTTAATCTTTATTTTGGACAGATGTGGTTACACATTTTTTATAATGCTTTCGTAAGCTGTTTATTTTCAAAATATTTAGTTGGTCTAAGTATTCTGTAATTCTCTTATTTGCTAATTTAACATAGGAAGGTTCAATATCATATCCGATATAATGCCGTCCATCTTTCAAGGCAACAAGGCAAGTGGTTCCACTACCGCAAAATGGGTCTAAAACAATATCATCTTTATAGGTATATAGTTGAATTAATCTATGCGGTAATTCTTCAGGGAAGGGTGCAGGATGACCGATGCTTCTTGCAGAAACCGCTGGAAATGTCCAAACGCTTTTTGTCCACTCAAGAAAATCTTCTTTAGTAATGGTATCATTTTTTCGGCCTTTTTTCCTTGAAAAAGATTCCTTTGAAAAAACCAAAATATATTCGTGAATGTCTCTTAATACAGGATTCCCAGCAGATAGCCAACTACCCCACGCTGTTGAAGGGCTCGCACTTGATGCCTTGTTCCAAATGATTTCCCCTCTCATCAAAAAACCAATATCAAGCATGTCTTCAATGATATAGCTATGAAGCGGAATATAAGGTTTTCTTCCAAGATTGGCAACATTAATACATGCCCTCCCGCCTGTAACAAGGACTCGATAGGTTTCCTTGAAAACTGCTTTTAATAGTGTCCTATATTCATTTAATGATAAATCCTCATCATATTCTTTTTTAACATTGTAGGGAGGTGAAGTAACCATTAAGTGAACGCTGTAATCAGGAATCTCATTCATAACCTCGCTGGATTTGCAGTATATTTTATCAAGACCTTCAGGTGCTATAGGATTTTCAATAAATTTAACATGCTCAGGAAATTTTTGGTCTTTATATAATTTGCTGTTATAAAACTCTGTAGAATCATGATTTATCCTGCCCGGCGTCCCAAAAGAACTAGTCTTGGTGCCATTGCGTTTATATCTTCTGAATGCTGTGCTTTGATTACTCATTGATTAATTTTAAGAAAACTTCTGCTTTCTTTTCATAAGTCTGTTCTTTATTTGCTTTCTCAATTATTTGACCTAATTCTTTTTTACTTTTCATGGTTGAAAAATAATTTCTTTCTTCTGATAACAGAGTTTCAAAGGAATTTTTAAGTTCAGAAAAGCTGTCAAACCTATAAAAACCCTGTTTGTTGGTCTTCTTGATATTCTCTCCGTCATTATCTAATGGTTTAGGGTTTACAGACCAGAAGCCTTGTACTATTCCAGCAACTTTCAAGTGGTCAACCTTTGAATAGTAGCTATTCGTGATAGGGGTATTCCCCATGATAATAATTGGAATTTTCGAGGCTTTGGAACTTGAGACTCTGATATTGATGCTTTTTCCAATAGCCTTGAGCATTGAATCAGAGCGTAAGAGGCCTGGGTTACCTTGATGGGTTTTGTAGTCGCCTATGCAGACCAATGATTTATTTTTTTGAAATTCCCAGTTCCAGACGATAGACATCTTGACTTCAATTATCGCAAGAATATCTTCTGGAGTTTGATTGATATTTTTGGTTCTTGAGATAACGACGTCAGCAGGGGATTGATTTGATAAGGCGATCTCGTTACAGATAGCCCCTTGAACAGCAAATAAGCCTTTGTCTTTTACAATCTCATTAATTAAGTCAGCAGTCCATTTTTCAGTAAAATTACCGATGAGGGCGTTTCGGCTTTGAAGTGTGCTTTTTGCTCCGTCATAACCTTTGGGCCAGTAGGCTACATATTTGCCAGAATCGGTAACATAAAACAACTGTTCAGGAGTAGCAAATTTCTGCGCTTCATTGAAGAACCTTTGTTCAACTTCTTTATTCCACAGTTGTTCCATTGAGGCTATTTTACCTTTTTTCAATTAGGTAATGGAAGGCGGAAATATTCTTAATAATTTTGGTATGAATGTGTTTTTATCTTATGGCTAACGGCACCGAGCTCAGCGGAGCGCGGTAGCGCGTCCGCTGCAGCCGATTGTTGGGCATCTTATAGTTTGTCAGGTCTCAGGCTACCCAGTCTCTTGTTGACGGCTGGATTTCTTTCCAGAATCATGTCATACAGGTAGGGCCAGTACTCCGTTGCCAGCAGCCCCACGCCTTGCATGTTCCGGCGGACGAAGGAAGCCGTCTTGAGCACCTTGTGCTTCCGCAGGTCATCCAAAAATAGGGGTGAGGCAAGTTTGCATACCCTTCGTATCTCTCCGAAATACGCCTCACCGTCGCGCCATCCTGCACAACCCCGCGCAATCTCCTTCCCCGAAAAAACAAATACATCGGTAATGGCCGAAATCGGCGCGCACTTGTACATCAACAGCACGTCTCCGGGCGTTGCGCGTTTGGACAGTGCCCATTCCATGCGGTCGTGCTTGTCGAGGTACTCCATTTGACTCTTAATAGCCTGTTGGATCCACACCTTTCGTGAGACGCCGAAGTATCGCTTCAACTCAATGACTTCAAGTCTTTCTGGCACATCTGGCCAGTCATGATGCCAGCAGACAATTACATCACATTTGCCCGCATCATGGCGGTGAGTCTGAAAAGCGCTTGATCTAAACTCAAATTCAATTCGGACCTTCTTCTCCGTATCACCCCGTCGTCGGTAAGCAATGCAGTCTGGGAAGTTGGGGCGTATCTCCTCAATTCGGAATTGTAGCCGCCGCGCGACATACGCAAAGAGGAAGACGACACCAAGTTCATTAGCCGGCGCGTATTCCATTGGTGCGTTCCTCAAAGCAACAGGCTTGTCTTTCCGTTTCATCCCTTATCCTGCCCAATGATTCGCATAACCTGCGCGGGCAATCACCCTTACCCAAAACCTGACGCGGCTATTCAGCGTCAGGTTGATGCTGTTGTTAGGCACTATTCTATCGGTTTAGGATGTTTAGTAGGGTCATATATTTCATACTGACCATCGGGTCGAAGGAACAAAAATTTTTCATTTTTCCACTCATATCGAGCAGGAATTAAATTTACAACTGTACTCATTAAATGTCGCCAAATCGTAGTGTCTTTCCAAGTACCCTGTTTCTTTACCTGGGCAAATATCTGGGAATATGAAAGTGGCTCCTTCCCTCCCCCAAAACAATTTTTAATCGAATCCGCACACGATTGACCTTGGTTTCCCTTAGCCATAATTTTTCTCCTTGCCTAACACTCAGCATCAGCGGCGGCGCGCAGCGCCGTCTGCTGAATGCTGTTGTTAGGTAATTTAACAGAGTATTCAACGAGTAACTGATATATTAAATTCTCGTATTTCAGTCTTGTTTGATGTAATGTCAAAAATCTTAACTCTTATTTTATTGTAATTATTCCACTTCAGATAGACAAATCCTTGCTTGATGTCTCCAGGGAATACTACTTGATCTTCAAAAGCCAGGTTTGCCAATTCTCTTTTAAACTGTATGGTAAAAGAATCGGATAGACCTGCGGCTGTCCCGGAAGTTGCACCTAAAGTTCCACCTATAATAGCACCAGACTCTGCACCAGTTGATGAATCGCCGCTCGCATGTCCGACACCAGCTCCAATTGCAGCTCCAGCAGCAGCACCTACTACGGCTCCAGCTACAGCTCCTGTAACAGCTGTAGTTCCAATAGATGAACTACGAACATGTTCAGCAGCCTTATTGAGATTATAGGCCGCAGTATATTCACCAGTTGGTGATATGCCAAAAATTTGTTGCGAATTAATCTCAAATTCACTATTCCCATTATTTTGAACAATAAGATGAATAGGCAAGATATTAGCCGCCTTCAAGTCTGTACCAAAAACCTCTTTCAATTTCATCTCCGAGACAATTGGGACGGCTACTATTTGCAACCCGTTTATATTTTGAAAATTTGGATAGGCCGAGGGCGGTAGAAAAGTTACTGTATCGGTTTTAAGAGGGGCGGCACAGCTAACCAGAAAAGAAATCAATAAAAATATAACGATAAATTTTCCACATTTCATAAAATACCCCCTTAATCCCTTTCCCATTTGTCGATATAACGATTCAAATTGCTTGATTTAGTCATTTGATTGATAAGTGAACCAATTGCTTTATCTATTGCCTTGTCTATTGCTGCGGCAAATCCACGACCAGCTTCTTGATATGTCATTTGCCCCATTTCCTCATGGGCACCAGTCGCTTTTGCCTGTGTTGTGCCAACCCATACGATTTTATTCTCCTTTATATCACGGAGCTCAGCACGAATAGATAAGCGTGTGTACCCTTCGGTAGAAACAGTGGAAAAACCTGACTTAACACGCAAAGTCACATCGACATCTTGAAAACCGACACGCATTAAAGCATCTATAGGAACATCTCCTCTATAATTTGGAGTATTAATTAGAATTATGGTCCTGAATTTATATGCGATAGCCTTGATTAATTTGACTGAAAAGGCATCCCCCACTTGAAAAGTGTATTCCCCCATTTTAAGTTTCTGACTTACTTTTAGATCTCTCAATTTGGGATCTATATATAAAGCGATAGAGACATCTTGTGGATCAATTTTGTTCATATTTTCAAAAGCATCGATACCCAAACTCGAATTTAGTGCAGGATGTACTTTCACAGCACAGCCAGCCGCGCTCAAGGTTATTATCCCAATAAAAAAGATCGACAAAAAAGAATTTCTCATTTTCTCCTCCATTTTTTAGATTACCTAACATTATTTTTTAAATATATTCTATACATTATAAAAA